>Ga0314683_10000001_pt1 | contig 19003 bp, 24 predicted proteins | sample Red4_22May_surf_FD_205773 | JGI IMG/M metagenome (GOLD analysis project Ga0314683, IMG submission 205773) | Metatranscriptome of seawater microbial communities from Espelandsvegen Fjord, Bergen, Norway - Red4_22May_surf (Eukaryote Community... | ecosystem: Environmental > Aquatic > Marine >...
GTTGCATTGTGGTTGTAAAGATAAAAATTTTTAACTAGTTTTTTATGGTGTAACCAACACATTAGTTTTTCACACTAAAGATGGGCGCGAAGCCCTGAGCCTGGTGGAACGAACTTACTTTGAAAGTAAGTTTAAGGGCGTTCGACTCGTCCAAAGGCTTAGAGTGGGACTTGATTTTTTTTCTAGATTTGATTATGGGCTCGGCCAGAGGTGGTCTGGTTCGATTGTTTTATTCTTTATTGGGGGGCTCTCAGGGCCCCTTTTTATGCTTAGTTTTGGCTCGTATTGGTATGCTTCTTGTCGTGAGTCTAGCTTCTTCTCTAATGCGGGTAAGTTTATGTCTAGAATTGTAGAGGGAGGGGCACTTTCTCGGAGTCCTGGTTCTTTACAATTAATACTGTCTCTTTGGGTCTGCCTATTCTCTTTAAGGTATGCTAGGCTGCTACCATTTGCACATCCTATGATGCCCTATATGATAATCACTTGAAGGTTCTCCTTCCCTTTTTGGGGGGCTACACTTCTCTTCAACTTTAACGGCAACTGACAATCTTATCTAGGTCGTTTCATAGTGGCTAATAGTTATGTGGCTTCAATGTCTTTCCAACTTATGGAAATGGTTACTATCTTTATTCGTTGGCTAACTCTATGTGTCCGGATTAGATTAAGCATGGCTATGTCTCTTCTGATATATAAGGTGTTTTTTTCAATAACTTTAGTAAGGTTTAAGTCTTGTACTTTAGGAGGGATGATTGCCGGCTTGGTTTTTCTGAGTTTAATAAGAGTCTACTACGTGGCTGAATGAGCTATTAGCCTCATTCAATCCATTATTTTTGTAGGTCTCCTAGTTTCTTACAGTGATGAATGTGTTCTGTCGGCTAGAGGAGAGGTGAGTTTAACTAGAAAGTAGGTCAGGCCGACTTCGACATTAAGCTACGGTTGAGGTATAGTATAAATTTACCGGTATCTATAAGATTAGAGGGTTAGGTGATATCTTGACGAAGTGTTCTTTATAATCTTTCAAGATTTTTTATAAAATTGAAAATATTTATGTCTTAATTTTTTATTTTACTGAGCTGAGGCTTTTCCGTACCGTTTTTAAATTGTTTAATTTTGGTGGGGATTAATAAAAAAAATATGTCACAGGGTGAGCCCCTCTTCTAAATTTTATCAAGAAAAAAATTAGGTTTCGATGATACCCCCCCTTAGGGGTCTTTAAAAATAGGTGTTTTGGAGAAAAGGCTGATGAGGTAGCTTAAAAATTTTTCAACCTGTTTTAATAGGTAAATAATTTTGAAATCTCTAGATCGGAGCTTAGGCGGGCAGATAGTCCCTACTCTCTTAAGACTGCCTAAAGTTAAGCTTAATTTGGGTAACTTTAAGGTTAGGTTCGCTATTGGTGTATGTGTGAGTTTACAAATTCGAGTTGAACGATTTGTTAAGGTAAGTCTTTCTCTTGGTTGTAGGGCTTTTATAAGGATTCTCATAATTAAGGCCAGTGGACTGATTGAGTTCGATGATATTATGTAAAGGCCACGAATTACTTAATTGTTGTTCCAGGGGTTTGTGGTTTGTTTGTTTTGTGGTGTTGCTATCTTTTCTTCTAATAGGCCTTTCTTCTATTATCGGGCAGCGGGCCCGTTGTAACCGAGATAGAAAAATTGCCTTCGAGTGCGGTTTTGACCCAATGAGAAACCCGCGAATGCCGTTTTCTCTACCTTACTTCCTGTTGGCTATTCTTTTTCTGGTTTTTGATGTGGAGGTCGTCCTTCTTTTAGGGGTTTGCTGTAGGTTAAAAATTGTTTTTGCAGCGCTTAACCCTCTGAGGGTTGTTCTTTGTGTTTTGTTCTGTCTAATTCTCTTTCTAGGGCTTATCCACGAGTTTAATGAAGGTTCCTTGGAGTGGCGGTTTTAACTGGTGTTTTGGTAGCTTATAAAAAGCTTTAGGCTTTTAACCTAACTAAGTAAAATGTTTTACCCATAACTAGGAACTAAGGTGGCAGAGTTAATGCACTAGATTTAAGCCCTAGGGACGAGGTCCATCCTCTCTTAGTAATGCTTTCGAGCGTCTTTGTGATGGTTTTAATGATGGGGGGTGTTGCTTATTTTATTGTTATTGAGCGCAAGGGTCTAGGGATAATGCAACTCCGGCAAGGTCCTAACAAGGTCGGGCTTAAGGGTCTTCTACAGCCTGTGGCGGATGGGGTGAAACTATTTAAGAAGGAGTTTAATTTTCCTCATCCCTTAAATAAGGTTTCTTACTCAGCGGGTCCCATGTTGTTTTTCGTAAGGTGTTACAGGTTATATTTGATCTTTCCTGTTTCCCATACAAGGGTTAATTTTGAGTTAGGTGTTTTGTTTTTTCTATGCTCTTCTTCTTTTAGTGTTTACGGTGTTATCTTAACAGGTTGGTTAGCAAACTCTCGCTATGCTTTTCTGGGTTCCATGCGAGCCGTGGCCCAGACCATTTCTTATGAGGTTTTTATAAGGACAGCTTTGTTTAGAGTTTTAATCTTCTCCGGCTCATATGATTTAGAAGTGGTTCGTAATAACGAGTTTCTTTCTAGGGCTTTAGGAATAGTCGTGTTAGTACTGTGGTTAGTGGCCGTATTAGCTGAGACTAATCGGGCTCCTTTTGACTTTGTTGAAGGGGAATCTGAGTTAGTAGCCGGATACATAACAGAGGTTGGGGGAGGGGGTTTTGCTTTGCTAGCTCTAGGTGAATATAGAAACATAATGTTCATGTCTATAATGACGGGTGCAATCTTTTTTAATATGGGAATGTCTAGTAGGGTTGTAGGCAGAACTATTTTAGGCTTGTGGACCGTTTTTTTTTCTTATGCCTTTGTTTGGGTGCGGGCCACGGTGCCTCGCTACCGATATGATCTCTTGATAAGGCTTTGCTGAGTTGTCCTCCTCCCTTTGAGGTTGGGTGCTTTCGTGTTCTGCTTAGCGTTGGCGAATTAGTGTTAAGTGTTATGGTTTAATTAAAATGTAGGATTGTCGTTCCTAGGATGCCCTTGGGCTTACGCTTAAAGTTGTTAGGACTCAAAAAGTCACGGATCACGAGTTAAGAGAGTAAAACCAGTACAGGTGGGCCTAATAAATTTATTAATGGGTATTATGCAATTATTAGGGAAACATTCGAAAAATTTATTAGTCTTAGGTCTTTTCTCTATTTTTATTAGGGGTTCTATCTGGTTCTTTAGGCTTTTCTGTTGGTTAAGGAAGTCTGATCCAGACTGTGTGGTAGAGTTAACTCTCTCTTTGTGTAGCACTTTCTTAATGGATGTGAGTTACCCTTTTATTTTTGATAGTTTTTCATGTTTGTTTTCTTCGGTGGTTTGTTTCATTACTTCTTGGGTCGTGATTTATTCGGGTTTCTACATGGCCCATGAGCTATATTTTCGTCGCTTCTGCTTTCTGGTGATGCTTTTTGTAGGTGCGATACACTTCTTAATCTTTAACCCTAATATAGTAACTTTAATGGTCGGATGGGATGGACTAGGTGTAGTGTCTTTTATTCTGGTTGTTTATTATATGGATAGAAGGAGCTACGGGGCTGGGATGTTAACTATCTTCTCTAACCGGGTGGGTGATGTTTTCTTCATTATCTTTATCTCTTTTGCCTGTGCTGGGTTAAGTTTTGAGAGCTACTCTATTCACTACTTATCTGAGGGACGGCTATTAACAGTTTTAGGCTTGTGTTTACTGTTGGGGAGGATTACTAAGAGGGCTCAAGCTCCTTTTTGTGCCTGACTTCCTGCTGCTATAGCTGCTCCAACTCCGGTTTCTGCGTTAGTCCACTCTTCTACTTTAGTTACGGCAGGTGTCTACATGTGCATTCGCTTTGAGGGGGTCCTTAGAGGGGGGATGAAGAGCGGGCTTCTTCTATCTTCTTTGTTCACCTTCTACTTAGCGGGGTTAAGTGCTCTAAGAGAATTCGATATTAAGAAGGTGGTGGCCTTATCTACCCTGAGGCAGGTAAGTATAATAATAATAGCTTTAAGGATAGGTTTTTCTTCTTTGGCCTTCTTCCATTTAGTAGTTCATGCTTTTTTTAAAGCATTAATATTCATGTGTGTGGGGGCTGTAATATATTTAAGGGGGGGCATTCAAGATATGCGCTTCTTATCAAAGATTCATGAAAAGCTCCCCTTAGTGAGGAGGTGGTTATTAGTGAGAATGATGTGTCTATGTGGTCTTCCTTTTATATCGGGGTTCTACTCTAAGGACTCTATTATTGAGGCGTCCCTGAGGGCCCACTGTGGTGTATTCTTAAGCTTCCTCATCATGGGTTCAGTCTTAATTACTTGCGCTTACTGTATCCGTATTAGCTTATTACTTTTTAAAGAGGATGAAGTTTTTTCTTGAGGTTGCTACAGTGAAAAGCTAAATTTCCTGATTTTTTCTATAAGGGGTTTAGGAGTTCCCGCTGTTTTCAGGGGTCAAATTCTAAACGGTTTAATAATTAATAGGGTAATTCATGTAGGGTTAAACCCCGTATGAAAAGTATTGACTTGGGTCTTCTTTTTGGTGGGGCTTATTATGGGCTACGGGCTGGTCACTTATAAGAGCAAAGGCGGGTCAATCCCTAACCACAGTCCTTTATTAGTCCGTTTCCTGAGGGACATATTCTTTTTATACTCTTTAAGGGGGTGGTGAGTGGGAAGCAAAGGTTTGAACTTTACGTGGGCTTTTGTCTCTAACTTAGAGAATTTCTTTCTAGGAGCGGTGGTCTGGGGTCAGGGTGCTAGCGGAGCTGCTTATTATTTAAGGTCATTCATCCGTTTGGTTTCCGGTAAATATTTAAATAGGCTGCTCTTCAACTCTGCCTTACTTTTAAGGAGAATGCTGGCATTTTCTTTAGTTTGGTTTTATTCTTATTAAGCTTAAGAATAGGCTTGAAGTGTGTATAGTAATAAGTGTTTTTGTTTTTGGTTATAGTCTGGTTTTCTTAAGCCGGTTTGTGCCCCATTTTCTTAGTGTATTATTAGTCTTCGAGTTTCTTACTCTGGGGGCGATCTTGCTAACCTCATCTTTGTTTAGGGGCTCCTCTAATTGTTTTGGTTTGTATTTATGTATAATTATGCTGGTCTGTTCTGTAGCGGAAGCCGTTTTAGGGCTCTCTCTTTTAGTTAGATGTTCGCGAAGAAGGGGAAACTCCTCTACTAAGGCTTTTAGGTTTATAGGGTTGTAATGTTTTTCCTGATTGGGTTAGCAGATATAATGTATCTGATTTAGGATCAGGGGGAAGAGGAAGACTCTACCCAATATTCCTAAGTACTCTATAGTTTATAGAAAACGTCAAATTGCAGACTTGAAGAAGGAAGGATTTCTTAGGGTATAGAGAAGAGTAAACTAAATTTAAGTTGTCGGGCTCATGTCCTGAATATAGATAAACACATCTCTCTTCTAATTGTTTTAATAGTTTATACAGAATTCACCGTTGAAGGTGGTGAGGTGGGCTTATGTCCTTAAGACACTCGGGTTGTATATCAGTAGGATTTTGGTTAAAAATTAATAATGGACCTGCCAAATAGATGTTGAAGGACTTAAGTTTTTCCTTTGAGAATATAAAAAATTGAATTTCTCGTTGGGTTTACAGGACTAACCATAAGGACATTGGTACATTGTACTTTGTGTTTTCATACTGAGCCGGTATGGCGGGCACAGGCTTTAGAATGATTATTCGTATGGAGCTCGCAATACCGGGGGAGATGATGTTGGATGGGCAGACCTACAATGTAGTTGTTACGGCCCATGCCTTAATTATAATTTTTTTTTTAGTTATGCCAATGATAATAGGAGGTTTCGGCAATTGATTAGTGCCTCTTATGTTGAAGGTTCCCGATATAAGGTTCCCTCGGATAAATAATGTAAGGTTCTGGTTACTACCAGCTTCTATACTTTTGTTAATAGCTTCTGCTTTTTCTGAAGGTGGGCCAGGAACCGGGTGAACTATTTACCCCCCACTTTCAAGTTACATGGGGCACCCTGGGCCTGCTGTAGATTATGCTATCTTATCCCTACACGTCGGGGGTGTTTCTTCTATTTTAGCCTCCATTAATTTTTTCACTACTTTTATTAGAATGCGAATAAAGGTTATAAGGCTATACCGGACTCCTTTATTCGTTTGGTGTATGGGGGTGACTAGGTTCTTGTTAATCGTAGCTATGCCTTTTTTGGCAGGGGCTTTAACAATGCTTTTAACGGATCGTAATTTCAATACAAGATTTTTCGATCCGGTTGGGCTTGGGGATACGGTTCTATTCATTCACTTATTTTGGTTTTTTGGTCATCCTGAGGTGTACATTCTAATTCTTCCTGCTTTTGGGATAATTTCTCACATTGTTAAAGTAGGAAGGGCTAAGCCCTTTATCTTTGGTAAGTTACCGATAATTAATGCGGTACTTTCTATCGGCCTTTTAGGGTTTATTGTTTGAGGCCACCATATGTTTACGGTGGGTATAAATGCGGACAGTCGTGCTTATTTTAGGACCCTGACCCTTGTAATCGCTATTCCTACCGGGGTTAAAGTTTTTAGCTGGTTAGCTACTATGGCTGGGGGAATGGTTCGTAACTGAACTATAATGTACTGGGCTTTTGGCTTTATTTTTTTCTTTACTTTGGGGGGTTTAACCGGAATCGTTCTAGCTAGGGCTTCTCTGGATGTATTATTGCACGATACTTACTATGTAGTAGCTCATTTTCATTATGTTCTAAGAATAGGGGCTATTTTTGGAATATTTGCTGGTTTCCATTTCTGGTTCCCAATGGCAACGGGGATTGGTCTTCATCCTGTTTGGAGGAAAGGTCAGTTTTTTGCTATGTTTGTGGGTGTAAATATTACTTTTTTCCCTATGCATTTTTTAGGTATGGCTGGGATGCCTCGGCGTGTGGGTCAGTATAGTGAGGTGTTTCACCTTTTTAATTTCGTAGCCAGGTGAGGATCCGTTATTTGTCTATTTGCTCTATACTATTGAACCTTCATTTTATGGGAGAGGTTCTTAGCACAGCGATGCTTAATCTTTGCTTTTGTTTGTAAAACTGAGGGTGAGTGGATTAGGCGTCACGGGGCCTTTCCTATGCGGTTCCATCCTTGGCGAGAGAACCCTTTCGGTTTTATTCGTAAGGACTCTTCAGAAGCGGGGGAGAAGAAGTGAGTTTACAAAGGAGCTACCTTTATTTAAAAGTTTTTTCTAAATATTTTGTTCCCTGAGGTTAGAATACTGGTATTACTGTAGGTATGTCCTATTTAAATAAAGTGGTGTTTAGCACAAGAATTTTTGGTATTCTAAGAGGTTTAGTATTGACCCTTTATTAGCTAGAAGGGTAGGTTGAAGCGCAATACTTTAATTAAAAAGATCGGATTTGCACTCCGGAATTGGGTTTTTCTACCCTTGCGCCGTTTCTTTCAAATCAGTATGTATGCAGGAGTGCTGTGCCAGATTAAATTGGGCTGCCTTGATGTGGCAGAATATGGGATGACTCCTCGGCGCTTCCACACTTAAAAATAAAGTAGTATAAAGAGTATCCCTGTTTTCCAAACAGAAGGTCTATAATTGATAGTTTTATTAAATTGTTAGTTTAGGTTATATTATGAATTTAAGCTAGTCTAGATCTTAGTTAAAAGAGGATAAAAGCTGGATTGACATTAGGAGTAGAAAGGGTTCCTTTTATTTTAATCAAAGACCCTTCTTTAAAGGCGGTTATAGTTTTGTTAAAACGGGCTTTTCTGATTGATTATAAGTTGTTAGCTCCGGAAAGGAGGTTTTACGGTCCACAAGAACTTTATAATGTTAATAAAATTAAAATTTTGTAGTGGTTCTATTCGGTCTTAGGATAGGCGTGAAACCGTTGTATCTTGGTTTTAAAGTTAGATGAGTATTAAAAATTTTCTATTTTGAAGCGGGCTACCCAAGTATGAGTTTTAATAAGGGTATTAAGTTATATAGACTTCAGTATTTCAAGTATTGTAGAGGGCACTATGCTCATACTCTGGTTTACAGTGGAATGGTGGATTGTTATGGCTAGCGTGTTTTTGGTTATCCAAGTATTATTAAAATATACCCATCCGATTCAATTGGTGGCTATCGGTCTCTTCTTTGGTCTGATTTCTAGGTTCTGTCTTGTTTTTTTCGTAGGCCCTTTGTTTGCTATTGTCCATTTCCTTGTCTTGTTAGGGGGTATTCTAGTAGTCTTTGTTTTTGCTGTGGCTTTAGTTCCCCTAAAGATTACAAAAAAAGGGTCTGGGTTAGAGTTTATAGGTTCTTTTAGTAAAACTTTTCTCAAGTTTCTCATTTTTGGCTTCCTCTTGATGAGGGTGTTTTCTGAAGTGGGGGCCAGGGGCTTTCTCTTCTTAGAACATAGGGATTGTGTTTACGTCTCTTTAAGTTGGGCAAAGTGCATGCTTATTCTTAGTTTTTATCTTTTCCTTGCTATAATTGCAGCAGCCGATATCTGTAAGAATCAAAAGGGCTCTTTAATTAGGTAGGCGGCTTTGTTTTCAGTATGTAGTTTAGTTAAAATATTCGTTTTGGGAACGGAAGATGGCCCTAGGTTCGTACTGAAGGGGAAGCTGCTGGGTCGAGTTTCGGACTTTATTTTTATTATCTTATATCTTCAAGGTCGGGCTTATTAAGGCATAATAAAGGTGGGCGAATGGGTTAATTTTGGTTTGATTGATCCTCAGACCAGTAATACGGTTAATTTAATTTTATATCATGATTTGGTCTTGATTGTTATTGTGAGTGTTATAGTTTTAGTTGGATATTTTTTATTAAGTTTACTTTTGCAAAAGCTTTTTCTTAAGGGCCGTTGGGATTTCACCATCAAGGAGAACCAATCTTTAGAGATTGCTTGAACAATCGGTCCAAGTTTTGTTTTATTTGGTCTCGGTTGCGTCTCCCTTTATAACCTTTATATAATAGAGGTGGGCTCAGGGGTGTCCCACTCTGTCGAGGCTCACGGAAATCAGTGATTTTGAGTTTACACATATACAGTAGATATAGAGAATGTTTCAGACAGGTATGTAAAAGATTTAGAGGCTGCTTGTGCTGATCACCATCAGTGAGAGGGCTTTGCAGAATATATAAGGGGGCTGTATACTGGCTTTTTACGTTTAGGGATTAGAGGGTTCTGAAGGAGGAGTAGGGAGTCCTACGAAGTCCCTGGTGACATGCTGAAGCAGGGAGTCTCTCTTAATACTGGGATTTCTAGTTGTGATGTAACTTTACCTTGTATTTTGGCTTTCGGGGTTAAGAATGAAGTTAAAGTTTCAACTAGGGATGTAATACATAGATGAGGGGTTCCTGGCTTCGGGGTTAAAGCGGACGCTGTTCCTGGCCATATTAATTGTGTAGCTATTGAGCCGCTGGCACCTGGGTTTGCTCATGGCTTTTGTTATGAGCTTTGTGGTGTTGGACATAGAAATATGCCCATTGCTTGTTTAGTTACTAGCCCTGTTAATGTTGGTAACCTCCTTTCAACCCAGGTTCTCAGGTCTGGTGATATTTGAGGAATGCCTCAAATGGAGAAGGTCCTTAGGTTTCTTCCTAATCTTCAGGGCTCTCGTGATTTTAGGGTGAGAAGGTTACAGCTTCAAAAAAGGCTTAACTTGCAAGAATTGGACAGGCTCCTAGGAGACTAAGAACCAAAGCGGAAGGGGCTTCCCTATTAAATTAAGCACTTGTTCAATGGGTCCGGGTAAGCTAGGAATGAGCGGGGGTGCTTAGCTTTTGGGTTCGTGATTAGGTTGTTAGTGAGGTTTATCACCAAGTTAAGGTTTGCTCTTTAAATTATACTTTGCTTGTTTAAACAGCTGGTTTGATCTAGAAAATGAGTTTTACGCAATCTTATGTTTTAAAAGTACTACCCATTCAATAGGTCAAGCTGGCCCAGGCTTTGGGGCCAGTTTTTATCTAACCATAAAGCCTGGAAGGTAAGTGGCGTAATTAGCGTATGCGATTTCGGCTCGTAAGGTGGGTAGGTCCTCTTACTTTAGGGAGGGTAGGTAATATTGGGGCTTAGTTTATATAAAACACTTGGCTGTTGACTAAGATAAGGACATTTGTCCAGTCCTAGTTAAAATGCAGGCTAGAGACTTAGCACTATAGAAAGTTTCGGGGTCGTCAAAGGTGGGGTAGGCCTATCTTAGTTCAAGGAAGTAGCATAAATTAGTGTGTTTTGCTTACAACAAAAAAGTGGTGTCTTCACCCTTCCTTTTATCCAGTCGTAGCTTTATAGAAGCAACCGGCTTACGGTTGTTACTTATTTTTGTTAACAGCTCTAGTAGAGAGCGGGCGCCTAAAACAGGTGTGTAAAGAAGCGCGGTCTAAATAATAAGAAAAGGGGGCTGTTTCTAAAGTAGTCGCAGATCGGAGGATTTGGGAGATTAAAGATTGATAGTAATAAGGGATTTAACTACCTCTAACACTTTGTTAAGGCTGCTTTAAGTAAGAAGACAAGAGCAGGGCTACGGCCAGCTTCAAAGAGTGGGTGTGCTTCTTATTGAAACAGGGAGTCGGTAAGCCTAGTGTATATGTTATTGCTACACGAAGACCTCCTTTTTAGTCGTGGGCTGCTTTGGGCGCAGATAATTTTGTTGTATAAATTTGAAGGAGACCATTTCACTAACTTTTTTAATTAAGTGGTTAGTAAGCAAGGAAAGTCTACCTTTTTTACTAAGTTTAGCCTTCCTTTTAAAACTTTCAAAGGGATTTTGCTTTAGGTTTTTATTTAGAGTCAGACTTGATTCCTGTTCTGATAATTTTGTCCTAAGTTAAGGTTGTTGAGTTTCGACACCTACTTTAATTTTTATATAAAACTATCCATAGCTTTAGTGTGTGCACACACTAAAGGGTGACTAGGATAAGTTTTTTCTGGCCCCGCGGAGCTACCTTTTTTCGATTGAGGCTCCTTATGCGGGTGTGGCCACACGGGTTTGGTTTCTTGCGATGAAAAACAGCAGAAATCAATCAATCTTAATAAAAATCAAAATAATTAAAATTTTGAAACACGAAGGACCAGGGGGATAGTAGTGGAATAGTAGTTCTTGTAGAGTTCTTTAGAGTACCTATCGTAAGATAGATACGATAAGGTACTCCAAAGAACTCTACTCCACTACTAGAGAGCATTAGCCTCCAGATAACCCCCGCTTAGGTGGGGGTTTTACAAGAGCCTTTGGCTCCCCATTAAGCCTCGGTGGGGGGCCTACGGGACTTCATCGACTGTCAGAGTAGGTCCCCCCCACGGGCCTAGGGCCTGTGAGGGGCCCTTCACAAGCACTTCGTTCGGGTCTTTCGTCTAGTGAGAGCCGGGCGGGGTGGTGATTCTGTGGGAACAACGGGCTACTTTTGGTGTGCTGTTTTTGAGATAAATAAGACGCTACTTTGAAGTGGGCCTTATTTATAAGATAAAATTGAAGTCTTAGAGACGGGGGGAGTAGGGCTCATATTAAACTTCGTGAAGTATGCTTTAAGTAAGGGAGCAAAAAAAAATTATCTGGGGTAAGTTTTGGGGCTTGTTTTTTTTGGGTGTAGGGACGGTTGGCGTTTTGTGGGCCTTAGTTGTAAGATAAAATTGAAGTCTTAGAGATGGGGGGAGTAGGGCTCATATTAAACTTCGTGAAGTATGCTTTAAGTAAGAGAGCAAAAAAAATTATCTGGGGTAAGTTTTGGGGCTTGTTTTTCTGGGTGTAGGAACGGTTGGCGTTTTGTGGGGCGTGTGTAAACATAAAATTTTCTAGGGTTAACTTATTAGGGTGTCTATTGTCCATTTCACGGGTAGGAGGTTTTTTCTATTCGTGTCCACGTACTTGGTTGGCTTCTATTTTGGTTGGTCCGGGTTGGGCCTTTTGTCGCTATGGGTGAGTTTGGAGGTACTAATAATAGGCTCCATTCCTCTCCTTAAAGGGGAGAATTTAGAGACGTCTAGGGGTTCAATGGTATACTTTCTAACTCAAGTTTTGGGGGGGGTAATAATTCTTATTGGGTGTGTTGTTACTGGCACAAGAGTGAGGGGAGGTAGTTTTAATATATTAGGCGTTTTCTTTTTAATTAGGGGCTGTTTTATAAAAATGGGGTCTTACCCTTCTTTTTGGTGGGTTTCTCGTTGTATGGGGCAGTTAGATTGGTTTGGGTGTTTTTTAGTGTCTTGTCCGGGTAAGGCGATCCCTTTGTACATTTTAGGGAATCTAAGAAGGGTGCTCTTTGTTGTGGACTGGGTTGAGATGGGGGCTGTTCTTACTACCATTAGGGGGGTTGTTTTAGGAATAAGGGTTCGTGATTTTCGAGTTTTATATGGTTATTCCTCTATTATTCATGGTTCCGGTATAATACTTGTTTCTTTAAGAAGTTTAAAGGCCATGGGGGTTTATTTACTGTTTTATACGGTTATCTGTTTCGGCTTTGTGGTTACAATGGAGTGGTACGGAGTTAAGAAAGCAAGGGATGTTTTCAAATTTGGTGAGAATAGTAAGTCAAGCTTCCTCTTTATAAGGGGCTTATATTGCTTCTCTTTGAGGGGTTTACCCCCTTTTATAGGGTTTTTATTTAAGTATTTGTTAGTTAAAAGGTGTTTCCTTTTATGCCCATTAAGGGTGAGTGTCGTGGTTATTGTGGGCTTTTTTAGTATGCGTTTTTATTACAAGCTTTTTACTGGTCTTAGAAGCTCGGCTTGGGTGGGGCATGTGAACTTTAGCTCCCTTGAATTGAAGTCTATGAACTTCGGGTTGTTTATGCTGTGTCTGGGGATTAACCTAGTGCCTTCTTTCTTGTTTTTCAGGTCACTAGACTTAATGGGCTTTATAATGTCTTAGCTAGGCTTGTAGTTTAAGGAGAATGTGAGTTTTGTAGACTTAGGGTGCCCAGGGGCTGAGCCTTTAAAAAAGATTTAATTTTAAAAATTTTATTAATACAAGTTGGCCTATGGTTAGAAGTTGGCTTTCGTCGCTGGTCATACATGAGATTTTAAGAGAAAAGGGAGTAAAATTAGATGCTAGAAGGTTCCGTGGTTTAATAAGGGCGGTTAAAATGGCACGTCAAGAAACTAAGAAGATGCTAAGAAAGGTATATTGCGGAATCCCGTGCTTCAGTAGCTAGAATTGGACAAGATGGAAACATTGTCTCAGCAAAAGGGAAGGAAGGGGGGTGTAATAAAGTGCCAGCACTCGCGGTCAAACTTTATTCCCCGAGTTAATTATCATCGTGGAAAAGTAGTATTACAGATAAAGATAAATCGAAGCGTAAAGTGTGGTTAAATGGATGTTTATTTTCGTTAATCTAAGTTCTTTTAAAATACAAGCTAGAAAGGCTGAAGCATTGAGACGAGGATTCGAGACCCTCTTATTAAAGCTATTTATTAAATCCACCTGGATTACGGGCTAAGTGCTTAAAACAGAAATAGGTTGGCGGTGTTCCATAACCATTCAGGGGAACTTGGCGGTTAATTCGATGATCCTCGAACTACCTTACCTTTATTTATCTTTTTATACCGCCGTCGTCAGTTTGTCTTGAAAGGTTTAGGTTGGGGCGAGCGATAGTTAGTTCTATCCTTTATATATTAATATAAAGCGTGGGAAAATTTTCTGAAGTCAGGTAAACGTGAAGGAATATAAAGGGCTTAGCTGAGTTACATTTGTTATGCAGGATGAAAGACATGAACAGAATATTTGTTGGCAAGCGTACTTTTTAGTAAGCTTCTGTTAGAGAGGGAGGCTGAATAAGGTAATTGGGATGCGTACAAACCGCCCATCGCCCTCGTATACTTTTAAGTTGAGGTAAGTTGTAACAGGGTAATGCTAGTAGAAACTGGTCTTACTTTTGGAGAAGCGTCCGTAGAGGTGTTGACTTGTAGCTTCAATTATGGGTGTAAACCCCTTCTTCATTAAGCATGGTCATACTAAGAAAAGTGGGTCAAAGTTAGACTTCTAATTTAGCTTTGGGTAGTTCGACTCTATCCTTTTCTTTATGGCTCGTACTGGTTTTCACGTAGTTGATATTAGGCCTTGGCCTTTTTGTTGTTCTGTTGCCGTGTTGGGTGTGGCTAGCTCTGCTATTAGATTCTTACACCTAGGCTCAAGTTTAAAAACTTCTTCTTTATTATTACTTTCGGCATCAGTCTTAGTGGTTACTATACTTCGCTGATGGGGTGATATTATTTTGGAAAGTACTTTCCTTGGCCGTCACACCAGTTTAGTGGTCCGAAACTTGCGGTTGGGTATAATTCTTTTTATTGTTTCTGAGATCTTCTTCTTCGTTAGTTTTTTTTGGGCTTTTTTTAATTCTATGCTCGGAGAAATTTCTATGAAGGATGTGGGTCACTGACCTCCTTTAGGGGTAAATGCTATTCAACCTTGGAAGGTCCCCGCTTTGAACACTGCAGTGTTGGTGTCTTCGGGGATTACTGTTACTGCAGCACACAAGGCTTTAAGTGTTCATAATAAGTGCCCTGTTCCAGGGGCAGCTAAAGTCGGGGAGCAGGGGGGTTCTGACAGGGCTTTTTTCAAGAATTTTCTTTTACTTTTATCAGTATTACCTTTTGTGTCTAAGTCGGCTTCTGGGGCTTATGAGGCGCACCTTTTGAAAGACGCGCGAAAAGCGTCAGGGGCGGAGAATTTTACTCCAGACTTAGAGGAGGCGGGGCAACTAGTATTAAATGCTCATTTGCTTCGCGCTAAAGAAACTATGGGTCTTAAAGCACGGCGTAGTGTTTTGAACTACTTGGGAGCAACTATCTTGCTGGGCTTATATTTTACTTGGCTTCAATATAATGAGTATTATGTTGCTTCTTTTACTATTGCAGACGGTATCTATGGTTCTACCTTTTATTTGATAACTGGGTTCCATGGTGTTCATGTTTTGGTGGGGACCATTTTCCTGATTGTCTGTTGGTTTCGGGCTTATCACTTTCATTTTAGTTTTCAGCGACACTATTTTGGTTTTGATGCGGCTGTTTGGTATTGGCACTTCGTCGATGGGGTTTGGGTTTTATTGTTCTTTACAGTTTATGTGTGGGGCTATCAATAGGTTAGCTATTAGTTTTTAGTTTAAATAATTTAAGGACTCTGTCAGGTTAATGGCTTTTCCTAAGCGTAAAAGGAACCCCTTTGCTAAAGTGGTCTCAGGGTTTATCTACGATAATCCCGCTCCCCCTAATTTAAGGGTTATGTGGAATTTCGGATCAATCCTAGGGTTTTGTTGGGTTATTCAAGTCTTATCAGGCTTACTTTTGGCTTGTTATTTTACTGCAGATATTAAAAATGCTTTTGATTCTTTGGCTTACATTACTCGGGAGGTTCACAATGGTTGATTTATTCAAAGGATCCACTCTAATGGTGCCTCTTTTTTCTTTATTTTTTTGTTTTTACATATTGGCCGAGGGCTTTACTTTCACAGTTTTTTTCTGAAGAAGGTTTGATGGGTTGGATGCCATATACTTTTACTAGTTATGGGTATTGCTTTCACTGGTTATGTGCTTCCTTGAGGTCAGATATCTTTTTGGGGTGCTACTGTTATTATTAATCTTGTTTCTGTAGTTCCTTATGTAGGGGAGTCCTTGGTACAGTGGGTGTGAGGGGGGTACGGTGTGTGTAATGCTACCTTGAAGCGTTTTTTCGTTCTTCATTTTCTTCTCCCCTTTCTACTAGTTGTTCTGATGCTTGCACATCTTTACTTTCTCCATGAAGAGGGTTCTAGCAATCCTTTGGGGACTGACACTAGCCACGAGGCAGTGTGCTTTCACAGGCTTTACACCTTTAAAGATTTAACGGGCTTGATTGTTGTGGGAAGAGTCTTTTTATATATTTGCCTTTGCTCACCTGATTTGTTTTCTGATCCTGTAAACTTCAGCCCTGCGGACCCCATGAAAACCCCTGCGCATATTCAGCCTGAGTGGTATTTCCTATTTGCTTATGCTGTTTTGCGTAGTATCCCGAATAAAACCGGAGGTGTGATTGGGTTGCTTTGCTGCGTGGCAGTTGTTTACGTCCTTCCTTTTTTCCCCAAGGGAATTTTTCGAGGGGTTCAATTTAGGCCCATTAGGCAGGTAGTATTTTGGTGCTTTATTAGAAATTTTGTATTTTTAAGATTTATCGGAGCATCGCCAGTAGAATACCCCTTTTTCGAAGCAGGTATTTTGAGAAGGGTTTTGTATTTCGCTTTTTATCCGTCTTACATCCTCTCATATTTGTTTTGGGATTGCATATTAGAATCTGTTTCTTGTACAGACATGGATCAAAAGGTTTTAGGTCTTTAAAGGATTGTTTTTATTATATGAAAATCTGTTTTTTATAAGTAGCGTGAGCGATAGAGGAACTATAGTAGCATTCTAGGATTGTGTTTATAGTTGAAATTAATTTGTACTTAATAGGAGGTAATAGAAAAGATTTAATAGACATTATGTTTAAATGTACTTTTTGTATAATGGTTTATAGATTGAGTTTAGAGTATTCTCTTCCCTGAAAACTCTAGGGCTATTTCTACTCAGGCTATTGTTGCAGAAATATGGAAGAAGTAGAAATAGGCATGACATGTGATTCGAAATGGTTGATAGCTGGTTGAGAAGGAAATGTATAAAGTACAGCTTAAAGTTAGTTTGCTTAAAACCATAGGTAAACGTTTCTTTAAAGTGAGTTCAAAAGGGTAAGCTTTTTGGAGTTATAAGGTTTTAATAATTTTAGTAGGATTGAAATTATCCGTCTTAGAGAATTTGTTATAAATTGAATTAATTTTTTCTTTGTTTTGGTACTTTTCTTTAGGTTGTAATTTTTAATATTTAACTAGTATAAAATTAGTAAGAGTAAGGTAGACGCAGCAGGGTGTGCTTTCTGAAGTAGTGCTAGTAAGGGTGTGTTGTCATAAAATATATTTGTAAGGAACTCGGCAAACAGTTTCTCCGCCTGTTTAACAAAAACATGGCTCTCTGGTTGTGGGTATAGGATAGGGAGTCGGGCCTGCCCGGTGACGTTGTGTTTAACGGCTGCAATTAATAATTGTGCTAAGGTAGCGCAGTCACTCGTCTTTTAATTGGAGAAAGGTATGAATGGTTTGACGAGGGAAAAACTGTCTCAAAAATAGGTTCTAAAGTTTTCTTTTAAGTGAAAAGACTTAAATTTTAAAATAAGAAGAGAAGACCCCGGTGAGCTTGATGGCGTTAGTTATAAGTTGTGTAAGTAGTTTTAAGTTTTGATGGGGCATCAGGAGAAGAAAAAGATTTTCTACCTACGTGATAAGGATCCTCTTTGAGTGAATAAAGCAAAAGCTACCACGGGGATAACAGCACCATTCCTTTATAGAGATCAAATCGAAGAAGGGCTTTGTGACCTCGATGTTGGATTAGAGATTCCTTTTGGTGTAGGAGCTAAAATGGAGAGACTGTTCGTCTTTTAATTCTCTACATGATCTGAGTTCAGACCGGCGTGAGCTAGGTCGGTTTCTATCTATTGTCCAACCTCATTAGTACGAAAGGAATTTAAGGTTGAGTTTTACTTATCTCTCATTAGGTGTGAGATATGAATATAGTTTTTGCAGCTGTATATACGATTATACTTTTTGTTTCTGCTTGGGCTGGGTTAATTGTTGTATGCGCGTTTTTGTGGTGAGGCGGTAAGCGGAAAAGCAGGTTTAGAAGATAATGGGCTGAGTAAGTTCGGTTGTTGTTTTAACTAGCTTTACCGTTTTATTTCCGGGGATGGGCTTTATTTGGGGCTTTTGCTTGGGCTTTATTTTTCTATTCATTTGTTTGGAAATAACAGGATTAGGGTTGTTTTTTACCTTGGTTAACTCATGGGCTTTATTTGACTATGTTTCACTACTAATAGAAATTCTAGTAGTAGTGGTGTTCATGATCAGAATTTCCTGCAGGGTAAAAGACTATCAGGTGTGCGGCAGGGATTCCTTCAAGGGGATCGATTCGGCCGTTGCCATAGTATGTTTTTTTTTTTTTTTTTTTTGTATTGAGGGAGGTTGAATGGGTTTCTATTTTTTTTTTGAGGCTACATTAATCCCAACGTTATGGTTAATCTTAAAGTGAGGCTATCAGCCTGAGCGGCTACAGGCCGGTGTATTTATAATTATATATACTGCCGGGGCTTCTGTTCCTCTACTAGTTTCCCTGGTGTATATAGAGGAAATATGTAAGAGGGACTCTTTCATTCTTGGAAAAGTTTCTTGTGATTACTTACTAAGTGTGCCTTCGTGAGTGTGGGGTTTTACTATTTTAGGGTTCCTGGTTAAGGTTCCTATTTATGGTTTCCATGTTTGGTTGCCTAAGGCCCACGTCGAAGCCCCCCTTTCAGGTTCCATGCTTTTGGCTGGGGTGCTATTAAAGCTTGGGGGTTTCGGGATAATTCGTCTAATATGGACCTTAGGGATATACATGAACGATATGTTTTTCTTCTTAACAATATGAAGTTTGTGGGGTGGTGTGGTGTGCTGTTGTGCTTGTTTAACTCAGTGCGACATGAAGTCAATCATTGCATATTCTTCGGTGGGCCATATGTCTATGGTCGTAGGGTCCCTACTAAGGTGTTATCCATTAGGTAAGTTAGGGGCTGAGTGTATAATGTTCGCCCACGGGATTTGCTCTCCTTGCTTATTTGCACTGGCTGCGAGTTCTTACGATGGTACCAACTCTCGCAATATTACAATTAATAAGAGGGCACTACAGTTGTTCCCCATGTTTTGTTTTTTCTGATTCATGTTTAGCGCTGCAAATATAGGGTGTCCCCCCTCTTTAAACTATTTCTCTGAGGTTGTGTGTTTTAGAGCTATTAAAGAAATGTCTTATGTGTTTATCGTCCCAATAGGCTTGATGTGTCAGTTGTCTTGTTTCTACATAGTCTTTTTATTCGGTTATAGTAATCACGGAGGGGTGTCGTCTACACTTCGTCCAAAGAGTTCGCTCAGAGAGCGGTATTTAAGAAGGTTTCTAATGTGTTTGTTACTGTTGTTCTTAGGTTTTTTCTTTTTGGATTTCTTTTTGTAAAAAAAAAAAAAAAAAAAAA
>Ga0314683_10000007_pt1 | contig 14762 bp, 1 predicted proteins | sample Red4_22May_surf_FD_205773 | JGI IMG/M metagenome (GOLD analysis project Ga0314683, IMG submission 205773) | Metatranscriptome of seawater microbial communities from Espelandsvegen Fjord, Bergen, Norway - Red4_22May_surf (Eukaryote Community... | ecosystem: Environmental > Aquatic > Marine >...
CCCTGTCTCACCCGTCTCGTCCACTAGAGTTCAGGTGACGTAAGATAGATACTCATACGCCACCATGCACTCAAGCGGCCATCTAACCCTGTCTCACCCGTCTCGTCCACTAGAGTTCAGGTGGCGTAAGGTAGACTCAACGCCACCATACACTCAAGCGGCCATCTGACCCTGTCTCACCCGTCTCATCCACTAGAGTTCAGGTGACGTAAGATAAGACCTCGTAAGATAAGACCTCATACGCCACCATACACTCAAGCGGCCATCTGATCCGATTCCCCGTGTCGTCGGCCGGCTGCATCAATTCTGCTTAGATTGACAGCAAGTTGCAGGGCAGGAGGTTGTAGAGGCGGATGCCGTTGGTCGACGGCAGGTTGATAGTCAAGCACTTGCCAAACGCGCAAATCTCCGTGTCGCCGCCGCCGATCGAGCCGATGACAGTGTCCTTCAGACCGGGCACCAGGTCGCAGAGCGAGGTGGCGGATCCGTAGTCGACCTTGAGCATGCCGGTGATCGACTTGTCGATGCTTGAGAGGCCACCGCCCGGCCCCTGAAGCAGCATGCGCGCCGTCACGTAGAGGTAGGCCGTGTCGGACGTGATCTTGAGCCGCAGGCTGCCCGAGAGCTTGAGCCGGCTGTTGATGCAAAAGCGCTGTGTGCCACAGCAGCCGTTCAGCCGCAGCCGCAACTTCCAGGGCCTGCAGAACCCGAGCTCGCGCCGCATCGCCGCCTCGTTGGGGTGGCCGAAAAACTGGTTCTCGAACGGCGTGGTCGCCAGTGTTCTGTTGAGGCCCTCGATAGCCTCATAGGAGATCTCCTCGTGTGGCTGTGGCGCGGTATACGGCTGGTCGAGTAGCATCTGCTTGAAGTCCTCGAGCTCATCGTCGTCGTCGTCGTCTTCCTCGTCGGCGTGGTGGGCATTCACATTGGCCTCCGTGTTGGTGCCGCCCTCCTCGGCGGCCAGCTGGCGGCGCTCGCGAGCACGGCGGCCACCGCAATAGAGCTCAGGACCACACATGCATGGCATGGGCGGCGCGCAGATCTGACTGCCCTCGCGATTGGGCGTCTCGATCGTCTTGTCGAGCGGGGCGAGCGACGAGAGCAGCTCGACGCCAAGCTGGCCGATGAGCCCGAAGAAGTCGGCGATGTTGGTGGGCATGCGGATGAGCTTGAACTTGAGCGTCTTGGGCTCGTCGTTGATCGTCAGGCCAATCTCATAAGTGACGAAGGGGCCACCCGTGCGGAACATCAAGATGGAGGTGACCTCGAAGAGGCCGAAGGCGGTATCAAGAACCTTGACAAAGGGGTTTTCGGTGGAGGTGGTCTTGGCGATGCCCTGGATAAGGCTGTTCTTGATGCCGTCGGTGAAGGTCGTGTCAAGGACGCCCTCGAGCCGGAACGATGCGATGGTCACTCCAAGGCCGCCTCCAATTGGTATGCTTGGCTTGAAGGTGACATCGCCAGAGCACGAGATGCCGAAGAACTCGTAGGCGATAGACATCCCGAGCGTCGCGGCCTGGCCGTCCAACTTTTGCAACTGCACACTGCCAGTCAGGGAGGGGCACGAGTTGCAGCCTGGTACGGCGAGTGTGCCAGTGCCTTGGATGTCGGCTGTGGCCATCCAGCCGTCGGTGGCGACCATGCCCGTGCCTGAGAGCGATATGCCCATCATGTCAAAGGAGGCCGAGAAGCTGAGTCTGATGCCCTCGGCCTGCGAAATCTGCGCGCGCGCGGAGACCGCCAGCCCGCCGTCGAAGAGGGGCGTTGAGATCGAGAAGTCGAAGCTCTTGTCGATGTCGCCGATCTTGCCCAGGATGTAGTCGAACGAGAGCCGCTCGCGCATGGCGGCGACCAGCGCGCCCGGCGACAGGCCCGGACCCTCGGCGAGGCGTCGGCCCTCAGCATCCGTCGCACCCTCACCGCACTGCTCGTCGTAGCCGGTCAGCTGGCGGCGCGCATGGTGGTGCTTCGACGCAGTCCAGCCAGAGTCGAAGTCCTCGTCCCACGACTTCGAGCCCGCGCCATGGCCGTTTTCGCCAAAGTGGTTTTCGTACTGCTCCGACGGCAGGGGGAGCGGCTCGAGGTCCTCAAGCTGCCTGCGCCGCGATTCCATCAGGTGGCGCCGCCTGCCGGGGATGGGCAAGCCCAACTCGATATCGTTGGTGACGCCCTTGCAGGTGATAGTCATTGTGATGAACAGCTCGAACTTGCTGCTGTCGAGGAGCATGTAGGCCTTGTCGAGCGCCAGCGTCGATGCCCCCGATTTCAGTGCGCTAAAGACCGCGGTCGCAACGATGCCCATCTCGCCGTCGTCGCCGCCGATGATCCCGGCGATGCCATCGATGATCACACCCAGGAAGCCACCCTCGGCGCTCCCGTCGTCGCCGCTGCCAGTGATCGCGTAATCGCCCTCAATGTAGATGGAGCTCGGTGTGACCTTGCCATAGAAGGTGAAGTACCCCAATCCCTCCATCCTCATATCCAGGTCGGCCTCGAATTCCTTGGTCTTCGAGTCGCCGGTGATCGAGCCCGACATACAGAAGCCAAAGACCAGCATGTTGATCCGCGCCGTGATGGCGTACTCCCACTTCATATCAGTCAGGGTGTTGAACGGAGAGAGCTGCCGGCCGCCGGACGTAGCGAGCTGGCGGCCATCGGCCTGCTGCAGCTCGGAGAGCATGCGGTCCCCGGACTCCTCCGGCGATCCGATGTCGATGGTAGCGTTGAAGAAGAGAGTGCCAAGCACCGGGAAGGACGCGTCCGTGAACATCAGGACCTTGAACTTGCCATTCTCGGGTGGGATGGGCAGCTGGTAGTCCATGGCGAAACGGCAGTCGAGGTAAAGGTCGGAGGTGAATGAGATCGTGACCGCCGCGTCGAGGACCAGGGAGGTGGCGGAGACCTTGCCGTAAAAGAACATGACCGGCACCATGGGCAGCACGTCGGACACATTGACTTGCAGCGCGAGGCCACCCGCCTGGATCAGCGCCATCGGGTCCTTTGCGAAGGCCTTGATCGCCTCGATCGGGCCGCCACCGCCCTCCATCCCGCCCGGATGCCATGCCAGACGCGCGCCAATGGAGGCTTGCTTGCCGAACATGACGCCTGTCGCGGAGCCTCCCATGGCGCTGCCCATGTTGAGTCCGAGCTGCTCGTCCGTGACAAGGCTGGTCTCGAACTCGAAGCCAAAGGTCATGTCGAAGTACTCCTTGAGCACGTCCAGGAACTCGAAGGTCTCCGGCAGCTCCTTCTGCACCGGCTCCGCATTCTTGCCGCTGGAGAGCATGCCGCGCAGCGAGCGCATCACATCGAGGAAGATGGCGGGGAAATCCTCCAGCTTGAAGACGGGGCACGCGAGGCGCACACCCCAGACTGGCAGCTCATTACCCTTTGGCCCCTCATACAGGAAGATGGTCTCCAGCTCGCGAATCTGGTCGCCGGCCATGTCTGCGGGTGGCCAGCCAGCGGCCCGGTCGAGCAGCTGGTCCGGCCAGGAGCCGTAGCGCTTCCAGTACATCTTCGCCGCGAAGCCAATCTTGCCAGGCAGCGCAGCAAAGTACTGGACGCTTACGTAGGGCGGCGCCGGGATGGTACCCACAATGACATCGAGCATGACGCCGAAGGCGAGCTTGACGTCAATGATGGCAAAGTGGCCGAAGCCCAGCGGGTCGAGCCAGGCGCCCGTTGAGTCGATCTCGAGGTTCATCATCATCTTTGTCTGGAGCCCAGTCGGCACGGTCCGCGTCTGGAGCAGGAGGGTCGAGGTGGTTTCGGCCTTGATGCAGAGCGCGCTCGTCGAGCCGGCCGCGCACGCGTCCTGGAGCCCGTCCACACTGGGGTTGGCGGTGGCCATCTCAAAGTCGACGGCCAGCTCGAAAGCCGCGCCGCCGTCCTGGATGCCCGCGCCGACGCGCATGTGCTTGAGGCGAACGTACTCGATTGACGGGATGAGCGGCTTGAAGAAGGCCTCCTTGGGCTCATGCCTGTCGAAGAGACGCTTGTCCATCGGGCAGGTGAGGAAGGCCATCATGGAGAAGGGGTCGGCCGTCAAACTGACGTTGAGGAAGACCTCGTGCGGGCAGATGGCGGCCAACACCTGGGGTGTGCCGCGCCAGTAGAGCCCGATGCCCTTGGGGATGAAGCGGCCCTCGGGGTAGCGCTTCTCGGGGTCGAGGAAGGGGAGGTAGGCGCTGTCGATTGTGGAGAAGGACATAGCGACGCCGCCGGGTAGCTCGCCAAAGCCGGGCAGTGTGATCTTGTCCGCCTCAACGATGAAGGCGCCCTCGAGCCCCTTGCGGCTCAGCATGCCGATCGCCGACGTGGAGAGCTCCATCGCGGGCAACCGCCACTTGAGCATGTTGATGAAGAGTGTGGCCGAGAAGTCGAACTTGACGAAGGCCGGCGCGTCCACCCCCTCGACGGGGTCGGGGGCGAAGAAGGCATTCAGGTCGACCTCCAAGTTGAGAACGAGGGGAATCGCGCCGTTGGCGCGCAGGACCACCACGTCTTCGGCCCACTCGCCCAGGAAGGCCAGCGGCCGCAGATCGCCACCGGTGTAGGCACCGCCGAGATGGATCGAGAAGGGCGCGTCTCGCGGTGTCATGCCCATTTCGAGGCATGCCGGGTCCTGGCCTTCCTGCAGTGTGAGGCAGACCTGGCCCTTCACCTTGCGGTGAACGAGCGGCGGATATTGGGGCGGCGCCGGCGGCGGCGGTGCCATCGGCGGAGGGAAGGACGTGAGGAGGGAGTCGGTCTGGCAGCAGTACATGCGAGCGAGGCCGCCCTCGCGGGTCGGTGTGGAGGCAAAGTACCACTCGAAGCCCTTCATGACCTGGGCCGCCGGGCAACGTGCCTGCTCGTACTCGGATCCCTCCGGCCCGCCAAAGCGTGATGGCGAGTCTGCGAATTTCTCCCACTTGGCGAGGCTGCTGGCGTCGCCGACGACGTCCATCCATTCGCACTCGCCCAGCGCGGTGAAGCCGTGGTGGAGCGAGCAGCACTCTATCGAGTCGAACCAATCGCCGCGCTCACGCTCCGTGGGGGCCCTTGTGTTGATCTTATGGATATACTCGTGCTCGCCATTGCAGACGGCGGAGGCGATGTGCTCGGTGTGCTCGGGCCCGTTCTTGTCGGCACTGGCGGCATGCTTGTGGAGGAAGGCGTTGGTCGACGTGAGCGAGACGACGTCTTCACGCTGGAAGCTGACCGTCGCACAGTGGCCCTTGCCTTGGTCGATGCTACCGGGCAACCCGACGCAATGGCCACCGGCCAAGTCCGAAGACTTCTGCACACCATACTCGAATTTGCTGAACGCGCTTCTATGCTTGGTGACTTCGAACAGCCAAGAGCCCTTGATCATGAATCCATTGGCGTCAGTGGTGTCGCGGTTACTGGCACTCACCTTGTAGAATCCGTTGAGCGCGACCTGGCCGCTTGGCACATCGCACTCGAAGGCATTGGGCGGCGCCAGGCCGTACCAGGCGCCCGACGAGCCCTCCTCAGCGTCTGCACTGCCCCGCGAGACGAGGCTGCTGGTGCTAGACTGGACAGCCTGAATATCCCGCTCCAGCTGCTGCTTGGCCGCCTCCCGGATCTGGGAGAGGTCGCGCGGGAGGAACATGCTGCACTCGAACACCGGGCCCGTCGCCACCTCTGCGTCGAGCATGTCCTGTGGCGCCTTCAGTTCGAGCTTCGGCAGCCAATCTTTGTCTGGCAGGAGCGAGAGCGTCGAGGCAAACGAGACAATGACGCCGACCTCGCGACCTGTGCTGTTGAACTTGAACCAGCCGACGAACGGCGGCGTCTCCAGCGAAGGGAAGAGGTCGGGGAAGGGCTTCCAGCCGCCCTCGTGCTCCAACGCCAGCAAGCCCTCACGCGAAGGTGGCTCCTCACCCGCCCGAATCGCCGCGTCCCGCTCGGTGGCGGATGTGAGCTGGATGGTGCCCTGGACCTTGGCCGCGAAGCCCGGGTCGTCGTCGCGCAGGCGGACGAGGATCTTGCCCGCCGCGGTCAGCCGGATGCCGGAGCCCTGCCGCACGCTCACGCCGGGGATGACGATTGTGTTGCCGCCGCCGGTGCCCGTGTCTTCGGTGCCATCGTAGGCCGTGCCATAAGTCATGGCGAGGGACCAGCCGCTCAGCGTGAGCACATCAAAGTCGTCGCCAACCTTGAAGTCCGGGAGCGGGCCCGCGATGAAGCGCGCGGAGAGCAGGCCACTCGCCTTGCGCGCCCTGGCCATTTGCCGCTCAAGGAAGTAATCATCGCAGCCTTCGACGCGCTGCCCGCTCTCGCACTCGTCGCCAATCTCCGTGGCGGGATTGTCGATGCGCAGCTCGCCCGAGAAGGTGGTCCCAGCCACGTCCAGCTCAGGCATCTCGTCGAGGGGCACCCATGGCTCCTCGGAGCTAGTGCTGATCGAGAGGACCGAGGTGCCAATCTTCTGGAAGTTGCCTTCGACGTACAGGGGCGGCAGGTCGCCGAGGAGCAGCTTGGTTTTGTCCAGGACCAGCTTCATCTGTATGTCTGTTGAGGCCGGCCGCCTGATGCCGAGCCTCTCCGTGAAGCCCTCCGCAAATTTCCACGAGCCTGCGTTCTTGGCGGCCAAGGTGGAGAAGCCGAATAGCGCGTTCTCGTCCGGCTCGTCAGGGTCGAACTCCTGATAGCCAACCAAATTCTTGTCCAACTGTGTACTCATACTTAACGGCTCCTTAGCCCGTGCGGTCTCACTTGTGGTTGGCGTGCCATGGTACGGCTGGGACGTCCACCTCCAGTTCTCTTCCTGGCCCAATGACATGTCCCTTGGGTAACCTGTCGGGCTCGTGATCGTCCCGGCCATTAGCGTGTCGCCCTCGACGCCGCCCAGCCGCGACGCGCCAACTCCGATGCCGCCCAGCGGCTCGGCCGCGGCGTCGCAATCGCGCGCGTAGACCATAAATGGCTTCCACTTGATCACCAGGCAATGGCCGAGCGAATTCTTGAGCTTCCGACTTCCGTCCAGGGTAATCCACTCCCAGTGCTGCGTGAGATCCCCCTCAGCCTGAGCGGCCGCCCACTTGTCGATCGCTCCCGAGTCGATGCCGTTGTTGGCCAGGGTGTTGTTGAAGTCCAGGCACTCTAGCGTGCCCACCGTGCCGTTGGGGAAGCCCGTCAGGCAGTGGGCGGTTGCCGCTCCGCCGTCCCCACACGACCCGGCAAAAACCTCCGTTCGCGGCTCCTCCCTGCTCCAGCCGCTGCATCGGTTGACTTGCGCACTGCTGACGACCTGGCCACGCTCAAAGCGCCAGAGCGCGCTCAGAGCAAAATTTTGAGATCCAGCCCTCAGATGGGCTTCCTTAAGGGATAAGAATCGGGGGTCGTAGCTGAAGTCGTTGTCTCTTGTGTCCGGAGTGCAGAGGCGCAAAGCCACAGGGTGGTGCCATCCACTCGGGTTAGCCTCTCGGATCATGCAGACGGCCGCGACGTCCGATGCTCTGTTTGCACCTCTCCAGTCAATGCCAGCCTTGAAGTAGACGGGGCTGGCCTGGGCGCGAACGCCAGGGGTGACGGCGACCACGCGCATGTTGTAACTCTTCGCGGTCGCGTAACCACCCCCCTCCTCAAAGCCAGTCGTCTTCATGTCGATGAGCTGCACTCCCAGCCCCAAGCCATGGCCATTCATCATGTCTCCCGAGTACCGACAAGCGCCCTTTCTGCCGTTAGGGGTGAGAAACATCAACTCTCCCCAATTCACCGTTTGCGGACCACCCGGGAGGCACAATCCATTAGGTTGTGACAGCCTGGTCGCCCTCTCAGAGCCAAGAAAGGGATACTCTTCTTCAAGGGGCGGCACGGCCGGGTACCCCTTTTCGTTTTTTTGGGTCGTCGTCATTCGGTCTGCAACTGCAACCGACGGTGACCATCTGCCACTTGCCAGCCATTGAACCCTGGGCTTCGTTGCAGTCCACCATGATCGCCTGCGCCCCGTCCATTGTCGTCATGCCTGGAGCCGAGGACCATCCACCGGTGCTTTCAGTGCTCGAGGCAAATGTGGCATGGCCGTTATGCTGCTCAAAGGAGAGGCACTGGCCCGAATGGCTGTTGATGTACACGCCGAGCATCTGCTTCCTTCTTTCGTCCGCCGTCATACGAGTCATCATGTCAAAATAATCGACGTCGTCGGCCAAGTTGACCATATCTTCGGGCGCGCGCACGCCGAAGCGCCACTGCTGGCGCAGATTCTTGGTGTCGCACTTCTTGCTCATGAAGACCAGATTGTCGTTGTCGATGGACAGGCAATGGCCATGGCCATTCATCAGCGGAATGCCGTATGTCGCCTCGTCCTGCCGCTCGTACGACACATGCACGGCAACGTTGAAACCAGGGTCGCCCAGCTTGATCTTGCCATCCATCAGGTTGAGCCCTTCGGGAAAGTACGCCTCGGCGTTCACCTCCACGTCCGTCTTGTTCAGCGTAAAGTTGCCGCTGAACGGCGGCGTCGCCCCAAACCTGTCGGCGAGCCAGCCGTTCTTGAACGGCCGCCAGCCGCCCTCGTGGTCAATGTCCGCGGAGATGTCCATGCTCACTGGCTGCTCGAAGGTGCCGTCGGGCTGCTGGACTGGCGTGCCCGAGCGCACCCAATTGATCGCCGCGCTGATCTGCGCCTCGAAGCCGTCGCGGCCTCCGGCGCGGACCCGCCCTTCGAAGCTGGCACCAAAGCCAAGCTCCCCCTTTGCCATCCCCTTGACCCGCTCCTTCAGCGGACGTTGGGCGACCGAACGAGGGCCACAATCATCACAATCGTGCCCAAACTCGCAGAGCAGCTCCCGGAGGTCCTTATGCTCGTTCACCGAGCCGGGGCCGCCGTCTGAGCACCGGCCATCGGCGTTGCCGCAAGTAGTGTCGCCATCTGGGCACATGAGAAGGCCCGACACCTTGCCCGAGGGGTCAAAGAACTCCGAGAACAAGCTTTGTCCGCCATAGTCTGTGTACGCAGGCCCGCTGTCTCCTGGTTCAGCCGGGGGTGGCGGAGGGGCGATTGACGCCAACGCGCCGCCCAAATACCGCAGCCCGCGGTACCCGCACTTGTTCTCGCAGATGTCCTCCTTGGGCAGCGAGGTGGAGGCCCTGGCCTCGACCGAGAACGTGGCGTTCTCGATCGCGAAGAAGCCTCCGAAGAAGCTGGCCTCCAGGCCCGCCGCCATGCCGACGCCCATCTCGCCGCCGCCGATGTTCGCGTAGCCGTTCATACCGAAGACGGTCACGTTCAGCCACGACCGCTGGATCGGCTTCCAAATCGGGGCGTACATCCGGCATCCGGCACCGCCGTTCGTCTCGAAACTGCAGGTGGCGGTGATTTCTGGCAGGGAAGGCATATCTGGAAGCAAGATTTTCCCAGACATGGCGAACTTCTTGAGCTTCGTTCTGGCGCCCTTCTTCTCGTCATTGGTCAGCTTCTTAGCCTCGAAGCGCAACTTGGGCGCACGGAACCCAGCACTGATGGGCGTCTCGTCACTGAACCAACCACCAGAATTCTTTTCGTAATCCTTAAGTGTCCAAAACCACTTGTCGCAATCTTTGAAGTCGCCAGGCGAGTCGGGGTTCATGATTCGCAACTTGCCCTCCTCCGGGCTCCGGCCCTCATCCTCGCCGGGGGACCAGGTCCGACCCAGCAGCAGCCAAGTGCGGTCACCAGGATGACTGGAGTCATGACTCGTTCTCGACCGGCCGGTATACTGAAGATTCCCTGCCTCTTGGGTGACGCCGTTGCAGCCCGGAGCGGCCACAACCGCTGCTTGCGCTGCCTCCAGAGTGCTCTCTACGATCCTCGGTTCGCAGTAGCCAGAGATAAATCGGTTGTCTATCGGCTCTGACCAGCGGCATCCAGAGCTATCCTCCGCGTTGCAGCGCATAACACTCGCGTCTTTGATGTAGAGATCCGCTCCGTCATTATGTGCAAAATCATCAAACTCCATGCAGCTCGTCGAAAACGTGCATTTGGCACTCGTATGCCACTCAAAGGAGACGCAACTCGATATACTGTTGCAATGTTCGGCGCAAGATGCAGCCGTAACAGCATGCGCATTCCCATCCGAATCGGAAAAAAAGGTCACTTCCCCGAGCTCGTTCTTGCCATGGCAGGCTCTTCTGAGCATTCTGGTATATGTTTGCTTCGAGACGCCCATGCAGTAGCCATCCTCATTGCGGAGGACGGACCGCTCGGCGGCGTCTGGTGTGTCCAAGTACCAAGCGCTCGCGGTGTCGGACCAGCCGCCCGCCGTATACGCCGTGTCCTTGCACTCGGTAACCTGCATCGCGCCCCGGAAGCCGACACACGGGTCGGACCCATCCACGATCTTGATGTAAAGGGTCCAATCAGGCTGGTCCTCGTAATTGGCATGGTCCGTGTTGCACGTCTTTGAGAGTTGGCACTCTCCAGAGATGGCCCTGAACTTAAAGGAGATGCACTCGGCTTCTGCGTCGCAGCGCGCGGCGCAGGTGGTGTACGTGTCCTTGTCGTTAAACGTTCCGAGCTCGTTCGCGCCCGCGCAACCCTTATCTTCCAAGCCTGCATGATAGTTGAACGCGCAGCTCGCGCACTTCATCACGTACGTGCTCTCCGTGAAGTCGTAAGTCCGTGCTACGAGCTGCCCGCGCTCGTCGAAGCGGACGACGCTGTTCGTGTCTGCGCACTTCCTCACCTCGAGGTAGCTCTCGGCCTGCTTTGCCTTGCCCGACGTGTGCATGCAGTACTTGGTGCCGCCCGAAAACTTCACCATCTTCTGGAGCTGCTGGAGCTGCACGCCGGCCACGCACGAGTACTGGTACATGAGGCCGCGCGTGCCGAGCTCCCCCTGCGACAGCACGTCGCCACCGGCCTCCATGCCTTCAAAGGAGCGCGTGACGCACTTTCCGAAGCCGTTGACCAGCGCGGCCCGCCCGGCCTCGTCGGGCTCAGCAAACTGCCAGAGCTGACTGCGGTCCTGGTAGCTCGGGTCGCAGTCCCACTCGGTGAGACGGACGTAGTCGCGACGAGATGGCGGCTCGTCGATTTTGCGCAGCTCGGGCGGCTTGTTGTCGTGGTCCACCGCGAGGCACTTGTCGGTCTTGATGTTGACGATGCGCGCGTAGTCCTTCAGCTCATCCGGCAGCGTCTCCACGATCTCGTTCGGCAGCTGCTCGAACTTCCAATGGTAGGTGTTGAACTCCTCCGCGTCGCACGGCACGTACTCGACCACGCGGTTGGGAGGCACAACAACCATGCAGAAGAGGGGCAACGGGTTGCCATATTTGTCCTCTCCGCCGTCGTCGACGACGAGCTTGCCGGTGGCGCCCGAGGTGGCGCACTCGGTCGCGCGCGGGTCAGCTTCCTTGCAGAAGCTGAAGCCGCCGCCTCGGCCGATGCGCGAGTCGTAGATGAAGTCGAGCGAGGCCGCAGGGCCGGACGTGACATTGTCGTCGGCAGTGAGCAGGATCTTGCCAAAGGCTAGGTCGAGGGGGGTCAGCCAGCGCGCGTTCATCCGCAAATGGGCCAGCGGGATGGTCGGGTCGGTCCTGGGGCCGAGCGTGAGGGTCCCGTTCATCCACGGCGTCGTCAGCATCTTCCCGAGGCGACCCGACGCCCAGCTTGGCTTCCAGCCGCCTGGGTGCTCGATGGTGAAGACGTTGGGCTGGTCCACCGGCGTGATCTTACCGGTGATCGTCGCCACCATGCCGTTCCACAGCTTCAAGGTGCCGCCCAGCTCCTTGGTCATCGGCTTCTCGCCCGTGTCGTCGGGCTTGGACGACCAGGTGACGGCCACGTGCCAATCCTCAATGTCCACCAGCCGCTCGGACTTCTCCCCGAAACCGAAGTTGTCGCCGCCACCCGCCACCGTGATCGTGACGCCGCCGTCGTTTTTGCCAGGCTCCGAATCCTTCTCAAAGACGATCCGGCCCGAGAGCGAGGTCAGCGTCAGGCTAAAGTGCTTGGTCCTGATGGCGTTCCACGACTCTGCGGTGGTAATCTCCAGGAAATTCTCGCCTCCCATGCCAAGCGAGCCGTCGACCGTCATCCACGGCAGCGCGTCGCCATACTTGTGGTCGCGACTGAAGATGCCGCCCAGCTTGAGGCCGCCGTTGATGGCCACACCCAAGAAGAGGTTGTCCCTGAGGTAACTCTCAATGGAATCATCTTTGAGCCATGCCCACGTCCAAAACGACCCCACGTTCCTAGCGAGCGCAGACGAGTCTTTGAACGAGGTGGCGCCGCTGGATTCGGCCGCCACTTTGGACGCGTCGACGAGCTCCCAGGACTGCATATCCCCAAAGAATGGGCCGCACTGGTATGAGATGAGCGCGCCCTCCATGTCGTTGTTGTCGATGGTGACGCACTTGCCGGGGACGGGGTTGTCTTGGTCGTCCTTGCCCCACTTGGTGTGCAGCAGCCCCTCGAAATCGAGCTCGAAGCGCTGGCGGTCCTCATGGGTGCGCGTGGACACGCCCTTGTACGTAAAGTCGACGGGCGTGTTGAAGATGTCGCCCGACGGGACCCAGATGCACGGCTGGTAGCACGTGTCGCGATCAAGAAGCCAGCTTATGTCACCCGGGTGGTGTTGATCAATAGACGTTCCCGACCGGCCGGTATACTGAAGATTCCCTGCCTCTTGGGTGATGCCGTTGCAGCCCGGAGCGGCCACAACCGCTGCTTTCGCTGCCGCCAGAGTGCTCTCTACGATCCTCGGTTCGCAGTAGCCAGAGATATATTGGTTTTCGCTCCGGTCTGACCAGTCGCACACTGGAGGGACCGCCTCGCACTCGGCCTTGCTGTAGGCCTTGCCGGCGGTCTGCAGGTTGTAGCAGCCGCCGCCCCAGACCCCTGACGTCAAGGGAATGCTGTCGGTGCAGTCGCCAGTGGCCTGGTTCCGGAGGTGATCGCGCGCCGAGAAGCATTCCTCGAGCTTCAGCGGCTCGCCGTTGGTAGAGGCATCCGTCGGCAGCGTGAGGCAGAAATTGATGAAGTTGCCCGTTTGGTGGTCCTTTTTCGCTAACGCCAGGCTGACCCAGCCGCCGCGGCCGTTAGCGCGCCAATGCTGCTTGTTTTCATTGGGCTTGCACGGCTCGGCCGAAACGAAATGATCCTTCGTGGTCTGGAAGTTGGCTTGCAAGCACTTGCCTACGCGCACGCCATCGTCGATCTCGTACGTGACGCCGTCGTTGAAGCTCTGCGAGCGGATCATGTAGTGCGTCACCTCGCCGTAGACGTCCTCGCGGCCGCCGGCAGGCTGTTCGTTCAGCGCCTTGTAGTCAAAGCCCTCGACACATGCGTGGGAGATCATGAGCGGCTCGCCGCGCTCGTTGGGGTTGCGCTGTTGGACGACACCGCCCCCCGTGACCATGATGACTTCCTGCCGGAGGGCGCCGAGGCACTTGTTGGCGGCGTTGCGCAGCTGGCCACTCATGTCGAATCCCCAGAGGTGCGTCAGGGGGACGTGCCCCCCGAAGGCCCACACCGCATACTTGGGCGTGTCGACGAGGCAGCTGGAGACGTACTGGCCGTTCTCGTCGTTCGGGAAGTCGTTCTCTTTGCCGATGCAGAGCTTCTGGCCGTGCACCATAATCGCCAGAGTGGAACTTCCGCTGGGCGACTCCAAAAACGTCCACTCGCCCGGTTCCTTGCCGCAATGCGTGTGACTCACCTTGGCCGTGGTGCGGCTGTCGGTCTCCGTGATGTCGTCCTCATCGACCTTGAGGCAACGCTGGTGTTTCACATTCTTGAGGCGGCCGCGGTTGTCGAGCGACCATAGGGTGCTCTGGTCGTCCTCGCTGCAGCGGCCCTGCTGCACGTTCCACGTCCACGTGACCTCTTTCGTCCGGCGGTCCTCCTCACTCTTGTGGATCAGCTGGAGGCACGAGGAGCCGCTCGCTCCGCCCTTGATGAACGAGCCCTGCGGCCTGCCGTCGCAGGCGTACTCTATAACCGGCGCGCCGTCCAGCTCGCTCTCGGCCGTCAGGCACTTGCCGCTGCCCTGGTTCTTCAGCAGGTACATGTCGTCCTTAGTCAGCCCCCAGACGCGGTCAAGCGCCTCTAGCTGCTCGTCACTGATCGCCCTTGTCGGCACCATCTCGAAGCCCCAGTACATGGAGATGGCGTTCACGTCAAAGATGGGCGCCGGCTGCTCGAGCGCCCGCCCGTCCTCGGCGTCCTGCGCGTCGCCCGCCTTGCCCGCGAGCGCCGCCGCGCTGGTCATCCCGAGGCCGTAGCCCAGCCCCGTCGTGTTGTCGATGGCAAGCACGTACCGGTTGTGCGGGTCCTTCATGCGGCCGTCTTTCCTCGTCTCCTTGCGGCCGACGCGCTCAATCTTCATTGGGGCGCGCGGCGGCGCGGGCGGTGCCGCCTCAGCCTCCCGGCCCAGCCCAATGAAGGTGGAGAGGCGCGGGCCGTGCTGCTTCGGCTTGCGCGGGTCACGCGTCAGCTGCAGCAGCGGCGTGGGGTCGGAGCCAAAGCCAGGGATCAGGGTGATGGAGTTGTTGAACTGCACGTTGCCCCGGAGCGTCGCGTACGGTTCGCCCTCGGGCGAGTCGCGCCCAATCTCCAGCTCGCCGTCGAAGGAGGCGATGCGGAACTTCTCTCCGAAGGCGTTGCACATGGGCTGCCAGCCGCCCTCGTGCGAGGCCGACGCGCGGATGAAGCCGTAGGCGGGGGAGCCGGCATTGAGCTTCATGTCGACCTCGCCCTCGAGGTGGATGGGGAGGCCCTCAGGGTTGCAGCTCGAGGGCTCGCCGAGCGTCATATCGCCCTCGAAGTC
>Ga0314683_10000008_pt1 | contig 14578 bp, 1 predicted proteins | sample Red4_22May_surf_FD_205773 | JGI IMG/M metagenome (GOLD analysis project Ga0314683, IMG submission 205773) | Metatranscriptome of seawater microbial communities from Espelandsvegen Fjord, Bergen, Norway - Red4_22May_surf (Eukaryote Community... | ecosystem: Environmental > Aquatic > Marine >...
ATTCGCTCTAAAGCTTTAGAGTCAGATATAGTTTAGCTCTTTTACTTAAAGAATGACGTGCATTTTTACAGCATAAGAGGCAATCTCAGACCATGCGCTTTCTCTCAAAGACTCACGGAGCCAAGGCAAATTGAAAGACGGGCTCCCGCACACATCGCACACAAAACAATCGCTTTCGGCCGCACAGTTCAGAAGATGCCAATGCAAGACGCAGGCGCGGAGTCGGCGGACGAATGCGATGACACATGGGCCACAGGGACCTCCCGAGAATGTCTGTTGAGGGGCTCTGCGGGCTCGGCGCGGAATTGTCGACTCGGGGCAGAGGGCGGCAAGGGGTGGGGAGGCGGAAGAGGGGGGCCGAGTGTGGGCAGGGCAACCGACGGGGAGAGTGGGCGTAGGGGGGGGGAGGGGGGAGGGAGGGCAGCAGTGGGAGAGGGACGGGGAGAGGAGGGCAGGAGGGGGATTTAAGGCTGAGCTGAGCCTGGCCATGCCAAGGCAGCTCCCGGCGGCGGCGACGCCGCCGTGCTTGATCTGGTCGGTGGGACCAAAGGTATACCGTGCGATGAAACCTAGTCGGCGGCGGCGCGTTCGGCGAGGTTGCGAGCAACGGCACGGTTCATAAGAAGCCAGTTGTGCAGTGCGTTGAGCCGCAGGGTGAGGAACTGGAAGCGCGAGACGGAGTAGGCGGCCCTGGTTCGCTTGCGCGGTGCATGGCCGGAGAGCATCATCCACAGCGCGAAGACGAGCAGGAAGGAGCAAACCGTGACGAGGAACACAGTGGGCGCGGCGCTCGTCTGTTCGGTGGCAAGGGCGGTGAGGAACACGAACACGAGCATCGCGCCGACTGCCGAAAGCGGGAGCGAGAGCACGAGCGTGATGAAGGCGGATACCAGGAGGAAGAGCGTGCCGAGCAGCTCCGCGTGCACGCGGGCGACAGAGAGAGGAAGGCTCCATGCTGAGAGGAGGCCGACGGAGCGCGGCAGTAGCAAGTTGCCGCGCGACGAGCGCTCGGAGGAGACAACGCTGGCGACTCGAGCGCTGTCGCTCCATAGCGGGATGGAGGCGTAGGCGAGAAGCAGCAGCTCGAGGAGCGCGAGCAGCAGCTTCCCGAAGGAGTAGAGGACAAGCACTGCGGCATGGACGCCGTCGAAGATGCTGTCTGCCTGGATAAAGAGCGGCAAGAGGAGCAGCACCAGGCCGATGTAGAACAAATAGGCGCTGAGCAGCCCAGGTTCGACGCGTGCGCCATAGCATAGGAAGAGCAGAACCAGCAAAACGCCCAGCACCTGCCACTGGATCGCGATTCCCGAGCCAAACTGGTAGATGCTGATGGCAGGCACGTAGATGAGCTGCTGCAGCATGAGTAGCGTGATGGTACCGTAGATGGCCAGTTTGGCCACGGCATGGCCCAGCCGAAGCTGAAAAGGCTCGGCATTGAGCCAAGAGTACCAGTTGTTCTGGTTGAGCTCGCCCAGCGTCGCACCGCTCTTCTGGCCGTAGAACCAATCCTCGAAGCCTTCCGAGTAGAGCCAGGCCGCCCACTCCTGCCGGTCCTGATAGAGGCCGCTCAAGGTGAATGCAAACGGGTTATTCAGCGCGGGCGCGAATAGCCACGAGAAGGCGCTGAGCCAGAGCGAGAGCGTCGCTTGGACGTAGAATGAACTGCCGAGCGCTGAGAAACGCCAGGTGACGAGGAGGAGGAGGATCACGTCGAGGGCCGGCCCAAAGTGTGACATGGCGTAGCGCTCAAAGTGATTCCGGAACCCATAGCGCCGCGTGGCGAGGTCGCGACCTGTCGGGACATACTTGGCGAGGCCCAGCGCCAACCCGCGATGGGCATAGTACTGGTGGGTCTTTAGCTTGGAGAGGGTAAGCGGAATCGCTGCGATGACGGTGAGTATGGCCTCAATGGTGGGTAGGATGCCGCGCTCATACATGTACTGCACGGCGAGCGCGAGCAAGTATACGAAGCCGAGGTTGACCAGCGGGATGTAGGACGGGGTGGCCGAGTAGAACAAGAACTGCACGTCCGGCGGAAGGAGGGCGGCGACACCGTGCATGGCGGCGAGCGTCATGATCGACATCGCCAACATCATATTCGACCAGAAGAAGCCGAAGGCGCCCGAGAAGAGGGAAGCCTTGTGGCACCAGCAGAAGGGCGAGCTCATCAGTTGCAAAAAGTCGCGCGAGAGGGTGTGCATCGCGGTGCCGCCCGCGATCTTGCCTTCGAAACCGAGCGCCGCATCGTACTGGACGTCGCGTCCCTTGTCCACGTGCATGTAGTCGACATAGGAGATGCTGCCTCCGCGCACGAGCGCATTGATGCCACCGAAGATGTCCTCGGAGACGTTGATGGTCTTTGAGCACTTGGAGGTGCCGCCGTTGACAAGCGCAAACTGGAAGTTGAAGAGGTCTGGGTGGCCATAGTGCAGTCGCGCGCCGAGCGTCAAATGAAGCTCACGCTGGACGATCGTGCCAAACGTGAACTCGTTGAGCGCGCCCGAGCGACCGACGAGGCCGTCGCGTTCAGTGAAGATGTTCTCTTTGAAGCCCACGATCACACGCCGACTGTCTTGGTCATGCCTGCCTTTGCCGTCGGTGTGAAACTCGGCGAGCAGCTGCGGCAGAAAGAACCACTGCTCCAGGTCTGCACCTTGGTTCATGTCATTTACCATGATGATCTCACTGGTCACGTGGAGCAGCGCGTTGGCCTGGTTGATTGGCTTCCCCTCTGCGAGAGCGTCGACGATCGGGTTGCCGGGCAGCTCGATGGCGCGAACCCGCTCAAACGACGTGAAGTCGCCAACAGGCCCAACGGTCAGCTCAGTGCCCGCCACAAGCGGCTTCCTCAAGAGCACGCCGACAGAAGGCACGGATGCAGAAGAGCGCGAGGTGCCCGGCCTACTCAAGATCGAGGCGTTCGAAGATATCATGACTCGGCGGCCTTGAAACAGGACGGACTTGAAGACGCACTCGCCGGGTGCAACCTGTCCGTCGGGTCTGTGGCGGGGTTCCTTGGGCAAGTAGACGACCTGTATGCCAGGGTACTCGTGAAGTAGGTACGAGACCGAGAGGCACTGGTCGAGGAGATTGGCGAGTTGGTTGGAGCCGAGCAGCATGCCGCGCAGCTTGGCGGCGGCGGCGTCGGAGCTGCCTGACCAGTCCTGCTTCAGCTTCTTGGCCTGCTTGGTCAGCTTCGCCTTGCCTTCGCGCCAGCCTCCGTAGTTTTGGAGCGCGGCCATGACCGTGTAGAGGGATGGCGGCACTTCCGATTTCGCCGTGGAACCACCACGGGGGATGCTTGCCTCGCGCTTCTTGCATGCTTCGCCGATCGCCGAGGAGCCAATCTCCTGCATCAGCCTTAGCGCAGGTCCCGCTTTGCAGAGGCCCGAGAGGGTGCGCCACACTGTCTGCTCGCGGCAAGAGAACCAAAGGCGCAGCTTGTGCTTGACTCGCGCCTCGTTCAGCGTGCGCCACAGCTCCTCGCTCACCTCATTCGGCTGCCAACCACCAGCGCGCTCGACACCCAACACTGTCAGCGCTCTCTCAACTGTCTGCCCTCTCTCAACGTTCGATTGCGCGCTCTGCGCTTCGGCTGTTGTGGGGCTCTGCGCTTCGGTTGCCCACAGATCTGCAGCAAGTGCGCCTCGCAGCGTCTCCCACGCTGCACCACGCTCCTCAGTGCTCATCCCATACAACCTTTCGACGACTGCGATGACGGACACCAACCCGAGACTTGCAGCCTCCTCTGCGAGCGGCACGCGGCGCTCCTGGAGGTCGCGCAGAACCTCGGCACACGCCCCTGCCGGCGCCGAAGGCCCTGGCACGCTCCAGTTGCCGCCAGTACTGCTGCGCTCGGCCCGCGCGCAGCCAAGCATCAGCTGACTGATGTCAAAAGCCTCTGAGATCTCCGCCGACATCTCCTCCGAGGGCAAAGCCGCGATCGACCGCGCGGTGACAGCGGCGCCCAACTGGATCTTGAGCAGAAGGTAGTCCGAAAACCAGAGGGCGTCGCGGATGTCGGAGGCAGAGGCCAAGGCGGTTGGGTGGGTTGGGCTGCCCTCGAGGTGCGGCTCGAGGACCTGCCGCTCAGCGTCCGTGAGACCCCGAAGCAGGCAGCCAAACTCCTCCATGTGTCGCTCGACCATGTACTCAAAATTGGTCAACGAGGTGGAGTGCCCAGTCGTCACCCCCGAGCCGACGTGCTGCTCTGCGAACATGTCAACCCAGGAGCGCACCACGGTTTCTCCGTAGACAGGCACGAGGACGGTCAGCGAGGGCGAGTGAGACGGCAGCGCCGGCACCGGCGTGTCGGTGCGCGAGCAGTAGGCGAGGAAGGACTGAATACGGCGGCGTGCCTCGAAGCAGAGGACCGGGATGAACTTGGACAGATCGGGCAGAATCAGCTCTCCGTGCTGCTTGTCGGCGTAAATGAAGAGCTCGCCGGCACGCTCGTCGTCGATCAGATGAGAGGCGACAAGGTCGCGCAGGAGCCCGCGGTTCCAGAGGGTTGCAAAGCATGTCGAGGCGGTGTTCTGCTGGCCCACCTGTTCGATGGCGAGCGGGAAACGGTACAGTACCGACGCCCGCGCCTCGAGCAGCTTGTGCTGAGCTATGTCACCCATGCGGTCCCACAGCGTACGCAGGTTGAATGCCACGAGGCTCCACTTGCCCCTCCAGATGCCTTTTGCGAGGGTGAGCGAGCCGGAGATGGCTATGACCACGACCACAAAGAGGTGGAGATCGGCGACGAAGAAGAGCAGGGAGAAGGCGATGCGCAGCACCAGCACCACGGCAACGGACACCACCTCGAGCCAGCCCGCGCCGTTTGCGACCAGCGCGTTGAGCTGCGCGCTTAGCGTGTGCATCTCGTAGCCGAGCGCCTGCACGGCCGGGGCCTCAATGATCGCCTTGAAGAAAAAGACGCCGACCCAGAAGAGCGACGAAAGCACGTACGATTTGACCGAGCGGATGTCGCGCGGCATCAGTCTTTTCCACGGCGCCTCCCACCACGCGTAGTACCAGCCGAAAAGAGCCTGCGTGAGGCTGCTCGGCTCTACGTGCGCAAAGAATGACGAGCCTGCCGAGACAAGGACATCGAGCCAGGCCTGAATCAAGATGAGGAAGACAAAGAGCGTCTCCGCGCCTTGGCAGAATGAGACAACGAGCCAGGCGAGCCATGTGACGCGCAGCGAAAGCGTGGCGAGGCGGGCGTGCGGCGAGAAGACGGGGTCGAAAAAGAGCGCGGAGAGCGACATAGCGCTTGTCACCAGCGATATTGCGACGGCGGCGCAACCGCGCAGTATGAGCGAAAGTGGCAGGCAGAAGAGGCGGACAAGCTCGGTGCAGGAGGTTAGCAAGCACCTAGCCGAGCGTCGGGGCGCTCCTTCAGAGAAGTGGCTGAAGAGTTCAGCGACGTCCTTCTCAGTATCAGATCGACGGCGAGCGAAGCCATCCTCCTCATCGATCGACAATGAGCGCAGGACACGCGAGAGGCTCAACGTCGCCAAGGTTGCGCGGATTCGAACCAAGGAGCCCCATCTGCCCTGGCTAGAGTCGGCACCCTCGGTATCAGCGGAAGCGATTGGCTCTGGACCAGGCTCTTGCATCGCACTAACTTTGCTCCCGGAGGCAAAGGTCCACTTCACCACTGCGGCAAGGCGCGCCGAGACGGTCCAGGTTCGGTGCTCTCGCGTGGAGTCGACGCTGATTGCGCGCGAGATCCACATGAGATCCTCGATCACCGCAAGGAACAGCCTCGCGATGCCGAACGAGAGATATCCGGCGACAAAGAAGGGCACGTACCCCTCGCACACGGTCTCGAGCCAGGCATAGAAGGCGTCCCCGAAGGGGTGAAGCGAGGCAAGTGCCTCGCTCAAGCCGGCGAGCTGGTCGGGCGCGCTAGGGCTGCCAATCGAGACTATGAAGGCGACCACATAGTAGCCGCCCGTCAAGTACGTGAGCATCATCACTAGCATGAGCGCGACGGTCTTCCAGAGGAACCACGTGCTGAGCAGCAGCGTGCTGTAGCCTGGTCTCTCCTCAAAAGTCTTGTGCTCGTCGACACCCCACGTGAAGCGCTTCGGCGGCACGACCGACTCGATGAAAATGGCGCTCGACTCGCCGATGAGGCTGCCGAGCGCCGCGTGGCAATCAGTGTTGATCTTCGCTAACTTGACGAGTTCTGGGCGCGTGCCGAGCTCTGCCTGCACTGGGAGGAAGCGATCGACCAGATCATTGAACAGCGCCTGGCTCTCTCGCGCTCTGTTAATGAGCTCAGTCACACGCCGGATGAGGAGCGAGGCACGCGCAAGCTCGATGTTCGGGACATTGCGCAAGTTGGACGCCTCGCTCAGTATGCAGCCTAGGCCCTTGTCACACAGCTGCTTCTCCAGCTCGAGATAGTAAACGCTGAGCGTCGTCTGTTGGTCCAGTATCGAGCGGGGCGCCGGCCTGCCGAGGTGCTGGGCCGAGCCGCTTGCAAATCGATTCGGTTCGTCCTCCGCTAGCAACGAAGGGGATCTGGATATGGATGCCCTCGGCAAGGCGGCCATCTGGACCCCATCGACGGAGGGAAAGCGGTCTCTGGCAGCCCGCAGACTCTCTCTGACGGGATTTGAAGAGAGCGAGTCCCTCTTGAAATTGCGCTCGACGTCGCGGTTCGCCGGTTTGCGCACCACCAGCGATCGTTTATATTCGTCAGCCGCTTTGCAGAGGGCCTTGAGAGCCCTGGCAATCCCTGACTCTTCATAAAGCAGATGCTCTAGCACGAGTTTATGTGACGCACCGATGAGCTCCTCCGTCTCGCCTTCGAGCTTGATCACGAGCGCCTCGAGCCCGGCGAAGAGCGAGCGGCCTGACTCGGGGGTGCACAGCTCGCCCAAATCGTCGTAGTTGAGGTACTTCTCGCGGAAAAAGTCCGGGATGCGGCCGCCAACCTTGCCGCCCGCAAAGCGGTGCAGCTCGTACAGTGCGCAGCGCAGGTTGCGCAGGTCGTGCAAATCGGCGGTTCGCGCCCAGTATTTCTTTTGAGTCTGCGCTCGTCCGTTGCTGGCCGGCAGCAGCGCTTCCTGAGGGCGCTCGAGCGAGCCGGAGGGGGAGCCGTTGGCTGCGCTGCCGGAGGGGAAGCCGTTGGCTGCGCTGCCAAGCTGCTCGTCCTCGGGTGGGGGTGGCTCATATGCCCAGTGGGCTACGAACAGTAGGTTGATCACCTCCGGAGACGCACGGAAGAAATTGTCGGCGCCCATGGCCAAATACAGCAGCGCGATGTACCAGTGATCTGTGTCGGGTCCGGCTGGCCCGCGCGATCGGTCCGCCAGGTCGGAGAGCACGCCCTCCAGCAGTGGGCCGCGCCGCTGGAGCATTTTTATGATCGGCGCGAAGGTTGCCTTCGACATCACGGTAGTGGTCCTACCATAGTGTCGAAATTCGATCTGGTCCAGCCAGCGCTGTAGGTTGCGCACCACGCCCTCCCAGACTTCTCCGGCTTGGGTTGCGGGCATCTTTGACGGCGGCTCCAGCCCCTTCGCGAGCACTTGGAGAAAATCTTCGCTGTCCGCAGAGTCCATCGTAGAGTGAGACTCGAAGCCCTGCATACGCCGCGCGCGAGAGTAAATGAAGCCCTTGAGCTGTGCGAGCGATGCCTCGAGCGCGGCGGACTGGAAATGGTCGCCGAAGTCGGCACAGAGCTTCTTGTGCGCGTCGTCGATGGCTCTGTCAATGTCATCGACCTCGAGGTCGGAGGCATCCGCCACCCCTCCGGGGCGGGCTACTTCGGCGCTGGCGTCGCCCAAATTGGAGTTGGAGGCAACGGAGGCGAGTCCCGGCTGCTCCTCACTTGGGGCCGTTGCGGCGTTGCGGGCCCGCTGCCCCATCAGACGGGCGTACATGTCATACAGTAGCTTCGGCGCGTACAGCAGCTGCAGTACGACAAAGCTCACCGCGATGCCGACGATCGAGAGCACGCCGGCAAGGGCAAACATCTCGAAAAAGGTGGCCCACGGGATGTAAGGCGCCCACCACTGCGGCACTGTGATACTCGCCGACCACGGGAAGTAGTACCAGGCGCTCTGAGCATCTGCAGCGCTCATCACGCAGCACTGGGCTGACGCGCACGGATCCCAAAACGGTGTCGTCGGCGGATCAACCGATGAACTGCCGAGGCCCGCCATGAGGGCGTTGAAGATGCCGAGGCAGTAGGTGATGCTGTATGTAACGATGCTGGAATACGAATATTCGGCCGCACCAGCGTGCATCGTCAGCACCATGCCGATTCCCGCGAGGTGAACCCACCACCAGTTGCCGCTTCCGCCGCCGCCATTCATCGGGCACCATATTATCAGGAAGACAAGCACAAAAGCCATATCTTTAATGAGAAAGTCCAGTTGGGCCGGCAGCTGTAGGATCGCAGGAGCGAGGGCCGTTAAGGCTACCAGGACAGCAACGCTGAGTAGCGTTGCCAAGCGGCCGACGAGCCGCTGGTCCTCGCCAAGCAGCGTCAAGCAGCAGGCACGCGACAGTGCCAACAGCAACGCGAGGACGAAAAGCCAGAGGATCAACCAGGCGGGATCCTCGAGCACAGAGGCTTCTGCCTCGACATCAGCATTGACACGGCTAACGTAGCCCGGCCACTCCCACGGCACGCTGGTCGCGTTCGTGGTGGCGACCCCCTCCTCAATGGTGATGCCCTCCCCGGTGGCGGCCACGGGGCCAGCCGAGGCCCACAGATCGCGCAGCACGAAGTAGGCGGTGCGGGGGATAAGTGTTTCGTTGCTTTCGGTATGGCTGACGCCGCAGTAGGCAGCTTGCAGCTCCGCCGGTGCGGCGGCCATGAGCCCGTCGTATGCTGGGTTGTACCACGCGTCAACAATCAGCGAGGATGCGTCAGCGCACGGCGGCAGGGAAGTCCAGCTGACTGACTGGTCCGGGGGCGCAAACGGGTCGCAAAGCAGGCGCTGTGGTAGCGGCACGCGGGGGACGCCTTCCATGGGCTCCACGCTACTCTGCAGACGCCGCCGAGACGTTGCAGCGCTCACATTTTGCGCCACGCACGCGCCCGCGCACGGCTGATATGTGCCGCACGGCAGCTGCGCTGAGGCAGCCGCTTCCACCCGCTGCGACGAGCCAGCGGCAGTCTCGATGCACGAAGCCCACGCAGCCGTGGATGTTCCTGCCATGACTAGCTCGGATGGAGCGTCGCCCGCGATAGCACGCCAGTAGGAGTCAGCATACTCCTGCACAACAATGCCGCACAGGAGGCCATAGCTCGTCTCGCAGCCGGCGTTGATGCTGTCGATTAGAGAGACAAGGCACTGCGTGCGCGCGTCGGTTGCGTAGCCCCTAGAACCGGGCAGCAGGAAGGGCGGCTCGGCGAATGAGGCAGGCGGGTAGGTGGCAGTCGAGAGAGAGTCGTAAGCATCCACGCCGACGGAGAACCAGATCAGCGGCAGCGTGCCCAGAGCGCTGCGGAAAGCATTCACCTGCTCGACGACGTTCGACACCATCGCTGCCGCGTCGCAGCCACGCGTGCGCGCGGCCGTGACGACGAATCCGTCAACAGGGGGCGCGGCGGCCGTGGCAGCGGTGGCCGACACGTTGAGCTTCCATTGGCGGTAGAGGCCGACCCAGCCTGCAGCGCTGACGCACAGTGAGCTCGCCTCTGACAGTGGCGGGCCGCACGCGAGGAGAGCAGGGCCACATTGGGAGGTGCAGTCGTTGTCGGAGAGGGACACCAGCACGGGAACCTTGCTCTGCAGCACGCCGCTCTGCAGAAGTTCAACCTGTTGATCTTGCGCGCACTGCGCTGCAGAATCAACGATGGTAAACAGATTCCAATCGGGGCTGGCCACCACGTCGAGCCACGCTCCAAGTCCGCCGTTGTCACTCCAGCGCGAGCCGTCGTTGGGCAGGAAGTTGAGCAGCAGCGCCTGAGTGTTTGCCTTTGAGCTGCTGCCACCACCACCACCAAAGACCACTCCGGAGGGGAGCTGTGTCGTGTTCGGCGCAGGGGTGAGCGCGTCGCTGACGAAGGCCTGCACGAGGCCACACACGTAGGCTACGGCAGAGTCGATTGCATCGCTCGCCAGCGCCTCATTCGGGGCCTGCCCGAGCACCGTGGCGTCGGGGATGGAGAGGGCAGTCGCGACCGTCGACGGCGCCATGTCGAGGTTGGGGACCAACTGGAGCTTTGGCCAGTGTTGGCGCTCGCGATACCAATCGTACCATAGCATGAGCGGAAGCGCCGACTCGTCGGCCGGCTCGAAATTCGTGGCATTGTACAGTGCCTGGCGGTAGGAAATGCCGGCGCCGAAAAGGGAAGGATCAGAGGGCTCAAGCAACAAGGTGGTTGCGCCCAGGTCGTGCAGCACGGTCGCATCACGGTAGTACGTCATGTAGTACTCGTCGCGGTAGAGGTCGGTGCTCGAGGTGGCTCCGGGAAGAAAGGGCGCATAGAGCACCCCCCGAACAGCAGGGTCCAGGCTTGGCCAGGTCGACAACCCGCCAACTCCGATCCCCGCTGCACCGCCGACAGCTGAGCAGGTGTAGACGGGAGCGCCTGACGAGTTGGTGTAGTATGTGTTGCAGCAATGGCTGAAGGACCCGGCGGCCTCGCCGTCTGAGAAAGTCGCGTTCAGCAGGCGAGCTGCGCGCGAGAAGGCGGAGCAGTCCGTCAGCACCTCAACGCACGAGGTCCACGCAGTGTAGTCGGTCGCGTTCCACAGCGGTTCACAGTCGCTCAGCCAATTCGCGAAGCCGAGCACGTCCTCGCAAAACTGGCTCGTCGCGCTGCCAAACGCTGAGGCGTCGCTGCAGATGGCGAACATGAGCTGATTGAGTTCGGAGACGTCGAATGAAGCCGGCGGCGCGCACGTTGGCAACGGCGGTTCGGCTTGGTCGACGCTCATGCAGTGACTCTCTGCAGGTCCTGCTTGGGATCGGCAGTGCGGTCCTGTCCACATCATGGTGCCGCACTTGCACACCCTGGCGTTGGAAGCGTGGGGGAGCAGGAGGTCTGCCGACGAGAGAGGCGAGACGCATACGCCCCCGCTGGTTGGATTGCAGTCGGCGTCCGTGGTACACACGCCGCCGCCCTGGGCCACCTTCGCGAGCGTGAGGTTTGCTATGGGGGGTGGCATCTTATAGTCATTTGCATGGCCCGCAATCCAGCGGCGCGTCGGCTTGGTTGGCGGGTCGCATCCAAGGCTGTAGTGCTCCGGGTCGTAGGCGGGCTGATAGACGCGGACCCAGTCAATCTCATAGACAGCGGTTGGTAGCATATTGCACAGGTCGTCGTACCAGTTGAACTCGGTGCAGTCGTACATGGGCGGTGACGGGCCCGTGCTCGGGCACTGCAGTGGGTCGTGCCGCGCCTCGAGGCCCTCTTCCGTACACTCCTGCTGCTTTGCGCTCGGAGTCGGTGTGGGCCAGCCCCATTTGGGACTCGCGTCGACGTTGAGCAGCAAGTACATGGGCTCGTCCGGCATCATCCGCGCTTGGAGTTTTCCCGCCGGCGTGCCGCCGAACGAGACGTCACGGGGAGTCCCCAGGAAGTCGGCGTCGATCTGGAACTGCACGTTGCCATCCAGGGTCCACTGGATGTAGCCGGCTTTCGGGTGCGGGTACCATTCGACGCGGTAGGTGTGGAAGGAGTCCCAGTTGCCCTCGTCGAGCTGCGTGTTGGCTGAGTAGGCGTCAGTATGCAGCGTGGTAAAAGCGTCTCCGGAGTTCGATGGGATCTGGTCGTAGTAAGAGCCCCAGAAGTTGTAGTTCGGTACCACCGTGAGCTCTTCGGAGGGCTGGGCCGAGCCGTAATGATTGATGCTCAGCTCAGGGTACCATTGCTGGCTGTAGAAGCCCGAGACGTTCATCTCCGACGGCAGGCAGCCCTGGTTTGGCCGCTGGTCGGCGTTTTTGGGCAGCCCGGGCGCCGACTGCAAGCTGGTGCTGACGATTGGGTTGGAGTAGCTGCCAGCCAGCCGCGTTCGCGCGTCGGGCTGCGTGTCGGTGCAGTTGTACGTACACGCCCAACTCTCGTCGTAGTAGTAGTAGTTGGCGCCAGGCATCACCTCGACGATGTCTATCTCAGGCGCCCCGCGACCGTGATACGGAAAGAGGCCGTAGCCCGGGGCGGGGTTGGAAGCGCTGATGCGTTGCGCGTCACACTGGTTGATGCTGAAATCGGCGCTGGAGGTTTCAACCGTCTCGTTGAATATGAAGGGCCAGATGCCGTCGGTAGAGCTTTGGTACAGGGCGCGCCCCAAATTGCCAAACAGCCAGAACGCAGGCCACAGTCCTGCCTGGGACGACTTGCCCGGCATCTTGGCCGACATCTCGACGATTCCTCCGGTGAAGCAGAACTTATTCCACGTCTGGAGCATGCCGGTCTGCAGCGGTGCCGTGCCCGTTGTCGGAAGGGGGGGGTAGCTTCCAGTCGGGTAGGTTGCGGGGTCGGTGCTCGTCTTGATCTGAAGCCGGCCGCCGCTCGTGCCCGTGTTGGAGCTGTTGTAGTAGTTGACCTGCTGGTTTCCGGTGGCCATCAGATCGAGCGAGGTCCAGCGCGTATCGTTGCCGTCGCCGAAGGAGCGGTCCTCGATCTCGAACTCGTCCGAGAAAACTAGCACATGCGGCTGGTTGTTGAGATCGGAAGTGGTCGTGCAAGCCTCGGCTGGGGAGTCGAAGTCGATCCACTCGGTCGAAATATTGGCGAATGCCCATATCTCGGTGCCGTTGCAGGGCACGGTGCGACCGGCCACTGGGCTCCACGGCGGCAGCGGGGGCGAGGGCGGCATCTCCGGCGACGGGGGTTTCATGGGCGGGATGTTTGGGGGCGCGGGCGGCGCGGTGAAAGTGTAGTGACGGAGCGAGGCGATCTTCCAGTAGGCGTCGGGGAACCAGACATCGCTGTCAACGGGAGAATTGGCAAAGTCCTCGCAGAGCGGGTAGCCCGTGAGTTTCGAGCAGTCTGGCCGCGTGGCGAGGCCATTAGACGACGGGCTCCATGCGGCGGTGTATGTTCCTCCACCGGGGGCGTCGCCGCTGCCCGCAAAGGGGCCGCACTGGTTGATCTCGAGGATCATGCGCAGGTCGGGGAGCTGGGCACCGTCGCACCACTTCTCGGAAAGGTCATAGTAAGCGAGCGGCAGCCCCCAGCGAGCGATCTGCCCATCTGTGATTGACTGCGGACCCAAGCCGGTGCTGTTGACGGCGAGCTCGGGCGGCACGGCGCTGCGGCTGAAAAACCAGACCTTGATCGCCGTGGCGGTGCGCTGCATGGCGTAGACCGCTCCGCCGTCCTGGTTGACAGGCTTGCCAAAGTTAGAGGCGCCCGTCTGCAGGATAGGGCAGCTCCAATCAGGGGCGAAATCGCTCTCCGGTTCCTCACAGATCGCCTGGGACACGCCGTCGGCGTCCACGCTCGGCTGGAATGTACCGCTCATCTTTTGGTTGCTGCATGCTGACGGCGGCTGGACGCAGCCGGGGATCTGGTCGTGAAGCGTGAGCTGGTTGCCGTCGAAGAGGTTCTGACCCTCGACTACGTCCATCTCGCCTTTGCCCCAGTTGTCCATGCTGTAGCTGAATCGCCACGCCGGCCACAGACTGCAGCCGCTCGGCAGGTGGCTCGCATCCAGCACAAACAGCCCCTCGCCAAACGATTGATTGGTCATGATGCGGACGCTAACAGCTCGGGACGAAGGCGGTGGTGGTGGTTGTGGTGGTGGGCTTGGAGATGGTGACGGCGGCGGCGGGAACGGTGATGGAGATGGAGATGGTGATGGAGATGGTGATGGTGGGGTTAAGACGGGGGGCTCTGCGGAGGACTCTGCGGAGGATTCCGCAGAGGATTCCGCGAGTCGGCGGCTCTCTCCGGGCTGATAAGGCGGAAAGGGAGGCGCAGGTCCGATTCCTGAGTAGACTTGTGTCAACCGCAGGACCATTTCGCCATCCTCGTCGTCGAAGTACGCAAGCGGTTTGGCCGTTTGCCATGACGCGGGCGGATTGAGCGCCTCGCCTTCGCTGGCAAAGAATGCGGTGCCGTGTTTACCGTCGTAGTCATTCCCATAGTAAAACGTCCACGCCTGGAAATTGCCGTCTCGCACAAAGTCACGAGCAAGAAGGTAGACCCCATGGTCTGTTTCCACAGGAACCTCGCCGTCGTGAGGGGAGGCAGGAGGCGGCGGTTGAGAAGGGGGCGATGGAGGGAGAGGAGGGAAATGTTCAGGTCTGACTTGAGCCATCGGCAAGAAAGCGAGCCCGTTCAGATATGCTGCGCACTGGCCCACCAGTGCGCACATCAACACTCGCAGCCGAGCTGCCATGTTGCGCCCCGAAGAGCACGTGGTCTCTGGTGCTGGCTGCTGGCTCCGTGGGCTGCTGGCTGCGGGCTCTGGACTGGCTGCGGGCTCTGGCTGGCTGCGGGCTCTGGGCTGGCTGCGGGCTCTGGGCTGGCTGCGGGCTCTGGCTGCTGCGGGCTCTGGCTGCTGCGGGCTCTGGCTGCTGCGGGCTCTGGCTGCTGCGGGGCTCTGGCTGCTGCGGGGCTCTGGCTGCTGCGGGGCTCTGCTGCTGGGGGCTCTGCTGGAGG
>Ga0314683_10000011_pt1 | contig 13926 bp, 1 predicted proteins | sample Red4_22May_surf_FD_205773 | JGI IMG/M metagenome (GOLD analysis project Ga0314683, IMG submission 205773) | Metatranscriptome of seawater microbial communities from Espelandsvegen Fjord, Bergen, Norway - Red4_22May_surf (Eukaryote Community... | ecosystem: Environmental > Aquatic > Marine >...
GGGAACGAGCCCCCCGCACGGTGACCTGCGGCCATGGGTGACGACGTGCCGTTAGATCCCCGCGCCAAGTGGATCGGCGATCGCGTATGTGGTTTGCTGCGCTGCAAAGTCGAGTTCTTCGAGAAGCTCTGGCAGGTCGAGGAGGGCGGTGGCGACGTCGTCAAGAAGTTTCTTGACGATGACGCGTGCATGCACCTCTTCTTCTTCGCGACGGCCAAGGAGTTGACCGTCGCCGAGACGATTCCGACGCAGCAAAAGAAGAAGGTCGCCTATTGCCAGAAGACCGCCGAGGTCAAGCTCGACGCTAAAAGCTTGGACGTGCTCTTCGACCAGTGCGTCATCGGATGCCTGAATCAGCCCCTCCTCGATTCGATGCACAACATGCTGCGGTACGTGTACCTGCCGATCATCTCGAAGCCACAGAACACGCAAGGCCTCTCCGAGGTCGCCATGAAGGCGTTCGCCGACATGTACCAGCGCATGCTCGCCTCGGTCTGGGTGGCCATTGGCCAGACCAGGGGTGAGACGCTGCTCGCGCTGCCGCCCGCCGAGTCACTCACCGCCTCGGGCGGTCGGCCGGGAGCATCGTCGAACGACCGGCAGGACAAAGACCGGGTGCACGTCCTTGAGTCCGCCGTCGTCATGTGGACTGAGCGCATCAACACGGCGCTCTCGCGCAACCCCGAGTCGGTCTTCGCCAATAACCAGCACCCCGGACCGTCGGCCGGCATTGGCTTCTGGGAGATGAAGAAGGACGACCTCGGTCGGATCCTCGACCAGCTCAACGGTCCGCAGATCACGAAGGTGCTCAAGGTTCTCGACCTCATACGCTCGCCATATTTTGGCGCCTTCAAGGCGCTCATCTCCCAGCTGCAGATTGCGCACGCCGAGGCCAAGGACAACTGCAAGTACCTCGCTTCGCTCAAATCCCTCTTCCAGCAGCTCGAGATGTCCGACTTCGAGACGATCACGTCGCACATGAAGCCCATCATGCACATCCTTCTCATGATCTGGAAGCACTCCAAGTTTTACAACACGCCCTCTGCGCTCGCGCTCATCATGCGCATGCTCTGCAATGCGGTCATGGAGAAGTCGCGTGACCACCTTGGCTCGACGGAGGAGCTCTTCAACCTTGAGCCCAAGGAGGCGGTCGAGAAGATCGTATTGGTGCTCGATGTGTGCCGCCAGCTCAAGTACGACTACTATGTGTATTATAACCTCTCCAAGACCCAGTGCGAGTCCAACCCGTGGATGGCGGACCGCGGCAACATGTTCAAGCGGCACGACCAGTTCATCACGCGCTGCGAGGACCTGCTGCACCTATGCAAGACGGCGCAGCAGTTCGAGAAGATGATGACCGTCGTCATCGGCGGCAACGCCGGCGCCGTGCTGACCAACGACATCGAGAACGTCGCCGCCGAGTTCAACAAGGTCTTCGACAAGATGAAGAGTTGCGGCTACGACGTACTCGACGTGGACGAGGCGCGCTTCGAGACGGACATCACTAAGTTCTCGTCGGCGGTCAAGGAGCTCGAGGTGCGCATTGCCAAGGTGCTCAACCTCGGCTTCGAGGACTGCGGCACCGTCCACGCTGGCTTCAAGCTCGTCGAGTCGTTTGGCGAGATGCTCGAGCGCGACTTTATCCAGTCCGACCTCGAGGCGAAGCACCTCGAGCTCATCCTCGTCTACGCCGACGAGCTCAAGGAGGTGCAGGAGCTCTTCACGCGCGACCGCACCGGCCTCTCCTCCAAGGGAAAGTTCTTCGAGCGGGAGGGCCCGCCGCTCTACACGAACATGCCGCCAGTCTCGGGCGCGCTCGCATGGGTGCAGGGCCTCATCCAGCGCCTCGAGAACCCGATGCGCTCACTCCAGCCCGTGCTGCGGCTGATGGAGGATTCCGACGAGGTCAAGGACGTCAAGCGCATGTACGAGTCGATCCTCGAGTCGCTGCATGGCTACGAGAACATGATGTTCAAGGCGTGGGACTCGACCGTCGACTCGACGCTCGCCGAGAAGCTCACGCTGCCGCTCCTCACGCGCGACCCGAAGACGGCAGAGGTCGCCGTCAACTTCGACCAGCAGCTCGTCAAGCTGCTTAACGAGTGCAAGTACTTCGTCATCCAGAAGAAGGACATCCCTGAGGTCGCGCAGCAGCTCTACGCTCAGGCTGAGATCTTCCGCGTGCAGACGGCCAACCTCACGCTCATCCAGAACATGTACAACGAGATGCTCAACAAGATGCTCGACGTCGAGAAGCCGCTGCTCAAGGGGCAGATGAAGGCGATTGACAAGGTGCTCGACAAGGGCCTCAAGAGCCTCGTCTGGAAGTCGGCCACCAAGGAGAAGGACGAGTTCATCGCCGAGGCGAACGCACTCGTCGTCGAGGCGCACCAGACGCTCTTCGCCATGAAGGCCAACATGGAGGCGATCATCACGATCCTTAACGCGTGGATCGCCGCGCCGCTCATGACGCGCGCCTCCGCCACGAAGACGTACAACCTCGCGGCGTACATGGAGGAGCACACCAAGTACCTCGAGGCGCGCCAGAAGGTCATCACCGACACGGGCAAGGAGATCCACTCCTACCTCAAGGCGTCGAACGAGGTGCTCAAGGTGTCGAAGGGCGCACCCGCATGGCGGGCGTACGTCGAGTACATGAACGGCATCCTCGTCTCGGGCATTGCCGACACGGTCGTCGCCTCGCTCGCGCATCTGCTCTCTCAAATCGATCCGTCGCTCATCGAGGCGGGCGGGAAGTCGCCCTTCTTCGACGTCAAGCTCGACCTCAACCCGAACGGCAAGGGTGACGAGGCCGTCTTCTTCTCGCCGCCGCTTGACGGCGCGTCGAGCGTGCCGACGGTCATGGGATACGTGCTCTCAATCATCTCCGACTTTTACAACGTCGTGAAGTTCATCAAGCGGCTCGACCGCGCGGAGGGCGACTTTCTCAAGGAGATGGAGGAGAACGAGGAGGTGCGCTTCAACGTGCACCGCATCGTCGACGAGTGCGAGATCAACAAGCAGAAGTGCATCGAGTACAAGCAGCCCTTCCTCAAACACCGCACGCTCTGGGCGAAGGACGTAATGGTCGCGCTCGAGAAGTTTCTCGCTGAGGAGGGCGGTATGGAGACAGTCGTCGGCGGCGAGGAGGGTGGGGAGACCTTTGAGCAGCCCTCGCTCACTGTCTTCCAGGAGCGCATCAACGAGCTGCGCGCGGAGGAAGAGGAGATCAAGGCTATCGATTCGACGATCACCGAGGGTTGGCTCAAGATCGACGCCAAGCCGATCAAGAACGCTCTCACGACGAGCGCGGCCATGTGGTCGGCGACGCACACGACGTACCTCAAGGAGCACGTCGAGAACCAGCTGTCAACGCTGTCGGAGTTCATCGAGCGCGTTGCATCTGGGCTCGCGGGCGAGGTCGAGGAGAACGACCAGACCCAGCTCATCCAGGCGATGACCTACGTACGCGACGTGCGCTTGCGCACCGCCCAGTACGACAACCTCTTCCAACCGCTGCGCGACACGATCGCGCTGCTCAAAAAGTTCTCGATCGGGATGCCTGAGGAGACCGCCGAGCTCCTCGAGATGATCCCCTTCAAGTGGGAGGACACGAAAAAGATCACGCTCAACGCGCGCGAGCAGCTCGGCCCGCTGCAGTCGCTCGAGCAAGACAAGGTGCGCGAGCGCACGGAGGAGTTCCGCGGGAAGATGCAGGCCTTCACCAGCGACTTCCACGGTGATGGCCCCTTCAACTTCGACGTGGGTGTCGACTTGGCGTACAAGAAGCTCGAGGAGTACCACCTCAAGCTGGCGGAACTCGAGGAGGAGGGCGTCAGGGTCAACCAGCAGCAGGAGCTCTTCGAGGTGGCCGTCACCAACTGGCGCGACCTCAAGACGTGCCGCTCGGAGCTCGGCAGCCTCAAGACCGTGTGGGACTTTGTGCAGCTCGTCCTCGATATCTTCACCGGATTCCGCAACACGCTGTGGCCGGCGGTCGACTGCGAGTCGATGATGGACCTCACCAAAAAGCTCCAGAAGGAAGTCAAGACGCTGCCGCGGCCGACGCACAAGTATGACGTCCACATTGGCCTGACGAAGGCGCTCCTCTCGATGTCGACCTCGCTGCCGCTCGTGCAGGACCTGCGCGACGAGGCGATGCGCCCGCGCCACTGGACGCAGCTCATGCAGGCGTGCGGCAAGACCTTCGTGATGGACGAGAAACTGCAGCTCGACACGCTCATCCGCCTCGAGCTCGACAAGTACCAGGACTCCGTCACCGAGATCGTCGAGCGCGCGCGCGCCGAGATCAAGATCGACATTCAGCTGCAGAAGATCATCACGACGTGGTCGGGCCTCTCGCTCGAATACTCGCCCTTCAAGGCAACGGGCGTGCAGATCCTCAACCAGCCCGCCGAGGTCTACGAGGCGCTCGACGATAACGAGGTCGCGCTGCAGAACATGATGGGCAACCGCTTTATGGGCTTCTTCGAGGCGACCATCACCGAGTGGAAGGGCAAGCTCGGCACCGTGCGCTCAGTCCTCGAGGTGTGGCTCGAGGTGCAGCGCTCGTGGACGCAGCTCGAGTCCATCTTCCTCGCCTCGGAGGACATTCGCGAGCAGCTGCCGGAGGATGCCAAGCGCTTTGACGGCATCGACGCCGCCTTCCGCGAGCAGATGGCCGACGCGTCGCAGAACTCCAACCCGATCGAGGTGTGCACGGCACAGGGGCGCGAGGAGGTCTTCATGGCCAACTTTGCGGCGCTCGAGCTCTGCCAGAAGTCCCTCTCCGACTACCTCGAGGTCAAGAAGAAGAAGTTCCCCCGCTTCTACTTCATCTCGGGCAACGACCTCGTCGATATCCTCTCCAAGGGCCGCTACCCGCCGTCGGTGCAGGAGCACTTCATGAAGTTCACCGACTGCACCGGCTCGATCGATTGGGCGGCCGACGAGAACGGCAAGCTGACGGGCCTCGCGCGCGGCTGCGCCGCCAACGATGGCGAGAAGTTCAGCTACGCCACGCACCTCCACTGCGAGGGGGCCGTCGAGGACTGGCTGAACGAGCTGATGGCGCACCAGATCAACATGTTCCGCAACCGCACGAAGGAGTCGATCGACGGCTTTGTCGAGCTGCCGCGCGAGCAGTGGCTCAACACCTTCACCTCGCAGCACTGCCTCGCGGCCAACCAGACTTGGTGGACCAGCGAGGTCTTCACAGCCTTCGACCGCATCGAGCAGGGCAACGAGAACGCGATGAAGGACTACTACCAGCAGTGCCTGCAGGGCCTCGTGCTCTACGCGCAGATGGTGCTCGGCGAGATGACCAAGGAGCACCGGACCAAGGTCAAGACGCTGATCACCGTCGACGTGCACGGCCGCGACATTGTCCTCAAGATGGTCAAGGAGAAGTGCGAGAACTCCGGCGTCTTCACGTGGCAGTCGCAGCTCAAGTTCCGGTGGCCCGAGAACTCCGACGAGGGCGAGGTGCCCGACCTGTACATCAACATCTGCGACGCGCAGTTCGCCTCTTGCCACGAGTTTGTGGGCAACCCCGGCCGCTTGGTGATCACCATCCTCACCGACCGCTGCTATATCACCCTCACGCAGGCGCTGCGCCTCATGATGGGAGGCGCGCCGCAGGGTCCCGCCGGAACCGGCAAGACCGAGACGACCAAGGACCTGGGACGCGGTCTGGCCATCTGGGTGATCGTGTCGAATTGTTCGGACCAGATGAACAACAAGGTCACGGGTAACTTCTTCAGCGGCCTCGCCCAGACGGGCGCGTGGGGCTGCTTCGACGAGTTCAACCGGATCACCGTCGAGGTGCTCTCGGTCGTCGCGGGGCAGTACGGCTCGATCCTCGAGGGCATCCGCGCCGGCAAGACACGCTTCATCTTCGAGGAGGAGGAGATTAACCTCGTCTCGTCGATCGGCGCGTGGATCACCATGAATCCCGGCTACGCCGGCCGCGCCGAGCTGCCCGAGAACCTCAAGGCGCTCTTCCGGCCGTGCGCGATGGTCACGCCCAACTTTGAAAACATCGCGGAGGTCAACCTCGCGGGCGAGGGCTTCGTCGAGTCGAAGGTGCTCGCCAACAAGTTCACCGCCATGTACCTCGTGTGCAAGGAGCTGCTCTCGAAGCAGATGCACTACGACTGGGGCCTGCGCGCCATGTCGGGCGTGCTGCGCATCGCTGGTGGCATGAAGCGCGCCGATCCCGACAAGTCGGAGTCGCAGATCCTGATGCGCGCAATGCGCGACACCAACCTGCCCAAGTTCGTGCAGGCCGACTTTGGCATCTTCCTCGCGCTGATCAACGACCTCTACCCGAAGCTCGAGTGCCCCGCCGTCATCAATCCCACCCTCGCCGCCGCCATCAAGCACGTGATCACCGACCCGGACGAGGCCAACTGGGTGACGTGGGGCAAGTATGGCCGTCGGCCGCAGCTGCAGCCTGAGGACGCCTTCGTCAAGAAGACGGTCGACCTGCAGGAGGCTCTCTCGGTGCGCCACTCGGTCTTCGTGCTCGGCACCGCCGGTGCAGCCAAGTCGGAGCTGTGGAAGACCCTCGCCGCCGCGCAGACCTACCTCAAGGTAGGTGGCGGCAAGACGCAGTTCGACGCGCTCAACCCCAAGTCCGTCACCTCGAACGAGCTCTACGGCTACGTGCACCCGGTGACCAAGGAGCCGTACGACGGCGTCATCGCTAAGATCATGCGCGACTTCGCGGCGCAGTCCAACGACCAGCCCAAGTGGATGGTGCTCGACGGCGACATTGACGCCGAGTGGATCGAGTCGATGAACACCGTGATGGACGACAACAAGATCCTCACTCTCACGACCAACGAGCGCATCCCGCTCTCGCCGTCGATGCGGCTGCTCCTCGAGATCTCACACCTGCGCAACGCGTCGCCCGCGACGGCCTCGCGCGCGGGTTGCGTCTTCCTCAACGAGACCGACGTCGGCTGGCGGCCGTACGTGCTCACGTGGGTCGAGACGATGGGCGATCAGAAGGCGCAGACCATCCTCGAGCAGCTCTTCGAGGCCTTCGTCGCGCCGACGCTCACGATGATGGCCAAGGAGAAGTGGGTGCACCTCACGCCGATCAAGGACATTGCGATCATTGAGGTGATCTGCCGCATCCTCGAAGGCTTGCTCACGCCGGAGACGTGCCCGCCCGGCTCAGAGAAGGAGGTCTACGAGGCCTACTTCCAGTTTGCTGCCGTGTGGGGCATCGGCGGCGGCTTCGGCGCCGACAAGGGCGCCGACTTCCGAAAGATGTTTGATTCGTACTGGCGCTCCGAGTTTGCCAAGTCGGCGATGCGCTTCCCCGACGACGGCTCGATCTACGACTACTTCATCGACCCGTCGACCAAGAAGGGCGAGCCCAAGCGCTGCGCGCACTGGAAGACGATCATCCCGTCGTACACCCACTCGCGTGCCGAGCCGTACTCCAACATCTTCGTGCCGACGATGGACTCGACGCGCATCCTCTACCTTTCGGAGATGATGCTCCAGCTGCGCAAGCCGGTGATGCTGGTCGGTGGCTCGGGCTCCGCCAAGACGATCGTCCTCAACACTCTCCTCAAGAGCCTCGATGAGGACGCCTGGATCTTCTGCCCGATCGCGTACAACTCGTTCACCCAGAGTGTGGACACGCAGGGCATGCTGGAGGCGCCGCTCGAGAAGAAGACCGGCACCATCTTCGGCCCGCCCGGTGTCAAGAAGCTTGTCTACTTCATCGACGACTTCAACATGCCCGCGCCCGACAAGTACGGTACGCAGAGCGCAATCGCCATTCTCCGCCAGCACAAGGACTATGGCGGCTTCTACGACCTGAAGACGCTGCGCATGAAGAAGCTGGACAGCACGCAGCTAGTTTCGGCGATGAACCCTACCGCGGGCTCCTTCTACGTCATCGATCGCATGCAGCGCCACTTCGCCACCTTCGGCACGCCGCCGCCCGAGGCACAGGTCATCGCCACGTTGTACAAGAACATTATGGCGGGTCACTTCGACATCTTCTCGGCCGACATCAAAGCGATGGCGACGGAAGACAACAAGGACGGCTTCCCGCCGCTCATCGCCGCCGCGGTTGAGGTCCATCTCAAGGTTGCCGACCGCTTCGTCCCCTCCGCAGTCAAGTTCCACTACCAGTGGAACTTGCGCGCCCTCGCCGCCGTCTTCCAGGGCCTGACTTCGACGTCGCCGGCGACATACAAGAAGCCCGAGCAGATCGCACGCCTGTACGCCCACGAGGCGACGCGCGTCTACTCGGACCGGATGGTCGCTATCACCGATTGCGAAGGATTTTCGGAGATCCTCATGAAGGCGATCGACACGCACTTCTCCGAGTACGACCGCGAGGTGATCAAGGCCGAGCCCAACCTCTTCGCCACCTTCGTCGAGGAGGCCGAGGGCGACCAGAAGCTCTACCTCGCGCTCGACGGCTACGACCACCTCTCCAAGATCCTCACCAAGCAGCTGCAGATGTACAACGAGACCTTCGCAGTGATGAACCTGGTGCTCTTCAATCAGGCGATGGAGCACGTATCACGCATCTCGCGCATCATCGACAACCCGCGCGGCAACGCGATGCTCGTCGGTGTCGGCGGCTCGGGCAAGCAGTCGCTCACGCGCCTCGCGGCCTTCATCGGCGGCTGCGAGGTCTTCCAGATCAAGCTCACCTCCTCATACGGCGTCGCCGACTTCAAGGAGGACCTGCGCGCCGTCTACATGAAGGCGGGCGTCAAGTCGATCCCCACCGTTTTCCTCTTCACCGACCAGCACGTCTTCAAGGAGGCGGCGCTCATCTTCCTCAACGACATCCTCTCCCTCGGCTACCCGCCCGGCCTCTTCGCAGAGGAGGATAAGGACACTATCCGCAACGGCGTGCGCAACGACGCCAAGACGGCGGGCGTCTTCGACTCGCCCGACACGCTGTGGGAGTTTTTCATCAACCGCGTGCGCGCGCTGCTCCACCTATGCATCTGCATGTCACCCGTCGGTGACAAGATGCGCAACCGCTGCCGCAAGTTCCCCGCGCTCACCTCGTGCACGGCGATCAACTGGTTCTTCAACTGGCCGAGCCAGGCGCTCATCTCTGTGGCGCAGCGCTTCCTCGGCGATGTCGAGATGGAGTCGGATGAGGTGAAGGATAACGTGGCCAACCACATGGCCTTCGTGCACGAGTCGGTTGGCGTGGCGGCGGAGATGTATCGCGCGCAGGAGCGGCGCGAGGTGTACACGACGCCCAAGTCGTACCTCGAGCTGATCGCCCTCTACAAGGACGAGCTCTCGGTCAACCGCGGCGGGCTCGAGGTGCTCAAGGGGCGGCTCGAGGAGGGGCTGATCAAGCTCAAGGACGCGCAGGACCAGGTGGCCGACATGCAGGAGCGCATCGCCGAGGAGACGATCTTCGTCGAGAAGAAGAAGAAGGAGACAGACGAGCTCATCGTCGTCGTCGGGCAGGAGTCGATCGTCGCTGAGGAGGAGGGCGCCAAGGCGGCGATCGAGGAGGCTGAGGTCGGCGAGATCGCCAAGGGCGTCGCCGAGTTCCAGGCCAGTGCGAACAAGGACCTCGCTGCTGCCGAGCCGGCGATCATCAAGGCGGAGGCCGCGCTCAACGGCCTCAACAAGGCGGCGCTCGGCGAGCTGAAGGGCCTCGCCTCGCCGCCCGCGGCGGTGCTCAGCGTGACGGCGGCGGTGTCGTTCATGCTCGCGCCCAAGGGCGCCAACCTCAAGAAAATCGACCTGAGCTGGGGCGGCGCCAAGAAAATGATGGGTGACGTGGCCAAGTTCCTCGAGTCTTTGCAGAACTACGACAAGGACAACTTCTGGCTCGACGCGAAGGAGAAGGTCTACGATTACACGGGCACCGGCAAGCTGCCCGACGGGCGGACGGTGACGATGGGATTCGAGGGCGTCCCGCCCAACCCCGAGTTCAACTTCGACTACATGAAGGGCAAGTCGTCCGCCGCCGCCGGCCTGTGCGACTGGGTGGTTAACATTTGCATCTACCACGACATCTTCCTCGACGTCGCGCCCAAGCGTGAGAAGCTCGCCAAGGCCGAGCAGGAGCTCGCGGCGGCCAACAAGAAGCTCGGCCTCGTGCGCGCGCACGTGCAGGCGCTCAACGACAAGATGGCTATGCTCACGTCGCAGCTCGAGACGGCGACGACCGAGAAGAACGAGCTGGTCGCCAACGCCGAGAAGACGCAGAAGCGCGCCAACCTCGCCAACCGGCTTCTCAACGGCCTCGGTGGCGAGGGCGTGCGCTGGCAGAACGAGGTGGCGAGCCTTGACAACAAGATGCGCCTGCTCGTCGGCGACGTCATGCTCGCGTCGGGCTTCGTCGCGTACATCGCGCCCTTCTCGCGCGCCTTCCGTGACGACCTCGTCAAGGAAAAGTGGACGCCCGACGTCATCGCGCGCAAGATCCCGCTCACCGAGGGCTTCGACCCGATGAACTTGCTGACGGACGCCTCGAGGACGGCGGGCTGGCGCGCCCAGGGCCTGCCCGCCGACCCGCTCTCGACGCAGAACGCCTCGATCATCGTCAAGTGCGCGCGCTTCCCGCTGATCATCGACCCGCAGTTGCAGGCCGTCGAGTGGATCCGCGGGCGCGAGACAGAGAACGGCCTGATCGCGACGGTGCCGGGCGCCAAGGGGTGGCTGGACAAGGTGATCCGCTCGCTCGAGGAGGGGCTGCCGCTCCTTCTGGAGAACATGAAGGAGGCGATCGAGGCGATCATCGACAACGTCGTCGCGCGCGCCTTCGTCAAGAAGGGCACCAAGCTGCAGGTCTACCTCGGCGATCGCGCCACCGACGTGGCCGTGAGCAAGGACGCCGACGGCAACCCGACCGAGACGCCCCTCTTCCGCGTGTACATGCAGTCGCGCCTGCCCAACCCGCACTACATCCCCGAAGTGCAGGCGCAGACGACCCTCGTCAACTTCACCGTCACTGAGAAGGGCCTCGAGGACCAGCTGCTCTCGACCGTCGTCCGCCACGAGCGCAACGACCTGCTCATCGAGCAGACGGATCTCGTCAACATGCAGAATGGCTTCACCATCAAGCTCAAGGAGCTCGGTGACAATCTGCTCTTCCTCCTCGCCACCGCCGAGGGCGACATCCTCGCCAACGAGGAGCTAATTGTCACGCTCGAGGAGACCAAGGAGACGGTGACCGAGATCAACGCCAAGCAGGCCGTCGCCGCCAAGAAGGAGGTCGAGATCGCCAAGGCCTTTGAGTCGTACCGCCCCAACGCCAACCGCGGCTCGCTCATCTACTTCTTGATGAACTCGCTCAACATCGTCGACTTCATGTACCAGTACTCGCTCGCCGCCTTCAACGACATCTTCTGGAAGTCGCTCGGCAAGGCGCCGCCGTGCGAGTCGATCGGCGAGCGCGTCAGTGCGCTCACCGACTCGATCACGTACACGCTCTTCCGCTACGTCTCGTCGGGCCTCTTCGAGCGCCACCGCCTCACCTTCTCAACGCAGCTCGCGATGAAGATCGCCCTCCAGCAGGGCCTCATAAAAATGTCGGAGGTCTCGCTGCTCGTCCAGTCGCCCATCGACAACTCGAAGGAGAACCCGATCGCCGCGTGGCTCGGCGACCCCAACTGGCAGGCGTGCGTCGCGCTCTCGCTGCAGCACGAGGAGTTTGCCAACCTGCCCGCCGACCTCGAGGGCTCGTGGAAGCGCTGGAAGGAGTGGGCCGAGCACCCGTCGCCCGAGATCGAGCAGCTGCCCACCGACTGGAAGCGCCTCGCCGGCTTCCAGCAGCTGCTCATCATGCGCGCCGTCCGCCCCGACCGCATGACGCTCGCGCTGCGCATGTGGGTGATGACCGTCCTCGGCAACAAGTATGGCGAGGCCGTCAACTTCGACCTGCCCGTCAGCTTCCTGGACGCCGGCCCCGCGGTGCCCCTCTTCTTCCTGCTCTCGCCCGGCGTCGATGCCACCGCCGAGGTGCGCGCGCTCGGCAGGGACCCGACGAAGCACTCCCTGGGCGCCGACAAGATCTTCTCGGAGGACTCGGGACTGCTCATCACCGTCTCGCTCGGCCAAGGCCAGGAGCCGGTCGCTGAGAAGGCCCTCGACCAGATGTACGTCGAGGGCGGCTGGGCGATGCTCGAGAACATCGAGCTGGTCGCGGGCTGGCTGCCTAAGCTCGAGAAGAAGCTTGAGTCGCTCGAGGAGGGCGCCAACCCCCTCTTCCGCGTCTTCCTCTCGGCGATGCCGCAGCCCGTCGTCCCGGTGCCCATCCTCCAAAAGTCGATCAAGCTCACCAACGAGCCCCCCTCGGGCCTCAAGGCCAACCTCAAGCGCGCCTACCTCAACTTTACCGAGGCCGTCTGGGAGAACTCCTCTAAGCAGTCCGAGTTCAAGGCCATCATCTTCGCCCTCTGCTTCTTCCACAGCGTCGCGTGCGAGCGGCGCAAGTTCGGCCCGATGGGGTGGAACCGTGCCTACCCGTACAACCCGGGCGACCTCAAGGACAGCGTGGCCGTCGCCAACAACTACCTCGAGGGGCAGTCGACCATCCCGTGGGACGACCTGCGCTACCTGTTTGGCGAGATCTTCTACGGCGGCCACATCACCGACAACTACGACCGCGTGCTCTGCACGGCTTGCTTGCTCGCGTACGTGCGCATCGAGCTGCTCGAGGGCAACATGCCCCTCTTCCAGGGCTTCACCACGCCCTCGGGCCCGCTCAACTACAAGGGCTACTTCGAGTTTATCGACGAGAGCCTCGACCGCGAGACGCCGCTCGCATACGGCCTCCACCCGAACGCCGAGGTCAACTTCATGACCGCACAGGCAACTGCACTCTTCACGGCCATCGGCAACATGTCGCCCAAGGGAGGCTCCGGCGGCGAGGGCGGCATGACCACCGGTGAGAAGGTCAAGCTGCTCCTCGACGACATCCTCGAGAAGCTGCCCGAGCAGTTCAACATGGTCGAGCTCTTTGAGCGCATCGAGGACGTCAACCCGTACACCGGCGTCTTCCTACAGGAGATCGAGCGGATGAACTTGCTCATCTTCGAGATGCGTCGCTCGCTCATCGAGCTCGATTCCGGCCTGAAGGGCGACCTCTCGATCACCGAGCCGATGGAGATTATGATGAACGCGATGGCCACCAACAATCAGCCGCCCAAGTGGGAGAAGCTCGCATGGGCCTCGCGCGCATCGCTCGGCTCCTGGCTGCTCGACATGCTCGCGCGTTACAACCAGCTGCTCTCGTGGACCGCCGACCTCGCGCAACCGAAGGTCTCGTGGATTTCCGGCTTCTTCAACTCCCAGGCCTTTGTGACCGCCGTCATGCAGGTGGCGTGCCGCAAGAACGACTGGCCGCTCAACCGCGTCATCACGACCGTCGACGTCACCAAGAAGATGACGCCAGAGGAGGTCGAGACCGTGTCGCGCGACGGTGCGTACGTGTTCGGCCTGTACATGGAGGGAGCGCGCTGGGACATGGCGGCGGGCTGCATGGAGGACGCGTACATGAAGGAGCTCTACCCCAAGATGCCCGTCATCCAGATGCGTGCCATCCTGGGGGAGAAGGAGGACACGCGCGGCATCTATCGCTGCCCGGTGTACAAGCAGACGGAGCGCGCGACCCCAGGCTACCACACGCCGGGCTCGGGCTACCTCTTCATGATGCAGCTCAAGACCAAGCAGCCCGACAACAAGTGGGTGATGGCGGGAGTCGCGATGCTCGCGGCGCTCGACTAGGCATGTCTCGCCACCACCGCCGTTCTTAGATGCGCATTCGTCTGTGTCTGCTCGAATCTTTCGCGCCGTTCTGCTAGTGCGTGGGGGTCTATCTGGCTGTGGCCCGCGGGCGCGGCCCTCTCGAATTAGCAGCATGTCTCGTCTCCCAGCTGTTCACATTCCGGTTTTCGCTTCAAAAAAAAA
>Ga0314683_10000012_pt1 | contig 13766 bp, 10 predicted proteins | sample Red4_22May_surf_FD_205773 | JGI IMG/M metagenome (GOLD analysis project Ga0314683, IMG submission 205773) | Metatranscriptome of seawater microbial communities from Espelandsvegen Fjord, Bergen, Norway - Red4_22May_surf (Eukaryote Community... | ecosystem: Environmental > Aquatic > Marine >...
CCCGTCGGCCTTCTTGAGTGTGCCGTCGGTATCCTTAAACGCCGTACCCTTGAACTCGCCCGACGTGAACTGGGTGGGCATGACGCCGTACTCGTGGGAATCCACAAAGCTGTTGATCACGGATTCGCCGATGCGCGACACCTGGGTGTAGCCCTCGATGGCGTTGGAGCGGAGCATCGGATCAGTGGGACCCTGGATCGACTGCAGTGGGTAGCCAGATGTCATCATGGTTGAGCTTGGTTGTTACGTGTGTGGCGTGTGCTTGTGTTGGCTGGGCTACGCCACGACCCACGACTTGCACTTAGCGCGGTTGTGTGCCTCGTCCGTCATTGGCCAGCGGAAAGCAGCTTATGTTTTAGAAACCACGAGACGCGTGGAAGCGACGTACGGCTTCGTGTGTATCCAATCGCGTGCATATGTGCTCGACAAGAAACGATCATATACCACGGTTGTGAGACTATTGACGTAGGGCGACGAAGGGGGCGGGGGGAAGAGTTGCGCAATCGACCCTCCCACACGCGCCACGCAATGGCGACGATGGGCCGCGAGGGACTGACCTTTACCATCGGTCGTGCGCGCGGAAAGGCGATGGCATCTTCCGATGCGGATCCATCCACCGACGCCACGCTGCCGCCGTCGCAGTGGATGCCAAAAGACGCGCGGAACCGGTTCGACCGGGAGGATGTCGATGGTATGAAAGCCTACCTTCCGGGAGACGCGAGCATGGTGGAAATCATGGCATCGCGTGTGTACTACGTTCTCAATGGATGTGTGTACGACGACGAGGACAGCTTTGTGGTCATGGGCATCCGTCCGCTCGGGTGGGGATGTCGGATGGCGTTCTTCCTCTTTTCCGTCATATTCTGCTTCTACACACTGATGCTCGACACGAACCCGATTGGAAAGTACAACTTTTCAAGAGGCAGGAACGCTGATGGAGAGTTGACGGGCAGTTCGTCCGATCCCTTCGAGGCGTTCGTCACGGCGACGTACGGCGTGTGGGTGGTCTCCATCGCCACCGCCGTGTTCACCTACATCGCAGGTCGATACAACGCAAAGAATCCTTACAATGGACAGTTTTGTGCAAGCTTCCCTTTCATGTTCTGCAACCGAACCGCGATCCACGACGACGAGCACAACGGCACGCGGTGCCTGCTGATGCTCGCCCTCACGGTGTGGTGGCTGGGACTGGCGGCGGCCGCCTCGGCCGTCGTATACACTATCATGGCGCACATGTACGTGAAACGCAACGTCTGCTTCTCATGGCTACTAATCACGCTCCTGGGATTCGTGGTCCTTGCCACACTCGCCGACACCCTTTCTCTTGGAGGACCTACTGGAATCTACGTTCAGTCACGCCAGGCTGCGTGGATAGCCTCCATTCGGGCGGTCGTGCTTGTGCCAGTTCAAGTCATCTTAACTATCTTTTTCATTTGGTTGTGCAACCCTCCGTGGACGAGTGCGTAGCGAGCAGCACCGTCGGAAGGTGGTGTCGTGCGTGTGTGAGTTGCGACGCGCAAAAGGGTGGGCAGGGTGTGTTTCTTCGGCTGTTAGAGAGACGGATTGCATGAGATCGTTTGGACCCTCTACCTACCAGCACCGCCAATGCTGATCGTGGGACGTTCCACCAGGCGATGGACGTCGTTTATGGTATCGTGTGTCACGTTTAACATTTTTTGGAGATATGGAGTAGTGAACATAGCCGCGTTGAACGTCATCCCCCCCAGACGGTCGATTGTGTTTGCTACGCGTGCGGTCGAGTTGAGTATGCTGTTTACGTTCGTGAGCGCCGACCTGGCTGTATTCGCAATCGACACCGACTTGTCCACGTCGGCGACGGTCGAGTTTACGCGGTCGAATATCAAGCCCAACAGGACGACGATTGTGATAGTGAGCAGCGTGCATGCGACCGCGCAGCACAGGAGCGAGATCCTGGTGGTGCGATCTAGCAATACCACGCGAGGATGCTTTTCATGGTCTTTGTTCGCGTCTCCCGACAGCAACATTTCACGTTCTGCGTCAGTGGCCTGTTCCTTTGCAACGTGCACGGGCAGTAGAGACGATCGTGTGGACGTGTTTGCGTTGGTGTGTGTGTGGAGTTGCGACCCGAGCGGCATGGAGGAGAACATCCCGTTGGTGGTGGCAGCTTGCGGGTGCCCGCAATCGATCTGTATACGCGTGAGGCCATTCGGTGCCGTCCTAGACTGCATATTTTCTGTCTATAGAGACCTCGCTATCAACAAACGTCTTGTGATGTTTGTATATGAGAGACGCGCCCTGGTGCACCTAGCGTACCACGTTTTAGGAAATGTCATCGCGTGCAATGGAATTGCCGACCACCGCCCAACACCAGTTTGCGTTCGGTCCGCCGCCCAAACTCAACGAGGGTCGTCGAATGACGAATATACTGGCACTGGCGTGTATGTGCATGACCATCATAGGTTGCACGACGCTTCCCTTTGTGTTGCTCATGACTGCAAACGGGTGGAAGTCGGCTCTGTCTCTGGAGGCGTCACATGCACAAACGCCCGGTTCCAGTGACACGACCATGCGAGCACCCACTCCCGAGGAGCGAGTGGCACTGGCGTCCGTACTCCCTGGTATCCGAATAGTTGCGCTCGTGGTTCAGGATACGGACACGAAGCACTAGGCCCGCTAAAACGAGCGCTGTGGTGCACGCGAGTGTGTGTGTACAGTCGCGTCCGCGTATCTTAGGTGTTTAACTAATGACTAAACGTTCTGGTCGTAAGAGTTCGGGCGTTCCGTCGTCCCAGCTGTCGGGCAAGAACATGATTGCGGGATCAAAGTCCAGCTCCAAGGCGTACAACGCAATGTGGTCCGTGGCCAACAAGGCGCCCCTTTTCTTGCGCAAGCCCAAATACATTGGCACCGGAAAGGAGCGCAAGCGCGCGACGATGGTTCGTTTTGGAAAGGTGGTCCCCGTGCCCCAGAAGACGAACCGATGCGCTCGGCGCCATCCGATCCGCGTGCTGATTTCCGGGGCCGTGGCCGAGTGCGCCGACATTCTGGAGCGCGAGAACGACACTCTGCGAGTCGACGCGGACGGGGAGCGCGAAAATGCGCCCTTTCTTCCGGCGCTACAGCCTGGTGCCGAGCTTCTCTTAGAACATGCTTTTAAGGCTTACACACAGACTATCTTCGACCGCGCAAACCACATCCGCGAGGCCGTCAACGCACACAAAAAGGTCACAGTTGGTTCCATGCAGGCGGCTGCTGAAATTACAAACCGGTACGTCATTGCCTCTACAAGCATGTGCCCCGGCGCATTGGTCATCGAGGCGCACCAATCCCGCGTCCGCAAGGGTTCGAAGAAGGCGGATGCGGACGGTGCAACCGAGGGGGCTGCGGCAGATGCCTAGAAAGGACACTGATGAAAAGGTGTCGGTCCAAAAGCAGGCCCGTGTTCATCCTACTTTCTGAGATACGGGTCCAATGAGACGGTTGCGGCTTTGGCTCCCTCTGTAATGTATTCGATGTGTGAGGCGTACACGTACTTTCCGCGTAGGAAACTCGGTTCGGCGTCCGTAAGAAAGTAGTTTCCTTTGTTTCCGGCGGCGTTCAATACGTGCTTAACGTCCACCCACGCCGCCCTTGTTGCGTCGTCGCCTGCTTGAAGCTCGAACTTGTCTCCGATCGACGGAGGAAGAAAGAACGACTTAGCGACCGTCTCAATCCACGCGTCGTCCGAGGTTCTTGGGTCTGTGACAAATCCACGGTACACCTCGACGCCCTGATGCTCAAACACCGAACGAAGCGCCACCATCAACTCATCGGTGGCTTGGGGCGCAGAGACATGCCACTTCGCCGTCCCGTGTTCTCTTGTCTATGTGTACTGTTGTAGAGGTTATGAGCTGTCGCGGTTCGGCTACCACCAGAGGGTGGTCGCTCTCGGAACCGGAGCTGGGCGAGAAACGCGGCTGGGTTGGTGGTATATCGGATGGGTTTCTGTTTTGCGCTATCCTTCACCCTCTCGGAGTTGTGATGTGTGCGTGGTAACAAAGAGAGGCGTCCTCACAACATGCCATCGAAAAAGAAGAAGACCGCCCCCGAACCAGAACCCGAGCCGGAGCCGGTAGAGGAGCCCGAGGAGGAGGAGGAGGACGAGGACGAGGACGAAGACGAAGATGCAAACGTTGGCAGCGCTGAAGATGCACAGGACGACCCAAGTCGCGTGGCTCGCCTGAAGGCCGCGCGCCGCAACGCCCGTGCCAAAGCGCGCGCTGCCGGCTACAGAAAGTGGGCCAACGAAGCGGGTCTCAACATGGGCAAAGGGCAATTTTCCAACACCTTGGCCAAGACAGCGTTCTCCGCGGCCGACATCCAACGCATGGCTAGGTGGGCGCCACAGACAGGCGACGTCGGCCTCAAAATCGACGAGTTCAAGACACGCGTGTTCCTACGCGACCAGTCGATTTCGAGCGGTCCCCTGAATGTCCTCCACGCAAACGTCGAGTCCTTTGCGCGCAGCGTCTGCAAGGAGGTCAGCATGCGCGCTCTTGAGTCCGGGTCGACCCGCATCACCGCTACCCATGTCCGTTCGGTGCTGCGTCCATTCCAAGCGGCGCTCGACCTGGACTTTGCGACACCAATTAGTGCCGTTCGACACGCTCAAAACACGGAAACTGGTCGCGAGGACGACGATGGAAACGCCATTTGCTATCTGTCGAAGCTCTCGGGAGACGACGAGGAAGCCGAGAGCGAGAAGAAGAACGCAAAACAAAACCATACCAAGATTTTGAAGACGGCCGACGCGGCGGTTGCCGCTCGTCGCGAATCCCGCAAAAGCAAGAAGCGCGCACGTGAGGGCTCTACGGTGACCCTTGCGACGGCATCCGTCTGAGCACGAAGGGTGTGGGCGGTGCGTGTGAGTGTGTCGACTACAGAAGGCCCCCACGGTTTTGCAAATACGATCTGTATGTTTTGTCGCTAAACTATATGTGGTCATTTAGTGTCCGTTTCGAATGGGTGTGTGTAGTGACCAAGCGTCCCTACGAGTACCATGATGGAGAACACATCTTCCTCCAGTGGTGAGAGCGAAGACGAAAACGCCGAAGGGTGTGGAATGGAGGTAGTGTCAGACCTGCCTCCACCGAAGCCGACCGATTCTGCTCCGTCCGGGGCCATGCTTTCCACGCGGCAGCGAAAGGCGATGGAGGTGCGACAGACCCCAAGACCGCTTCGCGGAAGCGGAAAGACTGGCAAAATAAAAGTGATCGAGCCGACACGCATGTCAGGCTCACGCTCGACGGCGAGTTCCTCGCGCCTCGACGTTGTTTCGGCGCCGTCGTCCTCCTCCGGGGGGGCGGTAGCACAAGACGATCACGTTCCCGTGTCCAACAAGGCGCAACGCCTCGAGGCGGCGCCGGCGCCCATACCGAGCGACGGTGATCTTTTGGATGACCGCGACGTGGCCGACACGGACGAGCTCTACAGCGAGAACGAACGGGCGCTCACGCAGTTTATCAAGCTACATCCTATGCTTAGTCTCGACGCGACCAACGAGCGGACGCTGACCGCCGTCGCCGAGCTTTCAAAGGACATCCAGATCGAAACGAGAGAGCTGGAGATTGTCTCCAAGACGTACGACGACGACTTCCTGCGCCCTGCTAACTCCGAAAATGGAGAACGCGAATGCGTCAACGGCGAAAAGTGCGTCTGTAGGTGGCTGTCCATTTTTCGGTACGGGGAAGGAAGCAACTACGAGTTCGTGTGTCGCGAGTACATGCTTCCGTCTCAACAGCACGAGTTCAAGACGACCGGCAAATACTCAAAGACACACGGGAAGTGTCTCCTTTGCACTCGATATTTCACGTCTTACATCTACGTATTGGCGAGGAATTCGCCCACATTTTCTCCCACTTCCCCTATTCATCTCCAAGCGTTTGCAAACAAGATATATTGCGAATCACCCCAGGAAGAAGCGCTCTCTCACACCAACGAAGTCGGTACGGCCGAGGGATACCGGCAGAGCGTCATGCTGTTTGTCGACGAACGGTGGTCGTCCATGCGATCGGCGAGAAGCGAACTGGGAACACTGATTTGGAAACCGATTGTGCGTTTCAACAGCAGGGACTACGTGTTCAAGGTTGACGATTCTACCTCCAAGCCATATTTGCTTCAGGTAAATATGGGAAAGCCACCCGAGGGGCCGGATTTTGTCCAGCCCTCATCCTCGCCGGTCGAGAGGATGGGGGCTGCCGCCTTTTGAGTTCGACCAACGGACACGGATGTCGCCTGATACATACCGACTTTGAGTCATCTGGCGCAACGCATTCACTCAGACGGTTGCTGTGCTCGCTTAAGTCTGAGTTCTCCACTCACTTTAAGAAGATCGTGCGTTCCATACCACAATGGGTGTTTGAGAATCCGTTCCGCGAGGCATGCATGTGCGTCACGCCCAGGGATGCACTGGAGTACGCACGTCGCTTCCAGCGTATGCGCAAAGTCGTCATGGTTAAAGCTTCCGATGAGTCTTTTACAAGGCACGACAGCGCCTCACTGTCGTCTGCGCTTCACGAAAACTTCCCCGTGCAGTTGAACAGCGACGTAGTGATCGACAGAGCGTTGTCTATAGCGAGGCTGTCATTCGGAAGCATGCTAGAAGACTACAGCACCCTTAAGGCACTTCGTATCTGCCCCGTGACGACAATACCCACAAAAACCCAAGACGTGTTGGATTTTTCAAGGCTGTGCATGGATGGCTACTTCGCTGCCCTCTGGACAGACGTTCATTCCTCGTATCTTGTAAACGTCGTGCACAGCAGCCTGGAAAAGTGCGTGGGCTCGGTGAGTGTGAATCAAGGGCTGTCTCTTGGGAGTCCCAACATACGGAGCACGCAGTCCATTTCGGCACTTCCCGCCGTCGCGGTTCAACTTCAAGATTCGCTTTCTGGAAAGGCGATTGAACCCGAAAACTACAAGAACTTAGTCATGTTGATCCAGCGATGCATTCAGAGTGGTTCGAGAGGCTGGGATGGAGCACTGGAAGCAGCAATGCGAGATGAGCACACTCGAGCAGTGTGTACAAAGGCGTTTTTGGCTTGCATGACCGGGATGCATCCCCAACTTCATCCAGCGGCCCGTCCTAAGTGGGAGAATCGAATTGAAATTACGGCTTTGATGAAGTCTGGTTACGCTGTGCGCCACATTCAAACGATAATGAAACGTTGCACAGTAGCCACAAAGGAGTGCATGCGTATTTACGCGTGTTCGATCATGGACGACATCCCATCGACGCGGGCGGCACTTGCGCACGCCAACCACATAGTGGGGGGGCTTCGGAGCTGCCCCCACGGTATGCCACCCATGTCACTCCAGGCAGCGGCACATTGCATGGTCTCGGCGGGGCTTGATTTGATTCAGCTGCACAAAGAACGCCAATTGGAGCTCAGAGAGTCATTTTCAAACCTGGTTGTTTCGTGCGTGCTTGAAAATATCGGTTCCGAACCGAGGTCTAGGAAACGTGCGCATATCAAAGACAGAGAGAGCCACTCAATCGTTCTCTCCTCTGTGGTTTCCGGTCTTCAGAAGCTATCGTACTCTTCGTCGTGGCTCAACAGAATTGTGCACACGGACACGTCGTTCGTCGTGGAGCGTCCCCCGAATCGACGGAAGCGGCCGGCATCGCGCGACGATGGTGCGGGCACTGTCGATGGAGACGGCGGAAACACACAACTCGACTTAACTGTGTCCATAGTCGACGTCGTGTCCGAATGCATGATGCGGTGTTTTCGGACCGTGTTCATACCTTGGTGGAACCACGCTTATTCCAACGATGTGAGGTCGGCGCGCCTGGACACGTCACAGTACAACGAAATGCATCTCAACTCTCCCACCCACATGCTTGCAAAGTACATGAACGAAGATGACATGTTGATGGTCCAGAGGGTTGCACTGGCCGAAAGAAATGCTTCCATACGATCCGTTTACGAGGTGGCTTGCCTCTTGAACATGTCGGACAAAACGAGGGATGCTCTACGATCGGCTGTTGGGCTGGAAGACTCTATAACTCGCCTGTTATCTATCGAAGCATCCGACGCAGCGTCTTTGATTCATTTTGCACGTATATCTTCAGTGAAGGAAAGAATGACGGCGTATGGACTAGGAGAGTCTGCCAGATCCGCACAGATTCGAGCACTAAAACGGCGGTTTGAGGTGAGCTGTAAGGAGGATCTCCCAACCCACGCAACCCACATCTATTGGTGCATGGAGTGCAATTCCGTATCGAATGCGAGGGTTGAGCTCAGCTCCAAACGCGTGGGGCACAACGAGGTCGGAGTCGCACAGACAATGCTCTACGTGGGCGGCATCGGCGAAGAGTCCTCCATTCGGTGTGCCAAACGGTCGTCTGCCGCTCTCAGAACGGCCCTGCAGAAAGAGAGCGACGCCATGTGCAGCCGCGTTGAGTTCACCGACGTTTCGGAATCCAACATGTGTCGCGCGCTTGTGGACAACACGCAAGCCAGCCACTCTGCACGTCTTCGGAGGGACATCAAGGCATGCGCGGCTCAATGTTCGCGCACGGTTGCTTGTGGAGACAATCCGATGATAAAAATAAACATCCTTGGGAGAGTCGTGCGCGTGTGTGGAAAGTGGTATTCGATATGCTCGTTGTGTGCGAGCATTTTCGTCGTCGCTCAACACAAAAGATACATGGCCGGCCTTTGCTGCGGAAGGTGTGACGTGAGAATGCTCGAATGCTCCAACGAGTCGTCTGCCGCCCAACAAGAAAACGGACCGACTGCGGAAGCGCATGCACTATCTGGATGCGCGTTTTCCGCACACGTCCCAGCAAGCCGTTTGCCGTGCCGATACTGCGCCAAGCCACAAACAGAGAACGCAAGGTTCAAAGTCGTAAGGGCACCTCTGGACGACGGCGGCCGCAACGAACACATCCCACCGCCATTGAGAATCGCAGCGTACTGTCAATCACACTACCGCAATTGGATGGAGTGGGCATCACTCGAGATGCACACCCGTGTGATATTTGCCCACATTTCGACAAAGGCGGTTCCGACATTTGGAGCTGACAGTAGTAAACGCGACACGGACGACCTTCCGCGGCTTCAAAACCGCCCGTCGGCGTCGTCTAACAAAGCTCTACGACAGCTGTCCAAGCGCATGCGTATGAACAGCACGGCGCCCCACAGGTGATTGCAGATAAGAGGAATACACTACGTAAAGAGATGTGAATTGAGTGAGATGTCGGAGGCCGACCAGGGTATGGCGTTGTGGGCGGTTTTGCTGATCATCTTTGCCAGTATCGCAACACTGCTCAGCTTCGTCGCATGCTGTGTCGTGCGTTGCTTCCGACCGGATGGCGAGCGTGGACCGCAATGGTATCCCACAAAGGAAGGGAAAACCCAGCTAGTGAAAGGCGTGTTTCGGTCCGACCGTGCGTTGGAAGAAACATCCTCCGATAAGAATCGGTGGCTCACCACGCCGGCGTGAATGGTGTTCCGCCGTGTAGGTTTGCGAGTTGTGTGAGGTCACGGTATGTCGTTTAGATAACCCGTGTTCGTTTGTAAGTTGTTGAGAAACTAACAAGCTCTTGGTTCACACACATGCTCCCCTCGTTGGCTCGACTACGGATAGAAGACGATGGCGTGGAAACGGGACCGAAGGTCAAAGACGATGTTGACAGGCTTTTGAGGCGTCAAGAAAAGAATCCATACGAAAGACATGAGAGACGGCGCGCACGTGCTGGCATTCGGGAATACGAAATCGAGGACGAGACAAAACGTTTGTCATTCGTCTTCAAACGGTACGACAACAAGATCATGAGCGCGGAAGAGGGCGCCTTCCGCACAAGGCAATACTCTAATACGTCCGATGTCGCATCGTTAGTCTCAGATCTCGAAGAATGGGTGTACGGACTCGATTTCACCGAGGTCGCCAAGCAATGTGGAAGCTCTAATTGTTTCATCGAAGACGCACCACTGGATATAATTTCCCCCATTGTGAGATACATACAGGGTGAGGATTACCCGGGTCTGTTTCTGACGATGAGAGTCATCAACATCGACAAGAACCATTACCCGTCGATAGCTCACTACCGGGAGCTCGTCCTCACGGCAATCGCTGCTGTGGAAGGGATTGGCCCTCGCGTTCTGGCGATCGTTCCACTCAGATCAGCAGATACTGTGAGCTACGTCTACATTTTTGAAGAGGGGTGGACTCAACTCGGCACGTTCATTGCGAAGAATCAGGGTCCGGATCCCCGAGAACTGCTGAAACTAGGAGGCGCCATGGCGCAAGTCATTCTAAAGGCGAGTTCCAAGGGCTTTGTGCTAGGAGACATCAAGCCGGGGAACGCCATTGTGAGACGAGTTTACACCCGTCCAGACGATCCAACATACGAAGTCGCGTGCATCGACTTTGACACCCAGATGTCGGCACGGCGCACGAAACTAAGCAAGCGAGATTTGAAGTGTATCTCCATGATAAATTTTGTGCTGTTCATGAACGCCTACCTTAGACGTTCAATCGGTGCGTTCGGAACTCTTCCCATCCAGATTGCCGTGACAACAATGGTGCTTTCGACCTATCTAAAGTCCATATCGGAACTGCCGTCCCGTGGAGAGTCGCCCATATGCGATGCCATAAATGGACTCGTTGGCATCTTAGACTTGATGGACTACAACCTGGGACGCGAAACACTTCCGTTGCGTGCCATGGCTGATGACGACTTCCAGCACTATTTTGCGGTGCTGTTCTGGGACCGAGTATTCCACTACTGTAACAAAAAAAGGTGGAAACAAATGCAACTCCGATTTGGAGGTGCACAGTACAGCGCCATGGATGTCGTAGTCCGTGAATACATCGTTCTGGGTGGACTGGATCCGGACCGTAAATCTCCTCCCCTGCAACTGCGTGTGGGAAACGCTTTTCTTCATGCGTCGGAGTCGTCGTCAGCGCCATCGTCGGAGCCGTCGTCGGCGCCATCGTCGGCGCCATCGTCGGAGCCGTCGTCAGCGTCATCGTCCGACTACACGTGGTTTGGTCGCAACTACGGCGCAGCGGCGCAAGATGCTGTTGTGCAGAGCTACGCAGATTCGGACGTCGGCGTTCCTCCACTGGCGCCTGTTGCCATGACAGCCGAATCGATGGCATTATACATGAACCAAGAACAGCCAGAAGAACCACAAACATCGGTCGAGACCCCATTGGGAATGCTCGAATACGTAGACCTCGATGAACTGTGGGAATACGCGAACGAGAAAGACTAGTCGCGTGACAGTATACGAATACACACATCCCTCACATTTACGCACGCCCTCTCCACAGTAAAGACCGAACGTATACGAAGTGTCTGGCTTTCGGGAGAAGATGTGTTCGACGCAAGGTGCCTCCGTGCCGACTCTTCGAACTCGATGGTGGCTTCTATCGCGTTGTCTGTGACGATCAGCTCGCGACAGAATTCGTGATGGTGGAGAACGGATAGACAGAGGGCGGCGGCGCCGTGCGAGGGCGTCAGCTGAAGAATCCTTGCAATTGCGCGGCGCACGCGGCTCCATTGCACCCTTACTCTGTGCACGGAACAACACACACCGCACACCGTTCCCATCCTTCGTGCGAGGGCGTTCTCCAAGGCATCGGAGATGCGTTTGCTAGAACTCAGCCCGTCCAAGTTGCTGCTGCTGCTCATGAGCAACGCGCGCACCGCGCGTGTGCATTGTACGTGAATGTCGGGGTCCATGTGGTGGGATGTGTGGCTAAGCATGTAAACGGACATGGATTCCAACATGTAGGTTGGGAGTGCTGCGTCCGCGGGCAAGTACCCGCTCGTGTTCCATATTGTTTGGACGTGCGCTGGCGTGACAGCGTCCTCTTCGCGTTCTATAAGCTCCCATATTGTGTTTAAAAGGAATGCACACCCGGGAAGTCGCGCGGCGCTCGCCACTGCGACGATTCTCGCCCTGCACAACGCGTCTCCAGCCACCGACTCGATGCGATCGGACAGAGGCGCGAGGCCAGGATCGTCCGAAAATGCGCAAAGCAGTATTGTACCAGTAGCCATCGTCGGACTGCCTCTCTCCATCCACCGGAGCAGTATTGAAGCTGACCCAAACTGCATTTTCATAGCCGACCACAGTTGATAAAACGTGCGGTCGGTGACCATCGAGCGCAACGCAACGTCTAAAAGCGTTGTTTGAAACTCTGTCGAATCTCGAAACACGACGAGCATTCGCTCCACGCACTTCTTGAGTGCACGGCAACATCTCTCGCAGGAAGGGGTGACGAGAACGCCGGTGTCGGTGTGCAGCAAAAGGTCCGTGATGCTCCAGTGTGATGTAGTGTTGTACAGAATGTCTGCGACGTCCGCAAGCACATCCACATCGGAAGGAAATGTCGAAACGACACAATAGGTGCAAAACGAAGACGCCAGTGTATCGAACTCGTCGTCGCTTCGTGCAACCAGGATGCTCGAAACAGTTGGCCCGCGCGGAACGTCTCGTATTCCAATAGCACTGGACAGTTCCATCAACACGATTTCGTGGGAAGGGTTGGATCCACAAACAGCCACGCACAGCGCCGACATCGACCGAGCGACTTCTTTCAAAAAGTCTTCTAGAGCGCGTGCGCATACGAGCTCCACGTCGGTACACTCGTCCGCCTTGCGTCTGACATACGCCCCAACGACACCAGACGCGTCGTGGATCATGTTCGCAAGCTTGCTTCGGTGTTCTGAAATCATTTTTGAGAGGCGGTCAGCAAACGCAACAATTGGCACTGCCCGGTACATAAGAACATCGGTTTCATCTCGTGTGTTAATGACCATTTTCAATGACGTTTTTAGTATTACATCGAGACATTTCAACGCCATACCCCCGTTCGGTTGATATTCCACACAGCGGAAACTAAATGAAGCTATTAGCGGTTCTAGACACACGCACGCTAATAGTCCCGCGATAATTGCAATGGCTTGCCTTCTACCACACCCATGATCGATACATACACACTGTTCGCGGTGGCGTGTGCATTCCTATGTTTCGCATGCTTCGCCGCATACAACGGACTCCGAGCCTGTACCAGCACACATCGTCGCCGACTGAGAGACGAGTATGAGCCCGAAATCAGACACTACGGTCTCCCCGAGTCCATGGCCCTGCTCGGGAGGTGCTGAGAAGCTCGCGCATTTTTAGAGGAGCTCGGCGACGGTTAAAATGACCGCCGCCGTATGGTCCGAGAGGTCTTCGTGCCCCTCACCGCGAAAGAGTTGCATGGTCCGCATCAGCTTCTCATCGACATTGTCGCGCTTGCGCATCGTTTCGAAGGACGCGCTCTGGCCCTTTGTTTCGGCGCCCGCCTCCGCTTTCAGGACCGCCGATGCGAGCTTGGAGAGCACGTTGGAGAAGAGAGACACAAGTTTCAAGTTGCCTCTTTCGGCCAAGTCCGCTAGCACAGTAGTAAAGCACATTATTGTTTTGTTGCGTGAAGGTAACAGCTTGTTGGGTGGTGCGCGAAGGCGCCGGATTTTCGAAACGGTGTCCCACAACTCTGGGGTGTCCACGATTTTGGAAAGTGAATCGGGCGCCGCGGGGAGGGGCTCACCGACCCCTCTTTGCGCCCGTAGAAAGGCGGCCTGGATGCTGCCGCTGGCCTCTGTCTGTCCCCACGGCAGGCAGATCGCCGTCGCAGACGAGGAAGGGCGCGCACCGTCGTCTTCGTCGTCTGACGCGACTACTGCGCGGCGCTTTGTCGGCGGCCTTGGCGCAGCCGCACGACTGCGTTTCCGAGCCACG
>Ga0314683_10000014_pt1 | contig 12959 bp, 12 predicted proteins | sample Red4_22May_surf_FD_205773 | JGI IMG/M metagenome (GOLD analysis project Ga0314683, IMG submission 205773) | Metatranscriptome of seawater microbial communities from Espelandsvegen Fjord, Bergen, Norway - Red4_22May_surf (Eukaryote Community... | ecosystem: Environmental > Aquatic > Marine >...
CCCACCTGCACTGTCCGCCCGCAGGCGGGTCCTAGGGGGTGCCGTTCAGCATTCCGGAACGAGGCCGCCATGGAAACGCTCGACAGCGGCCAGCAGCAACAGCTGGAACGCTACCTGCAAGGCCGCGAAACGGACTCGAAGGGCAAGTTAAAGATCGCCTGGTTTGGGAGAAGCGGATACCACGCGAAGGACCGCGTCAAGGCCATCTGCCGAGGAGATCCCAGCGGGCCAAACTACACCGCATACGACCCCGAAACCCGATGGTGGGGAACAAAGTCGCTGGCGATCGTTCCAAGATTGATCGACAGCGGGCTCTGGACACCGGTAGGTATCTCCGAAAATCTAATCGCCTCTCTGCATCTGGAGGCGACGCGTCGTAGCATCGGCGAAGAGACCGTCGTCAAACCGGAGAACACCGGGGACGTCGTTTCGGAGGAGACTCTCGAACCACCATCACCACCGCCACCCCCAAAGTGGCGCAAGAAAGATGTACCCGACTCGGGTTACGTCGATCACTTTGTGCACACCTTCCATCGTCAGTGCCCGGTGTGCGACAGCACACCGATCGAACAGTTTTTCGACTGCAGCTGCTGCGACAAGGACTGCGTGCACTGGGAAAGGTGTGAGAAGTGTCGTAGCATCCACAACCCGTCTAAACTCCGACGACTCGACGCTGGCGAGCTGGACGAAAACATCGACACGAATCAGAAGCCTGTCATCCGCGCGGGCTTTGCTTGCATGTGCTGAGAGGAGTGCGTTGCATCGCTAGAGCAACGCAGGTGGTGGAGGGAGGGGAAAGTTGAGGCGAGAGGGGAAACGCACGCAGGTTGTGGTGCCACACAAGGACAGACAGCGAACATGGACTATGGGGACGATAACAGAAATCGCCTCTGGAAGAAGCTCACAAAGGCTGCGGAGCTGTCGCTTTTGTGTGTGTTCGCGGAGTCCGCTCTGGTGGGCGCATTGGACGCGCGCTCCACCGCCCGTTTCGTTGCCCACGTGGGAGGGACGTTAGGAGTGGGTGTGGTTTACACATTTTTATGTATTTTATACCTTCTACAGTTTCTGGCGGCAACTGCACTGTGCGTGCCGGCGATCACCCACGAACGCGTCGGTCGACCTTCTATCCTCTCGGTTCTCACACTATTGTCTTTACTGGAATCGGTGGTCCATCTCCACTCCAAAGATTTCAGTGGCCTCGCGAAGGGGATGATGATGTTCCTGGCGTGTATCATCCATCTCGTCGATGCGTCCAGTTCGCGCTCCCACGCGCGAGTAAACGGCATGCTCGACTCGGTCGACTATAGAGACACTATCGACACTGCACTTGGAAAGCTCCGCGAGACCGCGAGTCGGTATCGCTTCGGCGCCCATGCTACGTTCCTCATCGCAGTGTCCGTTTTGTACACATTTTCGAGTGCGGAATCTGTATTTTCCAAAAGTGCAATCCGGAGCGAGCTCGCAAAAAACCAATGGTCCAGTGTGATGAGCTTCGTCGCGCTGTGCGCCTCGATCGGAGCGAACGATCGAGACACGTCGCTGTCTCGCCCTCCGAGGCTCGGGAGGAAAAAGTCACTGTAGCAGGATTCCGTTCGAGTGTCGGACGGAGACTAGAGCGCTTGCAATGCCTCCAACGTGGTTGCTCACCACTCCGCCTCCTGGAACGCGGATTGTGGGCAAAAGGACTAGACGGGCGCATTGTCGGACATCGCACTCGCAATAGGTTTGGAGCTCGTCCCGTCGCCCTTCATCCCACATCTTGATTGCCTCGAGGCCGTTTGCGGTCTTCAACTCCAGGTCGTTGACCTTTAAGAGCGCGTCCAGCTTTGGCCATTGTACCAAGACCTCGCGGATGCGTGTGAAAATGTCGTGTGTCTTATTCAATTGAGCGGCGTACTGTTCGGCCGACCGATAGTGTTTCCGTATCACAGGAAAATCAAACCCAAGTCCATTGTAGCACACTATCAACTCCGCTCCATCTAAGAGCTCTATCATTCTGGAGATGGCCGTCGCGCCATCGCCGTCGCGCCAAAACGTCCTCATCACTCCCGACTCGATCGCCTCCCCGCCCCTGCTTGGATCGAGTGCGAGCTCGCTTTTTAGACAGAGCACGGACGCACAGGAGAGCTGAAGCATTGCAATCTGGTCGAGCCTGGTGCTTCCCGGCATACTCCGTATGGCATTTTGCGTTTCTATGTCAAAAATTGCTACATATGCCACATCGTCCCCAAACGGAGCCATGAGAGAACACAACACATACACATACAAGTACACCGCCTAAATGAGTTTGTCTCCCTCACGCGCAAACAGCTAGCGCGTGGCTGTTCTCCGCCGGAGCAAACACAGTTGGCCAGTGTGTCTCGTAAGGTACGTCCGGCTCTACGACCGGACGGGGCTCCACAGCCCCTCGGATAGACTTAAGAATCGTGACATTCCAAACATGCGTTGAGCCGGTGGAACTCGATCTCCTCGTCGCTCATCGCCCGGAGGGGCGGCTCGCCGCGCATCAGTTTCTGGAACTGGAGACCGATGTTCGTCGCCCGGTCTTGTAGCGACTAATCGTACGCCACAAACTTTCTACAACCCAGTCGGGTGCTCTGCCTCCCCCATGCATTTTGTGAAGCTACCGGTCGCGTATTTGTCCGAGAACCCGTTTTTCGAACACCATTCCGGCATTCCGCCGCCCGGCAACACCGCCTCGATGACCACGAACTGGGGTTCCAGAAGGCGAACGAGTTCGTCGACCACCGACGTGAACATTCCACTCCTCCTAAGCCGTTTGACGACGGCGGCGTGCGTGATGATTAGAGTCTCGTGACGCGTCCCACTTTCGTGGTACTTGCGGAACATTTTGAATCCCACCAGCACGTGTTGGTTGATCACGATCGTATGTTCCTCCGGCGCGATGTCCGCGTAGCGTAGCTCTCCGTTTTCCTCGATGCAGTCCTGAACGTTGGCGTGCGAACTGTGGCAGTCCGGGTCGTAGCCGTACGTCTCGAGTGACTCCTCGTCGTCCACGAAGTCAAAGTTCTCTCGCTTCACTTCTCCTCCCGGAAAAACAATCACGAGCGGACTGCCCAGTCTTCGTGCGTGGCGTATCGTAGTCCACGTGCCGGACCTCAGACGTTCTTTACGACTGTCTGTGAACGCGAGGAGCACGTCCGAGTCGTTTACCATTGTGCGGTCTCGCTTGAGGAATGCCTCTGCGTCGTAAGTTACGTCTCCGTCGCAGAATGCACGATCCTTATCGTTTAGGGGGGGATGAATGTGAATGGTCAGCCGGCTGAAGCGGGAGCGAACGATTTCGTGTGCCTTCTCGTCCACCCCAACACAGTCGCCGTGTCGTACGTACGACAGAGACGGCAACTCGTCTAGAATGTCGCACATGCGGGCTTGCTGCTCTTTGGACATTCCCTTTCGCGTTCCGGAAATCGTGGCGGTGCGGAAGGTATTCATGGTGTTGTCTAGTTCAGTTGTGTGCGTTGCGTGTGCTCTTATACACACTGGCGGCCGCGGCCCGCCCCCTGACCGCCTCGGAACCGCAAGCACTAGGGGTGTTCACATTCTACATGTGCTGTCACGAAAGTTCCAGCTCGTTGTGTTTTCGTATTCCTATCAACGCGAGTTCTGATATTTCGGTCAGCGCGTCGAGCGCTTCCATCCAGACGCGCTCGGCGTTGGCAAACGCCTCGCGGGCCCGATTTCCCTCCGACACGCACACCTGGCACCGCCGCAATGCGTTTCCGACCACGACCTCCTCTATCGGAAGGTAAAACTCATCGTTGCTCGATCCGTTGACGATGCCACGCAGCTTGCGCGCGTGTCCTGCGGGTGTTAAGAACTCAAGGCTGCGCGCGCCGTGGACGACGACTATCCTATGGAGTTCGCCTCGTACGTGCTCAGCTGCCTCGATGTACCCAACGGTGCCGCCGTCGCCTGTCTGCAATAGAAACCGATGCCCTCCGTTCGATACTGGAACCCATTCTATGTTATCGAAATAAAGAGCCTGTGGCCATACGGGATCGAGATTGACACGCATGCCATTGCCCTCCCTACGGTCGATTGCCACTTCGCTGGTGTGGTCATCGTGCCTCCAAAAGGATGCGAGTGCGAAACTGTCATCGTCCTGCGATGGAAGCATCTCCAAATGCACGAACGACTCGAGGGTGCGCGTGGAGGTGGGCGGTGGCACCAGCACGGACGAAGAAGGGCCATGCGACATCTCCATGAAGCTGTCTTCGCAAATCGAATCTAGGGAGCTCTCTCCTATCAAGGCGGCGCTAGAAGAGCGCAGGATTGGCGACCCGGCCAATCTGGACCAGGTTGCGTCCCCTAAGTCGAGCGCGAAGCCAAACAGAGAACCGATCTCGTCTAGCGACTCGGATCGACCCGCGCGTTCCGGTGTTGCGGGAGTCGATCGTATCGACATATCCAACGGGGATTCGACAAGGGCTGTCGTTGTGATCGGCGAGGATGTACACACGCGACGAAACGGAGGCGGGACAAATACGCTATACCCACATACATACAGTGTGTGGATAGGTCTTATTTGACATGGCGTCACAAGCCTTCGTTTGCGACCTTTGCTGCAATCGCGGAGAATTCGCTTCTGCTCAGACCCACTGCGCCGCAACTACCGTTTACCGACCCTCCTATGTCTACCGGCGCTCTCGGTCCAAGCGATGCAAAGTTGGGAATGATCAGCCCATTCGAACATTCTGCAACGGAAGTTTCGGACAATGCGCTCGTGGTTGGGTTGAGCGCAACCTTAGAGGCATCGTCGCGCATCTCCGCGAGTGGGATTGGCTTCACATCCGTTTCTGGGCTTCTCGCTGCAGCCGGCGATGCCTCCTCCATATCGTTCCCACTTTCTCGAGGCAAACCAAGTGGAGTAGTTGGTGGCGAACATGGTTGTCGTGGCGAAATCAGCCGTTGCATCTCATGCATCCCGATGTGGTCGGACGTGTTGTATATGCGCGTGTAGATCACGAGTGCGCTCTGAAGCACTGCCAGTGGAAGCAGAATGGCATGACATCCGAGGCACCATACCGAGGCCGCGCCAGCTCGCATGACGCAGAGCAGTATCTCTCCGTTGCTCTGGATGGGGGGGGCGGACGTGTAGACGAAGATGCAATAGAGAGACGAAAATGTAAACGCGCGGACCAGGCGTTCTGCGGCGGCGGTAAGGCTCGGATTGGAGCAAAGAGGTCCAGAAAGCAGGACGGACGGAGGCGGAAGCATGGAGATGAAGAATAGCGAGATCACAGTTGCGAGAAATGGAGCGTCTGTCTCTTCCAGCGGTTTTCGGGCACGGGCGAAGCCCGAAATCAGGCACACGGTGATGAGAGCATGAAAGACCAGCCGCCGCCACGACGGAGTCGCCAGGTCTCGCGTGCATGTGTGCACGAGCTGTTCGGAGATGAGCGACGCGACGTAGATCGCGCAGCACGGACGGAGTGCACCGAACACGACCGATAGCCCATGCACCCGACCGATCCGAAATGGTCGGCGCACCAAGAGAGCGGGCACTAAGGAGGAGAGGACGAGCGTGCGCACGGCAGATACGGCGGTGGAAGGAAGTAGCCAGCAGCACATCAAGGAGGTGATTGCACACAACACGGTAGCTAACACAACTTGAAACGCCCCAACATACAACACTGCGTTTTGGAAATCGATCGAAAATGTATCGTCGCTTTCATCGTCCGTTCCCACCTGGCTGTAGTCATATTTTGTGCGCGAACGAAGCATTCCAGTCTGACCAGGCTACGCACGGTACCGGCCACTAGCACCATTTAGCGTGGCACTTAAAGTGTTTGTAGATTTAGCAATGCCGTGACGCGCATGATATGGGCGTCCGAGATGCTCCCTCTGTTGGGCCTGGACACGGGTGTCAAGCACAACGACCAGGAGCTTCGCGCGCGGAAAGATGCAAGGGAAAAGTCCAAAGCGCTTCAGAAGCGCAATAAGACACAAGACGAGTCGAAGGCGATCTCCAAAGCCCGTCGCAGCCTTAAACGGAGTCTGAAGCGAGGCGTGCGGCTCGACATAAAGGGGCCAATCCCTTTGGGACGAGAACGCGACATGTACGTCGATCAAATTTTCGAAGATTTAGATAGCATCTGTGACGAGAAAATCTATGATGGGTATCTTCGCCACAATCTGTTCAGAGTTTTTTCGGAAGGGTTTCCTATTCCGATGGGATATCCAGGAAATCCATTTTTGTGGGTGATCACCGACCGCCACGTTGACGTGCAGCACGACGATGAAGAGGATGATCAGTTGATCAAAGAGACGGTGTTTGGGTTTGCGATTGCCACGAGGCTCACTTACGAATATCAGGGACCCCGATCGAGGTTTGAGCTGAAGCTGATATGCTCCCAGCGCGGCATGGGAATGGACCTGTTCAGACACATCCTGCGATTTGCAATCGACCGACAGAGCAATCCCGATTCGCTCTTTGCGAACGTGTTCACTCTGGAGCCAATCAACCGAGAGGTGTCCCAACTGTACGAAAACGCGGCACAGGAAGTCCTCGGAAGGCCACTCCAATACATGGCAGACGGACACCTTCTCGTTGTTCTCAACGAAAACAGTGCCCTTCGCGCGCTCTACAACAACGTTACCATATCGCGAGAGGAGTTCTACAGCAAGATTGGATGAGCACACTGCATGCGGAATGGCTGTAGGTGGGCCGGTGATCTACTGTAACCCTTACAGTACGATATCTTCTACTCGTCTACCAGATCCCCTCTGTCCGTCCCGCGTCCCGGCCGATGCGGACGTGGGGTGGACGTGCGGCGGACGCGACCCTGCTTGACTTTTCGATGCACACACTTTTCGTCAATATCATTGCCATATTTGGGTTATAAATTGCGACCGCAATTGACGAAAAGTGTGCGCATCGAAAAGTCAAGCAGGCTGTGACGCCAGTTGGTTTGGGTCGTACCCCTAGTGCGTTCGGAACCACGACGGTCGAGCGACCCATCGGCGGTGTCATAGGGTAGAGGAGCGGGCGCATACCCACGTGTTGTGCCGCGTACCCGAACGCGTAAGTATGGAACCGATGCCACGATCACTATGTGAGCTAACATCTGGTTTGTCACAACGCGCGGAAATGGCCGTGTGGCATTGGCGCGTCAAGGGGAAACGTGTAATGACAGGATCGTTCGACATGACGTCATCGGGACTGTCCACTACATTGGAGCAGGACACATGCAATGAAATTTTAAACACGTCACTTGTCGTGTTGGTGACCAAACACACGACGCGAGCCGGCAAACCTGGGATTGAGAACGCATGGATCGGAACGCCGTCCGGATTCGAAAGCCTTAAAGTACCAAACATCTCGCACAAGATGTCGAAAGGTTACGTGCGATCATCATGCCGTGTGATGCAGGAGTGGGCGGAAGACGTGTTCGCCATTCCAGGTGGTAAGATGAAGCGGGCCGTTTTGTACCAAGCAGTGATGATGGTATTGTCCGGGTCGGATCCAGACTTCGAGCCTCCTCGATTTGGCTACGGATTGGCAATTCGACACAATTTTCTTGACGCTTCACGGCTCTCTGAGTTCGATTCTGTCGAGCTAGCATCCGCCCTCGCCGCCAGTCTCCCGTCGTCGGTCGTGGTTGAAGACATCAGCGCCCTTATGGGAGAGACGGACGTCGACGAAATCGACGACTATGGGATGCCAATGCCTTTCCACGTCTTAGGCGCCGCGCTTAACAAAGGCCATTCGGGTATGGACGATAAGCTGCGCATTCTCGTGCGCACTCCTGACAATTCCGACGCGTTCCTCATTGCACAACACTGCCAATACGAGATGGAGTTACAGGCGATAAAGGCTCGTCGGTTGACATCCAAGCCATCTGTGATGTGCGACTTTGCCGCTGGGTGGATGGCGGCAAAGGGTAAGCGCGTGTTCTGGGGATACGTGCGCACGCCACGCGATGTGAAGCAAGTATGTCGTCTGGTCAACGACTGGTTCGGCGACAATGACGTTGGTCCAACATGCGCCATCTGCCTCGAGGGCTTTCGCTTGAATCGCTTGAACGAACATACCGTCCTCCCGTGCGGCCACTCATTTCACAAGCAGTGTGTGTACAATATGATTCAGGCTTCTGGTAGCGACACCAAGTGTGCAATCTGCTCCGCCGACGCCACCATTTCGCTGAAAGGACGTCACCCAAAAGAAGTTGCCCTTCGTGCAATGGAATTTCTATCGTAAATCTGCAATGCGCGTTCACGCCGACAAGATGCTCGCGGAATACCGCGGGATTGTGGAAGCCGTAGAGGACAAGAGATGTGAGGCGTGTGAGGCTTGATTGGAAGAGAGTGCGCATTCTCTTTGGTAGCGGTTGAACAATTTGGGCAGGGTGTTGAACGGCGGGTGTGACCCAGTGCTATCGGATCCGGAACGCCGATCGGTCGCGTGTGCCGATCTAAACATTACAGAGCAAACGACACTCGTAATGGACAAAAGAGAGTCTCATTGTCGATTCTACAGAGACGGTAAAGAGGCGGTGGTCGTCATCGAGTACCCACAACCGACGCCGTCTCTATTGGACGAAGAGGCACTCGTCTCAGATGTTCAGGACAAGAAGCTGGTGTGTCCAGGGTGCTCCGACCAAGACGTTGTTCTTGGTCGCTGTCATGGCTCTCTACTAGCGGCGCATGTCTCAAAACGGTTTCCCGGAAAATGCGCCCCCAGCCCACATGGCATGCAAGGCATTTTCAAACCACTGGAGATGATTGCACTTGTCGACAACCCGAAGCACGTATTCATAGGACGTCGGCCTCCGCGTGGCGTCGCGACAAAGTCGATCGGAGTCAAGAAGACGCTGCGCAGCTCGATCTTTGCAAACCCTTTCATCGTGAGTTCGAAGGCCTTCAGGCTTGGAGAGTCGTTGAAGCTTTACGAGCGGTGGTTGGAAAACGATTACAGACCACTCGCCGACGCCGAGGTCCAAAACATCGTCGACGAAGCGCCAATGCTCTCTAACTCGATCGAAGACATCCTGAAACAGATGCCAGAACTTATCCCGTAGCGGTGGAACGTAGATTGTGTATGTACCTGTATGTATTGTAGCAATAAGGGCAAAACGGACCCCATACCGGTGCGGTACACGACACGGAACGCGAGTCAGTTTTTGTTAACATGGAGGCGAAGCGCACAAAATACGCATATGAAACGTACCTCACTCGCGAGCAATGCATAGGCGAGCCCAAGGACGCAAGCGATGATAAAATGTCCACTCCCGTCAGAATCCAACCCGAAGAACTGCAGCTTCAAACGTCCATTCGCGATTCTTGCGTCAATGCCAACTTTCGGCCAATACAGGGTACGATAAGCGTGGACGTAGGTGGCGAGGGAGGGTTCCTGACACTCACGATAGACACAAAACGACTGTACTCGCGTCTTGGAATCAGCCCGATCATGTCTCAGGGCGCACCCAAAGCAATTTGTGCTGCGATCAAAATGGATCGTGTTCACTCGACTGGAGATTCGTCCTCTCCAACAACAGTGTATGCCGGCAACGACCAGCTTCACGAATCGCAACTGGACCACAACAGAGCACTCGACTCGAGGATCAAAAGGGAATTTAGCAACGTATATTTTTACGCCCCCCGTGTTTTAATTGATGCGGTCAGAGGCGCCGACAAGGCGCAATATGCTGTCGCTCTCTCCTACCGCGCGGGCCTTCTTACGGCGCGCTTTACGTGCATGGAGAGTGAGATGGTCACAGGAGACGTAGTTGCGTCGTCATCTACTGTAGCCGAGCAACTTATCAAGGCGCTTCACGCTACGAAGGACGAGTCGCTCGAGACGGCGTTTGAGACATTCACCGATACAGTTTATCCATCCACAGGAGAGGAGCGAGAGTGGAAGCTCCAGCCGGCCGGGAAGGGCCAGTTCAATTTTTTTGTTAAACTACCAACCGACTGCTTTACCGAGGGAGAGGATGTGTACGCGCAGGTCACCCGACTTTGCCTGACGGACCGGCGATAGGCGAAACGGTGTTCACTTCCCACCGCGCGCCTGCTCCGCTTGGCGCCGGCTCTCGTCCCACGCCGCCCATCGCCTCGCAATCTCAGCGTACCACAGCGCGACGACCACCTTGTTCGTGACGACCGGTGTGTTCTCCATGGTTGCCCACCCCATTTCTCGTACAATGCCGTCGGTACTTATGCCCGTACGTAGCGAAGCGACTATTGGGTACTCACCACTTTGCGACGCACACCAGTGCATGCGATTTGTGCACAAATGGGTCATGTAGTAGCGCACGTTCGCGGTAGTGGGCATAGGTAGTGTTTCGGTAGATTGATCTACTCGACCGGGAGCGCGACGCTGATACTAGGCATCTCAATCTCCCCCCTTTCTTCCTTTTCCTCCTCCTCGCCCGCCTTAGAGTGTTTGCGGTGGTCGTCTTGTGGCATCTTGCCGTGTGTGTGGTTGTGATGTCCGTATACGGTTTTCTTAACGTCCTGCAGGTCGGCCTCGTCCGCGTTTTCCGGCGGAGGGGCGTTCCACCCTCATCCGGTGGAAATGCCCAACTCCTTTTTGCGCTTGTCCACGAGAGCGTCAATCCAAGGCGAAGTACGCATTGCTCAGTTGTATCTCCAACTACGTGTTCAAACAAAGTCTTTATCGCACCGTAATCAGAGGCAACACCTCTTGCCTGTCTACAACATTCCGAAAAACTCTCACAGCCGGAGTGTGATTTACCTGGTTTGCGTCTACCAAATGCTCTACCGCTTCGCTGGGCAGTCGGCCGCCCAGCATCGTCCGCTGTGGAATACCGAGCGCCTCGTAGATAACATTCGGACTCGCAGTGGTAGGATTCGGAACTCCTCGCGCCGCCGCCAAGCCGATCAGAGATGCGGAGACGCACGTCACTCCGCCTCTCCACACGTAGTAGGGACAACAGCAGAAGCACGGACAGCACGCGGTTCTGCACTCGAATGGAAAGCACGGAAACAGCGCGTTCACGTTGCGAGAACAGTCATACGGCTCGTCGGACTGCAGATACGACAGTACAGCGCTATGCGCGCGCTCAATCCCATCTTCGGTCACGCCCACGACCTCATAAAACTCAATTCTCGCCCATTCCCAACGCCTGTACCAAGAGTTGCGGCTTTCGAGCGAGCTGATCGCGTGCGAGTCGTTTTCGAGTATGTCGATACAAAAAGAGTTGTACTCTCCTGTTTTCTTGATGGCTGTTTCGTTGAGTCGGCGCATCCGTTCGGTAGACCCTTCAAAGTAGAGAGACGCGTGCGCCGGGACCGTGTCATCGCCGTCGTCTCGTAAACACTTCCTCAGACCAAGTTCAAACACACCTTTTAAAACCGCCCATACTGTGCCCTTTGCCCACTCTTTGCGTTGTAGATACGTTAACGCAACATACAACTTCATTCCCACTCTCACTACACATGTATGTACACGGCTAAATCTACATTCGCGAAAAGAGAGACTGTGTCGCGTGATTCACCCGCGGCCCCATGAAGTTCGCCATCGTCGGGTGCATTTGTTGCACGTACGAAAAACACCGTGTTTCCATGGCAATCGTCTTAATCCCTTGCATCGCCTCACAGGCGGTTGAATTTTTTGAGTATGCCGATAGGAACGTGTTCCACACGCGCTCGCACTCTTCGCGGCTCGTTGCCATTCCAAGATGCTGCTCGAGTTGCGTCATGATTTCGACCACGTCCTTCGTCTCCTCGTAAAGTCCTGGACTTCCAATAGATGGCATTTTTCGACTCGTTCGTTTTTTCTTGTCGATCGTGCCAATTTCGGTACGGTACTTTTGCCTGCCTCCATCAAGTTCGGCATTGATTTCGTAATAGAATTGATACTTATTCTGATGTTTATGGTCGGGAAAGAACGCGGTTGTGAGCTTTCCCAGCTGCCGCTCGCCAGTCAACAGTCCGAACGAGAACACATGTTCGTTGATGGCGGTCGTATCGACGTCCTCGTCCGCATCCTCGTCATTCGCATACCGAATGGTGGCCGACAGACGGACGTCGAACGTGCCTCTCACATCCAAGAGAGTGTTTAGGATCTTGGTGAACGACACCAACGTGTTTGTTTGATCCGGAACGTGTGTCCAGTGTCCCCTGCCGGCCACCAGACCACTCATGTATGTCGCGTCGGTAGATTTCCCCAACCCGATCCCGTAAATGGCCGGGTGCCTGGAGCACACGGGCATGTCGCTTAGGATCTGGTCCATTCTATTTCCGACGAGTGCTGCCGTTCCGATATGTCCCGCGTTCTGGATTCCGTCTGTCAAAAGAACAATTGCACCGACGTGGCGCGTTCCTGTGGCCTCTTGGCCCATGGAAGGTGGCGTCATGCGCGACCGAAGCGCCTCGGTGGCAAAGAGCATTGCCGACGCGATGTCGGTTCGATCGTCCGAGAATTCAAGCATCGACTTGACATGGATGCAATGCGTTCCCAGGACATCCGCGGATACGAATTGGTCTTCTTCGCGTTCCGCTCCGACCACCCAGCGTGGGTATTTTCCAAACGAAGCGAATGCAAAGTCCGTAGTCTCCTGTACGAGCACTCGCTGCTCCTCGTCCATCGAAGAGAGGTGAGCAGCCACTCCGGTCGCCACGTTGTCCAGAATCGAATGCACCGCGGCTTCTCCGGTGTTTCCTTGACACATACTCTTCATCGAGTGGGTTGCGTCCACTACGAATACGACGTGCACGTTGAGGTTTGGATCGCGCTCCGAGGGCACGTCTGGACTCACTGCGATGCGAACGCCCCTGGCATCGGAGTGAACGACTTGGCGTTCGGCGTCGACGCCGGGGGCGGCTCGAGCCGCGTTCTGTGCCTCGACCGTCGATGCGTTGTCTGGATTGCGTTGCAGTGCGCGCTGAACTCGCATGGCATCTTCACACTTCCTGTTCTTCTGGATAGAACGCATGTGTTCCGTTTTCGTGGAATGCACAATGAGTCG
>Ga0314683_10000018_pt1 | contig 12714 bp, 5 predicted proteins | sample Red4_22May_surf_FD_205773 | JGI IMG/M metagenome (GOLD analysis project Ga0314683, IMG submission 205773) | Metatranscriptome of seawater microbial communities from Espelandsvegen Fjord, Bergen, Norway - Red4_22May_surf (Eukaryote Community... | ecosystem: Environmental > Aquatic > Marine >...
CAGGCGTCTCCGACCTGGATGCAGGTCATGCCGAGCGAGGCGCAGCAATACCACCCATGTGGGCATGCGGAGATGCAGCTGGAGACGCGTTGGTACTCGGCCAGCGAGCACGAAGGAAGGCAGCGAGGGTACGGCAGAGGCAGTACTATAACCGGTCCGCCGCCAGAGGCATCGCTGACCTGAACACAGAAGCTCAGCGGCGTTCCTGTTCCGAGAGGGGTGTTCATAGTTCCCGACTCTTCGCAGCCAACGTCCGAGGTGAAGACGAGCGTAGCGGTTGGCTTGGTCACTTCGGCTCCCGCGTTGCAGAACCCCGGTGGAGGCGAAGGTGGAGAAACAGGAGTCACAATTAGTAGACCTCCGCCGCGCAGCGCATGGGTGCCGAACACCTGCAGCTTGCGGCGGCGCGCCACGTCCATGTAGCAGAACTCGCGTTCGGTGGCCGTGTCGGAGCCGTCGAGGTCCGGCAGGTTGACGTCGACGTAAAGGCCGTCGGGGCCGCCCTGGAGGGCGCCCCCAAAGCCTTGGCCGGCGGCGTCGGGGCTCGACGCCGCGTACGCCGTCCAGACGGCGTTGCAGCTCTCCGACCCGTCGGTCAGTTCGGTGACCGGCACGTAGCGCACCAGATCGCCCGCCGTCAGCAGGCCGCCGTCGTTGAGGTGCTTGTGGTAGATGCGCGTGCGCGTGTTGGCCTCGACCGTCAGCGTGGTCTGGAAGGCGAGGTCGCTCAACGCGTGGAGGTCGGTGACCTTGCAGACGCACACGTTCGAGGAGGAGCAAGGGACCGAGGTCGAAAGGGTGTTGTAGTAATACGTTCTGATGCCCAAGTTGCTTGTACCGTAAGAACAGCCGCTTGGACGCGTCGTATACGTCGTTTGGTGGAATTCGTTCGATCGAGCGCGCGTGCGGCATTCGGTGGCGGTCACCGTCCCTCGCGCGCAGAACTCGCCGTCTTGGAGCTGCAGCGGCTGGATCGGCGAGGGTGGCGGCGGAGAGGGCGGCGGCGAACACCAGTTGAGCGTGGCCGGACAGCCGGTGCACGCGGCGTCTCCCTGGCCGGATTGCCATGAATGGTAGCCCGCAACGTTACCGCAGCCGTTGTATGAGCTCGCCGGAAGCCCAGGGGCCATCCACCAAATGGGGCGGTTGTCGTTCGTACCGGCGGCGTGGTAGCGGAGATACCATGCCGGCGTGCAGGAGCTGCCGCTCGAGCTGTAGGCGCCGCCGCTCGTCTGCCACGAGAACTCGGGCTCGTCGAGCATCTCGGAGTCGGCAAGCCCGCTGCAACCATACCCAAGGCACGCAGCGTTGGCATCGAAGCGGTTGGCGTACGCGCGGTTTGGAACCGTACCACGGCCGCCGCACTGCATGCCCGGAAGATTCCACGCCTTGTACCGCGCGCACACACAGTACTCGACGTTGGCGGCGTTGCACGTGACGGTCGACGCGGCGTTGGTGTTGAAGACCACGTTGCCGCTCGACGCGATCAGCACGCGGTAGCAGCCGGAGGGCACGCCGCCGAAGTGCACCGTACCCGAGAACGTGAAGCCCTTCGCGTCGGCCCATGCTTTGCACCCGGGTTGGTCAAGGGCGGCGTTGCACGTCCCTGCATGATCGCGCGTGATAGAGTCCTTGTCGGAGTCGTGCGCGTCGGGGTCGGCTGGGTTCACTGGGTTGAGCTTGTTAGGCATCGGTGGGGCGACGGGCACCGAGGGCGAGGGCGACGGCGACGGCGATGAGGGCGGCGGGAGCGACGGCGGCGGGTGCTGACGCGCGCAGTGGCACACGAACGGCTCGCTCGACCACACGGCGTCCGGTGTCGCGCACGTGATGTAGGTCGGCGTAGCGATTGTGTTGTACATGAAGCCCCGCTCAGGCTGGCCTACGACAGTGCTAAAAGACGTGCATCCCGCGGGTATTTCCAAGAAGGCTCCAACAGCGTCCAATCCACGTGGCGCTGCCAGTGCGGCGCACTCGTCCTGCGTCAAATGCTCCACGCACCCACTCGACGCGTTCGTCACGGCCATGGGCTGAACGGGAGGAAACACGGGGGTCAGCGGCGGCGAGGGCGATGGTGGCGACAGCGGCGGCGACAGCGGCGGCGACAGCGGTGGCGTCAGCGGCGGTGGTAGCCGCGGCGGCGGCGGCGATGGCGAGCAGGTGGGTGCGTCCGCAACGGCCATCGTGCGGCACCACTCGTTGGGATCCGAGGTGCCTTGATAGTTCGGGATCCACTCACACGGCCGGACCTTCCCATAATTTAAGACTGCAGCCCCTCCCATCGTCTTGTAGTAGCCTTCGCAGATCTGCTGCGTCATTTCCGACGCCGAGATGCCGTACTCCGCGAACAACAGTCCGATTTTATTGCACTGGCAATTAGTACCCGTCTGCGTCGTCGAGTAGGCGTCGCCCAGGTTTGTCTGGGTGTGCAGGCTGCAGTCCAACGCGGACCGAGTGTTTAAGATGACGTCGACCTCGTCGCAGGCCCAGTGCTTCGGCGGCAACGCTGGAGGCAGTGCGGGCGGTAATGATGGCGATGGACACTCACACGATCTCCGCCATGTTTGTTCGACACTGTTGAAATTGCACTCCTGTACCTCCGTGTTGACAGTTGTTCTATTTTCAAGACTTCCTCCATAGTCGTAGCTGGAGTACGGACTGGTGATCGATAGACATCGTTGTTGTGCCCACGAACGCATGTAAAATCCACCCGTCGCGTTCACAGACTCGGCGTACAGCTCCCACGATTGGATATTGTTGTGCAGAACCGCTAAATTTTCGCTGTCCTCGTACAAATATCCGGAATTTCCGTTTGCCATGAGCCAGGCGAATCGCCACGACATCGACGTCGTCTGTAAAAAGACGTCATGTATACGGCCTCCAGGTGAAAAATCCGTATCGGGGGCCGATGTACGCCGGTGCAACAAGAATCGGCGATTTGCGACGATTTCGCCGTTTACCGGAGACGGGCGAATCTGACGACGCCCCCCGCCCCACAGCGCGTCCATAAAAAGATGGGTGTAACAGCTGGACTGGCATTTGAGCTCTCCGGTGACCTTGACTAGTTGACGGCAGACGCACCCCGACACGACGTTTGCGCCACAATCCCCAGGTGTGTCGACGAGGTTGGAGTTGTACTGGACCGTCGCGCCGTCGAGCGCCACTGAGCAGCCCGCGGGGGCGGTCGTGACGGAACCCCTGTCGACGAACGTGGTGTACGCATTGTCGCTGTTTGCAAACGCTTCGCACTCCGCCGCCGTCAACCACCGACGAGGCGCTTCGGGAGGGTTGGCACACGTCTCTGCCGAACTGGAAACAGCGAAATCGTTGGCATGCGCGGCACCGAGAATAAAAATGAGTATACAAACCAGAGACGCACGACGCGTCATCTGGACCCAACCAAAATACGCACGCCCACCCTCTAATTAACGTGCGTATTGCAACAACCATATCGTCACAAACAATTGTCGCAGCGCGTAAATCAATAAACAACACCAAAGACTCAGAAATGCACACACATCTTTTATCGCACTTACGGTGATTTTCGATACATATTGGCTACTAATGTTCAAACAACTCTCACACGCTTTCCACGCTTTCCGGACCCCTCTGCAAACACCGCCGCACGCCGTTTGCCTCCAGCCTCCGCGCGTGCGCTCTTGGTTTCCTTCTTCATGTGCGGGCCCATAAGCTCTATGAGCGTGGACAGAACACCCTTCTCGTCGCCCGTGTTGTGTTTCGACACGCCTGGCGCCAGAGTTTCGGTTCCGGATTCGAGATCGTCTTCCTCGGTCCGGAACACGTCGTCGCACCGCGCCTTCTTGAGGTCTACGACTTTGCGCATGAAGACTTCTATTGTTGGAAAGCCATCCGGGGTCTGTCCAACGCTTTCGGCGCAAGTCCACTCCCTAACCCTGTCCGGTTCCGAATCCCAGCCTTGTGCGAGGATGCGTTTTGTTCGTCCCTCTGCTTGCTGCTGTTCTGAATACGAGAGAGCGACATCTCCGAAAATCTGTCGCACCGCAAATCGCATCGGAGTCGCGTAGCCGAGTCCCGGGCTGTGCACCATACGCGTCGTGGTGGCGTGCACGTCCACTGCCTTTTCGCAGGCACCCCTGGTCGCAATCAAGATCGCATCGGAAGCGCCGGTCTGGAACTTGTCCATCTGCGCTGCGCGGTTAGGAACATCTCCGTGATAGAGGTACACTTCTCGCCCGGGGAACCGCCTGCGGATGTATTCCGCAAGCAGGTCGCACGCTCCGGAGTATGCAAATTGAATCAACACCCGTTCTTCGGTGACTTCTGTAAGGTAAGACAGGATCGATTCGAACTTGCTCCCGGGTTGGTATGCGTCCGCAACGGCCTTGGCGTCTATTTTGAGCGGCATGCCGACCGGAACTCTGGCCCCGGCCTCGTTCGTGCACATTACGATGTTTCCCTTGGAGTCCTTCATCGGCTTGATTGCGGGATCGGCACGCGCCGTCGGCTGATAAAAGTACTCGTGTGTCATGCCGCGCCGACATTTGGTGTACGCCGACAGGTACCTTGTTTTTGCAACCTCTACGGCGACGCGGGCCTGTTCGTTGAATGGGTTCTCACGGTACTTTGTCAGCGCGTTGAGAAACGTGGCAGCCAGTGTCGTCAGTCGTGTCATGTTCTCCTTCATCAGATGGAACTCGGTCGCGTCCACGTGATGTGAGATTTCGGACTTTGTGGTGGCTGGAACCGCCTGGTCCGCAATCTTGACCACGCAACGTTTAAGTATGAGCTTGCTGGCTTGCCTAAACAGACCCTTCTGGACCGGATCCTCACTCCGGCGCGTGCTGTTCATGATGGAGAGTTTCTCTCCCGACCAGAAGAATCGCAAAAAGGAATGCAGGTCGCCCGATCCGTTCACGCACGGCGTGGCGGTGAGCCCAAGCACAAACTGCATTGCGCCCTTAGAAAGGCAGTGTTTGTGCACGGCGTCGATCGCCCCATAGAATGCCTTAGAAGGGTCGTAGTCCCGTTTTTCGTCCGTCGGGGCACCCCCGTTCCTGTAGTCCTGGAACTCGTCAATCATCATAACCTGGAAAACACCGAGCGCTTTTGCCATCTGTTTCCTTGCGCTTTCGATTGAAATTTCTTTGTCTTGAGATTGGATGGCCCTCACGTCCGCATGGAGCAACTGGGAGGAAGTAATCAGGAAGCAAGGCTCGCCAGGTTCGGCAGCGTCCACACGTGCCCTCCACGATTCCAGATTTTTGGCGCGGAGCGGACCGTGATAATCGAATGCCAGTTTGTCCATGCGGAGATCACGCCACTCCCTCATGAACTGTCTCGTCACGGTCTCGCCCATGGGAGGTACAATCACCAGGATTGGGATGCCTGCAGGTGTGCTGGGTGTTCTTGCCATGTGATTGGCAATCCTCTTGCAAATCAAAGACCCACAGAGCGTTTTGCCACTTCCAGTACCGCCAACCAACGCCTGTCCTCGTTCGTGTTCTTGGATGAAACGACGAACCACATCGTCAATTGCTGTTTGCTGGTGTGGTTTTGCAGTCTTTGCAGGAGGGAGGGCCACCTCACTAACGGCGAAACATGCCGCAATGTCGTCCTTGTCCTCATCGTCGAGCATGGTGATCAATTCACTAACAGATCCAAATTTTAATTGTGGGTGGACGTCGCTAGCGTTGACTGGAAGAGGCGTTCCGGAGTCACACACGAGTTGCATGTCAATACGAATGTTTTGTATAAAGCGAGAGGGTGGGAGAGAGTCTCTTGTGTTTCTTAAATTGTTCTTAAAACAAAGACAACACAGACCGTCCCGGATCCGAAAGCACCCCCCCCCACCCTCCACCCACTCGGCCTGTTTGCTGGAAAGCAAAGGACACGTTTCACAGCGCCCGTAGTTCCCGTTCGGAACCGACGACGCCAATCACATGATTGCAATGAACTCAGATGTGACCTCGTACGGGGTTGAAAGCTGCGCGTCGACCCAGCCGTTTTCCGAAGCTTCTGCCGCGTATGCGTCGTAACGGCGATCCGAAGGTGCGAGGAAGCCTTCCGAAGTCAGGTGCGCATCTTCTGTGATGCGGCGGCGCGTGGCCTGATCGGCGCGCATGACGCTGGCGCGACGCTTGCCCGCGGGCTGGATGTTCTCCTCGCTTATGCCTTCCAGGGAATCGGTGAATATGCGGCCTGTGGTGAAATTAGAGTCAATGATGGACACCGCCTCTTTGCCTTCGCCCTTGATACGGCACATCGCGTCGCTCATGTCCAGCTGACAGCCGAAGAACTGTGCTATGGGATTGGCTTGGTCGTTCACGGAGTATGGAACGACGAAATGCACATCCGAGAGCTTCGGAGATCCGCTCGGTGTTAAGACAAAATAGAGCCCACGCACGTTGCGTATGTTCACAGTGACGGGCTTCACCTCGACAACGGATTCGTCATCGATGTCTTCTTGTTCGTCCTCGCCGTGCATGTACTCGCGCTCTTCGTCGTCCTTCGGGCCAAGCACCTTCCAAACACGGACCTTTTTATGGCATCGGCTCACCCACTTGGTCAGCGGATGGGCGAACGACTCGTTGAGGTGGTGTCCGGACAGCAGCTCGGCGCCGCACTTAAGGGACAAAGAGATGCAGTGCCATCCAGAATTGGACGCATCAAGCCGCATGCATGGCTTGGCTTCCGGTGCTGCAATCGCCACGTGTACCATGCCAAATGAGTTGTCCGCAGTGCGCATGGTGTTTGGATTGCAATCCCGTACAATTACGATGGAGATGCCATCGGAGTCGTACTCTCCTGTGTCTCCCCCGCGACTGTCGGCCCGGTTCACGCGAAGTATCTTGCCGCCACTCATTTGGTGGATGCGCATGCGGTGCTCGTTAAGATTGCGGTCTCCCTCGCATGCGTCGGTGCCGGTCATCTTCACAAAGTCCACAGAGTCTACTTCGGTGCGGACGTTGCGGCACGCGCGACGAAGCGCGCGGCATGTCGCCGAGCAGTTGACGATGCAAATAATAGCAGAAAGGGTGAGTGGGTGGCTCGTCCGTTTGCACGCCAATTCGATCAATACGACGATCAGATCCTCTGGAGCTGAGAGAAACGGAGATTGTGGCTGTGCCAGGATCGGATCGTTCGTGTTCAGCGTTAGGAGCGCGTACTCCGGGAGATCGAGCGCGCGGCGGATGGGATTGGCTGCGATGGTTGCGGCCATGCCTTACTATGGAAGTGTTCGTGCGTGTGCAACAAGCACCCCTCTCTTGTAATGACCTCAGATCCCAGGTGGGGGTTGGCGTTCCGGTTCTGAGAGCGGCGGGGGGGTGCACCCGGTGTTGATCGATGGACCGGAAGCGTTCGAATCGATGGCGGGAATTGTCGATCGACCACGACATTTGAATCGTGCTCGCCCACAGAGCCCCCCCCGCGCGTTCGGAACCGGAACGACGGAAGGTGGTGCGAACGCGCACACAGGTTATACTAGAAGAGCGAGTTGATACGGTCATGTCCGCCGCACTGCTCATGTTTGGGTCGGTAGAAGAGCACGACGATACCTCGGAAACTTCGGGTGACGAACAAGGTCCAGTTCTTACCGACTTTACCAAGTTCACTGGAATCAAACCCGTCGAATCCATCCAAGATATTCGACACGACAATTGCGACGAACGAGATATTCGAAATGCAATCCGTTCGGTTACGCAATCTACAAAAAACTACAGACATCTTCGCGATGACCTTAAGACCAACAAGGAAGTGCTCTGTGCGTTGGTGCACGCACATCCAAACGCCATACGACTCCTCAAGGGAGACCAAAAGAAAGACCTCGACATTCTTTGGCATGCACTAGACAGCGATCCCAACATCATTGGCCTGATGGATCCTTTCGTTTTGGACAACAAGCCCTTGGTCGTGTTCGCCTTCTTGAAAGCCGTTGAGCGCGATCTACGTTTCGACGCGACGCCGTTCTCCGCGAAGGACCTAAGTTTTTTCATGGAACTTGGCCTCAAGACGAAGGAATACTTTTACTGCGACTATCGCAAGATCTGCTCAGCGATGTCTCAGATAGCCAGGGTGATTACGCGCCAAACATTCTACAAAGACGACAACTTTGCAGAAATGTACTTTGAGCATTGTCGGTCCACGAGCATGCCGGAAATCTTCTTGTGGCTTTCGGACAAATCAAAGCGGAGTGGTCATATCATCAAGGCTCTGGCAGACAAAAACATCATCAAGAATGGAGATGGCCCGCCCGACGTCAACATCCCAGCCGAAGTTTGGTCGGATCGTGATGTCATGACCTCTTTGATCGCTTCGCATGGCACGTTGTTTGCTAAGGTGTCGCCCAACCTACGTGGTGACGGACCGTTTGTCAAAAAGGCAATCCAATCCAACTACCATTCCAAAGAGGCGGTGTACGAGATAGTGAACGGTGCCTGTGGACCTCTGCGCTTGATCCGATCCGAACTTCTGACGCACGTCGTTGAACCACTCGGGAACTGTCTCTCTCAAAATTCGTCGATTCGACCTGATTTGTTCGATTGCTACAAGGGATTCTTCGATTGCAAAGATTTTTTGAAGCAATGCACCGCCCTTCTTCTTAAGAAGCAGCCTTTGATGCTAATCAACGTCTTGAGCTACGCCGACGCCGGCACGGAACACTTTCTGGAAGACCTCAAGAACGTTGCTTACGTCGGCGCGTTCACTGCGGGTACTATCTACAGCCGCGACTTGGATGTAAAACTCACAAGAGCTCTCCTAAGCCACGTGCATGGCAGAGTCGACATTTACACTGCACAAACCATGCTGTTCATAGAAGATCGCCGATACACGCACATTCGCGCCGAATCGGTCGTAGAAGTGATGCGCGCAATGCTGCCACAACTCCGTTGCGATATATTCGCCACAATCGAATCCTTTGGGGATCGAACATCAACGGAGTTGCAGGATCTATGCCCTCGTTCATATTCAGAATACGAAGACGGACAGCCACTTGACTATGAAATGGCGGTGAAGCATATGGCGCGAGACATCATTACTAAGATCAATTTATTGACATGCGAGACAAATCCGATCTCGATCTCGCCACATTTGACATCTCACCTGGTGGACTACTTGCTCAAAGATTGCACGAAGTCCCAAAAGGAAAAGCGGATAGCGGCGTTTATGAAAAACGGCCGCAATCGTGCTCAAGTCTATCAATCGATCGAAGACAAGTCAATTTTCGACGACAGCGCTTACCTTCGGTCTCTGAGCTACAAAGCGAATGACAACGCCACTGTAGCTATCTACCAGGAGCATGCCTCCCAAACGGAGAAAGACGACGCGCACCTATTTCTGTCCTTTATGACAAATTGGGAGTTGGCGATGAAGATGGGAGATGCTGCCAACGACATCGTGAAACAGCACCCCTGCGTGGTTCGTCGGTCCATTCTTTTGTTTGGACGCGGATTATATCTCGCGGATGGTCACACCCAGGCCGACCTCCCCGAGTCGCTCTTCTGGACGATTGAGAAGCGGCTGCTTCGGATCGCCAACAGGAACCGCGGCTACGGACACGAAACAAACGAACACATTCTGTTTCTAAGGTCGTTCTATTACGACCTATTCGACTTCGACGCGACGGAAGCAGAACGCAACACGCGGGCTCTTCTTCCAAAACGGGGCAAACTGCCGGCTCATTACACGAACGTTCTTCCGCAACAAGACATCGCGAATATAGGCGACCGCCGCGAGCGCTCCGAAATGATCAACGCTTGGTCTAACGCAGTGTCCGAGATCTCTCGGGGATTTAAAATGGTTGAGTCTTACAACGGCAAATCTAAGACTACGACCGTCCTCACAATCAGCGATGACACGTGCAGCGCCAGTGTTACCATCACTAAGCTATGTGACAAGATCAACAACTTTCTCTGTCGCACCACCGGGCAAGCTCAAGTCATGGACATGATGTCAGACATGTTCGATATAGAGGACGAAGGCGGTGACGATCTGTTCCAGGTACAGCAACAGACGGCGATAAACACGTACAAAGAGATCAACAAGAAGAAGAGGAAGCGCCCCGCTTCGCCCGCCAGAAACGGGCGCGGAAAGAAGAGAAGCGAGATGTCCACCGCGGCACTCCTGCCGTCCGACGACGATGACAACTTCTGAGCATCAACTTGCGTAGTCGGATGCATGCATTTGCAACACAGGAAGCACGGGCGCCTTCCAAGGAAGAACAAACCCGCACCCCCCGTATAGAAAAGTGCGTTTGGTGTAGGCATCGTTGAATGGGATCACCTCGGGGAACAGTGGATGGGGCGACTTGTCTGGTATGTAGCGTCCAAATTCGTGTGGGGCCCCAAAGTTGTCCAGCATGTCTAGTAATCCGGTTAATGTTTCTAATGCACGTTTCTGAAAGTCCGGGTCGTTTGCGCCATAACTTGTACCCCCGGCGGTCACGGATCCAGAACGACAATTGGTCGCTCGACGCACTACATAACGTATAGCACACCCGCGCAGTGGTCATGGACGAGATGATAGACATCAATGATTTCCTTGTGTCGGAACTGTTCGAGGACAACCAAACAAACCAAGACGGAACCGTAGAACATACATACAACACGCCAGGGGAACACGAGTTCATTCTTCGGGTGTTGGAAAATGCTGCAAACGACGTAGACTCTCCCATTGTCCACGAAGACGTAGACAACTTTAGGCAGAGCGACGACCTGTATCCTGTACTATTCAAAGTGGTCCACCACGCGTGCGAGGAATCGGACGATCCCGACCGCGCAGCGCACGTGGTCATATGCAGCATGTTCTCTATTGTCATGAACGACATTTCCAGTGGTTCTGCGGAGGCTGGAGCCGATCGATGCAACCTCATCGCGTGCCATCCACTGACGTATGCCGCAATCAAAAACGAATGCGATTTGCCCCAAAACAGCGGCGAATTCATACAATCCATCACATCACACATGGGAATATCAGAATGGGTGTTCTCCGAAAACGACATCACGCGCGGGTTGCTTCAAGCCAGTCTGAAGGCTTCCAAACGCTTTTCTAAGTACATGATGGATTTTGAATTCAACAACCAACGACCGGAAGCACCGGATGAAGGGTTGATGCCAGTGGACTTTGCGGACAAAGGATGGGTTCGCAAAGCGCTTACGGCACTTCGCGTGTTTGGCTCCAGCGTTCACAAGGGAAAGAGTAACCGGTTCATCTCGCACGTGTTCGAAGCAAGTCGTCGCAGCAGATGTGCGGTATCGTCGCGTTTTGTGGCGGGCGTTTTGAAATCACTGGACGATTCTCGCAACATAGTCGCTATGGAGCTATCGGGTCTATACGAGCAATCAATATACGCATTGGCACTTAAATTCATGTTCATTGCCACGTTTCCGTCGTTCCACCAGGAACACCACCCGGACTGCGATTCGCCACATTTCCCATCCTGCACGTTCGATGCGCCATGGTGGCACGCGGCTGCACGCAACAGCCGCCTCGCGAGTATGTTTACCCGCCTGGCGGTTGCGTCGTACACAGCCAGCAACATCGACGCGATAATAGAAGTGGCGAACGACAGCCGTGCTACGATTCTAATGGACATTCCCGAAGAGATATGGGAAACTTGCATAGTGTTGCCCAACATCATCGCCCCCGTGCTCCGCGCGCCTAGGAAAAGATACTGCGAGGTTTCGGAGACTAATGCACGTGTCGAACTCGCGGGGATTTACAGTGGGCAAACAATCACCGAGAGGACAGTCCAAATCATAGAGAAAACAGACTTGAGGGGAATCAACACGATCCCATGCGAGCTAAAGCACAGAGCATACATTCCGCAAACGGAAGACGAAAGCAAATTCTGGTCCGATGACCCATCGGCAACAAAGCTTGGCTATATTCAACACGTTAAGCAACTCAAAAAGATCAACGGATTCATCGGGCGGCTTTTGTTAGTCAACAAGGCATGGAGGGACGCTTTGTCAAGATACACTTTCCGGCTCAATGCGCACATCGAAAACTTCTCAGAGAGCGCCGGTGACATGCAACATGCCGATTTTTTGATGGGACTCGACACGCCCCCCCTGCCAACTCTGCTCAAGTCGAGAGCGGTGACCGTAGCACTGACATTGGAACGCAGCGTCCCTGTGGCAACCGACGGAGGGAGAGAGTTCAAAACGGTGACACAGACCATCCCAACGAGCACACTTATTACTTTATACGACCAAATGGATCTGAAAGCAACCGGAAAGGGTGCCACATTTCCAGCGGAGTTCTCCAAACGGATGAATATGCCCGGTGTCGCCGCGCAGAGCCTGGTACTTGCTCATAGCAACACTTCGGCCAAGATTCAAGCATTGGATGACAACGAAACGGATTTCTTGGTTCCGGTCATGAGCGCGGGCGCCAGCACAACCTTCGCGCCCTGGACATTCCGTTGCAATGCCCTAACAACGTCCATTGCGGCGGCCAAGGTCCTGGCCGGCACAACCAAGCACGTCCCGCCGCTTCCGCTCGCACTCGAAGTGTTGTTTTCCAGCGGCGGTGGTAAACTAGACTCACTGGCGGTGCAAACCCCATATGCATACATTGTTTCGGAAAAGGCATCCAACGAGGCGAGAAGACTCACGGCACAGAAGAGGAAACAGCGCACAGCGAGGGACCGCAGCGCTCGGAAGGCGGCGTCGGGGCGCGTTCTATACGTAGAGGAAACCGACTAGGTGTTTCCTAATTTGGAACGGATCG
>Ga0314683_10000019_pt1 | contig 12357 bp, 12 predicted proteins | sample Red4_22May_surf_FD_205773 | JGI IMG/M metagenome (GOLD analysis project Ga0314683, IMG submission 205773) | Metatranscriptome of seawater microbial communities from Espelandsvegen Fjord, Bergen, Norway - Red4_22May_surf (Eukaryote Community... | ecosystem: Environmental > Aquatic > Marine >...
GTTTCTCCTTCAAGAGAGGTGGCAAATAGGTCCCTGGGCAGGGTGCTCAGGCCAATATTTTTGCTATGGCGGCCTCAACCTCGCAGAGGTAGGACCGCTCGTACTACAAGAGCCTCTACAATTTCAATGCCGATGTCGAGCTCGCAGAATACTCGCTGCCCGTGCTTTCCAACCAGCAACCGGCAGGAGCCAAAGGAGCGGGACCTGGCGCTACCAAGCAGGGAAGCCAGAGTGCCCACGGCAAGGCCTCGTCGGGTGTCATCAACGCCACTCAGCTGCCTCCACTGTCTGGCCAGAGAGGACCACATCCTGATGGAATCGAGGAAGAGGATGGCCACATGGTAGATGAGATGGGCATGGAAGCCGAAGACGACGAGTATGGCGCCCAGCAGATGGATGACATGGAGATGGATGAGGGCATGGAAGGCCAAGAGGACGACGACAATGCTGGCCCTACCTTCGAGGCACTCCGTGACATCATCGAGAAGACAGAAGATGAAGGCAAGGACCAGGCTGGTCAGGCCAGAGGAGCCAATTACATCAGCAAAGGTACCTACATCTGGCAACTTCTCACCCAGATCGAGACCGGCGAACAGGCCATCTCGTTCTTTGCTAAGCATGGCCACAACACCCCGATCAAGTTCGTCAACTGCAAGAGAAAGCCAGTTCCTGGCGACCAGTTCCGCCCCTACGATCTCGTCAAGGTAGAGGATGACAAGGCGCTCGAGAATGAGTACTTCACCATCTCGGCTCAAGGCGTTGTCCACGTCTCTCCTGACAAAGGCAAGAGACAAGCAAAAGGCGATGCTGTGCCAACTGAGTTCTTATCCTTGAGCGAATGGATGCAGCAGTCCACGATGTTCAATGTGCTGACCAGCATGAAGTTCTTCAAGCACTACATCATCGGGAAGGTCTTCGCCCTCTGGAAAGGCAACGTCAGATTCAAGATGTACAATAGGACTAGGACTGCACTGGCCCGTAACCTCATCCAGACGAGGCCAGCCTTCTTGCAAGGCTTCATGGACGTCAACAAGACCCTCTACGAGATGCAGACCCTCAAGACCTTCTGCGTTCCAAAGGGTGGAAAGCTCCAGGAGCTCGTCGACTTCGTTGCCGACCAGAAGACCGCCAGGGAGACAGTCAAGGCCCACTACAACGAGAAAGTCGAGGAGATCATCAACTCGAAGCTGGCGATGCTGGTTGCTACGGTGAGCGACTCCAGGACGCTGAAGGAGGAGGAAGACCTGGAGCACGCCAAGATGGGTCAAGCCGCCAAGCACAAGTCGATGGTGCTTCAAAAGCAGGAGGACGCCCTCAAGAATAGAGTCCTGAAGCTCGCCAAGCGAAACTACAACAGCCTTGGCACCTTCATCAGACTCGTCGACTACATGGTCGTCGAGACCCAGGTCAGAATCAACCAGGAGAGTGCTGACCTCATCCTCGCGGAGATGGCCAAGGACACGAAAAAGTACGGTATCTAGACCACCGTGAGCTTCGCTCAGGAAGACATGTCCTTCGAGCCAGCCAAGAGCGAGTTCATCACCTAGTTCGAGAAGATCCTTCAGGACATGTAGAGCGTCACCGAGGAGGTGAGCAGAGTCATCAGCCACCAGGACTTCCACCAGTTCATCCACGGGCTCATCAGCGACAGTGGCCCACGCTTCCGGGCTATCGTCGAGGATTCTGAGGCATACAGCACCTCCAAGACGACCATCCAGAGGCGCATTGCCCTCGACTTCGACGAGCTCCAGCAGGTCGTCAAGAAGTTCGAAGCCTGCAGGATCGTGGACGACTTCGACAGAGACTTCGTCTTTGAGGTCTGGAAGGGCGAACACGCTGACCACGAGGACATCAGGGCCAAACTCAGCGATTTGCAGAAGTGGGAGTCCGCCATCGGAAGAATCACCGGACAGGACGCCAAGGGTCTCGTCCTGGTCCAGGGTCGAAAGCTCGCCGCGAGACTCAGCCAGAGAGTCAAGGAGGAGCAGGGCCATATGAAGGAGTACCTCCTCGAGTTGGCCGAGCTCAAGGCAAAGGAGATCCAGACCGGCCTCCAGGAGATCAAGCAAACTCTCAAGGCGGCCCCAGGCAGCCTCGCATCCTACGTCGAGTACGTCAGCAAGGTCCAGATGTGCAAAGCACGCAAGGACAGCCTCGCCGACCAGAAGAAGAGGAAGCTCGAGGAAATGAAGGGAGTGCTCTCGAAGTACCGAAGCAAGGACGAGGGGTACCCGAACGTCCCACAGACCTCCTTGCAATCCAAGATCGAGGGTCTAGGCACGGAGCTGCAAGAAGTCGCCAAGCTCGTCGAGAAGGCCGAGGTCGACGTCACCGAGCAAAGGGAGCAGAACGTCGAGGCCCTTGAGGAGAAAGTCGTCGAGGAGCAAGAGAGAGTCCGCGCCCTCATCGAAAAGGTAGGCGAAAGCGAGACCCTCATCAGAGCAGACACCCCTGCCAAGGAGGCCCTCGACGAGGCCGCCAAGATCAAGAGGAAGTTCGACGAGAGCGTCAAGAGGCTATCCTAGTACAAGGGCTACCAGGAGACTCTCTCCCTCGGCGCGACCCCGATTCCTGAAGTCGAGCAATTCGAGAGCAAGTTCGGCGTCAGGCACAGGCTCTGGTAGATCCGACACCAATTTGGGGACATGCAAAAGAGGTGGTACCACGAGAACTTCAGAGAGCAAGATGCTCAGCAGATCGTCAACACCGTCAGGGAGTTGTCAGGGGAGCTCACAAAGCTCAAGATGAAATTCAAGGACTCTGATGAGGTCCTCGAGGCCGTCCAAGCTGAAGTCGGCGCCGTACAGAAGCACAGCGGCTTGATCGCTGCTCTCGGTAACAGGCACATGCAGGAGAAGCACTGGGTGAAGGTCTGGTCCCTCGTTGACGGCCAGCCCTCGGGAACCCTCCTCAACTTCACCTTCAACCTCCTTCTCTAGCAAGGAATCGACGCTCACTTCGAGGACTGCGAGATCATCTCAGCCTTTGCAGCAGGTGAGGCAAGCATCTTGGAGCAGGTTGCCAAGATCCGCTCCACCTGGGACGAGACCTACTTTGTGGTCCGACCCTACAGAGACACCAAGGATCGCTTCTTCATCACCGAGATTGACGACCTCGTCGCCCAACTCGAGGACAACCAGATGACCATCGGTACCTCGATGGGCTCCAAGTACGTGGCCGAGATCCGAGAGGAAGTCGAGGCCTGGGAAAAGAAGCTCGGCTACATCTCCGACTGCATCGACGAGTGGCTCGTCTTCCAGAAGGCGTGGATGTATCTTGAGAACATCTTCAACGCCGAGGACATCCAGAAGCAACTCCCCAATGAGGCCAAGCAATTCCAGCTCGTCGACAAGTTCTGGAAGGATCACATGCAGAGGACCAAGAAGAACGCCCTGGTCCTGGACGTTTGCGGTAGCGAGGCGCTCTTAGGTCGATTCCAGGGCAACAACAGGTCCCTCGATGAGATTCAAAAGTGCCTGGAGGACTACTTGGCCACCAAGAGAAGCGCCTTCCCTCGTTTCTTCTTCCTCTCCAATGACGAGCTCCTGGAAATTCTCTCTCAGACCAGAAACGCTCAGGCTGTGCAGCCTCATCTCCGAAAGTGCTTCGACAACGTCGTCAAGGTTGAGTTCTCTGCGGAGAAGGACTCCCAAGAGATCCTCGGAATGTGGAGTGCGGAGAGGGAGTACGTCGCATTCTCCCAAGCTGTGTGGGCGAGAGGCCCTGTCGAGGGCTGGCTGACCAACATCGAGAAGATGATGAGAAAGACCCTCTACGATATGACCCTGGCATCCTTGGAGGCCTACCCAGAGGACGCCCTCAACAGAGACGAGTGGTTCTTCGAGAGCTGCGCCATGGCCGTCCTCACCGGTGATCAAGTTGAGTGGACCAAGGGAGTGACTGGCGCCATCACTGAGATGATGAAGGGCAAGAACAAGAAGGCCATGGAGGAGTTCCTCGACTTCTCCCAAGAGCAGATCGCCCGCATGGTTGGACTCGTCAGAGGCGATCTCAACAAGCTTCAGAGGAACGCCATGGGCGCGATCATCGTTCTCGACGTCCACGGCAGGGACGTTATCAAGAGGATGATCAAGGCCAGAGTGGACAACGTCAATGACTTCGACTGGACCTGCCAGCTCCGTTACTACTGGGAGGCCCAAGAGGACGAGGAGGATGTCTTTGCTAGACAGACGAATACTCGCTTCCGTTACGGCTACGAGTACCTTGGAAACGGGCCGCGACTCGTCATCACCCCTCTGACAGACAAGTGCTACATGACCCTGACCGGTGCCCTCCACCTGTGCCTCGGCGGCAGCCCTCAGGGACCCGCTGGTACCGGAAAGACAGAGACCACCAAAGATCTCGCCAAGGCTCTTGCCATCCAGTGCGTCGTCTTCAACTGCTCTGATGGTCTCGACTACAAGATGATGGGAAGATTCTTCTGCGGACTCGCCCAAGGTGGTGCCTGGGCGTGCTTCGATGAGTTCAACCGTATCGACATCGAGGTGCTCTCCGTTATTGCCCAGCAGATGCTCACCATTCAGAGCGCAGTCAGAGCCAGACTGCCAGAGTTCGAGTTCATGGAGAAGATCATGCCGTTGAACCTCAGATTCGGTGTGTTCATCACGATGAACCCCGGTTATGCAGGAAGAACCGAGCTCCCCGATAACCTCAAGTCCCTCTTCAGACCTGTCGCAATGATGATCCCTGATTACGGGCTGATCGCCCAGATCATCCTCTACAGTGAGGGCTTCAAAACCGCTGACGATCTCTCAAGAAAGATGGTGCAGCTCTACAAGCTCTCCTCTGAGCAGCTCTCCAAGCAGGATCACTACGATTTCGGTATGAGAGCCGTCAAGTCCGTTCTGGTCATGGCTGGTGCCCTCAGAAGACAGGACTCCTCTGGAGCCGAGAACATCGTGCTGATCAGAGCCATGCGTGACTCCAATGTGCCCAAGTTCTTGGAGCACGATCTTCCTCTCTTCGATGGTATCGTCGAGGATCTCTTTCCTGGCGTAGACGTGCCTTTCATCGACTACGGCAACCTCCAAGTCGCCATCGAGCACCAGCTGAGGCTCGCAAAGCTCCAGACGCCACCAAAATACGTCAAGAAAGTCATCCAGCTCTTGGAGACCATGATGGTCAGGCACGGAATCATGCTTGTCGGCGTCACAGGCACAGGTAAAACCACATGCGGCACCGTCCTGGCCAAAGCCCTGGGCGAGCTCTCCGAGGCAGGAAGCGAGGACCCTTGGCACAAGTCTGTCCACCTTGACAGCCTCAACCCCAAGTCTGTGACCATGGGCGAGCTCTTCGGAGAGACCAACCTCCTGACGAACGAGTGGACCGAGGGTCTTGTCTCAAAGCTGGTCAAGGATGCCGTGCAGGCCCTCGAGGGCGACAAGCCAACCGAGAAGCGTTGGATCAACTTCGACGGCCCTGTCGATGCGCTCTGGATTGAGAACATGAACACGGTACTGGACGACAACAAGACGCTCTGCCTCGCCAACGGGTAGAGAATCAAGATGCCTGAGACCTGCACGATGATGTTCGAAGTGCAGGACCTCAAGGTCGCCTCCCCAGCAACGGTCTCCAGATGCGGTATGGTCTATCTCGAGCCCGTGCACCTGGGTTGGGGGCCTCTCATCGACAGCTGGAAGGAAAGAATGGAGGGCCGGCAGCTGACCGACGAGGAGAAGAAGGAGCTCGAAGAGAAAGGCACCCCAGCCGAGTCGGATCGCGTGGGAGCCGAGATTCCTGAGCCCTTCCTGGGCCAGCTCGTGGCTGATGTCAAGGCCATCTGCACTGAGCTGCTCCCTGCGCTCAGAAAGCAGTGCAAGGAGATGGTCCCCTCGGTCGACGCCAACCTCGTCGCCAGTTGCCTCAAGTTCCTCCAGACCTTCCTCGGTAGCGACGGCATCGACCTCAACAGGACCAAGGACAAGCTTCCAAACGCCAAGAAGGCCGTCCTTACCTACCTCGCCTTCTCGGTGGTGTGGTCGCTCGGAGCCAACGTCCACGACGACTCCAGAGGGACATTTGCCGCCATCGCCAGGCCGATCCTCAAGAAGAGATGCCCTGACTTCCCCGATGGTGACCCCTTCGAGTTCGGAATCGACGCCGAGCTCCACAAGACGCAGCCGTGGTCTGAGCAAATCCCCACCTTTGCCTACAACCCAGAGGTGAGCTTCTTCGAGATCCTGGTGCCCACTGCCGATACCGTCAAGTACAAGTTCGTCCTCCACACCCTCGTCGGGGCCGGGCACAACGTCCTGATCACAGGAGAGACTGGAGTCGGCAAGTCTGTTGTAACCAAAGATTTCTTAACGACAGCCCCAGACAATATCGTCTCCGCTTGCGTCAACTTCTCGGGTAAGACCACCACCAAGAACCTCCAGGACGCGTTCGAGGGCAATCTCGAGGCGAAGAGGAAGACCTTGCTGGGTCCACCAGGAGGAAAGACAATGATCTTCTTCATCGATGACGTCAACATGCCACAGCTGGACAGATACTTCTCCCAGCCCCCTTGTGAGTTGCTCAGATAGACCATCGACGCCACAGGTTTCTACGACACCAAAAAGCTCATCTTCAAGGTCGTCAAGGACACCAGGTTCATCTGCGCCTGCGCCCCACCTGGTGGTGGTAGGAACCCGGTGAGTCCAAGACTCTTCAGACATTTCAACATGGTCTGGGTGCCCGACCTCTCAGAGGCGAGCATGAGGACGATCTTCACCGCCATTCTCGAAGGATTCTTGGGGCAGAACGAGTCCTCTGGTCTCAACATTGTCGCCGAGCCCGTCATCAAGGCCTCTGTGGACCTCTATCAGCAAACCCGCGAGGATTTCTTGCCTACCCCAGCAAAGTGCCACTACACGTTCAACCTGAGAGATCTGTCAAAGGTTGTCCAAGGCATCCTGATGATCAGCCTCCAGAATCTCGAGGACAAAGCCAGCCTGGTCCACCTGTGGATCCACGAGACGTACAGAGTCTTCAGAGATCGTCTTGTCGACCAAGCTGATCGCGACAGGTACAGCCAGCTTGCCCATGAGAAGCTGGAGCACTATCTCGATATGGAGTGGGTCCTCAAGGACTACGAAAACCTGTTGTTCGGCGACTACGAGTCTGCCGACAAGCAGTACGTCAAACTTGCGGAGGCTACCGCACTCATCCCCAGACTCGACCAGCAACTCGAGGTGTACAACGTCGACAACGCCCCGATGAACCTCGTCTTCTTCGAGGACTGCATCCAGCACTTGACGAGGATCGCGAGAGTTCTCAGACAGCAAAGAGGTAACGCCATGCTCGTCGGTGTGGGTGGCTCAGGTCGTCGTTCAATGGCCAGACTGGCAGCCCACATGAATGAGATGAAGACCTTCTCCATCGAGATCACCAAGAGCTACAGGGAGAAGGAGTTCCACGAGGACATCAGAGGGCTACTCCGGAGCGCAGCCATCGACAACTTGCCTCAGGTATTCTTGTTCTCCGACACCTAGATCGTGAGGGAGTCCTTCCTCGAGGACATCAACAACCTCTTGAACAGTGGTGAGATCCCCAACTTGTTCCCAGCCGACGAGAAGATCGCCATCCTCGATGACATGGGAAACAGAGCCCGCGAAGCGAACTGCGGAGACAACAGAGACCAGATCTACGCCTATTTCGTCTAGATCTGCAGAGAGAACCTCCACGTCGTCCTTGCCTTCTCTCCTGTCGGAGATCAGTTCAGAGATAGATGCAGGCAGTTCCCTAGCATCATCAACTGCTGCACAATGGACTGGTACAACCCTTGGCCAGGAGAGGCTCTCTACTCGGTGGCCCACCGTCAGTACTCGGCCGTTGAGACGCAACTCGGAATCACAGAGCACCTGGACGTCCTGTGCCAGACATCTGTGGAGATCCACACCTCTGTCTCCGCTGCTTCTGAGGACTTCTTCGCCGAGCTGAGAAGGAGGAACTACACGACGCCCACGTCCTACCTCGATCTGGTCAAGACCTACAAGGAGATGCTCCAGCACCAGAGAGGCATCGTGCCAGTGAAGATCGAGAGGTACCAGGGTGGCCTCAAGAGACTCGCGGAGACCAACGAGATGGTCGACGCCCTCAAGGCCACGCTCATCACGCTGAGACCAGAGATCGACAAGAAGGAGGCAGAGACCCAAGTCATGGTGGTCGATCTCGAAGAAAAGCAGAAGGTCGCCGCAGAGTAGGAGAAGGTGACCGCCGTCGAGGAGGCCGAGGCCCAGAAAATGTTCAACAGTGTCGCTGCCATCAAGTCCGATTGCCAGGAGCAGCTCGACAAGGCTATGCCGATCTACAAGGAGGCCCTTTCTGCCCTCGATACCCTGAACAAGGCCGATATCACAGAGATGAAGGCCTACACCTCTCCAGCCGAGGAAATCGTCATGGTCATCAGCGCTGTGTGCCTCCTCGTCGACAAGAAAGAGAATTGGGATGAGGGTAAAAAGCTGATGAACAATCCCAACGAGTTCATCGAGACCCTCAAGACCTACGACAAGGACAACATCAAGGAGAGCAAGCTCAAAAAGCTCAAGAAGTACACAGAAAATCCGAAATTCACGCCAGACAACATCGGTAAGAAGTCCGGAGCAGCCAAGTCCATTTGCATGTGGGCAAAGGCCATTGACAACTACTCTGCAGTCATGAAGATCATCAAGCCCAAGCAGGCATCCCTCGCCGAGGCGGAGGGTGAGCTCAAGGTCGTTCAAGAGCAACTTCGTGGCAAGCAACAGGCGCTGCAAAAGGTCAGAGACACCATTCACCAGCTTCAATCCAACTATCGGGCCTCCCAGAGGAAGCTCGAGGACCTGACCAAGCAAAAGGAGACCATTGAGATCCAGCTCGGCAGAGCCGAAAAGCTGGTCGTTGGTCTGGCTGACGAGGCTGCCAGATGGAGGGAGACCGTCAAGGTCCTCGAGGTCGACCTCGTCAACCTGGTCGGCAACATCATCCTTGCTGCTGGCTACATCTCCTACGTGGGGCCCTTCACCTCCAAGTACAGAGCGGACCTCCTCAAGAGATGGATGAAGTTTGCTGCCTCTAAGAGGATCCCGTACTCGCCCGATTTCGGAGTTGAGAGGGTTCTCGGAGACCCAGTTCTCATCAGAGAGTGGAGCATTCAAGGACTTCCTGCAGATGAGCTTTCCATTGAGAACGGCATCATCTCCACCCAGGCCAAGAGATGGCCACTGCTCATCGATCCACAGTCGCAAGCCAACAAATGGATCAAACAGATGGAGAAAGACAACAATCTCCAGGCCATCAAGCTCTCGAACCCCAAGTTCCTCCAAATCGTCGAGAACGGAATCAGGATGGGGCAACCGATCCTCCTTGAGAACATCGACGAGACCCTTGACCCTTCTCTCGAGCCAGTACTCACCAAGAACATCGTGAAGTAGAGTGGCCAGTGGGTCATGAGACTCGGCGACACCGACGTCCCTTACTCGCACGAGTTCAAGTTGCTCATCACCACCAAGCTTGCCAATCCCCACTACCTGCCGGAGATCTGCATCAAGGTCACCCTGATCAACTTCACGGTCACTCCTGAGGGTCTCGAAGATCAACTCTTGGTCGATGTGGTCAAGTATGAGCAGCCAGAGCTCGAGCAGCAAAAAGATCAGCTCGTCGTGCAGCTCAGTGGCTTCAAGAGGCAACTTCAGGAGACGGAAGCAAAGATCCTTAAGCTCGTATCTGAGGCCTCTGACGACATTCTGAACGACGAGGAGCTCATCATCACGCTTGACCAATCGAAGGAGACCTCCATCGTCATCACCGACAAGATGGTGGAGGCTGAGCAAACCGCAAAGATGATCAACGAGAACAGAGAGAGCTACAGAAGCGTCGCCAGGAGAGGCTCGGTACTCTACTTCGTCGTCGCCGATCTCGCCTTGGTCGACCCCATGTACCAGTACTCCTTGGAGTTCTTCACCAGGCTCTTCAACAGGAGACTTGACAAGTCTGAGAAGAGCGAGGTCCTCCAGGACAGACTCGCCATCCTCATCGCGGACGTCACCGAGTCGTTCTTCTTGAACATCTGCAGAGGTCTCTTCGAAAAGGACAAGCTTCTCTACTCCTTCCTCAACGCCGCCTCCGTCCTGAGAAGAGCCGGGGACATCACCGTCGAGGAGTGGAACTGCTACTTGAGAGGGACCACCACCGACTTCTCGAGCCACACCAACGACGTTGCCTACCTTGAGGAGAAGACCTACCACAAACTCCTCGGCCTCGAGGAGGCCCATTTCAGCTTCAAGGACATCACCAAGAGCTTCGCCGATGCGGGAGACTCCGCGACGTGGAAGCGCATCCTCTCTGCTGAGGAGCCATCCGCCATCTCTCTTCCTCCTCTCTACGAGGACAGGCTGTCGCCTTTCCAGAAGCTCATGCTCGCCAGAGTTCTTCGTGAGGAGAAGCTGGTGCCAGCAATCAAGGCCTTCGTTGGCGCCGAGCTCGGAGAAAAGTTCACCGAGAGCCCACCTTTCGACCTTGAGGGCGCTGCAGACGACTCCACCCCGGGAACTCCTGTAATTTTCGTCCTCTCTCCGGGTGCAGACCCGATTGCTGACCTCATTGCCCTCGCTCAAGCCAGAGGAATGGGTGAGAGAATCAAGATCCTCTCCCTCGGTCAAGGTCAGGGCCCAATCGCGTAGAGACTCCTGGACCAGGGGCAGAAGACAGGCGACTGGGTCTGCCTTCAGAACTGCCATCTCTCTGCAAGCTGGATGCCAGAGCTCGAGAAGCTCCAGGAGCTGCAGGACGAGAACAGCATGCACCCCGAGTACAGACTCTGGCTCACCTCGATGCCTACCCCTGTATTCCCGGTCCCTGTCCTGCAGAGTGGAATCAAGCTCACAAACGAGCCACCAAGAGGTCTCAAGGCCAACCTGAAGAGGACCTATGCCGACGTCTCGGAGGAGGACTACGAGGGCTGCACCAAGCCTAGAGAGTACAAGAAGCTGCTCTTCGCGCTGTCCTACTTCCACGCTGCAATCATCGAGAGGAGGAAGTACGGAGCCATCGGCTGGAACATCCAATACCAATGGATGACCTCCGACTTCGAGACCTCGAGAAGACAGCTGAAGATGTACCTCGACGAGCAAGAGCTGGTTCCTTACGCTGCCTTGAACTACCTCGTCTCCGAGGCCAACTACGGAGGAAGAGTCACGGACGACAAGGACGTCAGACTCATTCGTGCCATGCTCAAGAGGTACTTCTGCCCAGAGGTCATGAACGACAGCTACAGGCTCTCCAAACTCGATGCCTACTACGCACCACCCGAGGGCCCTCTTGCGGACGCTCGTGCCTACATTGAGGGCCTCCCACAGGAGGAGGACCCTGAGGTATTCGGACTCCATCCAAACGCGAACCTCGCTTACGAGGTCGCCACTGCCGGCCTCCTTGCCACGACGGTCCTGGGAATGCAACCGAGGCTTGCCGGCGGAGGTGCTGGCCTCACCCCTGACCAACTCGCGCAGAACCTCAGCAGGGAGATCGCAGCCTCGATGCCCGCCCTTCTTGACGTCGAGAAAGCCCATCCAAGCACCTTCGGCTTCAGCGCTGGCGGTCAGCCACTCTCTCTCGGAGTCTTCGTGGGCCAGGAGATCGAGCGATTCAACGCGCTCCTCGCCGTGATGAACCACACCCTCGTTCAGCTTGACAAGGCCATTCAAGGAACCGTAGTCATGTCCGCGCAGCTTGAGTAGATGGCGAGGGCATTCAATGACGACAAGGTCCCACCTGCTTGGGAGGGCGTCGGCTACCCTTCGCTCAAGCCCCTGAGCTCCTGGATTCCAGACATGCTCCTGAGAGTGGAGTTCATCGCCAAGTGGCTCTACGAGGGCGCTCCAGCCACCTTCTGGTTGCCAGCCTTCTTCTTCCCACAGGGCTTCATGACCGCCGCCATGCAATCATACGCCAGAAAGACTGCGACCGCCATTGATACCCTCCAGTTCAGAAGTCACGTCTGCGAGGGCTTCGCCGACTCGGTCACCGAGCCTCCTGCGGACGGTGTCCACATCCACGGGCTGTTCCTTGAGGGTTGCGCATGGAGCGCGAGCAGGGCCACGCTGGAAGACAGCGCCCCGAAAGTGCCTATCGCCGAGTTCCCCGTCATCTGGCTGCAACCTGTCGACATCGCCGAGAACCTGCACGCTGGATGCTTCGAGTGCCCACTCTACAAGACAAGTGTAAGAAAGGGAGAGCTGAGCACAACAGGTCACTCGACCAACTTCGTCTGCTTCGCGCACGTACCCACAGAGGGCGATGCGAACCACTGGCTGAGACGTGGAGCGGCTCTTCTCTGCATGACAGACAACTGATGATTATAAATTCATAATGAATAGTTTA
>Ga0314683_10000021_pt1 | contig 12325 bp, 5 predicted proteins | sample Red4_22May_surf_FD_205773 | JGI IMG/M metagenome (GOLD analysis project Ga0314683, IMG submission 205773) | Metatranscriptome of seawater microbial communities from Espelandsvegen Fjord, Bergen, Norway - Red4_22May_surf (Eukaryote Community... | ecosystem: Environmental > Aquatic > Marine >...
GCCGGCTGAATTATCATGGGCGAATATCGCTCAGAAAGGTACACAACCAAAGGCCCGCTCCGGCCACACTCTCACGTTCGTCGATCGTGGCAACTATGTCATGTACGGCGGTATCGAGGATGCTCCCGCGGGTGGAAAGATTGCCCCCACCGGAGACATTTACTCAATGAAGCTCCACCTCAAGGAGTGCCGTTGGGAAAAAGAGAAGGGAACTGGTGATGAGATGCCTCAGGCCAGAGCTCAGCACATCGCGCTCGCTACCCCCAAGTACGACCGTGTGTTCGTTTACGGTGGTCACGCCACCCCCACCCAGCGTCTTAACGACTGCTGGTGGATGAAGGTCTCCGACTACTCATGGACCCGCATCCAGGGCGACAAGCTCGTTGCCCCCAACCAGGAGTCCGCCGTCAAGGCCCCCCCACCCCGCGCAAACGCCGGAGCTTGCTACTACAACGGCAAGTTCTGGATTTATGGCGGTCACGGAGGTCTTAACTTCGCGCGCATTGCCTTCAGCGACATCCACTCCTTCGACATTGAGACCGAGGTGTGGACCAAGCACGAGGCTGTCCAGACCCAGTCACCCCTGCCCGAGGGCCGTGGTGGCCACACCGTCTTCGCCTTCGAGGACAAGCTCTACTCGTACGGTGGCTGGAACTCCGAAACCCAGTACAACAACATCATTGTGTTCGACATGAACACTTGTGAGTGGTCCGATCCCGATATTTACAACGACGTTTCAAGATGGAACCATTGCGCCGTAATGGTTGAGGCTATCCCGACCTGGAAGTACTTCATCTTTGGCGGTGAATCTACTAACTTCAATGAAGGTCAGGCTCGTACCTTCGGCGCCTACGTCAACTCCTCCTACTACCTCGATATCGGCACCATGAACTGGGCCGAGATCAAGCCCGAGACCGAACTGATGCCTTCCGCTCGTGAATACGCTGCCTGCTCTTACGACTACGCAAACTCCCGCTTGCTGATTTTCGGCGGTTGGAACAATGGCTGGCTCAACGACCTCCACGCCCTCGCTGTGAACAAGATCGTCGGTCCCTCCTACGCTATCACTGAAATCGACCCCCCACTCGGTCAACTTACCGGTGGTGTCCCCGTGAACATCAAGGGTCAAGGCTTCAAGGACCAGTCTATCAAGGTCTACTTCACCGTCGGCAAGCAAGCCACTGATGTGCCTACCAAGAACACCCTCGACGTCACTGGTGTCTTCGTCTCTGAGACCGAGATTACCGCCGTGACCCCCAACTTCGAGCAGTTTGGACCCAAGGAGTGCACTGTGCAGCTGTCGATCCTCGGTAACGAGCTTACTACCACCTTCGTTCACTACACTTACTTCTTGAACACCCGCGCCTACAAGTCTCTTGCCTTCGGCCCTGGTATTCTCGCTGACCAAGCTGTCGGCGAGCCCGTCGAGTTCGTTATTCAGGCTAGAAACGACGAGGGCCAGAACCGTAAGTCCGGTCGCGACGTCTTCCAAGTTGTCATCAAGACTGACGAGGGCGTCGAACTCCCCTGCGAGATTGGTGACAAAGACGATGGTCAGTACTTCATTAAGTACCAGGCCGACCAGGAATGCAACGTGAACATTTCTGTCCTCTTCAAAGACGACAAGGAGAAGATGGTTCCCCTGCGTGGAGCCCCCTACAAGGCCACCTTCACCTCAAGCACCCCCGCCAACCACAACACCATGACTGGCCCCCTCCTGCCCAAGTACGTCTCCAAGGTGATTGAGCAGTCCCAGGCGTGGATGAAAGAGTCTTCCGCCGCCGCCAACACTAAGGACAAGGATCTTACCGAGATCAAGTAGCTCCTCGGCGTCGTCGACTCCGTCAACACCGTGCACTCCAAGCAGGACGCCATGATGCTCCAGCTCGACCAGCTCGAAGAGACCCTCAACTTCTTGGCCACCAAGAACCTCGCCAAGGACTCTCAAATCAAGCAGTCCAAGAAGCTTTTCGACGACTGGACCGCCCTGAAGAAGCTCGCCAAGGACATCAAGAAGGAGATTACTCCCATCGTCGCCAGCGAGACCCAAAAGAACAACGTCCAGATCGGCAAACTCGAGGACGAGCTCAAGACTTTCATCCAGGAGATGAGAAAGCGCGACTTCTACAAGTACGAATGTGGCCGCGAGAACGCACTGGCCAAACTCGAGGGCGTTTACGCAGAGGTTGCCGCTTACGAGCAGAAGACCCAGGACTTCGGCTTCACCGCGAAGAAGTTCGACAACCCCAACCTGATTGACGGCTGCAACAAGCACATCGACTCCATCAAGGTTGAACTCGGCAACATGAAGATGCTCTGGGACCACATTTCCCACTGCCAGCAGATCTTCTCTGGCTACCTGAATGCCTCCTGGGCTGAGACCCAACCCTTCGAGATGGAAGACGACGTCAAAAAGAACATGAAGACCCTCAAGGACATGAAGGTTGACAAGAGAGCCAACGCCTACGGTGGTATCCTCGACGAAATCAAGAAGTGGCTGATTTTCTTGCCCCTTATTGCTGAGTTGGCTGACCCCGCCATGCGTGACCGCCATTGGGACGCCATCCGCACCAAGGTTGGCAAGCAGTTCACCGTCGACGACAAGCTGCAGCTTCAGGACATTTACAACCTGAACCTCCAGGACTACAAGGAAGATGTTGAGGAGATCACTGATCAGGCCAAGTAAGAGGCCAAGATGGAGAAGACCCTCGCCAAGCTTCAGGAAACCTGGAAAGACATCAAGTTTGAGTTCTACCAACACAGAAACACGGACATTCAGTTGATTAGACTTACTGATGAGAACTTCGACTTGCTTGAAGAAAACACCAACCAGGCCTCTTCCATGCAGTCCTCCCGCTACATCGCCACCTTCGAGACCGAGGTCGAAAGATGGACCAAGTCCCTCTCCAACATCACTGAGATCTTGACTATCTCCGCAGAGGTGCAGCGCAACTGGGCCTACTTGGAGAACCTGTTCTTGGGCTCTGACGAGGTGAAGAAGGAGCTGCCCGAGCAGGCCAAGCAATTCGTGTTCATTGATCAGGAGGTCAAGCGCATTCTTAAGGACGCCAGCGAGAAGCAGTACACGATCGTTTTCTGCGACCAAGACTGGGTTTTGAAGAGCTTCGATAACGTGTACAACCAGCTGCAGGTTTGTGAGAAGGCCCTCAACAAGTTCATGGCTGAGAAGCAAAAGTGCTTCCCCAGATTCTACTTCACGTCCTCCTCAGACTTGCTCGACATTCTCTCCAACGGTAACATGCCCTTCAAGATCATGAGATTCATGTCTAAGATCTTCCAGGCCATCGAGAACCTCGAGCTTAAAGAGGCTGGTGAAAGACCCACCGCCCACGGCATGCATACCAACGTCGGTGTTGAGTACGTCGAGTGGACATCTCCCCTCAAGCTGATGGGCAAGGTCGAGAACTACATGCAAGAGGTCATTAACAGCATGAGGAACTCCCTGAAAGAAGTCGCCTCCGAATCCCTCAAGCGTCTCCACACGCACGGTAAGGAGAAGTGGCTCACCATGGACCCCGCCCAGACCACGCTCCTCATCAACATGTTGACCTGGACCAAGGATGTCGAGACTGCTTTCAAAGCCTGCAAGGATGACAATATGGCCATGAAGAAGGCCCACGTCAACCAAGTGAAGCTTTTGGCCGACTTGATCACGATGGTGCAGGGCGATCTCTCCAGACCCATGCGTCAAAAGATTGGCTGCATGATCACCATGGACGCCCACTCCCGTGATATCATTGAGCAGCTCCACAACGAGAAGGTCACTAACTCCGAAGAGTTCCAGTGGCAGTCTCAGCTCAAGGTTTACTACATCGATGACGACAAAACAAATCCCTTCATCCTTAAGATTGCCGATGCCGTGTTCAACTACGGTTACGAATATCTTGGAAACGGTCCCCGTCTCGTCATTACCCCTCTTACCGATAGAATTTACGTGACTGCCACCCAGGCCCTCCACTTGTGCATGGGTTGCGCTCCCGCCGGCCCCGCCGGTACCGGTAAGACCGAGACCACCAAGGATCTGTCCTCTGCTCTTGCTAAGGCTATCTATGTGTTCAACTGCTCCGATCAGATGGACTACAAGTCAATGGCTGGTATTTTCAAGGGCCTCGCCGCCTCCGGCTCCTGGGGCTGCTTCGACGAGTTCAACAGACTCGTCCCTGAGGTGCTCTCTGTGTGCTCTGTCCAGTTCAAGTCAGTCACCGATGCCATCAAGGCGAAGAAGTCCCGCTTCAAGATTGAAGGTGACGAGATGGACCTTGACCCCACCTGCGGTGCTTTCATTACCATGAACCCCGGTTACATTGGTCGTTCCGAGCTTCCCGAGGGTCTCAAGGCTCTCTTCAGACCTATTACCGTCGTCGTTCCCGATCTTGAGCTTATTTGCGAGAACATGCTCATGTCTGAGGGTTTCGTCAAGGCCAAGATTCTTGCCAAGAAGTTCACTACCCTCTACTTCCTCTGCAGAGATTTGCTCTCCAAGTGCCCCCATTATGATTGGGGTCTTCGTGCCATTAAGTCCGTGCTCGTTGTCGCTGGTTCATTCAAGCGTGCTGAGCCCGACACCGAAGAACTTGGTATCCTCCTCAGAGCCCTGAGAGATTTCAACACTCCTAAGATTATTTCTGAGGATTGGGAGATTTTCTTCGGTCTCCTTGGAGATCTTTTCCCCGGCATTGAGGTTGCTCGTCAACGTGATATGCGCTTCGAAGATGTGATCCTGAAGACTACCATTGCACAGAATCTCCATCCCGAAGAGAAGTTCATCAGAAAGGTCGTCGAGTTGGGTGAATTGCTCGTGATTCGTCATTGTGTCTTCACCATGGGACCACCCGGCGCTGGTAAGTCTACCACCTGGAAGACCCTTGCCAAATCGCAGACAGCTGACGGCCTCAAGACTACCGTCGTCGATCTCAACCCCAAGGTCGTGAGCACCAACGAACTTTACGGTGTTTGTGACCCCAAGACCCGTGACTGGAAGGACGGTCTCATGTCCAACAGAATGAGATCCCTTTCCGAGGAGCCCGACAACAACCCCAAGTGGATTGCTCTTGATGGTGATCTCGACGCCAACTGGATTGAATCCATGAACTCCGTCATGGACGATAACAAGCTGCTCACTCTTGCCTCGAACGAGCGTATTGTGCTTAAGCCCGCAATGAGACTCATTTTCGAGATTAGAAACTTGAAGTTCGCCACCCCAGCCACCGTCTCCCGCGCTGGTATTCTCTACATTTCCGATTTCGACGGTTACCAGTGGAGAGCTTACGTCAAGTCCTGGATCGCTGCCCAGAAGTACGACGCCGAGCGCAAGAAGGACCTCCAGACCCTCTTCGACAAGTACATTGATGAGTCCCTTAAGCACATTAAGAAGACCTTCAAGTACACCGTGCCCGTGCTTGAGATCCAGCTCATCATGACCGTTTGCAAGCTTCTCGAAGCCATCCTCGCCACCCAAGAAATCAAGGGTCTCGAGTACATCTTCGTCTTCTGCTGCGTTTGGTGCCTTGGTGGCGGCTTCTCCGACATGAATGGTATCAACTACAGAAGAAACTTCTCCGACTGGTGGAAAGACAAGTGGAAGATTGTCAAGTTCCCCGCCAAGGGTACCGTCTTCGATTACTACATCGACATTGAGGCTAACAAGCCTGAGGAGTGGATCAAGATGCAGACCAAGGATATCTCTGACACCCTTGACACCTCCAAGCCAATTCAGAACTTCACCATCCCCACTACTGACACTATCTCCACTCAGTTCTTGATGAAGAAGTTCATTGGTGTCAACATTTCCCCAATGTTGGTTGGTAACGCTGGTTGCGGTAAGACTCAGATCACTAAGGGTCTCCTTAACGACATGACCCAGAATGGTGATGACTACCTCCAGCAGACCATTAACTTCAACTACTACACTGACTCCACCCTTTTGCAGAGTCAGCTCGAGTCCCTCCTCGAGAAGAAGGCTGGTAAGACCTACGCTCCTCTCGGCAAGTACAAGCTCCTCCAATTCATTGATGACTTGAACATGCCCCAGCAGGACTCTTACGAAACCCAGACCGCTATTTCCCTGCTCCGTCAGCACAAGGACTACGAGCATTGGTACGAGCGTGGCACCAAGTGGGCCATCAGAGACATTAAGAACACTCAGTACATTGCCTCTATGAACCCCACTGCCGGTTCCTTCTTCGTGGACCCCCGTCTGCAGAGATGGTTCTGGATTGCTGCCATTCCATTCCCCGAGCAGAGCTCCCTGAACACCATCTTCGCTGCCTTCCTGAACAAGCACTTCAGCAAGTTCAAGGGCACCATCCAGGAGTTGGTTCCCCAGGTGATCAAGGCTGCCTTGACCCTGCACAGCGCCATCGAGTCCAACTTCAGAAAGACCGCCGCCAACTTCCACTACGAGTTCAACGTGCGTCACTTGACCAACATCTTCCAAGGTCTCCTCGTCGCCAGACCCGAGGCCATCAAGGAGCCCGATAATCTCATCAAGTTATGGGTTCACGAGTCCGAGCGTATCTACGGCGATCGTCTCGTCAACGCCGAGCACTTGGTTCAGTACAGAGCCCTCGCTGCCGACATTGTCAAGAAGCAGTTCGGTAAATTCAACCTTAACAAGTACTTCCAGCAGCCCACTCCCGAACCTCTGATCTTCGCTTACTTCGTGGGTGGTCTTGACGACAAACTCTACGATCAGTTCCCTGGAATGGATGCCCTCTCCGGTAGGTTGAGAGATGCCCTCCGCGAGTACAATGAGTTGAACGCCGCTATGGACCTCGTGCTCTTCGATGATGCCATGAAACACGTCTGTAAGATCTCCCGTATCATCTCATGCTCCTCCGGTCACTCGCTCCTCGTCGGTGTCGGTGGTTCCGGTAAGCAGTCTCTATCAAGACTCGCCTCCAGCATCTGCCAGTTCAGAACTGTCGGTATCATGATCTCATCCACCTACGGTCTCAACGAATTGAAGGCCGATTTGCAGAACTTCTACAACAGAGCTGGCTGCAAGGATGAGGGTCTCATGTTCCTCTTCAACGAAGGTCAGATCACCAACGAGCGTTTCCTCGTCTCCCTGAACGATTTGCTCTCTTCCGGTGAGATTTCCGACCTCTTCAACGATGAAGACATTGAAGGCATTGTCAACAGTGTGCGCGCTGCCGTCAAGGGTGAGGGCATCGTCGACAACAAGGACAACTGCTACAAGTTCTTCTTGGATCGCGTCCGCAAGAACCTCCACATGTCTCTGTGCTTCTCACCTGTTGGTGACGGCTTCAGAAACAGAGCCAGAAAGTTCCCCGCTCTTATCAACTGTACTGTCATCGATTGGTTCCACCCCTGGCCCGAAGATGCGCTTCTCTCTGTGGCCTCCAAGTTCTTGGACGAGGTTGAGATGCCAAGTGACGAAGTCAGAAAGTCCGTCGTCAACTTCATGCCCTTCTCGTTCAAGTGTGTGAATGTCCAGTCCGACATCGTCTACAACCTTGAGCGCAGATACGTTTACACCACCCCCAAGTCTTTCCTCGAGCTTATTAAGCTCTTCAAGGGTATGCTTTCCAAGAAGGTGAACTTCCTCCAGAACGCCAAGGAGAAGTACGAACTTGGTGTTATCAAACTGAACGACACATCCACCATGGTCGCTGAGCTCGAGGCCTCCCTCAAGGTCTCCTCAGTTGAGGTCGAGAAGATTAAGAAGGTCGCCGATGAGCAGGCCAAGACTGTCGGTGCCGAGAAGGAGATCGTCGATGCTGAGGCTGAAAAAGCTAACGCTGAGTCAGCTAAGTGCGCGATTATCGCCAAGAACGTCTCTGAGGAGATGGCCTCCGTGCAAAAGGATCTTGATGCTGCCCTGCCAGCCGTCGAGAAGGCCGAGGCTGCCCTCGCTGGTCTCAACGTCAAGGACTTCCAGATGTTGAAGGCTCTCCAGAACCCCCCAGCACCAGTAGCCCAGACCTTCACCTGCGTGCTTCATTTGCTCGCCGGTATTGACCCCAACGTTCAGGTTGACAAGAAGGGTAAACTAAATGCTGAGAACCCCTGGAAGAATGCTCTTAAGCTCATGGCCAACCCTCAGAAATTCCTTGATGTCCTCAACGAGTTCAAACAGGTCATTGATGAAGACAGAGTCAAAGCTCAGAACTTCGCAGCCATTAAGCCTACTCTCGACGAGGAGGGCTTCAATGTTGAGACTATTAAGAGCAAGTCGTCCGCCGCAGGTGGTCTTTGCGACTGGATTATCAACATCAACACCTACTACTTAATCGTCGTCTCCGTCGAGCCCAAGAAACTCAAGGTCGCTCAGGCCAAAGAGGAACTCGCCGCCGCCAACGAGAAGAAGGAAACTATGGAGAACATGGTCGCTGAGCTTGAGGCCAAGCTTGCTATTCTCCAGGCTGACTTCTAGAAGGCTATGGACGAGAAGAACGCCGCTGAGGCTGAGGCCAACCGCTGCGCCAAGCGTCTCGACTCCGCCAACAGACTTGTGAACGCCCTCGGCTCTGAGTCCGAGCGCTGGAACAACGCTATTGTGCAGCTCGGTCAGGATCTTGACTACGTCACTGGTGATGTGCTTCTCGCCTCCGCCTTCGTGTCCTACGTCGGACCCTTCTCCAAGCAATTCCGTGAGAAGATTCTCGTTGACAACTTCGTCAAGTACTTCAAGGACAACGCCGTCCCCTCATCTCCCGGCAACAACCCTCTGCTCATTTTGACCAATGACGCCGAGAAGGCCGAGTGGAACACCCAGAAGCTGCCTAACGATCAGGTCTCCATCGAAAACGGTGCCATCCTGACCAGCTCCGACCGTTACTCCCTGATGATCGACCCTCAATTGCAAGGTATTACCTGGATCAGAACCAGAGAGGCCAAGAACTAGCTCGAGACCACCCGTCTCACCCCTGAGACCATGAACAGTGCCATTAAGGTTCTTGAGCGTTGCGTCGAACAGGGTAAGCCCGTCCTCATTGAGAACCTCGACAACTCTATCGATGCCTCGATCGCTCCCATCTACGCCCGTCAAATCATCAAGCGTGGACGTACCAGCATCATCAAGATGGGTGACAAGGAATTGACCCTTGATCCCAAGTTCAACTTGTTCATGCACACCAAGCTTTCCAACCCTCACTACCCACCAGAAATTCAAGCTGAGTGCACCCTCATTAACTTCACTGTGACTGAGGCCGGTCTTGAGGACCAGCTCTTGACCCTTGTCGTCAAGAAGGAGAGACCCGATCTCGCGTCCAAGAAGGAAGAGATTGTCTCTCAGCAGAATGAGTTCAAGATCACCCTCAAGAAGCTTGAGGACGGTCTCCTCCAGCAGCTCGCCGATGCCACTGGCGATATTCTCGAGAACATCGAGCTCATTGAGTCTCTCGAGCACTCCAAGGCCCTCTCCACCGAAATTAACCAGAAGGTCGAGATCGCCAAGGTCACTGAAATCGCCATTAACGAGGCTTCCGAGGCCTACAGACCAGCTGCCTCCCGTGGTGCCCTCGTCTTCTTCATGATGAACGAATTGACCAGAATCCACTCTTACTACAAGTTCTCGCTCGACTCTTTCATTATCGTCATTAACCGCGCTATTGACTTGGTCGCCGAGAAACTCAACCCCAAGAAGGAGCCCAAGGAGGAGCCTGCTGAGGGTGAAGAGGCAGAAGCCGCCCCCGAGGAGGAAGAAGAAGCCGGCGAGGAAGAAGATGCAGAGATGACTCCCCGCACACTCAAGAACCGTGTCAACGAGCTCATTGAGTCCATCACCTACCAGGGCTTCAACTACATCCGCCGTGGTACTTTCGAGCGCCATAAGCTCATCATTGCAACCATGCTTTGCTTCAAGATTAACATTCGTAAGGGTCTCATCGTCCAAAAGGAGGTCGACGCCCTTGTTAAGAAGGAAATTTCTCTTGATGCTGGCAACCAGCCCGAATCCCTTAAGTTCATCATGGAATCTGCATGGCCCGCTGTCAAGGGTCTTGAGCAGGTCAAGATGTTCGAAAGTCTCGTCAGCTCCATGGAGAGTGAAGCCCTCCAATGGCGTAAGTGGTACATGGACGAGAAGGCTGAGTCAGTTGAATTGCCCAGAGCTTTCAAGGACTGCTCACTCTTCCACAGACTCCTGCTCCTCAGAGCCATGAGACCAGACAGACTTACCGGTGCCCTCATCCAGTATGTGACTGAGTGGCTCGGCCTTGAGTACGTCGAACAGCCCTCGTTCGATGTCTTTGAGCTCTACGCTGAGACCAAGCCAGGCACCCCCACCTTCTTCGTTCTATTCCCAGGTGTAGACCCAACCCCTGATGTCGAGAAGATTGGTTTCGCCAACAACAAGACTGCTGAGAACGGTACTTTCACCAACATCTCCATGGGTCAAGGTCAGGAAGAAAACGCCAACTTAGTGCTGTCCAAGGCCGCCAAGGAAGGTCACTGGTGCATGTTCCAGAATGTGCATCTCATGATCTCATGGATGAAGAAGTTCGAGCGCCAGTTCGAAATTGCTGTTGATGGCGGTGCTCACCCAGAATTCCGTTGCTTCATCTCTGCTGAACCACCACCGTTGCCCTCAATGGAAATCGTGCCCGAGTCCATCATGTAGAACGCCATTAAGGTTGCCAACGAGGCCCCCCAGGATCTCAAGTCCAACCTTCGTCGTGCCTTCTCCAAGTTCGATGAGTCTCAATTCGAGAAAGCAAAGTCGCACAAGCTGCCCGAATTTAAGGCCCTCCTCTTTGGTCTCTGCATGTTCCACTCCCTGATTGTCGGTCGCAAGAAGTTCGGCTCCCAGGGCTGGTCCAGAATCTACAACTTCAATGATGGTGACTTGACCATCTGCGGTGATGTGCTGCACAACTACTTGACCAAGTACGAAAAGGTGCCATACGCCGATTTGGCCTACATCTACGGTGAGATCATGTACGGTGGTCACATTACCGACGGTTGGGATCGCAGAACCAACAACTCGTACCTTCACGTGTTGATGCGCCCCGAGATCCTCTCGCAAATGCAGCTCACCCTCGCCCCCGGCTTCAAGTCTCCAGATCCTCAAAAGTTTGACCGTGAGGCTTACAGAAAATACATTGAGGAGAAGTTGCCCCCAGAGCAGCCCCAGATGTTCGGTCTCCACCCCAACGCTGAGATTGGCTACCTCACCACTCAGTCCGAGACCCTCTTCAGCACCATCCTCTCCGTTTCCGGTGGTGGCGCTGCTGGCGGTGGCGATGACGGCAAGGTCAAGACCATCATCCAGACCTTCCTTTCAACTTTGCCTGCTGATTTCAACATGTTTGACGTGCATGCCAAGGCCAAGGAGAAGACCCCCTACGTCGTTGTGTGCATCCAGGAGTGCGAGCGCATGAACATTCTGCTCACTGAAATCAGAACCTCGCTCAACGATTTGGACGCCGGTCTCAAGGGTACCCTCAACATCACTGATGCTATGGAGACTCTTGCGTTGCAGCTTGACATTAACGTTGTTCCCACCTTCTGGGAGAAGTGTGCTTACTTCTCTAAGAAGACTCTGCTTGACTGGTTCGCTGACATGAGAGAGCGTCACGCTCAGCTCGTGATCTGGTCTGAGAACCTTGAGACCCCACCAGTTGTCTGGATCTCAGCCCTTTTCAACCCCATGTCCTACTTGACCGCGATCATGCAGGTGACTGCCCGTGCTGCTCTACTGCCTCTCGATGACATGTGCTTGGTCACTGACATCCTCAACACCAAGGACAAGGCTGAATTCCCAGAGTTCGCTGAGACCGGCGCCTACATCAACGGCTTCTTCCTTGAAGGTGCCGGTTGGGAACCAGGCCGAGGCGGCGAGCAGGGCTACCTCACTGACATGTAGCTCAAGGATCTCCACCCCATCGTCCCTATTGTCCATGTGACTGCTAGGAGAAGAGCCGAGAGAAAGACTAAGGGCTTCTACGAGTGCCCAGTCTACTCTACCTCTGCTCGTGGTGCGACCAACGTCTTCACTGCATGGCTGCAGATGGAGAGTGAGGACTCTGACCCGCATAGATGGGTGCTTGCCGGTGTTGCGCTGCTCATGTCCCCAGAATGATGATCAAGACAACCCACCCACTGTTTGAAACGACTCGCAGTTCAGGCGTTGCGCTCAGTCTCCTGCTCTTGAGGACTTGTCGTTGTCTCCGCCCCGCACTAGCTGTCAGACTGGCTCCGAACAAGAGATGGTCTCAGTGAACATTTTTCCGTGTGGGCGTGCAACCTCGTTCCAAGCCGCAACCAAGATTGGCCAGCGCCCCTGCCAGTTTAACTTTAATACAGTTTATTATTCAAACATTCTAACAAAAAAAAAAAA
>Ga0314683_10000023_pt1 | contig 12192 bp, 6 predicted proteins | sample Red4_22May_surf_FD_205773 | JGI IMG/M metagenome (GOLD analysis project Ga0314683, IMG submission 205773) | Metatranscriptome of seawater microbial communities from Espelandsvegen Fjord, Bergen, Norway - Red4_22May_surf (Eukaryote Community... | ecosystem: Environmental > Aquatic > Marine >...
GGGGGGTGCCCCCTCCCTCCTTCCTAATTTGGGTTGGGTGAGGGGGGGGGTGCACCCTCCCGGAAATCCATCTCGCGTCCACGCCGCGTCCAAGTCGGATGTGGACGTAGCCGAACACGGAAGAATGTAAACCAGTCCACGCGCTTACATGAGTTACACACACACACTTACAATCGCAACGCAAATACAACTTCGAATGTCCGCACTGCCACCGGAAGCCGTGGCGGTGCACAACCCATAGATATTGTTTTTCGCAACACCACACAAGTCATAGCACGACAGCGTTGGCATCTGTGTAAACTGTGTGCCCAATGCATCATCCCATCACAAGCGCTGTCCCGCCTTCCGTGACATCATTTCGGGCAAGCCCTTCGGCCCGTCGTATCGCGCCCTGTTCTTGCCGTCGCGGTTCATGTACGCCCTGTACATTTTGTCGGCGCTCCACCACTTCACGCTGACCGAGACGTTGCACGAGAAGGAGCTCTTCGCCCGCTTGACGCCGCCAAGCATGCTCATGCCGTCCGAAAGGGCACGCGACGCGGCCGAGTCGATCACTGTGCCTATGCACCACCCTCCGATGATGTACTCCGAAACGCCTTCGTCGCCTGAGATCATCAGACCCATCCGCGAGGTAGGGTCGACCGTTGTCTTGTTGTCCTTGCCGGGTTTCATCGCAGAGCAGTTGACCATCTCCGAAGATGTGACCAGTCGCACGCGCATGTTGGTGATCGCCGCCTTGCTGCCATCCGCCTGGACAAGTGCTTCAATCTCATCAGGCGTGCGTCCGTTAGGAAGTGCTTTGGTGGTGGCCAATGTTCTCTTCGCCGCCTTGTAGGCTGCGTAATCCGCTCCCTGGATGTTAAAGTTACTGGCGTCCTTGTACTCTCCGCCGTTCTTCTCAACTCCATCCCATACGTCCGCCACGATGACCACGAAGACCTTGTCGAGCGGCATCACCTCGCGGTGATAGTCGCCCGTCCAGGAGGAGGAGACGGCCGGTCCGGAGACGGTCACGTTGTACAGCTGGCCGTCGCGCGAGTCGAGCTCGTCGTCGAGCAGCTTGTCGCCCTGTGACAGCTTGGAGAGGACGACCCCATCGGGCGTCCAGTCGCACGCGCCCGTGGCCGCGATGAGGCGCTGCAGCTCCTCGAACGCAAAGTTGTCTCCGAGCGCGAGCGACGTCTTCTTCTTGCTCGAGCCGTCGCGCAGCTTGAAAAGGCGGTGGTCGAGGCACTTGCCACGCAGGAAGGGACCATTGTCGTAAAGGAAGAGGCCGGAGTCGGGAGCAGCCGCCGTCAGCTCGTCGCGTGTCTTAGCGTCTTCAGTTCCTTTGTACTTCAAGTTCACGTCGTCGAGAAGCGTCGCCGTCTTAACACTCGTGAGCTTGGTCGCATCGAGAGTTGCGTCCGCCAGGAGCTGGAAGGAGCGGTGGCCCTTTTGGACGAGGGCAGCCTTGTTGGCAAAGATCTTCCTGTCTCCGATCTCGATCACCTTGGTGCGCAGCACGTGGTGGAAGTAGCGCTGGAGGTACTCGAATGAGCAGAGGCGCTGCGCAGTGTTCATGTCGGAACCCCCGACCGCAAACTGGGCCAGGAAGCCCGCCTGCCGCGAGTGCACCAAGTTTCCAGGTGTCGCGCCAAAGGTGTTCATGGCGTCGAACCCGACCGTGCTCGCGACGCCCGCGTCGTAGTCCTTACCGCGTCGCCCCAGGATGAACGCGATACGACCGGAGTAGAGGAGCTCGGTCTCGACGACAAGGTCGCCGTTGGGCTTGCCGAGGGTGGCGTTCAGGTGGTTGGCCGTGTTGGGCGCATCGCCCTCAATGGGCCCGAGCGCGGTGCGTCCGGCGGGGTGGAAGCAGACCCGCGCATATGGGATTGTGACGTTGCTTCCGCGGTCGTTGCGTGCGAGCATCGGGGTCGCGCCGGCGACCGAACCGATCAAGGAGCTACCGGTAGAGGCGGGCGCGATCGATCCGCCGACGGCGAGCGGATTGGCGCCCGGCGTGAAGGAGCCACCGCGGAAAGGATCGGAGTTCGGGTTAACAGCGGCCGCCATGGTGGACGTGTAGCTGTGTGGCTCTGTGAGGGTGTCAGACGACGTGTACCGTTCGGTGTGCGCTTACAGTGCACTTCTTTCCCATCATTGATGCATCTACCTAGAGGTTATGATTTAGCGCGAACACGGACACACACGTGCTTACGACCGCTTCCCTCGCCGCGGGGAGACCACCGCCCAAGAGACCCCCATGGGCAGCGGCCAACCCTCGTCGAGGTTCGCCTTCAGCCGCAGGCACAGCTCTAGGAACGTCACCCCCATCGGGTCCCTCGAACCCCGTCCAATCCGAAGGCACAGTGCGGAGTGCACGTCCGTGTCGTATTCGGCATCCCACATGATCCTCCCAGTCGCTTTGGCGCGCTCAGATGCATCGAACCCGCTCCTCGCAGCGACCATGACTTTGCGGATGGCTATCGACGCGGTTTGGACCACGGACGCGTGCGAGGTCAGCACCCGCCTGGTGCATGCCGACAGTATGTCGCCGTCGTGCTGCAGTATGTTGGTGGTCTCCGACACGACCATCACGCTGGAAAACACCATGTCCTCCGAGATTCCGGAGAGTCGGCTGCGGTCGACGACCGTCCAAACAATGCGTGCGAGCGCGCATATCACCGCATACTCAAACACGGCAAACGAATGAACACACCCGACGTTGACTCGGAATGCGCGGTTGTCGATTGCCTGAGGCGGGACGAGGTGGTCCACGTTGTAGAATTGCACGACTGACACCGGCGTTGCGTCCGATGCCGCGTTTTGCGATCGGCGGCGGCGATGGTCCAGCAGCGAGGAGGTCGATGCCGTGTTCGACGAGCTGGCGCTGGCGCTGCTGCTCGAGCTGCTTCCGCTCTCGGTGTCGTCGCCTTGCGCCGAGGCCCATTCCACGAGTGCGTTCTTGCACGCCATGTCGGCGATGATCTTGGAGACTTCCGCTTCCGAAACGGCGTAGCCTGACTCGTTGCACACGGCCGAAAGGTGTTCAATTATGTCGACGGTTCGGTCGGAATAAAGCCTCACTTCCGCATCGATCAGTGCGTCGACGTACTTTTTGCAGAACAAGTTGAGGGGCAGCCAGCCTTGTTCCACGAGCGTACGGACGACTTTCACCGCCCTCACGCACGCGATCGCCCTCACCGAGATGTCGTGAGCCTCTCCTTGTTGCTTCCGTTCGTTTTTGATGTACGTCTTTCCACTCGACGTCGTGAAGCGTCGGAGATAGGACGGTGGCATGAGCGTGGTGGCGCATTCCAACCCGTCGGAGCTCTCTACGACTGCTACGTTATGCCACGCAACCGACTGCGCCGGCTCTCTAAGAAGACGTTCGACCCGGTCGCAGTCCAACACCAAGGCGTCATGGAACGTCTTGCCAAACGAAGACGCCCATTCGAAGAACGCATTCGACGCCTCGTCTTCTGGAGCGGACGAGCAAACCGCGAGTCGTTTTATTCCAGTGGAGGGCACGTGGTGAGATTTGAACCAGGGGTCGGTGGCCACTCTGCAGTGCATGTGCGCGACCTTTGCAAACTTCTCCCTCGCGATCTTGAATATGTTTGGCCTGTCGCGTTGGTTGGCCACCATTTGATTCGCTTGCAGCACGAGCGCCGCCAACTTTCGGAGGTGTTCGAGGTCGCCTGTCAGTGCGGCCCTCTCGTTCTCTATGGTGATGCCACACACGTGGTTCCACAGTTCATCCAGGCTCGTCAGGGCCTGCGCTGTCACCTCCTCAACGGACATGTTCGTGTCGACGAGCACGAGCCTCTCACACGCGTTCATCAGAATGGTCGTGCACCCTTGGATGACCGAGTGAGCGAGCACGCCATTCCGGTTGCACTTGTGTGTGGACATCGTGGGATCCATCGTCTTCTCCACAGTGTTGTATATCGAGCTGGAGAAGGTCTCTATTGCGTCTCTAAGCGGCCCGGACAGCGAGAGCTGCATTCTCGCCTTGTCGTAGATTCCGTGTTCTATGAAAAGCTTTCGTAGCGACACGAGCTCACCATCGCATTGCGACCGAAGACGAGAGCGCAAGGATTCGAGGCGGCTTGCCTTGTTTTGGTACCCGGTCGCTAATGTAGCAAACTCGTTGACCTGTGCCCTTGCGTACTCGTTCTTGCCCACGTGCTTGCTCAGATCGAGCACCGAAAAACATTTGGTGGGTTGGTCCATCGGCGTTCCGTGTGCTAGGCAAACGAGTGCGTGTCTGTATATGTTGCGCACGGAACGCTTCCGTTGCAATACCGAGAGAGTTATGGTTTCCGAACTCCCGGTCGATGTTTTGGTGAACATAGCGGTCCACGCCTTCCGTTTCGAAGCATCCACCGGTATGAGATTCACGTCCACCTGCCGCGACACTAGAGCAGCCAGACGCAGGATCGATGGGTGTATACTCAAACTCAAGCATTCTATTTTCAACACTACAGTTGTCTTCGTAGACAGAAACAACACGCACACGTTCTCGCCGATCAAGGTCACGACTAAGCAGCACCACTCTATTCATCCTTCAATTGTACTCGCTGGAAACTTTTCGATCGGCGCATCCGAAAGAGCGGCTATAGAGGTCAAGGCCGGGTTGAAGAGGATGTTCTTGGACATGTTGGTGCACCCCGGGAATTCCAGAAGCGACGAATGCATAGCGACCGTCCACACGATGCACGTCGCATCGGGAAGCGTCCGCACGGAAAATCTGACCTCCCCGAAACGCGTCTACGTGGACCCAGAACACTTCCGAGTCATGTGTGGCTTCATCACAAACCGATGGTTTGGTAGCTGTAGTATATCGTTTAATACGATACTGGCACTTCAAAACAATACGATGGTTCGAGTGTGTGCCAAGGCCGATGCGGAGTACTGCAAAGAGTACGAACGCGGACCACGGGACAACAACGACTACGAAGAGGTCGTTAAGTTTAACAAATGCAGCATTTCGTCATTGACGCTCTTCCGCGAAAGCTGACTACGAGCTGGGCGACAACCCCTTCACAATCGCCCGCAGCTTCGCCGCATCCACTCCGGCGCAGCAAACAAGCTCGGGACGAAGTCGGATCGACTGGAAGCCATCGAGGCCGAGCTCGCGCGAAAAGCATTGCGCAAACGACTCGGGCTCGTGAGACCCCCAAAGGGCAAACGGCTCTACGTCGGGCTGGGAATCAGAGAATTGCCTATTTTTCCAAGAGAACCTGTCCCGAATCCACTGTGCGTCTGGATGCGTGCCGGTGCGCCCGTACTCTTCCACGATTGGAGGGGACAGGTCCTTTGCGGATTTTAGCCGTTTGCTGGTATAGGGTATGCACCCCCACACGTCGTTTTTAAGAGAGATTCGACAGTCTCCGGACGATGTTAGGAAAAGCACAAGCCCGTCTCCTGCGTTGGAGAGGCTCACGAGCCCCTTGGATGCGGTGCCGTCGATGGAGGCAGAGTACTGCCACACAGACTTTTGAGTAGAGTCCAACTTTCTTATCACGTTGGCCGACACGTCCACGTCGCATACCGCGATTCGGTCAGCGGCCGATCTTGCGGCATGATCTGGGACACTAGTCACAGACGAGAGTCCGATGATCTGCGCCGCATGGAGCAGGATTCGCGCCCTGTTCCTTGTCGCCGACGTGGAAACGCGTCGGAGCCCCTGTGGCCCTGGCGAATCCGAATTCTCCAGTATGTCGTCGAGCGACTTCGCGTTCTCACACGCCGCGAGAAACCGAGAATGAAAGGTTGCAGCGGACGCACCGGCGCCCGCCTTGCACACCAAGTAGTATTTTTTGTGTACTCGGTTCGTTCCAGGCATTCCATTTTCGGGAACCTTTGAGTGCTCAGCCGAGAAGATACCGACGAAGGACGAGGTCGAGTCGAAGCCTGCCACCCACGAGGCACCCTCCTTGTCGCGTTCGTCAGTGTCGCATTCGAGCGGTGGGCCGACTACAACGCATGAGTCCGTGATTTCGGACGGTATGCCGTCCTTGAGCAAGCCGAGTATGCGACGTCTTTGTTCGGGGGACGCCAATATTGAATCGAGTGTTCGGGCGTCGTCGTCGGTGACGTGGATCAATGAGATGCCGGTGAACCAATCTGTAGAGAACAGCGACGCGTCTACGGACGCCGAATCTCCCGAGAGCCGAAAGACAATGTTTTTGAAGGTCTGGCTCTCCGGGGAGCGCCACGCCTGCGGCAGCAAGATTGCTTCATCGTATTCGCGCAGGCTTTGTAGTAATGCATTACGCAAGAAAACGGGACATGCGTCCAGAGTCAACAAACGCGCCATGCGTGCAACAGACCATCTAAACACTACCAACACAATACATTTAGCGTTTGTGGTTTGCTAGGCGCCGCGTCACAGACAACACCATTGGGGAGACTCCCAGGCGCGTCTCTCAGTTGCCGGTGCCCTGCACACTCCTCCTTTCTTAGCACGAGAACGTGTCAATTCAGTCGCGGCGACGCGCGTTTCCAATGCGAGTGCGCATGAGCACGCCGGCGTCCACGCCTCCTTCTTCCGCGTCTTCCCTCTCCTGCCTTCGCTGCTCCTCTTCTTGCATGCGCTGCAGCCTCGACTTCTTTCCAACCTGTTGGACACTTTCCGACGGAAGGTACATGTCCGGAACATGAGCAGGGTCGCCCAAGTCGTCTTCGTCGAATTCGAATGCACCGTGCGTATCGGCAGATCTGGATGCATGGTCTCTTGATGTTCCTCCAACACCCACGGCGGAGATGGGCGCGTAAACTCCGAGGCGACCGCTCAAGAAACATATCCCGGATTCCGATATCAAGTTGGCGGCACGTTTCTCTTTCTCGGTGCCGTATTTGACTGCAACCTTGGATAGGAAATACACGAAGACGCGGTTGAACTGGTACCCAGACTGTATCTTCTGCTTGAGCATGTCGGTACCACAGTCGATCAGGAATTCGACGATGCGCTTGTACATCGACACGGCATCTGCCTCGCTTGTGGGCCCGTTAATGGATCGGCATTCGGACTTCAGGATCGGCAGACAATCGTCGTACTTCACAATCAACGCGTGCAAAATTCCCGTAGAGACAAAACAGACGTAGCCTTCGGATTCAATCCCCAGTCGGAGTTCATGGTCGGTCCACTCGCCGAGAAGCATGCGTCCTTCTTCGCTTTTCCTGTAAAGCTCGTACTTTGAGCGTTCCCGTTGTCTCTTCATCGCGTTGATCGCTTCTATCTGAATATCGTCCAGCTTCAGTCTCCCCACAGGGTAGCTCGGAGCATACTTGACAAGGTCGCGTTTGAAGCGATTCACAAAGTCGTAGATCGAGCGGAACGCATTCGACACCGAGTCTGGAGGGCGTATCGCTGGAGATTGAATTAGGCATACACTGTTTGGCGAATCTATTATGCGGCACGAATAAGATGTCAGCAATCCATGGAAGGTACACGCAGATCGAACGACTTTGAGAAGAGCTGGCCAATTCGCGTCGTTTCTGGAGTCAGGACTGTTGAGGAATGCGGAAACAGCCAGGCACCCGAACGAGAACTGTGCTTCGTTCAACATGCACTCGACCCCAGCATGTTCGACAAAGAAGTCTTTGATGACAATGCCTGAGTTGTAGAGGTGTTTGGCGGCGCGGCATGTCATGTCCGTTGTGGTAAGCTTCTCCCGTGCGCAGTCATCTTGTGTCTGCTGGCACCGCTCTAGGAAGAACACAAACTCTCGGGTCGCAGCCGTATGGCTGAAGAAGCTGTACAAACACTTGAGCACGATGGGTCGGTTCTTCGGATCTCCGACGTGCTCATTGATCTTTTCGGATTCGGCGTTCATGCGAGTTGGCGAGGAAGCACGAACACGATCGTGGGAGTGTTCATACAAATCCGTGCGTTTACCAATCACCAAAACGTACAGCGCGTCGTCCAACTCCTCCAGGCGCTCCGATAGCAGAGTATCGTCCGACTTTGGGGGCAATCGCGATGGAGGAAGCGCACCATTCTTGATCTTTTCGCTGCATACTCCCATGTTGTCAAACCCATAGCCATTCTTGTGTATGCCGGTCGTTGGGTGGTCTTTGACTTTTGCACCATTGATGTCATTGAACTTGAAGAAAAGACCACAAGCCAGCGTGGGGACGTTCCAGACGTTTGAATTGGTGTGCTCGTCGTTCGAAATTCCAACCAGATCGAAAAGTTTTGGGTAAGCACGATTGACCCTTCCAAACGTTTCCTTGATTCGTACGAAAAGCATGTCGTTGTCGCTTGGAAGACGGTTGTGGCGCACGTTTGCGTTCCTGACAAACTCCGGTACGCGGGAGACCAACGAAACTGGCTCACTGGACGTAGAACTGACCAATTTGAACAATTCCGGATCAGACTCGACGACATGGGCGCCAGAGTCGCCCAAGACGCCGTTCTTGATGCACTCGATAATTTTTGCAAACCCGCTGATTGTGTGCTCGGTCTTGTAGCGCGCCATGCCACGAGAATTCACAAACGTCTCTTCCAATATCTTCATGAATTCCGCGTTGTTACGCTGCATCCCAAATGCAAGTGGCATGTTTGGAACAGCCACCGTTTTGGTTCCGTCCTTGCTGGTGAGCGCTTGTTGGGTGCGCGACACCTTCTTGTCATTGGAGATACGAAGGTACTGCAGCAGACGCATGCAAGCGACTGCGTCGACTTCCGGATTGCCTTTCTTGCTCAAAAAGTCACTATACGTCATCGAAAGCGCATAAGTGAAGCGCTTGCAAATGCTTGCCACCTTAGTCGACGTCGTGTGGCCTTGAGGACAGCGTCCCACGCATTCCTCTATCACTGGAGCCACAAAGGACTCATAAAATCCGATGGTTGCAGCGGTACATGCCACCGACATCTTGTGCCACGCATGGTCCGGGAGTGTGGAAAGGAAATATCCACCCGGATGGGCCATGACGGCCGCGGCAGTGATGCTCCCCTGAAGCCGCGTGCGCACGAACGCGGACCTCCAAAACGCCTCTCCGCAGTGAAGCTGGCAATACTTCACGACAGAAGGAGCGTCCAGTCGTTCAAATCCATCGACTGTGCCAGCTAAGAGGTTGCACAGACGGTTGGCGACGATCCCCGTCAGAGCAAACTGGTCGTTCCAGACGCCGTCGATTTCCTTCGTTTTTGAAATGCCACCATTCATGTATCTGGAGCACCGACCAAAAGGGCATCCAGAACACCGGAAGCGAATATCCACGGTTCTGTACTCCCCCTTCTTGTTGCGCAAAACTGGGATTGGGTCGTTTGTGAACTGAGGACACGCATCCACGAGCTGTTCTGCCGTAATCTCACACACGAGATCGCACAATGCGCCCCCACGGACTCCACCGGAGTTGTCACATAGAACAGATTCGATTTCGCACGCTTTCGCATTATCTGCGTTGCCAAGAGCCTCAATGAAAGACTCCGGAAACGTTTGCAGGTACGTTGCATTCCTGACGGGTTGGATATCCGGAATGTTCTCGATCAGCTCGTTCACGTCCATCCATATCGGCATTTCTCCGTACAAATCCTTCCTGACACCACGCTTGATGTCGTCTTTGGTTTGCTCCAAAAAGGCCCACTTCCAGACGATCGCACGCGAGTTGCTCGTGGGGTTTGTGACACGTCGCAGGTGAGACTCGACTTGCAAAGTGAACTGCTCAATGTGTTTCATGAGCGCGATGCGTGTCCTGTTGAAGTGTATCTTGTCCAAAAGATTGATCAATTCATCGAAAATGTGTTGCGATAGCTTGGGAAACGTATCGGGATCGGCAGCACCAAACGTGCGGAGAGGAAGCATCCGGTTGTTTACGCGCGTAATGACTCTGTAGGTAAAATCACTGCGAACCTTCGCAGTGGGGGAGACGTGCACCATTTCCACGAATGCTGTGTCGGATGTCACGCTCTTGCATTCGCGATACAACAGCGCCAGAGATGCAACCATTTTGTCTCTCTTGCGGTTGCGGCTCTTTGCAACCAGGTCAATTTTGCAAAACGCAATCGCCAGGTTGACTAGACGCACCCTGATGCGCATGTTGTTGACAACACAAGTCCCACACGGAATTTGGTCCGGAATCGAATGCGACAATACAACACATTCTGGTTGGATCGTTCCAAACATCTCATTTTTCCAAGTTGCTGTCTTTTTGGTCTTTTCCTGGTCCCCGTTCTCGACGTAACGGACTCCGAGCTCCATGCCACATGTGTCACAAATGAGAAACCCTTTGTCTACGACGAACCTACGGTGCGAACAGTCGAGCGGGTCCATTTTCGTAGCTTCCGGTCCTCGTTCCGTAACCACGCACGAGAATGGGTAGGAGTTTGTTTCTGGTACACAGACTCTCACTCCCCTCTTAGCTATACACCGCATACACGGTCTATGGGACCGTCCCAGTTCCGAGACCGACGGGGGGTGCACTGAATCGATTGACCGACGGACACAAAGGCACACGCCAACCGTTTGGACTTCCCGCGACACACCATTGTTGGTGCACTCACTCGTCCTCCTCCTCGGCGCCCTCCTCCACCGGAGGGGCGGAAGGGCCCGGCTCTGCCGCAGCCGACTCCCCCGCCGGCGTCATGTACTCAACAATCGTTGCGACTCCCCCGTGCACCTCCATCTTGATCGTCTCGTTGAACTTGATCGAAATGACGCGCTTGATCGCGGGACCGACGTTGTGTGAAATGGTCATGTCATCGGGAAGGAGCTCGACACCCTTGCGCTTGCCAGCGAGGCGCTGCGGCTTCGGAGCCTGGAACTCGATGAACGACGACTTTGGGACAGACTTGGCCGGAACCAGCGTCCACTTAGGAGCGTTGTCCTTTGGCTTGATCATGCAGGGCTTGGCGTTCCCGTCTTTGTCTTCGCGAGTGCACATGGACGAGTCCCACTTGAGCGCGTCAAGGCGCTCCTGGTGCCGCCGTTTGACGGCCTCGTCGGAGTGGTTGAGCTTCAATCCAAACGCGGACGGATTCGCCTTCGCCGCCTCGTATGCGCTCGACAAGAGCTTCGCTGCGACCTCGAGCGGAATCGGATAGGCCTTCTTGGACTGGTCCGGATGGCCATCGACGCTGAAGACCGCATACACGTACTCCCCCTCGACCCCAGCGAGGCGCATCACGTTGTTGGGAACAAGCTTCCCGTCCCACAGCTTGTACAACTCGTCACCCTTCTTGGTGGTCATGTCGTACAGGACACGATTCTCCACCTCCACGGGCTTCTTCGCAAACGAAACAACACATCCTCCGTCGGCCACCGACCGTTGGTCAAATGTGTAGTGGCTGCGCCCGTCCGGCACGTAGAACGCGCCGTCGCTCTCGACCGGTCCGCTCAGTGCAATCTGTGTAGAAGGCATGGTCTCCGTACTCTTTCTGTTTGTTCTGTGTGTCAAATCGTCCGAACACCAAAGATTAGCGGTATGAGAGCTACCGGCGCGGGACAGCAAGACGCACGTGTGTGTCGAGCGGGTGCTCGGCGTGGGAGGGGGTGCCGGCCACACAATCCTCCCGAACTAACCCACGGCGTTCCGTGTGAGACACTCACGCACCTGGCGTCTGTCACACTCTGACAATCTACAAACGATCGACCAATTTTTCTAGGACCGCAGTACATAGATAGGGTCCGCACAACGAGTGTGTCTGTGCCCTCTTGAGGTGCGGCAGCACAGAAGTGGCTACATACGAGTCGAACGCGACCACAGACGCAAGCTTTTGGGCAGTTCGCGCGTCCGATGCTGCGCCGTGCGATTTTTCTCGAAGTCCACACGGCACGTCGCGCGGCTGTACGGAGGCTCCACCCGTCCCTCCCACGAGGTCGATTGACTCAATTGCAAGGCGCATGCACACTGAGGCGACATCGGATTCAATTAACTCCGTTGGGTCACAAACAAAGTGAGCCGTCAACGCATAAAAGACGCACAGGTTTCGGATCAGCACCAAGGACGTCGGCGGTGTAGTCCAGGGCTCGTACGCGTCTTCGAGCGCCAGCTCGGCCGCACACACGGGACTGCTTTTAAACAGCGTATCGAACAGCCTCGAATGCCACTTCTGGATTATGGCGCCTTCGATTCGTGCGATTTCGGAGTGAAGGGAAATGTCGTCCTGTTCGATGTTGGATAGGAACGGCCGATGCATGTGCATTGCTCGGTAAAGCAAACCTAGTGTGACGGGATGGCTTAATTCGTTGCACA
>Ga0314683_10000026_pt1 | contig 11687 bp, 3 predicted proteins | sample Red4_22May_surf_FD_205773 | JGI IMG/M metagenome (GOLD analysis project Ga0314683, IMG submission 205773) | Metatranscriptome of seawater microbial communities from Espelandsvegen Fjord, Bergen, Norway - Red4_22May_surf (Eukaryote Community... | ecosystem: Environmental > Aquatic > Marine >...
CAAGATGAAGTTCCTAGCCCTGTTTGTCGTATTTGCTGTGGGATGTTGTCGAGGAATGTCGATCGAAGGTCCTCGCCAGGCGGTGGTCACCGTCACAGGGAAGGACATCACCGGTCGAATTGTAATGGAACAGGCGTCCATCAACAGTCCCGTTAAAATTCGCGGTACCATCCAGGGTCTCGAAACTGGTCTTCACGGTGTGGCTGTTCACGCAGGATCGCAACTGGGATCTCGTTGTCGAAGTGTTGGTGGTCCATTCGTACCAGCTGATAAGCACGACAGCTCCAGACCTGCCGGTTACCTTGGAAACGTCAAGTCGTTTGCGGGAACTCCTTCGCGTGCCGAAATCAGTTTGATCTCGTCGACCGTGTCCCTTTTTGAAGAAAGTACTCGCAGCATCGTAGATCGCCCTCTGGTCATCTATTCCTCAACTTCTTCGACTACCAACGCCGATGATTTCATGGCCTGTGGTATGATCGAAGTAGCAGCGACGTCCTCCTCTTCCCAATGGGCCACTCAGCGCGAAATCCTCAAGAAATTCGAAGATCGCAAATTCTTGATTCCAAAATCCATTTCGATGGATTCCAACTTGAATCTTGAAGGCATCGAACGTCCGGAATTCAGCGCTGACAGCCTCTCGCTGAAATCCGGCGCCGCCACTAACAAAATTTGGATGACCGGTTACACGTATGAATACGATTACACTGGTTCTACCGCTACGGGTATCATGGGTATCAGCACTAAAGCTGCTGGTGGTATCATCAAAGGTCGTCTGGTCATTGAACCCGTCGATGAGAACACCATCAACCTCGCCTTGGTGAAAACCAGCAGCAAACTCTTCAACGAAGACGTTATGGACCTGTGGGAAAAGGATGTCGTGCCCGGCAGAGAAGTGTCCGTCGGCGATAAAATGTACTTGGAGAAACCCATGCAAATTAAAATCGTCTCCGGAAAGGTTGAAAGCGTCGCCATCGGTAAGGAAGAACCTCTGTGGGTGGTCAACTTCAAACGCGCTCTAGCAGCTCAGATCCAGATCCAACTTGACAGAACTTCCAGCATCCTGCAGCCTCAGCAGCCCGAAATGAAACAATTCTACGCTGAAAACTCGGTCTACCATACACTCGAGGGATCGGTAACTGGAGAATGTCAAACTTGGTACCACATCAGCCGACTTCCTGAGGAGCAAGTGAAAACTGATCCTGAATTGGTGCCCCAACCGGAACTCTGCGAGGATCGACCAGTTTATGAAATTATTAAGAACCGCGATTTGGACAAGTGTCGCATTCTACCGGTCTTCCAGTACAACAGCATTCAGGGACTTCGCTGCAACACCGCCAGTGGCTCCGGTTGTCACAATAAAATTTCGCACGTCGATACAGTGAAAATCACCGGTTGCACGTCGAAGGAAGGTAATTTCATTGTGCAGAGCATCAAATCGATGGACCAGTACGTGGATAAATCGCTGGGATACGAAACCGAAGCCAGCGAAGGATTGACGATGCAATCGCTGACGTTGGAGTCGATCAAGAAGAGCGGATCTCGGCTGTCGTCGCAGATATCGTCCGATGTGCACCACTACGAGACTCTGGCCTACGCCTACGACGAAGAGTACAAGACGCAAGGTCCTTTCATGGGCAAACCCGACCCGCACAGCATCAACTCACCGATGGTTATGCAAGTCGACAAAGACGTTGCCATGACCGAAGCCCAGCGCCTCCACTCGGAAATCGTGGCCGATTTGGAATCGCAATCCTACTACGTCGATCCTGCCAGCAAGCAGGTGTCGGCCAAGATCAACATGATGCGCAGAGCTCTCTCTAAATTGGAATTACAAGATTTGAAGACTATCGTCGATAAATTGTGGCAGAGCAACAAGCCCCAAAGCACCAGCAATCAAATTCTGGTGGATGTTTTGTCGATGAGCGGGACCAACCCTTCGATGATGCTGATCCGCGATATGATCCTGAAAGGTCGCATCGTTGGTGAACAGGCCGTCAACGCCATCGCCTCCAGAGTTGCCAGCATGGAAACGCCCACTAAAGAAATGTTGAAAAGTTTCATGGAACTGCTCGAATCTGACGTAGTCGTCAACGACCGCCAGTTGAAAATCACATCGGCCTTGTCCATGTCCCGTCTGGTGTACCAGGCCTGCATCAACAGCACCGTCAGTTTGAACATGTACCCCAAACTGGTCATGGGTGAATTCTGCAGCGTCAACGACGATGTCGTCACTCAGAAACTGGTGCCTTGGTTGACTAGGCAGCTGAACGACGCCACCGACGTCGGTGAACGCATCGCCATGCTGATCGCCCTGGGCAACATCGGTCACGAGATGATTTTACCTTCGATTGTTCCCTACATGAGCAGTTGCGAGCCGAGCACCGCCGCCGAAGCCGAATTCTACGAGCGCAACCAACCGGAAATGGAGTCGCTGTCCAACAAAGACAAACGCGCCAAATGGCTGGCCTACCGCCGTCGCATGAACGTGGCCAATAAGATGGAACCGTCCATGGATTACGACTACGACACCCAAGACATGGCCTCCTGCAACGTGGTCCGCACCAAAGCCATTTTCGCGCTGAGTAACCTGGCGCTGGCCAAGGAGGACTCGGTGGGTCCGCTGCTGATGCCCATCGCTTTCAACAAAGAAGAACAAGTCGAGGTCCGTCTGGCTGCTCTGTCGCTGCTCTTCGTCAGCAATCCGCCAGCGGCTGGATGGAACGCCCTGGCGCTGAGCACCTGGTGGGAACCCAACGACCAAGTCTCCCATTTCATCTACACGACCATCACCAGTTTGGCCATGAATAAGGACCCCGTCCGCCGAGAGGTGGCAGTGCGTGCCGAAGCCGTGGTGCCCCTGATGAAGCCCATGTTCTGGACGTCGTACATCGCTCATAACTACATCAAATCGGGCTATGAAGAGAGGAGCAGGTTGGGTTACACGAGCCAGACGATTGTTTTCCCCGGCTACGAGTCTTTGGTGCCGTCTAATATGTACCAGAGTCTGTCCACCACGATGGGTCCTTGGTTGGTCAAAGTATTGGAGATGTCCGTTGCCAGCAAACACGCAGAGAAGTTCATCGACCGACTGGTGGGTAAACCGGGTCTGCGCGGCAAATTCGATAGCGAGTCCCAAATCACCAGCCCTGAATTGAACCAGATTCACGAGGAGTTGAAAATCGTTGCCCGCGGCACCGGTCAGCCGGAGATGTACGTCTACGTCAACGTGTTGGACAACTACCAGCGGTTCCTCACCATCAACCCGACAACGCTGTACAAAACTTTTGAAAATCAGATGAGAACGTTCCGCGGCAACGCTGGACGGATGGATGTCAACATCCACCGATATTTCCCGCTGATGGATGCATTCCGGCGAGTACCTTCTTCCATGGGTTTGGCCTACACCAGTGTCATCCACCACAGTGCGTTGTTGTCGCTCAAATCGCAAGTCAACGGCGGAGTCAACGTTGCCAATTTCAACGCCGAGTTCAGCGGTGAGATCAAACCGGTGGTCGTTCTGAAAATGACCACTCGTCTCATGGTGGAGACTCCGTGGGCTGAATCCTACCCCACCACCGGAGTCGACGTGCGGCTGGCTCTGGCACTGCCCGGAAAGTTCTCCGTACAGGCGCAATACGAAACCGGAAAGGTTCAAAGCAGCTGGGAGTTCCTCGGCGACAAGCTGGGCGTGGCTAAATACTCGGTCAAACCCTTCACCACCATCCGCAAAATTCACGACTTCACTCCCGCAATGCTGCTGGACGAAACGGAGAGCATCTCCTACCTGCAAGAGCCCGCAGAGAAGAAATACGTCTACGGTGAAGACGTCCTCGGTATGAAGTGGGAGCTCAGCGAGTTCGGTGACGTCCAGGCCTTCAAGAGACCAATGGTCTACGCCAAGGATTGGTTCGGTTCCCTCTTGTTCACGCCCACTCTTCCACAAAGTTTCCGTCACGCAGAGTGGAGCCTCAAACTCGACAACTCGCAATCGGAAACGGACGTCGTCAAAACTTACGTGTCCATCATGTCGAAGAATGATCGTGTTGATGTGCCCACTTCCCAGCTGCACGCCAAATCGCTGTTCAAGACCGTCTACGGCGAGCAGATCAAGAGTGAGAGCTACGTCGGTCAGTCCGATGTTGAATGGTCATCGATGAAATTCGGCCACATCTTCCAGTCGCTGTCCAACCCCAGTGGAGTGTCGCTCGACTTGACCGTCGAGTTGACCGGCAAATCGAGTGAGAAGATTCGCCGTTTCGGTTCCTCCATCGTCTACGGTTTCGATGCGGAAGGAAACTCCCACCGCGCCAGCTGGATGGTGGAAAGAGAGCAGAAACTCTACGACGTCGCCAGCCAAGACGCCAACTTCGTTATGTGTGTCGATATCGACGCTCGCATGCCCAGCGCCTTGATGTTCAAACGTAGGGAAATGATCCCGTCGGAAGTGGAACACAAAACTATCGTTAAAGCCGCCTTCGGAAAATCCTGTACCGATGATCGCAAAATCACCGTCGTCAGTCAGTGGAGTCGCAGCGAGAAGGAGATCTCCCGCGAGCTGATGTCGAAATTCGAGGAGACAAAGTGTCGTAAAACGTCGAAAGACTCCGGTGACGTCAGCGACGAATGCGTCTCGGCCCGTCGGATTTCATCTCGGCTCAACAAGAACGTCGTCACTATCACCTACAACGACATGCCCGACTTCTTGCGCAACGCCACCGTGAAGGTGTCGAACGTCGTGCGCCACCTGTTGGGCGCCCACATGGAAGACAACCAGGTCGGCGTTGACAACAAGGACAACGAGATCCGCATTGAAAGCGTCTACTACCCGTTGATCGGCTCGCTCGATATCCACGTCCACAAACCCGAATCCAACACCTTCTACGACGGCATCGCCATCCACCCCCTGGCGGAGTCGGTTCTTCCGCAGCGCATGGCCAAGCCCCGCCCAGTTTTCGGCGGTCGAGGTGTATGCACGATCGGTGAGGAAACGGTGACCACTTTCGACGGTCTGCGTTACAACGCCTCCGTCTCCGGCTGCGCTCAGCTGGTCACCAAAGATTGCTCCGGCCGCTACAAGATGGCAGTGCTGGTGCGCGAGGAGCAGAACAAGAAGATCGTGACCGTTCTGCTGGACACGGAGAAAATCGAACTGCGCCCGGCGTCGATGAAGGTGAAAATCAACGACATGGAAATGACAATCCGCGATCCTTACCTGGTCAAAGACTCTGAGAACAAAGTGCTGGCCATCATCCAATCGACTGCCGACGGATTCATCAAATTGGAATCGCCCAGTCACTTGATCGCCGTCCACAGCGACGAGAAGCGGACGACCGTTTCGGGATCGGCGCTGCACCGCGGACGTCTCTGCGGTCTCTGCGGCAACCAGGACGGAGACAAGGCCAACGCCCTGCGCGGACCCATGAAATGTTCCATCCCCGTCGATCTGATGGACGTAGCCTACGAGCTCAAGTATCCATCGGCGTGCAGAAGCGACAAGTCCGGCGAGGACGTCAAAGAGTTGCGTCGCGTCCAGCAGCAATGTTACATGCAGAGGTCGGCCAGCGTCTTCGGCGTCGATGACATGCAGCCCATCTTCCCGCAGTTCCAGCAGTCGGTTTACTCGTCGAAACTGTGGCGCCCTCAGTCGCTGACGACCATGTTGCGCAACAAGATGGTCGATCGTGAAGGTCGTCGCTGCTTCTCCACTGCGGCGTTGCCAAAATGCAAAGAAGGCAGCCGCCCCGTCGATATCGACAACGTCAAGGTTGGATTCCACTGCGTTGCAGAGACTTGGATGTCGAAGCAGCTGAGCAGGGAGATGCTGTCTCGTCCGCTAGAGGAGCTGCGAGGCAAACTGATTTCTTTCACGCAGATGGTCAGCGTGCCGACGTCCTGCTCTTCAGCTTAGACGCCAATTGTTATCCAATCGGGTTGAAATTCATTGCTACTTTCTCTCTATGTCTGTCTTGTCTTATGGGTTCAATTAAATGATTTATCAGCACAGTAAAAGTCAATAAAGTGGTTAAATAACAATCAAAGCGGTTACACGTCATCAAAAATTGTATTTGCTACACATTAGAGATAAAATCAAAATAAGGATAAGGATCGTTACAGACACACTCATACACTTACGCAGTTGTAGAAAAATCGTAAAAAAAGAGAAGAGAATCCCGCGGTCGTTGACCCCGACACTCTCTCCATCTCCGCCCACTGTGGCACAACAAAATGAGAAGGAGATTTGTTTTAACTAGACGTTATTTGGACGGCATTGGTCAGTTAATTAATATTTCCCCCCAGTTAATTCAAATGATTTAAAAAAAAAATAAAAGAAAAAAAAAAGAAACAATATCGTTCACTTTCGTTGACGTGGACACAGGGAGAGGGCGTCTGCGTCGACGTCGTCGAGGAGAAAGAAATGGACAAAAAGTGAAATTCAACAGCAACATGATATTGTCGAGTAGATTCAAAGAAATAAACCAATCAAGTGTAAAAGAGAGGTGACGGTCGAGGATAGCACAGTCTTCCGTGGTGTCAACAAAGAGGTGAAAGTGCTAGCAAGTGAAAATGCACCGAGAAGGAGAGCTGGCGACGACCAAGGATATAACGGAGATGAAGGAGACCAGCACGGTGGAGGCCACGAGCGGGTAGCCGTGATTGTAGGTGGGGCAGTAGGTGCACTGATAGCTGCCGCAGACCTGGCAGATGTCCAGCACGTAGAGCTCGTACGTCTCCACCAGCGTTTCGTTGAAGCGTTCCGGCGCGTAGTAGTCGTAGACGCGGATGGGCAGGTAACGCGTCATGTTGGCCACTGGATACCATCGCTCGAAGGTGAAATGAACGCACGTGTCCTCTCGATCCAGCAGGTCAAAGTAGAACACCACTTTATCGTTGAGGAACTTTGCGAGGCGGAGGTTGCGGACTTGCTGGGAGAGGACGTACTCGTCGAGGACCTGCTGCTGCATGAAGTATCCGGTGGGGACGGCGACGTCGAGGACGGCCATTCCGGAAGCGTTGCTCTCACCAGAGTTGATCCAGCGTTGACAGATGTCGTAGGTGATGTGCGAGCTGTTGCGGCCCGAGAAGCTGAGACGAGGTCGCAGGTCGAAAGCGGCCACTGGTGGCGGAGTTATGAACCGCTCGATATCGACGTTGTACTGCAGCGACAGCTGGACGATGGCGTAGCCGGCGCCGCGGGCCTGAATTTTCACGGTGCCCCACGCGTCGGGGATGTCCATGAACTGCGGCGTTGCCAGATTGTCCTCGGTGATGTACATGGTCCGCTGCAGTTTCGGGTTCGACGTGGCTTCGATGTGCAGCGTCAGCGACGTTACTTCGCGGATTCGATGACGTACAGTGTACTCGATGAGGGCCTGGGTAGCAACGATCGTGTCCTGGGTGGAGGCCCATCCGGCGTCGGTGAGCCTCTGCGTATTGAGCCACTTGACGATGGGTTCGACGAAGAGTTCCTGGCGACCGACGTACGTCAGCAGGGCGTAGGCCGTCGTCTCCACGTTGGTGGCGTCGAACGAGTGCGGCAGACGCGGCAGGAGGAACGGCCGCTGGTTCTCCAGCCGCTGGGCCGGAAGCGGAACCGGCTGGCGGGACCAGTAGATGTATCCGCCCTCCTCCCTTGCGTGGCGCCGCAGGATCTCGAAGGCCGACTCGGCCGACGTGCTCTTGGCCAACATCATGGCGTAGGCGGTGATGGCCACTTCGTAAGGATCGCCGTAGCGGTCCAGCAGGTTGAGGTTGCGATCCAGCCACGAGATGGCCTTGGAGCGGGCCACGGCCACCCGCGGACCCAATTCGCCGGGCAGGTCGCGGATGGTCGTCAGGGCGATGACCACGTGCGCCGTAAGAGACACGTTGCGGTAGCGGATGGGATCGTTGGGGCCCCACGACGTGCTGCTGTTCATCTTGCGATCGGCCAAGTGCGCCACCTCGTAGAAAGCGCCCTCTGGCGACTGGAACTGAATCATCCACTCAACAGCGCGGGCAATGACGCTGGGATCGATGTAGAGGTAGTTCTCCCACTCGTTGAAATTGGCTTCGGAGAGGATCCTGGCGCAGAAGGCCGTCAGCCAGACGCTCTTGGACGACATGTCCCAGTCGCTGCGGAAGTAGCTGAAGGCGCCGTCGTCGTGCTGGAAGGACAACTGGCGCTGGTAGGCCGTGTTCATGTGGTAGAAGGCGTTGCGGTCAATGTCCCGCTTGCGTTGCGACGTCAGCCGCATGTACTTGATCGTGTACAGGTTGGCCGCGAAGCTGAACATGTTCTGCTCGGCGCAGTCCATCGGAAGGTACAGCAACGACGTAGCGTTCACCGGCATCGTAGCGAAGGCAGGTCCCACCACATCGCCGACGACAGAGACGCGTGCCCGGTTGGATCCGAAGACGTAGTAGCGATCCTGTCCGTAAGGGATGATGGGCGTTTCGGTCACGTTGACGTAGACGTACTGCAGGAACCAGGCCCGGTTGCTCAGATCCAACATGACGGACGTGTGACGGTACTGCGGAAGGCCGTCGGCCTCCACCCGAACGCGCCTGGTCACCTGCTCTTTGCGGATCAGCGACTTGGCCTGGATGGTAACGTCCACGTCGCCGAGTTTGGTGGTGACGATGGGGATGTAGACCACCTGCGCCCCCTGCGCTGGGATCCACGTCAGGTGCTGGCGCTCTCCGAACGACGTCTTGGCGTCGTACGAACTCACCTGGCCCAAGTCTCCCACGTGCACGAACTTGTAGTGCGGAGAGTTGGCCAACGTCACCAGAATATCCGCCTCCTGGGTCATGTAATTAAAGAGGGTAATGCGGATGCCGATCTGCTCGCCCTGGCGGCAGGTGGACGGCATCTCTACGTTCATGTAGAAAGGTCGATATCCGGCCAACTCCTGCGGTTTCTTGACCAGTCCGAATCCGGTTTTGGGACTGACGCTGAAGGCGGATACCATCCAGTGCGTCGGGATCTGCGGAATGTCCACGTTGAAGATGAACTGGCCGTGCGGTCCGATGTTGATGTCCTTCCACAGCCAGGAATTCTCGTACATCCGCAACTGGCGGTTGATCCGCGTCAGCCGGTAGTTCATCAGATCCATCCGGTCCGTGTTGGGGCATCCGCTTTCATCCGAGCGGTCGGCGCAGTCGACGAAGCCGTCGCAGCGCTTCTCCGTTCGGTAGCAGCTGCCCGACATGCAGGCGCTGAAGCCCAGCGTAGAGTTGCACTCGTCCGGCCGCCGGATGACGCTGGCGTCGGTGAAGACCACCAGTCCGGCCAACTCGAATGTCCGGTTGGCGTCGATGCCCAGCGTCGATGACGGGAAGTTGACCACCGTGTCAGAGTTGCCTTCGCGCGATGTCCACACGTGATTTAGCGTCCCGTTCATACCTTTGTTGAAGAGTGACATCTTCTGGATAACTTCGGCGTAGGAGAGTTCATTTCCGGCCTGCATATTGAAAAATCCTTTATCGATGGCCGATATGCCGACGTAGGATCCAGGATCACCGAGGACGACCACTTCGATGCTGTCGCCCGTCTTATCCTTGAGCGGGTTGAGGGTCAGTGTGAAATTATTCCGCGAGATGCCGTTGACGGGGAACGTCAAACTATCGGCCACCACCTCGCCGTACTTGGCAACGTGGTAGACGACCATGGTGGCTTCCGGCGCCATCTCAGCGCTCAGCGTCACGGAGAAGGTCGTCACCGACGGAGAGTTGAGCTGCGATCCGGTCAGCAAGACGATGCCCTTTGACAGGACGATGTAGTTGAACGACTCGACGTAGAAGTTGGTGCGCACGTGGAGGACCATGTACTCGCCCACTTTGGGGCTGCGGGTGGAAGACAGCACTTTGATGTGCTTATCGCCGTGCGAGAAGTGGGTCAGGGCCAGCACATCGGCACTGGCTCTTTCACCGTAGCCGTCCTTGTAGTTGGCCGTCAGCCGCAGAGCGCTGATTTCGTTGACCAACGAGCGGATGCGTTTATCGCTCGTCTTACGCCCTTGCAACGCGGCCAATTCGGTGGCGAGGTCGATGGTGATTTCCCAGACGCCCGGATGCTCCGGAACGGATTTCGACACTTTGATGTTGAGGACGCGCGCTGAACTTGTGCGGAATTCAACCGTCGGCCGGATCTCCATACGATCGTAATCCAAACGATCCTGCGGAAGCGCCGATCCGTCGTGGAACGACGCCACCAAGTAGCAGGTGAAGGGCATTGCGGGTTTGATGACCTGGGGGCTACCGCCCATAAAGTTCAATTTGATGGAAGAGTTGAATATCCGCGCGGTGGAGAAGCCCTCGACGTAGTCGCCGCGGAAGCGGTCGCCGATGATGGCCGTAATCCGCAACTCCATTCCGTCCAGTTTGACCGGAATCATCCGCTGCAGCTCGCTCATCGGGTACTTGAACGAGTACACTCCTTCAAAGTTGTTCAGAACTTCCGATCCATCCCTGGTGGGTTGAGTGAACCATCCGCCTTCCACTTCCGTCACCGCTGCTGGTGGTGGTGGTAGTGGTGTATTTGGGTTCATTGACCCTGATGGGTCGGAAAGTGGCTTTTAGTGTCAAGTTGCCCAGGACGGGGGCGCCACTGGTGTAGTTGGCCATCACCGTACCGTGGATGTAGCGGTCAGAATCAAAGTAGAACGCTGGCATCGTCACATTCACCTCGAATCGCGTTTGATAATATTCTTCGACGTAGAAGTGTTCCTCTTCGGTCTGTCCCTGAGCGGCTACCCGGATGGTCCATTTGCCGTAGGTCGGCTGGTCCGATAAAGCGTAGTCCAAACTCACAGCACCGAAATTACTCTGTCGGGAGAGCCAGCGGCGTACGATGAACCCACGAGGATCGATCATGTAGACGTCGACGGCGTCGTCAAATGCCCGCAGCTCCGTGTTGATCGGGATCGTCCTGAATCGAACTATTTGAGTTTGATGGTAGACGGGCTTTTCAGTTTGAATAAAAATGGTCATTGAACGCTGCGAGAAGTCGAGGATCGTCTCGTTGAGGAAGGCCGTGCCGCCCAGCGCCCGGTCCGTGTTGCCTTCCACTCGCAGACGGTACTGCCCCGGAACCGTCGTACTCGGAATCTTAATGAGAAGAGTTTCTGGGATTCCGGGTTTGCAGTCCTGCGTGGCCGATCCGATATCGACTCCATTGCGCAGGATCGAGGCCCGCACCGACAGCGAAATCGGAGACGTCAGGATCGACACGGCCACTCGGTAAATCTGGCTGGGCCTCACCACTCGACTGGCTACGATGAAGTACGTCGGTTCCTCGAAGATGACACTGTTGGACTCGCGGCGTTTGAATCCGTCGTTGAAAGGATCGTTCCGGGCGGGGACGTTACTCTGCGCTGAACACGCGCCGACCACCAGCAACGTCACCCACATCCGCACCATAAAATCCATCTCACTTGGCAAAAATGCGAGTGGAAAAATTCGAATTTGTGTCGAAACGGTGAAAAAATGCGTCGCCGCTTGGGATGGGCGCGGCTTCGAAGGAAAATCACTCGGCCGGGCCTTGGAAATTCAAAGTCAAATTGGCAACCGAAAATCCGCTGATTAGTAACACCTTTGCTCCCGTTTCACCAGGGCATTTTGTTTAAATCATCAAATTAGCGATGGACACTAACAAACAAACAGAGCGAAATGGCGTTGCAACTGACGGCGAACGGCGTGGCTCTCAC
>Ga0314683_10000027_pt1 | contig 11669 bp, 5 predicted proteins | sample Red4_22May_surf_FD_205773 | JGI IMG/M metagenome (GOLD analysis project Ga0314683, IMG submission 205773) | Metatranscriptome of seawater microbial communities from Espelandsvegen Fjord, Bergen, Norway - Red4_22May_surf (Eukaryote Community... | ecosystem: Environmental > Aquatic > Marine >...
CCACCTCCCTGGCAGCTGGCGCATCACCCGCATGCGTTTCTGCCTCACGATCCACGGAGGGTGGTCGAACGCATGTCCTTCGTAATGCTCGGATCCTCGCTTACTTGCCATCGCACGCGTCCCCGTTGTTTCGTTTGCAGCCCTCCCCCTCCCCACCGTTCCGTATCCTGTAGCAACGGGAGGTTGTTGGGGTGAGAAACAACTGCGCTTACTTCTTGGACGGAGGCTCCTCTTCGTCGCTCGAATCGACCGCGCGTTTGTCGCCAACGCAGGCAGCCTTCTTAGAAACAAGTATCGCGTACATCACGACTTCTTCCTTGACGCGATCCTGGAGGGCAGTCTTACCGCCTCCGAACTTAGCCTCGAGGTGACCCGAACCCGCGTCCACGTTCTTGTTGAGCTCCGGGTTGTCTGCGACGTCGGTCGCACAGCCCTCGTACACCGCGTAGAATTCGACGTCGTCCTTCGGGCTCGCGGCGCGGCTAATCTTCGATACGAGGTTGGCGTCGGGAACGCCGTTGATCGCCCAGTAGCCATGCGTCTCCAGCTTTGGCGGGTCGGGGGGTTGGAATCCACCGTTGGAATTCGGCTGGCCGATTTCCTGCCAGTTGTTCTTGGCGACCACGACTCCGCCGTCGTCGGTTACGTTTTTCTTGATGAAGTCGAGCGTCACACGAACGCCCGCTCGCGACACCGCCCCCGCCACGCCGATGTGGTTGGAAGTCATGTTGGCATTGCCCCAGTTTCCGTCGCTCAGTGTTGGTTGACGGTCGGTAAAGCATGGAGTTTTCGCGATGGGAAACGAGTCAAAGAACATGACGTGGGCATACGAGATCATCTCGTGAAAGACCATCTGTGTGCCCCAGTAGTCGTAAACGCCGAGCGCATTCTGGAAGAAGCCGTTCTTGGGCGAAATCTTGAAGACCTTTGACACGATGCTGCTGCCGTCGTCCAGCTTGGGCACGAGTGCGTTCCACTCGTCTCCATAGTCGCGAACGGCCACGTTGTAGGCGCCGACGTCCACGGAGAAGGCGCCGATCGATCGATTCCTTTTGTCGTCGTCCGACCGCTCAAGCGCCTTGGCCGATGGCTTGAGGATGGCCTCTTGAACGACGTCGACGTGCGGTTTCACAATGTCGGGGACGATGCGAACGGCGTTCGTCAGAGGACCGATGCCGGTGGAGTGCACGTTCAGAGACTTGCAGAAACTGGGTTGCGCGCCGAACGCAACCACTGGAACCGAGTGGAATGCGCTCGTATCGAAGGCGAAGAGCTGCTGCAGCGAGCGCGTGTATACATGATCGCCGTCGCAAAACTCATGCAGGTTCTTGATGACGTCATCCACGCTGTTGCTGGCTGCGTCCGAAAGGATGTCCGTCTCCCACGCGCACTTGACGCCAACGCGGTGACCCTTCAACGCTGCCACCTGCTCCAATGCAGTCTTCATTGCGGCGGCGTCATCCTTGAGGTTGGAGCGCATGTACTCTATGACCTTGTTTCCCTCGATTTCGTATCCAATGTGCGCGAGCATGGAACGTGCCGACTGGATCGCAACGCCGGGGCACTCGGCGGAGATTTTGGCAAACAGTGTGTTTTCGCGCTCCACTGCCGAGCGTGGGACGGCCGCGTGCGGAAGTTCGATGGAGCGAGCGCTTCCGTAGACGCCGGTGTTACCTGTCGTCTTGGACACACTCGTATTGAACACAATTCCGTTGAGCGTGATCTTGGCCGATGGAGGGAGGTGCTCCGGCGTGAGAGTTGCAGCCTTCGGACCCGCCTTTTCCGCCTTGACTGAGATGCGCACGATTCCGTTGATCGTCACGAAGCCACACGTGTTGGCATAGACGTGGGGGCCTGCAATCTTCTCGCCCGTCTTTGTCTTCGTCAGGACCGCGTGAACTATGGCGCCGCTGGGGAGTTCCCATACGTGTTTGCACTCCTGCGGGATCTCGACGCTCTTGACGGCAACCAGCACGTCCACGAGTCCTACGACTTTGGAAGAACGTTGCGCGGAAATGACGAATCCCGTGATGTCTGGGGAATACTTGTCCAGGATGTCACACTCTTCCACCTTGCGCCCGGACTGTTTCTCGTGCGAGCCTCCGATCCCAGAGGCCGCGGTAGCTCCCCATACGTCTGCAGCATCAATCCCCTTTGCTTTGATCCGTGCAATCGCGTTTTCAAACATGCTCTTTTGCGTTTCGATTTGGGTGGGTGGCGTTCCGGCTCTGTGCTAAGCGCGGGGGGGGTGTCGCTGTTTGCTCTGTGTGGTTGAAATGGCCGTATCATAAAGTACCACAAGAATGCTCAAGACGTGGGAATAGCGCCGATGGCGTCTGCAGAGGAACAGGGCGACGGACCCAGTGCCCGGATGTCAGAGCCTTTGACGCTTCAAACGATTCTGAGAACACTCGGAAGCAGACTGAGTTGTAAATATTTCGTCATGACGACAGATACAGAGGACCAACGCGGCACGGGAGATCGCTTCAAGGTTTCCCTCGTGTCAGATAACCCGAATCCCTGTTCAATGGACGAACTCGCTTGTTCCATACCGAGGTCCACGTACATGTCGGTGGGTCTTTCGAGGGACAGTGTACGCACGGAAGCCATTTTGATGGTGAAATCGTCAGATGAAACGTTTACGGTGCACGATGCGACGAAAGACGACATGAGTACAGCGACGATGGTCCCCCCTTTTAACTCGAGGATATACAGTAACGGCGCTATATCGGTGGACTTTTACGACATTCCATCGTCGCTCATGGGCGACTCTCCAGACCAGAGTATCCGTGTTCCGGGTACAGCATTTGGGAGTTCGGCACGAGCCGTCGTGGCGAATATGTTGTCGCGCATGAGATGGCTCCGAAGGCAGACGATAGACGACATGTCTCTAAAAAATGAAGATTATCACTACCTGTACGGCAGAGATCCTTTCTACGGGGCTGATTTGGCAACGCCCAAGATCCGATTGATCAGCCCGGACGACAGAGCGGACAGCAAACCATTGCTTCCCACGAGGATCGAAATCAAGGGAATCGGAGTCGGAACACTAACCGATGAATTGCTCGAAGAAGCATACAACGACCTTTCCCCGGCCGAGAAAACTCTTTACAATGCCCCAACCGAGAGACATACATTCGAACGGATGAAGTCTGCGCTTGCTACGTGGAGATTGTCCTACGACCGAATCGAGTCTTCAAAATCCGAATGGATGCCGTTCCGAAAGCCATACAACGCTCAATTAACCGCGACTGGGAGGAAAACCAAGAAGTCGAGGGGGTGGAGATCTGTACAGGTACTAGAGACACAGACCATGGCGGAGATCAGACAGAGCCGAATCTTTAGAACTTCCCAACTGAGACAGACGCCTGAGGCACCGGATGCACCCCAAGGGCAGGACGGGCAGCAGCCTGCTGGCCAGACCGGAGGAGACGGTGCTGGCAAAGACGCGTCGAATGATCTGGGTAATACACGGTTAGAATCAAACCATGCATTCTATGTCGCACTCGAGCAAGAGGTCGGCACGGAAGCGGATCGGCGCCAGCTTTACAAAGTCGAAATCAGCATACTTGCGCCCGCTCCATTCAAAGGATTCGATACACTATCCATCAAATCTGCAGAAGGAGAGATGAACACAGACCACCTCGTAAGACGCTTGGGACAATACCTCTCGCGGATACCGGATCGTGCGAGGATCGAACCTGCTAACACCGAAGACGTAGCGTCTAGAAATCCATACTTGATGTCGTTGCGCAACATGCTCGTGATTTCTCCGGACGTCGATGCCATCGATGCACTCGATCAGTTGTTCGCAAACAAGACTTCCATGCTGTCGAAATATTCTTCCGATAGTGTGGATACTATGGCAAAGTTCATTGAGCGCATGTCGGCGGCACGGCTTCTGAATACGGCGGTGAAAATAGCAAAACTGGCAAGTGAAATCGAAACACACCTGGGGGCGCAAAATGTTGACGTGCTAAAAACATCATTTCGTGCTGTTTATGCAACGATGGCTCTGACAGCTAAATTGTGCTCGAATTTCACCGCATACATTCGTAGCACAGCTAGTCGATTCTCGGAAGTCGATGATTTGATGGCTTCGTTGCTTCCTACCGACTCGCTCAAGGGGGAGACGCCCGACACGGACGAACAGAACGTAAGCATCGCGGTTGACACACTCACGCTAGTAGATCGAGTCAAAGAACCGAAGAATCCGGAAGCGACGTCGGTGTCTCCCGCCAGCGACGACGATTTGAAACGCGTGATCTACAGAGCTATCTGTCGATTACAGTGCAGCCTGCATGCGGACACTAACCGCAAATTAGACCAGAAGAAGTATGAGGGTCACCCCTATGGACTGTACGTAGTGTACCGGCGATGAAGCAAGTCGCTATCACCGTATGATGCGACTGGCGGAGTTGCATCACCGTTGCGCGCCGGCACGGAACAAAGGGAGTGAACAGGTAGTGTTCTGTATGAGTGTCCATTGCGCATGCGACAACATGCAAATGATCTACCCTGGGGTATTCGAATATGATTCGTCTTTGCTTAGACGCATAGTCGAACCAACCGAACACCACAACATACAGTGTAGCGTGTTGGAGACCAACTTTGATCTCCCCGGTACGTCCATGTTTTCCCCAAACGACGGAGGTGCCGCGTACGGCACGGAGCTAAAGCTCAAAACCGGCGAGCACATGTTCCTACGCGTCCGATCGTTCTTGAACCACTGTGAAGTAAACGGCAGGGTGTTTGAGCCAATGATGCCAGGGGAACGCCGGGAAGTAATCATAGTCTTGATGCACCACGAACGGCCTAGGCAGTGTGGAGTGTTTCACATGCTGGTTGCATACTATCCAAGCTTCAAAGACGCACCAAACCACCACAATAAACAGCAGACCGCGGGTGTATCGAGCCTCAACGTCTATCCACTTGTCTTAGCCAATCAGTTCTTCAGAAACACAAAACGGCAAAGCATCCAAAACAAGTTGTGTGTATTCATGTCTTCTTGCAACGTGGTGACGTCCAATGGAATAGAACTCCGCAAAGGGCTGCATTGGAACACTCTTGTGCAATGGTACGCCAACGTAGAAAAACTCACGTACTACGACCCACAGCTGATGATGCAGATGTCAGACCGACACTATGAGAACTTGAGCAGTGTTTGCTACAAGAAATTGTTGCGGCACGCCACGCAAGAATACCAACACCCAACGGTCGGTGTCGCCGAAGGCAATGCGCTGCCCCCCGACGTCAGCATCGTCAGAAACGGGCGTTTCGCGTCTCTTGCGTGCGAACAGGCTACGTTAGCCTCTATGTTGGACATCAAAACGTCGGGGGCGCTGGATGGCATTCGACTTCCTATGTTTGAAGACCCTTCTCTCTTTCCGATGTACCTAACCATGTGTGTTTTCTTCGCCGCCAATCCGTCTATGTATGGAATGTGCTCTGTGACGAACGACGACTGTTTTGCGGCGGAAACGGTGCTGCAAGAATACACATCATTGACGACGTACTGTCGCGTCGAACAAAGCAACATGTCCGCTGCCGAGCAGTGCCTCCTTCAGGCAGTGGACTGCTATAAATCGGCTTCCAAAAGTTGCACTCTTTCTAACGACAGCGTCCCTTTCAGTGCACATCACATGCAGAGGCAAGGCATTGCACTGTGCATAGAATTATGTTCAATCCAGTCGAGCGCGGAGGAGAGTTCTGAAAACGCTGCACTTATAGAGCTACTTGGAAAAGACGTGTACAACACAGCGCAAGAAGACATCGGATGTGCTTGCACTTCACACGTGGTTAGTCGTATGAGGAATGCAGGCGTGGTTGGCGGAGAACGGCACGACGTATATCGTTGCATGCGGGCATCTACCCAAAACGACTTGATTCGAGAATTGGTGTCTACAATGGTCAAAGTGAACGACTGGGTGTCTACCGGAATATACAACATGCGTCGCATTTCAAGAGAGAACACACCTATGGAAACCGCAACAATGGGACATTTCTGGAACTTCGAGGCGGCCACAACCGCGTGTGGCTCTATGCGAAGGATGATGGAGTCCGGTCCACTGGATCTTGTTTCTCAAGCATCTTTCGTATGCATGCCGACACACCCCGATGCCAAAGTAACGTGTGGGGATTGTTCCGAGCGATTTTCCCTCACGGACACTTTAGCACGGTCGCGCATAGCAACATGTGGGCAGTGCGACGTCTATTTCTGCAACTGCTGCTACGAGAGAAAGGTGTGCCTGCTGTCGCACGTAAGCGGCGGCAACCCGCTTTCGAATCGGTTCGCGACCGAAAACAAGAAGCTTTGGTACTGCAAGTTTTGCGCGTCAAAGCTGAAGTGACAGACACGCAGGACCATGCTTACTCTGGTATGGTTGTTATCACAAGAAGGGGGTGATTTCCATGCTCCAAGGACACTTTTGCCTCCTCGCTTAAGGGAAGCTCCACGCCGTCGATTCCGTCGAGTTTGTCTTCTGTAGTCAGCGCGCCGTCCGCCCATGCACCCCCCAACACACGCACCATGTCGTCGAGCTTAACGGCGGTCCCTGTGTTGATGCGCATAGCGAGAAGCAAGTGCGATTTGTCGTTGCCTTGCAGTTTTTTCTTGAAAAGTCCAAAAGACTGTATGGCCCGCTCTCCACATCCATCCATGCTCTTAAGCTGTTCGGAGCGATAGAGGATCTCCTTCGCCTTTTCCGTGTCCGCCGGAACTGTCTTAGAAACCGACTTTTCGAGCTTAGAGATAGTGTTTATAGTCGTATCCACGCGGTCGTAAAACTCATCTTTTCCATCAAAAAGGTCGCTGGTTTTAGATCCATTCTCCAGCGGACGCTTGCCTCCAATGCGAACACTCATGACGACATCTTTACGCAACGCAGATATGGACAACTCCAAACGCACCCTGTGTTTGGATGCAGACGCCTTGCACAAAGCGATGCAGGTCTCGACGTTCTTGAAGCTCGCTCTGGACTTGAAGGAAATCTTAATGATACCGGCACTCGAGACGGAATGCGAAAACCCTATGGCATCTACTCCTTTACACACATCGTCTTTTGCATCACTGGACATGTTCCGTCGCACACGTTTCCCTTGGTTCCATACATAGAACAACCCATCTTATACCATCCGCACGTGCTAGCGATCAAAACTTCATCTGTGACGCTATGTGTGCATATACATCCGACACCCGTCGCGCCGGCTGCATAACGTGATCGGAAAGCATTCTACCGTCTTCGCCAATCGCCATCATCTGGGGAAGTGGGAGGCTGCTGGGGGGCGCCATCACAAATTCGTACAGCAGATCGAGTATATTGTAGCCGTCACCCCGTTGGCGGAAAAAGTGGTTCAGGCGTCTGAACACGCGCGATGCGTTCTTCTTCACGAACGTGTCGGAGCCGAGGGCACTCGTGCGGCTAGGCATGGACATGCTGCCAGCAATGGCCATGAACTCCGACGTGGTCAGTGACGTCGTGTCATCCTCAGAAGGGGACTGAGTGTTTGTTTCGTTTACAGACGTCTGTCGAGCAATCATGTTTGCGTGCACCGTTGCGATACTCTGCCTAGAGTTGAGTGCCTTGAATCCATTTTCGAATATTTTCACCGTGGCGCCCCAAACCAATTGTTCAAATGTGCCGTGGTTGGCTGGCAAGAAATTCGGAAAAAATGGATTCACGTGGGTCGTTTGACCCCACTCAAATCTAGGTTCGTTCATGTACCTGTCGTCGACTCGCAAGTACGCCGCTCCCGCGTCGTGTTTGAGTTCGGCGGCTACATCCGGGCGCAAGACTGTGTCGACCCCTCCCCAAAATCCGCCGCTCCATTTGGTGTCCAGGACGCGGTGCGCAACGTTAAAGTGGTCTCTGTTTCCGGTCTTCAGATACTCCAATTCGTTCTCGATAAGAATGCGAATGTGAGTTTCGCGATCGATGGTCTTCGACTTCCCCTTCTGGTTAACGAGCTGCTGAACGCTGCGTGACTTAGAATCGTCTCTGCTCGCCGACGTAGCAATCGACATCCACTGGTCGAATACACGAGCACGAGAGTCGTCTATCCTCAGTTGAAAAGCAACGAACAGTATGTTCAAAACGTAGAGGGGTCGCCAACCAGGATGCGTGCGAAGAGCCTCTTTGTTCTCTTTGCTCTCTACACGCTCGAGGACCTCAGGGACGAGTTGCGTACGTGAGAGCACGCATCCCCATCGGGAGTCGAAATCGACAAGCCGAGGAGCATAGCCTCCGTATTTGCTGGGCACCGCCATGATGTTGTCGCCGTGTGAATCCATGAACGCTATTCCAGCCGCAGACATTCGTGCTATCAGAACCCACAGCCTCGATAGGTACGCATTTTCTGTATCCACATATTGATTGTATCCAACTGGGTCTTTGCTCTTTAGCAGACCAAGGGTTTCGTTGCGAAGAATCTTGATATCCATGCGTTCCATGACAATCATGACGCCCCACCCCCCCTTTTTGGGGTTGCCATACTTTGGAGCAGAAAGCCTATCCGGACTGAACACGTAGATGGCACCAACCTTTGCCCCCACAAGCTGCGAAGACGCGTAAGTGTACTGCATGATAGCATCGATTGCGTCTTTGGTAGTATCAACCTTTCCTGCATCCTGAGGAAATCGAAAGACCATTCTCGAGACCTTGGGGATCATGATACCAGTCTCTGTCGTCCAAACACCCTCCTTGAAGCTCAATCCACCCGTACGATAAAGTGTGTTGGTCTCGGTGCCGTCGCACTCTATCAGATTGGACAATCTCTTGAACTTCAAAAACTCGGGATTGGAAGAAACCTGTATTGTTGCATTCTCATCCATTGCATCTACAAACCATGCCTGATTTACCGTTGCTCCCGTGTCCGCGCCAATGTTTTTGAACCACTGCAGCGGTTTTTCCGATGGAGCTACTTCTGGAGTTATTATCGTACGAGCGCCGCGATCCTTCGCGTGTGAGAGAACGCTGTCCAGTGCCATCAACACTTCCCGATCGTTTTCGGGCATCGCATCCACGACCGTTTCTGTCAGTTTGCTCGAGCCCATGTAAAAGTACACCGGAACTGGGTTAGAAACAGAATTCGAAGCCTTTGCGGTGGCATTTGCAGCACTTTTTCTGGCTCGATTGGAAGCTCTTTGCACTGCCCTTGCACTGACGCCACTGCCTACGATCGCCTGGTTGAGCTTGTCGAATAATTCGTCGTTTTCCGCTTGAAAGTCGATTATTAACTTGTGTGGTTTGGCGAACAAGTTGATGTTACCCGCGCTCTTGTAGTTCGTGAGCTCTGTGAACTTCTCCGTGACAGCGTTGCGCGTTGCCGCATATCGTTCGGATAGATTCCTACTCGGCGTAGCCGTGAATAAATTGAACTTAGTGTCCTTTACCGTAACGGTTGTGGGCGAAGTCAATCCAAACGTTATCGTGTAGAGCCGGTCAATGATGGACGTAGACGACTTTATGGCAGCCATTATCCCGCTCGTCTCCGAACTTTGTTCCTTCAACCAGTCGATACCACGCTGGGTCTCGTCATTCCACACGTTGCCCAGTTCTTCAATTGCATTAATCAGCTTCAGGAGCGCGGTCTTGGGTCTTGTATCGTCGCTCCGGTGAAAAGCTTTGAAATCCTCTTCCTCCGCGAATCCGTATTCAGAGAACGGATCGGAACGCACAGAAAGTAGTTCGTACAAACGCACCACCTCATTTTTGACATCGGTGTACTCGTTCAGCTTGTCTTGGTAATCCTCCACACGCTTCTCTGCACCTCTCAGTTTCGTCGTCTTAATCGCATCGGGGTTGTCCATCGCCTTAGCCTTGTCCACACCGACGTTAAAGACGTCTTGAAACCACAACCTGTCATCCTCGGTTACATTCTGAGACTTGATGATGGATTTCTTTCGGACAACAAGCTTGTTCGATTCGTTTGCGCGCGTTTCAGCTTCCACAACCTCGCGAGTATCACTGATCATCTTTTCCAGCCACGTCGCGCCAAACACGTCGGTGGTTTCGTCGTCTGGGTTTCGGAACTTGGCGTCCTGTCCCTCTTCGTCAAATAACACATCGAGTTTTGCCAACACTTGAGGTCGTTGATTTGCAAACCATTTAGTCCTAATCTCTTTTTCGACGTCTTCAGGATCCTCTACCTCCTTTGCCTTCTGGGGTCGATTGAAGCCTGCGAGGGCCGCACGCATTTGGGCTCTTGCATGGTCATCGTCCGAATTGTCCGATTCTTCCGCCCCTGTTGGCGCGGCTCTGCTTTTCCTGCTCATGGGTTCGGAGCCGACCAGACGGTTGCACTCCCCCTTCAAGAACAGTATATGATAGTCGACGTGTGCACGCCGCAAGCTTTCCCACTGAACAGAACCACGTGGCCGGGTTATCCTCACTTTTGGGGGTGGTGCGCATGGCTCGAACGAGCACTGCTCCCACGTCTGATGGAACGTGGATGGATACAAGTGTTTGATGGACGTAACGAGCAACTTGTGGTCGTCATGAAACTGAGATCCAGTCTTGTATACCGAAGCGTGCATGTCCAAAAACCATTCAATGCCACGAGTGAAATGGAACATCTCGTCGGTACAAGACCACATTCGCTTACTGGACCTGTCGTGCTTGCGTTTTGTGCCCGTCTTCCGGAGACAATCGAAGAGAGAGTTTGCGTACACTTCGTCCGATTGCAACACCTCTACCGGAAAGGGTTTCGACTCGTCCAACGCCGGAAGAAGCGAGTCGATCGTCCTGGCAACATACGAGAAAAGCCTACCCCACAGCACAGCAGCCCGGAATACGCTGCTCGCAAAAGTCGGCGTGTACGCCTGAGCACCAATAGCTTCGCCGCCTCCCTTTTCGAAACACGACTCAAGAGCATTCAATAGATGTTGTACACAGAGCCTTTCCCGCGAACTAGAACCTGGAGGGAGATTGCTGCGTTCAAACGTGTCGTACGTCGCGGACCGGAACTCTTGCACGAACTCTGCATCTGCCATTCCGGGTTGTCGCACGCCTAGGGTGTATCGTTCCGGTCGTTGTATCACAACTCGTTCTCCCTATAAAGAAAAGAGGTGTTCTGGACCGGTCGAACCGTCGCGGTTCCGAACCCACCAGAGGTCGAAACGAAGGAGACATAAGGACTGAGACGCACATATCAGGTGTAAAATGCATCGATGGAAAGGGCACACGTCACCGACAGCCTTCTTGCACGCAAAGTATTTGACCAACGTAAAAAGAGGGAGGCGGTGCAAACCGATCGGAGAGTGCGTATAGTGGATTACGGGGGGGAAGGAAACGTGCGTGCGACCCCCGGTGTTTTCGGAGGCCTTGCAAACTCCGCTTGGCCTTGGGCTCTGCTGGCGGGAGTCCTCGTCGCAACCTATTTTGGCGCACAGTACGCAACGGACGTGATCGACGGCAGGTCCAATACCGACAAGTTTCTGCTATCTATTACAGCGCCTGCAAAGCCTCCTACGCCACCTCCACCGCCGGGTCCTCCGCCGCCTCCGAACCCGCCGCCTCCGGAGAATCCACCGCCGCCACCGTCGCCTCCACCGCCATCACATCCGCCGACCACGTCTCCCCCACCGACCCCGCCGCCACCTATACCACCACCGCCGACGCCGCCCCCGCCGACGCCGCCCCCGCCGACGCCGCCCCCGCCGACGCCGCCCC
>Ga0314683_10000031_pt1 | contig 11354 bp, 8 predicted proteins | sample Red4_22May_surf_FD_205773 | JGI IMG/M metagenome (GOLD analysis project Ga0314683, IMG submission 205773) | Metatranscriptome of seawater microbial communities from Espelandsvegen Fjord, Bergen, Norway - Red4_22May_surf (Eukaryote Community... | ecosystem: Environmental > Aquatic > Marine >...
AGCGGGGCGCCGAGGCGTCGAACGGGTGGCGCGGTGTCGCGAAGAGCGCGTTCGAGCGGTCCTCGCGGAGCAGCGCCGCGCCGGTGCACGCGCCGGCTGCGTAGGGGTTGGTGACGGTGTGTCCGAGCCCAAGCCCGAGCGCGAGTGCCGTTGTGACCTTGTGAGCTGTGTCGGCCACGCCGACGGGGCCGACGACGATGCGCGAGATCTGCAAGCCAGACGCGGCGGACTGGCGCGGTTTCAGCAAGCACGCGCTGGAGTTGGCGCTGTTCTTGAGGACGGCCACGAGGGCGTCGCGGCCGCCGAGGCGTGTCGTGTCGGCGTTGGCGTCGCGTGGGGTGACGTGGGACGGTCTGAGAAATTCGAGTTCGTGTCGCGCGGACTTGAGCGTCTTAAGGTGGTCTAGTTTTTTGGCGACGCTGCTCGAGGCTGTTTTTTTGGTGACGGTTTTGGTGACGCCGTACGAGCCCCATTTGAGGGTAGGTGGCAGGAAGCGATCGCTGCGCTTGGTCTTTGGCGCGATAATTTCGCGACGTCCCGCCGCCAGCGCCGCCGTTTCGGCGGCGTGCGCGGCGTTGAGAGCGTCGATCAGCGCCTCGTTCGAGGGGGGCTTGGGTTGCATGTCGCGGCAGCAGCGCCGTTTGGCCGGCGGGGCGCCGCTAGGAGGATCGCGCGGAGCGGTCGGCATTTTTTCAGTGTGGGTTTTGCGGGTTTGCTTGGGCTGGGCTGTCTGTGAGAGGACCGACGAGAATCCGGTCAGTTTGTGAGTTGGCACGTTTCCAACGGTGTGCCTCGGGTGATGACGGGAATGCCAGAAAACCCAGATGTTGTGGAGCGGATCCGCACGCGCGCCGCAGCGGAGCTCTCGGAGCGCCAGCTCAAGATTTTCGACGAGATCGACTTCGACGCGGGCGCCGTCACGGCCGTCGCCGGCGCCGGCGCCGGCAAGACGCGCACGCTGTCGTTCCTGCTCGCCCGTGCGGCGTGCTGCTCCGGCGTGCATGCGGTGCGCGTCCTGACGATGAGCCGCGTGGCCAAGGACGAGGCCTGCGCTCGTTTTACGGCGCTGGCGGCGTCCCTGGAGCTCCCGCATGGCGAGATCGACGCCGGTGATTTTCGCACGATCCACTCGTTTGCGCTCAAGTTTGCACGCGAGGAGGCCGAGGCGGACCAGCTCGCGGGCGTGGCCGTCGCCGCCGCGTCGGTCGTCAAGGACGCTCTCTTGCGACTGATTGGCGACGAGTGCGCCAAAAGACCTCCACCGACACAGGAGGCCGGATTCGACGTCGTGCTTGCGAACACGCGCGACGTCAGCGAGGTGGTCGATCTGCTCTACACCGTGCGGACCGAGCGCCTGCACGCGTGCGAGCCCGTGGTCGACGCCTCGCTGGGCCCCACTGCCGCGCGCGTGCTGGAGCGGCTGCAGTCGGAGTTTTTCGGCGTCGACGAGGCGACGGGCATGCGCAGCCTCGACTTTGACGAAATGCTGGTTCGGTTCGACGACGCCGAGGAGGTCCTCGCGCGAGCGGGGGAGGTCCTGTTTGTGGACGAGGCTCAGGACCTGTCGCGCCGCATGGTGCGCATCCTCGTGCGCACCGTCGAGGCGGGTGCGTGCGTCGTGGTCCTCGGCGACGACTCGCAAGGCATCTTCCAGTTCAGCGGCGCGTGCGATCGCACGATCGCGGCCTTTCGGATCGGAGTCGACCGGCTGGAGGCGCGCATGCAGCAGTTTGAGCTCTTTCAAAACTACCGCTCGACCAATTCCATCGTCAAGGCCGCCGAGGCGCTGCTGCCGCACGCCGACCGCAAATTTCGTGCGGGCGTGGTGGGAAACGGCCGTCCTGGCCCGCCCGTGGAAGTTTGCATGATGAAGTCAGAATTCGACGAGGCGACGGCCGTCGCGGCGCGCCTCGTGGAGCTCCTCTCAAAGGCCCAGGTGGCACCAGGCGACGTGTTTATTCTGCGGCACAAGAACTGGGCGTATTCCGAGCTTCTCCCGAATAGGCTGCGCGAGGCCGCCGCGCGCGCCAAGGTCGACGCGCCCTTCTGCATCGCTGGAAGCGACGTCTCCTCGACGGCCTCCGGGAGGGCGCTGGGCGTGCTCCGGTGCGTCGCGTCGTCGGATTCCTTTGCGGGCGAGGGAGATGAGGTGGCCGACGCGATCTGTCTATTTTTAAAGTCCATTCTGGGCACTCGCGGCGCGCCCCCTACGGCGCTGCGCGCCGTTCGCGGCGTGCTCGAGTCACGCTGCATGCGCGACGCGTGGGAGGTCTTTTCGAGCGCCCGTGAGGCGTTGATTTTGGAGTTCAAGCGGTTTGACGAAGAGGAGACCAAGAAGGCCGAGGCCAAGGCCGAGGCCAAGGCGCGTGCCCAGGACGCCCAGTCGGCGGCATCCAGTGCAAGAGGCGGCGCCGCCGCCGCCGCCGCCGCCACGCACACACCGAAGCGGCGCAAGACCGACGGCGGCGACTCGCAGAAGCTCAAGAACTTTACCCTTTTGGTGTCCACGGCGGCGCGCATCGTCAAGGCATGCCGCGCCACCCTCGCAGCGGTCGACGACGAAAAACCTCTTTCGAGCGCGGAGCTGGCCGCGGCAGCGGCTCCAATGGGCACTCTGTTGGTATTCAACAACGTCGACAGTGGCCTCGAAACGCCACGACACCCAATGGGCGCATTCGTCAAAATTGTCCTAGAGACGGTCGTCAAAGTGGACACCCGTGGAGACCGCGCGGAGCTCAACGAAATCGTGTCCCTGTTCGACGTCGATTTGGACGACGCGTGGGACGGCGCCGACGCGATCGCGGCGCCGATGGCCACCCTCGCAGCGCGCGTCATGGACAAGAACACGAGCGGCAAAATCGTGTTTTCGACGATTCACAAAGTCAAGGGCAAGCAGCGCCCCGTGGTCTTCGCCGTCGATGTCGGCGCGCCGTATACTAGGACGTCGTGGCCCATACGCGCGTCGCTGCACCGACACCACGACACCGACTGCAAGAACAAGGCCGGTTTCAACGTGGTGTGCTGCGCGCGCTTCGGCGCGGAGATCGAGAAGGTGCTCGACGCGCAGCGCGCCGAGAAGATGCGATTGCAGTACGTGGCGGCCTCGCGGGCGGAGCAACGGCTGTTGCTGACTTGTAATACCGGCCGCCGCGCCGCCAATGCGGCCCTTTCGACGATGACACAGTTCCGTTTCGGCGAGTGGATGGAAGTAATTTGATTTTCAATTGCTATGCATTGAGACTTAGGTGTGATGATTGTCGACGAGGCCGATCTGACGCGTCGGGTGACGGCCCGAGAGTCGCGCATCGCAGTGGCCGAGTTTGAGGACGGCCGGATTGACGACGATGTGCACGCCGTCATATTCATGAGGACCGCCTCCGACTCGGAGTTTGCGGCGTCCGAGAGGATGGACTTTTACGAGGCCGCGTTGGTTCGCTTGTTGGGTGGCGGCGAGGACGTCCGAGTCGAGCTCAAGATTTTGACGCATCAACCCGCAAACACCGTGGACGTCAAGCTCTCGCGCCGCGCTGAGACACTCGCGTTGCAAACGATCGGCGTCTTCGACGGTGGCGACCACCGAGCGTTCTTGATGCAACGGTTGGTCGCCGAAGCCAAGGCCGCGGAGATTCGTCTTGCGCAGTCTTCGATTGCCACCGCGGATTTAAAAGTGGAGTTTTTTGACGGACAAACGCTCAAAGCGCAGCGCGCGCGGGAATTTTATTAACGTTAAAACCGTCGTGTCTGTGCCGTTCCTGGAGGGGGTGCCACGTCAGCTTAAAAAAACGGCTCAGAGACGGCGACGGGTTGGGTTCTCTGGAGAATACGTTTTTGTACTTTCTACGTGCGCCCGGCCCGTCCGGTCCGTCCGACCCGTCCGGCCCGTCCGGCCCGCCCCACCCACTGCTCTCCAGAGGCCCACCTGAGGTGGCACTGAGAGCAAGAGAACCGAGTTCAAGAATGGTGGACGCCGCCGACATGGAATTTGAGACCGCTCTCGCGCAGGCCGCCGAGTGCGAACAAGACAAGAGCCTCGAAGACCTGGCGATGGCAGCCGCCATGCTGCCTGGACTCGTTGAGAAAATCGAAATCAACGACAACTCGAAGACCATCGTCCTCCATCTGGCGCGATTCCACACCGGAGCCCGCGCGGCCATCGCCGCTCTGGCCAAGATCGGACTGGTTGGGCACCCCCAAGACGGCACCCACGACGGAGTCCTCACCGCCAAGGGAGCGGCCGTTGACCGCGCGCTCGGCGTCGCGCACGCCATCAAGATGGCCACCAACGAGCGCACGATCGAAATTCTCTTCCGAGAATTATTCCCACGTTTGGCATCCAAAGCAGGAGACGCACAGTTTCCATTCACGGCCATGATACAGCGCGAGTTCGCCGTGGCGCGCTGGCGCGACCTGGCTTACTTTCAACAAATGGAGAAGCTTCCTCTGAACAAACGCGGGTTTTTTCCATGCAACCCCAGCTGGGAGCGATTCGCTGATCAAGCGCGCGCCGCGCTGGCAACCGACGATTTTTTCGAAATGCTGGCCTACCTCTACACGTTCCAGGTGCACATCGACCCATACGCGACCGAGTCGAGCTACTCCCACGCGCGCGGGAACTTGTTGACGTCGAAAGTGCGCGGCGACCAACAGGCATTCTGCTCCGTTTTCAACGAGCTGCACAACTCGGTGAAGAAAAGCCTGGATGCCCGAAAGGGCGCCTTCGAGAAAGCGCGCCGCGTGTACACGTAGTCTAAAAGTAAGAGTCCGTCCGGCCCGTCCGACCCGTCCGACCCGTCCCACCCACTGTCCTCCAGAGGCCCGCCCGGGGTGTCACTGAGAGCAAGAAAACCTAAAGCATCAGATGCCTCTGTCCGATACAAACCAACTTTTGATCGCCGCGCTGCGCCAGCACTGCACACAAGAGCAGCGGCGCCGCCTGCCAGGAGCTAGCAACGCGCTGATGCTCTTTCTCGAATCGTTTGCGAATCACGAGCCCGACCGCTTCGGCCCCGTCGACGCCGTCGAGATTCGCAAAGCGCTCTACTCAAACTTCATACTGGGCGTGAGACCACCTGGCTCTCCGATCGCATTTGCTGTTGGAAACGGTGCGAGCTTGCCCTTTCTCGACCTCCTGTTGGCCGTCTCGCCGAGTTCTAGTGTCATTGGGTCGGATACGCACGGAAACGTGGTGGAGGCCGCCGCCGCGCCAGTGCTCGACAAGTCCCTTTTGGGCAGTTTCATCATGGATTCTTTGCAACCTTCGAAGGGTCGCGTCTTTGACGGCGTCCGAGGAAACTCGTGCGCTCTCTTTGACTTCCCAGACGACGACAACCTTCTGTCGACGCTAGAAAACCTATGGAACCTTAGAGGATCGAAGGTTACAATCTCCCAAGGGCGTGGGCTGCGCCGCGTTGTTACACTTGGATGTGAACCAATCGATAGTTTTAGCTGCAAGGCGCTCATCGTTCTCCTGCACGCCAGCATCCGAGACACGCCCACCGCGTCCATTCGAGCGTTTGAGCTTGGGATTCGTTACTTGGTTCGTGTGGGACGGCTGCTCTTGGTGGCCGCGCGACTGGCAGACAGGCTACCCGAGCTCCACCCAACGACGCGACCCACAGCCAGAATCGACGTGCTCGCCGAGGAGCTGCAAGTGATGATTTTACGGAGAGCGGCGGCCGCCGAACAAGTCGTGAACTCAGAAGACGTCAAACGAACGCCGGAAAAGGGACACTTGGACTACGTCTTCAAGACGCCGAACGCACCGCATCACGGTCAGCGCGTGGAGTTGCAGTCGCTGAGCTCCTCCGTCGACTACCTGCCGCTGGCCAGTGGCGAGGAGCGACGGCTGGCAATCGACGACTGCTTGAAGCGAGCTCGCAACGAAGGTCCCCTAAGACTCGACCGAATTTGGGAGACGATTCCACAAAACGCGACGAGGACCTTCGGGTGCAATGCTGGGAAGCGCATCGAGCGGCTGTCCGAGGCCGAGCGCAATCGATGCGAGGTCGCAGAACGCGTCTCTTGGCACGCCGTGGTGCTCGCGCAGCGGCGAATCGGGTCGCTGCGGCTGGTCAACAAGCACTTTGCCGCCGTTTTGAAGCCGTTTCTCTACTTCCCGTCCGTTGAACACACGCGGAACGACGAGACCTCCGAGGAGTGTCAAAGGAGCTTCCCAACCATGCTCTTGCAGAGCGTGGGCGAGGCGCGCGTCTACATCACTCGCTTGCGTGCGTTCGTGTGCAACGACGGCGTTCTCAAGTTTCGAAAAGAATACGTTTCGTCGTCTCTCCTGTGGCGTTTTTTCGACAAGATTGGTCTCACAGCACACACCCAAGACGGCGCATTGGTGACCACGACGCCGACGCCGGCGACACTTCGAATTTCGAATGCCACAAACGGCGTCGCGGGCAGCGGCTTCACTGCACCGACGTCCCTGCAGGCCTTTCCAGGCTTTTCGCTGCGGACGACCGACCGCGAGCACTGCGTCTTTGACCTCAGAAGCTCCGACAAGGAGAGGCCCATCGGACATCAGCCCGAGCCGCTGCTGACCAACTTTTTTGCCAGAATCGACGAATTTGGCTGTGCGGCCTCCACGATCGCAGCATGGAAAAAAACGTCGGCGCCGCACCTCGGCGACGCCCAGCGAAAAGAATTTGACAAAATTGCAATCGGCGTCGCGTTGCCCTTCAAGATTGCCAAAACGTCGACAGCGGAGCCGATTCGGATTCGAGTTACATTTCATTCACGAGGCGGCGCGCTGGAAACGTGGTCGGAGCCGCTTTTTGTGGTTTCACAAAAACTGAGCACGCGCGTTAAGCACACGCTCGCGAAACGCGAGCGCGCCGTGAAGCGCAAGGAGGGACTATTCTAGATAGATTTCGATTTCGTCCGTGACAGTTGACGTACAGTAAAACTAAAACAAATGTCGACTCGACCTGCCGTTCAACACGGCGCGCTCGTCGAACAAATCCTGTCAACTCTAAGTATGGATCCAGCGGTTGTGTTCACAGTGCGTGGCATGCTTCGGCTGCTGCAACGTTGCCAAGTCGGACGTGCAATCTCGGACTTATTGAACTGCACCGACAAAGATACGTGGATGTCGCTCTACAAGACGGCCGATGCGCGAATCGAATCTACGGGTTTCTTTAACTCACAGGAGATTCGGCGTGTGCTGCCGTCGTTTGCGGACGCGCAGCAGCGAGCCGCCATGATGGACGACCGCGCGGCGGCGGTGTTTTACAAAGGGCTCTTAACCAAGCACGTTTTGTATTTCGCAATGTTCGATGCGACGGCGTTTGGCTTGCCATCGGACGGTGTGGTCTTTAACATGATCTGGTTCAGCGGACAGATCCACACGTTCCTTGGCCGAACCAACGGATCTGTCTCGAACATCGTCAAGATGATAGAAATGGACCTCAAGCGAGTGCGCACAAAAGGCGACTTCCCGCCCGTGCCAGCGGAATTTTTCGTTGCGGGCATTCGCTTGGTCGCGCAGGTGACCGAGTCCAGCAGTGGGAAGCGCTTTTATCAAAAAGGGCGCCCGCGCTTGTCCGAGCTCGAGAGCTACATTAAGCAGAAGCAGTTTTACTGACGCACGCAGGAATGCATTTCCTTCTGGTGCTTTGAGAAAACCAGAAACGACAAGCAAGATGAATCGGCTCCCAACGTCACAAACCGGCTTCTACGGCTCAGATGGCAAGATCGGCGCCGTCTTTGAAGGGAAGCAGCTTGCGCCGTCTTTGTTGACGGGCAACGGAAGCTACATGGGTCTGTGGATCAACGTCGTGATCCACGTTCTTTCGCTGTGTTTTACGTTTGCGGCCGACATCGTCTGGCTCACCAGCAGCCGCGCGGACGGAGCTGACCTCTGGTGGTGGTGGGCATTGGTGGGCATGATTTTCCTGTTTTTGGGAATCACCTGCGTGCTCGTTTCGACCGCTTTTGTTAAGGATTCCCTCTCCATGCCTCTGATGAACACGTTTGGAGCCGGTTTGTTTTTGGCGGCTTTCATTGCAACTGCCAAGATGAGTTACAGCCAGGCCGTGTTACCGGCCGAGTCCACCGAGAACGTGCTCTTCAACCTCGCCATTCTCGCCCAAGGCTTCGGAATCGCGTCGCTTTTCAGCAACGCGATGACGGCGGCGTCGATGAAGGGCGGGCTTTGAGTCATTGAAGTGGGTCGGGATGGTAGGAGCGGTAAAGGGCGCTAAGTCGGGATTTCATAATGAAAACGAAGTCGGTAAGAAATTAAAAATGCCGGAACTAATTTTTAAGGGCATCGCTCACCCACCCGCCAAGGCCACGCGGGACCACCCCGCCGACCTCTCGGTGGGCGAAATGGTGGGGACGCAGGCCGCGGGCTTGCCGGTTCACATCGAGCACGAAACCTCGCAGAACGCCGTCGGCGACGTCCTCGCGAGCTGGCAGGGCGCGCGCGGCGAGCTCCGCGTGATGGGCCGCGTGACGGACGCCGCCACCGCCGAGCGCGTCAAGAACGGCGACCTCCGCGGCCTCTCGCTCGGGACCGATTGCGTGCAGTCGATGGACGGCACGGTCCTTTCGCGCGCGCAGCGCGAACTTTCGCTCTGTGAGGAGGGGCGTCGAGCGGGAACCTGGATCACCGAGCTGAATGGTCAAAAGGTCCACGAGGTCGCCTGCTTCTCACGCAAGGGTGCGCGCGCACGCTAAAGCATAATCGAAACTGCACAGGCTCAAAACCAGTACGCAAATAGACCCGACGCGATGACTGACACTGTTGCTGTTGACACGCCGCCGCCCACCACCACAGACCACGTCACTAAGGCGACATACGATGAGACCAAGTCGCTGGCGGACGAGCGGGCCAGCAAGTTGGCGGCTGCGGAGGCCAAGCTGCAGCATTACGAAGCGCGCGAGCGCGCCACTCTAAAGTCCTACGCGCCTGCGATGGAGGGCCTCGTCAAGGAGCTCGCGGAGGGCGCGCCGTTGGATGCGAAGAGCCACTTCGATGGCATGCTCGACTGGACTCGCACTTGCTACGAGCGACCAAATCTCGACACCCAGATGCAGCTCGGGACGGTGGTGCACGCCTGTGCGTCCAAGCTAAAGCGGGTGCGCGACGACGCATCCGTGGCGTCGGCGACTGCGGAGCAGCTCGCGGCGGCGGCCAAGGAGAACGAGACGATCAAGAGCGAGAACGGCAATCTGCGCCAGCGCGTCGATGAATTGTCTTCGTCCCTCAAGGAGATCCAGACGAATTCCGAGAAGTTGCAGCTTCAGCTCGAGCAGGCGGGTCAGCTGAAGGAGAAATTCGACTTCTCAAAGACGTCGTCTCGCGAAGCTGACGCGCCGAAGGTGGTCGATTCGGGCGCGGGCGTCGCAGTCGTGACCGAGAATGCCAGCAAGTTGGGCGCCTTGTCTGCCCCGGCGGACCCGTCGAGTGCGCTCTTTGCGTTCGTCAACGGCGCGAGCGCGGGGTTGACGGGGAGTCGCTTCATGCCAACGAGCTCAAATCACTCGATCTTGGGCGCGCCGTCGGGCAACGAGTCGATTGCAGCCGGTTTGCGGCCGATGTAGAAAATTCGTTATTTTTAAACATAGACGGTCAGAATGTAAAAACTAAAGAAACGAGCGCTAACGATTCGAGACGTAGCCAAACGTCTCGAAAAAATGGCCGATGACTACGACGTGTATTTTCGAATGATGGAGTGTGCTCGGTCCATCCCAGAAGGGGACGACTGGGGGTGCGCGCCGGAGCGTGTGGATTTGCCGGAGGAGTTGCCCGTGACGAGCGCCGTGGTGCGCTTGACGGGCGGGGGCGTGCACGTGTGTCGTGGAATGTCGTGCAAGTTTTTGGTGCAGGCGGACGAAACGGACCGATCGTTTACGTGCTCGCTTTCGGGTCGGATCCTGGGAGCTACATTGGAGGCGGCGACCGATTCGAATTGGACGGGTCGTTCGTGTGGGTCGGCCGACCCCGACATGCACAGCGGCGCGGCGGCGATCAGTGCGTGGCGAAACAAGAGGACGGCGTTTTCGGCCTCGGCGGCTGCCTATCAGAGGGCCTCTGGGATGGCCTCGAAGGACGTCGAGTTCATTGACCCTTCCAGCACGATTCTTGAGGTGGCGCCGAAGGCGATCAAGCGTGGCGCGCCCTGCGTGGACGACGTGGACGAGACCGTGATCACCGACCGAAAGCGCAAAAAGGCCATGAAGCGCATGGTCTCGCTCGAGCATCGCGACGTGCAGATGCGGCTGTTTGCCGACGCGTCCACCGTTGTGGTCAAGCTTTTTTCTACAGTTTCGAACACTGCTCCCAAGTCGACGAAGCGGACCGACAGCGCTACGGCGACGATCGCCCCTGCGACGTCGACGATGGACGGCGACCCGCGACTGGAGAATCTCGACTTTGTCCTCAAAATGGGCCTTAAGCGCTACGTCTCGAGGTGCAAGCACCAGAACGAACAAGTGACGCTCTCCGGCGTGCACGACGTGGCCATCGCGGCCAACGTCTTCGTGAAGTCCAGGATTCTTGAGTCCAATGCCGCGCGCCGACCAGGAAATCCGCCGGCGCGCATCGAGATCTGTGGGCAGATAGTCGAGATGTGCGCTCGGTTGATCTTCTCGCTGTGGTCGGTGCTGTGCGCAACGCCGTTCTTCGTGGAGTGCCAGTCGGGCGACTCGTTTCGGCCGTTTGCGTCGGGCGTGATGTACGGCATGAAACGGGGCATTCGAATGCGAAACGGCATGTGCCTCGTTCCCTCGATCGACGCGCTGGTCGCGCAGCTGCCGGAGCTGCGCTCCACGACCGCCACCACGGCCGCGAAGCAGCTGCAGGCCTCCAGCCACAGAGGACTGTGCAGCGTCCACCGCGCGATCTCGTCGATCGAGAAGATGGAGCAGAGCAAACAGGACGAAATGTTAGGAAAGCTTAAGGTAGTGTCGACGATCGGTGATCGTTTACTCGTGTTTGTAGGAGAAAGGCTTGTCAAAGGATAACCAAAAGCGTTTTTGTAAAAACTGCCAGGCCGATATGAGAGTTTTCGTGTTGTTCGCGTTGGTAGGCTGCGCCAGCGCCTACTACGAGTGCACGGCGGGCAAAGAGTGCGCGGACGCCTACGGCGCCCCCGTGTCGGGGTCCGAGTCGACGCTCGCCGCCGCGTGCGATGCGGACCTAAGCTGTTTGGCTCTACAGCATAACGAAAATTTACAGTACGGGTTCAAGTGCTCCACGACCACGATGGAGACCGACTCGGACTCCAAAGTGTGCTTGAAAAGGGACGATCCCCCACCGTCGCCCCCCCCCCCCCCCGCCCCCCCCCCAGCGGCCCCCCCCCCCGCCCCCCCCACCCCCCCCCCCCCCCCAGCCCCCCCCC
>Ga0314683_10000042_pt1 | contig 10520 bp, 1 predicted proteins | sample Red4_22May_surf_FD_205773 | JGI IMG/M metagenome (GOLD analysis project Ga0314683, IMG submission 205773) | Metatranscriptome of seawater microbial communities from Espelandsvegen Fjord, Bergen, Norway - Red4_22May_surf (Eukaryote Community... | ecosystem: Environmental > Aquatic > Marine >...
CGGCGACATGCGGGACACATCGGAGGTCCTCATGAAGGCGGTGCACTATGTCTGCGAGCCGTGCTCAGAGGTGATCATCCCCGACGCTGTCGCGCTCGCCGAGAAGTGCCAGGCCGACCGCGCGGGCCAGAATGAGACCGCCATCTGGAGCGAGGCATGCATCGAGCTCGACGCCACCTTGTACGACGACGTGTCCAAGAATTGCCTCTCGCGGATGCACCCCCTGCCCGCGAAGACCAACATGACCGAGGAGTGCTACGAGTACGGCCGCGACCTCTCACGCGAGACCTTCAACTGCGTCGGGGAGCTCAAGGCGGCGGCGGTGGCTGAGGGCTGCACCAGCCCGGCGACGTGCACCCTCCAGTGCCCCGCCGTGTGCGAGTCGGCGCTGGAGCTCGCCGCGCGCACCTCCCCGTGCACCCCGAGCGACGACATGTCGGTCGCGCCCCTGGTGCCCCACATGAAGCAGTTTCTGCAGGGCGCGCTCGCGTACTGCGTCGCCGGTCCCTCGGCCTGCCAGGAGCAGAACGACCAGATCGTGGAGCTCGGCGCGGGCTGCCTCAACTCTGCCGACTATACGGTCGCCACGGGCTGCTCCGGCGAGTGCAAGACGTTCCTCGAGTATTGGGAGTACGCGACCACCAACATCACGTGCCCGCGGCCCTTATGGGACACCATCGGCGCGTCGCCGTACAGCGAGCTGCTCAAGACCTACACCGTTGCCGTAGAGACGTGCAACGGCGAGTGCGTGCCGATCGATCTCGATGAGATCGCCGAACTGTCCGCCGTCTGCAGCAACGGCATGCTCACCGAGCCCTTCTTCGGAGTCTCGGCGTGCGTCGACCTAACCACCAAGATCAAGGGTAAGAAGACTTGTGTCAACGTCGACAACCTCCTCCCGTCCTCCGTCGTCTCCTTCGTCTACTCCACCGCCAACGTGAGCGCGGCCTGCCTCGACTGGCTACGTGACACGCCGGCGGCGACCTACCTCTGCGCGGCCGACCTGCGCGCTATCGGGAGCGGCAGCGCAGAAGAGGCCGGCTGCCCAGCGTCTTGCCTCGACGCCCTCGGCCGCGCCGACTCCCGAGTCTGCACAGAGGAGGACCTCGACATGCTCCCGGCCGGCGCCCTCGACACGGCGGAAATGGCGCGTACCGTCGTGAGGCAGGGCTGCGCGGGCGACTGCGTTCCGTCGAAGGCCGCTGAGATCCTCGATAAGGCGACCGAGTGCTACACGGCCATCTCGTCCGGCTTCTTCCTCACGAGCGCGTGCGGCGACCTGATCCAGCTCGTGCAGACTCAGTCGCGCTGCGTCAACCCCGACAACCTGCTGCCCTCCGTCGTCTCGGATAAGCTGCAGTCGGCTTTCGGCATCTCCGATGGCTGCATCGACTGGCTCATCGAGACGCCGCGCCTATCGTGGGAGTGCCTGCACGCCCTCGGCCCCGTCCAGACTGCGCCAACCGCATCGTCGTCCGTGGACGGAGAGGGGAGCGAGAGAGTGGGGTTCAGCTCCGGCGCCGGCTGCCCCAGGGAGTGCGAATCGGCGATGCTGCGCGCCTTCAACGACTCGGCGTGCGCGGCCGAGCAGACTGCGCTGCTCCCGCCCGAGCTGACGCTGGCCGCCGACACGATGCGCGTGGTCGTCATGGAGACGTGCGAAAGCGACTGCATCCCGTACGATCTGGATGAGATCATGGACCTGGCCTACGCGTGCAGCCTGGCGCTCGTCGACGAGACCTTCTTCCGCGCCGGGTCGTGCGCCTCCCTCGTCACGCAGTTCAAGACGGGGAGGACCTGCATCAACCCGGAGAACACGCTGCCCTCTGCCGTCCTCGACGCCGTGGAGTCCATGAGCAACATCTCGGAGGCGTGCCTCAATTACCTCATCCAGACGCCGATGGGCGGCTACAGCTGCGTCTTTGCGCTCGCTGACTTCAACGTGAGCTCGCCCGCGGGTTGCCCGACGGAGTGCCTCGCAACCATCGAGCAGACAGAGTCCGACCCGTGCACCGCCCAAGAGTTCAAACAGCTTCCGCCGCAGCTGGCCGAGGCCGCCACAGCGGCGCGTACCGTGGCGCTGGAGGCCTGCAATGGCGCCTGCGTCCCGACCGACTTTCCCCAGATCTACCAGCTCGCCAGCACGTGCTCGGTCGCGTCTGCTTCCGAGAACCCGCTCGCCGTCGACAGCTGCATTCAGCTGATCTCCCTCGCGAAGACCAACATCGAGTGCGTCAACAGCACCAACCTCTTCCCGAGCTGGGTGCTCGACATGGTGCAGTCCGCCACTGGCGTGAGCGACACCTGCCTCGCGTGGTCGCTCACGACGCCGCGCAACGCCTACCAGTGCGCCCACGACGTCCTCACCCAGGATGCGGGCGGCTGCTCTGCGTCCTGCGCCGCGGCCGTCGATCGGCCCGCCTCGTCGTCCTGCACTGCGGAGGACTTCCGCCTCGCGCCCGCGGGCCTCTCGGACCTGTACGACGTCGCCACCGAGATCTACCGCACTGCATGCCACTCCGAGTGCACGCCGGTGCCCATCGAGGAGGCGCTCATCCTTGGTGCCGCGTGCGAGGAGGAGATCTACGCCAAGGGCTTCTCCAACTCGAGCGCCTGCCTCTACCTCGTCGAGTTTGTGCACGATTACGCCGAGTGCATCGACTACGACAGCCTCTATTCGCAGGCGATCATCGACGTCATCGAGTCCGCCACTGGCATCACCGACGAGTGCATCGACTACCTCATCACGACCGACAAGATCGCCTACCAGTGCGTCTTTGTGCTCGACGAGGATCACAGCGAGTGCCCCGCGGAGTGCATCTCGCTGCTCGAGCAGCAGGCGACCTCACCGTGCGTCTGGCTGGAGTACACCGACCTGCCCGAGAGCGTCACCACCTACGCGCTGCGGCAGTCGGAGCAGATCGCCGCCATCGCGCAGGACGTGTGCGTCAGCGAGTGCATCGGGCAGTCGGACGCGGCCAACGTCATCACCATGGCCACCGCGTGCAGCGAGGCGGGCCAGACCCCCATCACGATGCTTCGCGATGGCGCTGAGAGCTGCGTGGCACTCATCGAGTGGGCCCAGGACAAGGCCCGCTGCGGCGACCCCGACAGCTACCTCTCCACCGAGCTGAAGACGATGCTCCAGGACGCGACGGGCATCTCGGACGAGTGCATCGAGTTTTGGCGCGAGACCCCGCGCGTCGGCTACCTCTGCGCCTCGGTCATCGCCTCTGGCGCAATGTACGAGTCGTTCCAGGAGGGCATCATCTGCCCCTCCGAGTGCGGAGCGGCGGTCTCCCGCGCGCGCGCCAACCCCTGCACCGAAGAGGAGACCACAGCAATGCCCGAGTCGCTCTACGCCGCCTACGATGCCGCCTTCCAGATCGCCAACGAGGTGTGCCCCGAGGTGCCCGTTCAGCTCACCGGCTGCGAGGCGTCCCTGGTCGACATGGCGGTGCTCGGCCCCCAGTGCCTCGTCGCCCTCGGCGCGGCGGTCGGCAACATCACCACCACTTTCACGACGGAGGGCACCGCGTGCGAGGAGCTCCACGCACAGCTGGCCACTTCCAACTGCTCGGCGCTCCAGACGGAGCCCGTGGCCGACTGCCTCGAGGCGCTTCCCGCCTTCGAGGAGGGCCGCCTCGCCTGCGTCGACTCGCTCGGCGCCGCTGCTGTCCTGGACACGTGCCCCGCGCCGTGCTATACCTGGATCAACGCCTCCATCGGGCACCCGTGCTTCGCCCCCGTTTCCGCGAACGTCCTCGGCTCCGAGTTTACCGCGGCGATGGTCGAGATGCAGGCCAAGCTGTCCTCGGCCGCCGAGGGTGTCTGCTCCAACAATTGCCTCCTCGAGACGCTGCCCGCCCTCAACGCGGCGTGGTGGGAATGCAAGGCCGCCCTTGGCGCGGGCGGCGGCGCGGGCGACAGCTGCGACGCCTTGGCCGAGGCGATTGTAGTCTCCGAGTGCCCCGCCCTCGAGGAGCTCCAGGACTGCGCCGCCGCTCTGCCCGCCCTCGCCGAGGAGAGCGCCTCCTGCTTCGCCCAGCTCGACGCCGAGCAGCACATTGCCGACACGTGCCCCTCCCACTGCGAGACCTTCCTCGTCTCCGCCATCGGCCACGAGTGCGCCGCCCTCGTCAACCCGAGCAATGAGACCGCCGTCGGCAGCCTCGGCCTCGCCCTGGGCGGCTGGCTCGCGGAGGTCGAGCTCAAGCTGGTCTCGTCGGCCCCCTCCCGCTGCAACAGCACCTGCCTCAGCGAGACCCTCCCCACGCTGCTCGACATCGCACCGCTCTGCTTCGACTCGGGCATCCGCAGCTTTGACGAGAGCGTCGACATGCACGTGCGCACCGAGGCGTGCGAGGAGGTGGTCGCTCTCCTCGACACGGGCGGATGCCCGACCATCTTCCCAGTGGGCGTCTGCGCGCAGGCGATCGACGACCTGCTCATCGCCGCCAACGAGTGCGTTGAGGGCCTTGGCCCGCAGCCCGGCGACCTGGCTCCGCCCTGCCCGCACGCGTGCACTCAGTTCCTGGTCATGGCATTCGACTCGCCGTGCACGAGCGACGTCGTGTCGACCCTCTTCCCGACCGTGCAGGCCAAGATCAAGCAGCTCGAGGAGAGCGTGCTCTCGCTCTCGGAGGCCCGCTGCGACCGTACCTGCCAGACGGAGACGATGCCCACCTTCTTCGATCTCACGCGGGAGTGCCTCTCCAACTCGTCAATCTCCCTCGTTGGTTACACCCCCAACGCCTCCGACGCTTGCTCTCAAGCGCTCGACCTGGCCACCTACTCCCTCTGCCCCGGCTTCGACAAGCTGCGGCCCTGCACCACCCAGCTGCCTACCTACTTCAGCGCCTACTCAGAGTGCCTCGTCTCGGTTGGCAGTGACTTCGAGGAGGTTCCGGAGGAGTGCCCGCCCCCGTGCCTGGCCTTCGTCACGATGATGATCGACAACGAGTGCACTGGTCCGGTCGTCGAGCGTCTCTACCCCGCTGCTGCCGTTGCAATCGAGCAGCTCGAGACAAAGGCGGACCAGCTCACGGCCAAGCTCTGCTTGGAGGCCCAAGAAGCCGAGGACTGCCTCGAGGGCACGGTGGCGCCGCTGGATGGCGACCTGAGCCTGTGCGTCTCCTCGCACTTGAACGCCATGTACGACGAGGGGGCTTGCGCGCGGGCGCACGCGGTCCTGATCCAGTCGACCTGCCCGAAAGTGGCGCAGCTCGAGGCGTGCCTGGCTGCGCTGCCCGAGCTCGTCGAGCAAAAGTCGAGCTGCACCTCACAGCTCGTGGCGGGCGAGACGGGCGTCGCGCCGGTCGCGTGCCCCACCTCGTGCCAGACCTTCTCCTTCACGGCCATCGGCCACCCGTGCGCCGACGAGGTCATCGCGCGGCTCCCCCACCACGTGGGCCACAACATATCCTCGGCGCTGCGCAGCATCGAGGAAGACCTCGTCGAGAAGGCCACCTCCCTTTGCGCTGACTGCTACCAGGTCTCTGCCCCGCTGATCGCGGAGCTCACGCCGCTGTGCGTCGACGAGATCCAGAGCGGCGACAGCAGCGAGGGCTCCTGCTCCAGCCTCTACTCCGAGCTGGTCGTCTCCACGTGCCCCGCGCTGGTCGAGCTCAACGAGTGCCTCGTCTCGCTCCCCCCCCTGGTTGCGTCCAAGACGGAATGCTACGACGCGCTCGGCGCCAACCCGTTCCACGACCTCGCGGCCACCTTCGAGACGTGCCCCGCGCCGTGCCCCGCCTTTGTGCTCTCGGCGGCCACCTCGCCCTGCCTGGACGTAGCGGTCGAGTCACTCGGCATCGCGCCCCTCACGGCCCTCGTCTCCGAAATGGAGGCGGCCGCCGAGAATGTCAAGGACTTCGCGTGCTACTCTGCCGTCGCCGAGCAGTGCAAGATCACCCTCATCTCGCTGCAGGCCGAGGCCGGCGCCTGCGCTGACTCCGAGGCCCTCCAGGGCGCCTGCCCCTCGCCGTGCGTCGAGTTCGCCCTTTCGATGGTCGCCAACCCGTGTTCAACCGACGCGCTGACCGCCCTCAACCATACCGAGCTGGCCGCCCAGATGGCCATCGTCGACGCGCAGCTCGCGTCCGTCGTGGACGACCGGTGTGCGACGAACTGCATCACCGAGACGGTGCCTGGCCTCCACGAGACGTGGCCCGACTGCGCGGCCGCCATCCAGTTCGGCGAACTCGAGAGCACCGCGTGCGCGGCAGTCCTCGCCATCGTGGCCGACAGCGACTGCCCCGCCCTCGCGCCTCTCTATGAGTGCGCCATCTTCATCCCGCAGCTCTCGGCCGACCATGCCGCTTGCATGGCGCAACTCGCCACGGGAAACCCGACGATCTGCCCCTCGCCGTGCCAGACTTTCGCCCTCACCGTGCTCAACAACCCGTGCACCTCGCCGGCCGTCGCGAGCCTCTTCCCGTCTAACGTCTCAATCGCCCTGGCCGACCTCGAGGCCGGCATGGTCTCGGCCTCGCAGGGGGCCTGCGAAACGCTGAGCGCCGTACAGGACACCGCCGCCTCCGTGCAGGAGTCGGTGGAGGCCTTCGTGGCCTCCTCGCCCTGCGTGGAGGCCACGCTACCTGCCGTCGCCGAGTACGGCCCGACCTGCGTCTCGGCCGCCGAGGCCGGCGACCACCTCACCTCCGACTCGGCCTGCGCCGCGCTCTGGCCCTACCTCACCAACTCGAGCTGCCCGCCGCTCGTGCGCCTGCAGCAGTGCCTCGTTGCGCTGCCCACTCTGCTCGTCGACGCGGACGCGTGCGAGGAGCAGCTGCTCGCGGGAGATTTCCTCACGGCCGACATCTGCCCCACGCCGTGCCAGACCTTTGTCCTCACCGCCATCGGGCACCCGTGCTCCGCGCCGCTGTCGTCGCTCCTCCTGTCGGACAACACCACGACGCGCATCGCCCAAGTCGAGGCCACCATCGAGGACAAGTCCAACGGCCTCTGCGAGAGCGACTGCAAGCAGCTCCAAATCGATCTTGCCGCGTCTGCGCCCGCCTGCGCCGCCTCGCTCACAGATGGTGTCGTGGGCCGCCAGGGCTGCAACGCCTTCCTCGAAGAGATCGCCACCACCACCTGCGCGCTCGCGGCGCCCATGCAGCCCTGCGCCGCCGCGCTGCCCGAGCTCGAGGCGCAGCGCTCCCAGTGCGCCGATCAGCTCGAGCGGAGTGATGTGCTCATCACCGACCAGTGCCCTTCGGCGTGCGCCGTCTTCATGCTCAACTTCCTCGGCAACGAGTGCAGCGAGCTGGTGATCGCCAACTCGGAGGCGGCGCAGTCGCACGAGGAGGTGGATATGGTCGCCATGCAGCCGGCGGCCGAGATCCTGTCGGCGAAGGGGGCGGCGCTCGAGACCTACATCACCGAGTATGTGGCGTACATGTGCAACTCGACGTGCATCCAGGGCACGCTGCAGGCGCTCGAGGACGAGGTGCCGCTGTGCACGGCCGAGTTTGTCGATGCCACGCCCCCCGCCATCGGGATGACCAACCCAGGCCCCTGCGGCGACGTCTACACCACCGTGCAGGAGTCAGAGTGCATCGTGCTGCAGCAGCTCACCTATATCATCCCCTCATGGATTGCGCGCGAGGTCTACAACTCTAGTGCCGTCTCGAGCGACTGCCTCGAGTGGACCCGCTTCGTGCCGCGCGCGGCGTGGACCTGCGCAATCGCCGTCTCCCAGGCCACTGCCCTCGGCAAGATCTGCCCCGAGGAGTGCAACTTTGCGCTCAACTACTTGGAGGCGGGCAGAAATGTGTGCACTCAGGAGGAGTTCGCCCTGCTGCCCCAGGAGCTGCGCGACACGGCGACCAAGCTGGTCTCGATCGCCGATCCGCTCTGCACCACGGACTGCCTCACCTCGTTGACCTCCTTTATGTCGATCACCACCGACTGCATCACCTCGCTCTCCATCGGCGGCGTCGCGTCCTCCGTCTTTGGCGGCACTTGCGAAGAGGCGATCGAGATCCACGAGGAGCTGCTCAACTGCTCCGGCACCGAGCCGGCGCTCGTGCTCAAAGGCGTGAGCCCCTCGTGTTACGAGTGGGCAAAGTCCATGGCCGACGCGGCCCACTCCTGCACCACGGCCCTGAGCGACCCCTCCTTCAACTGGAAGCTGGCCGACGCGTGCCCGGTGGAGTGCACCGACGCGCTCACGCTCGCCGCCTCCAAGCCGTGTACCGACGAGGACCTGGACGCCCTGCCGCGCATCAATGGCTCTGATGGCTCCTTCTGGAGCGAGCTTCACGAACTTGCCGACCACTTCTACGCCAAGACGAGCGCCCTCTGCTTCTCTGACTGCCTCTCCACCTCGCTTCCCGCCATCCGCGAGCTCTACAGGCTCTGCACTATCTCGGCGCAGAGCTTCGACTCCGAGGAGGCCGCCGCCCTCGTCGATCAGCGCTTCGGCTCCGCCGAGGAGGAGCCGGGAACGTGCATGCAGTTCCTCGCCGCTGTGGATTCGAGCTCGTGCTTCACGCGCGACGAGCTGGGAGGCATGCTGCCGCCCGAGATGGCTGAGAGGCTTCTGGTCTCGCTCGGCGTCTCGCCGACCTGCCTCGACTGGGCCGCCTCCGCCGAAGCGTCCTTCGACGCGTGCAAGGCTGCCTACGAGTACACCGAGGGCTGCCCCACCGAGTGCGCCGAGGCCCTCACCTACGCCTCGACCGGTAAGGACGCATGCTCCGACAACGAAATGTGGCGGCTGCCCCCCGCCGCTGCCGACCTCAAGTGGGACATCCTCGCCTTCGCGGGCGCCAACTGCGCTGGCGAGTGCCGCAACAGCCACGTTGAGGAGCTCAACGTGATGGTGCAGTCCTGCGCGGCGCAGCTCGACGAGCGCTTCACGACCGACTTCTGCCCGATTGCGTGCCTCGAGATGTTCGAGCTCTTCGAGTCCTCGCCGTGCGTGCCGCCCGCGCTCGAGGTCGCCTTCCTTCCCTCGTGGTTCGGCACCCTCAAGACGGCCTGCGCCCTGCAGAGTGAGTGCCTTGCTGAGATGGAGGAGATCAAGCCGGCCATCGGCTCGTGCTTCTCGGAGCTTCTGCTGCTGCCGCCGGGCACCGCCCACTGCCACGACGACTGCATCGCCGCCGCGCAGATGGCCACCAACTCGGACTGCCTCGAGGGCCTCGAAGTCTTCACCTCCGACCTTCGCGACCGCGCCGACCAAATCGCAAACTCCGATTATGCCAACTCGCGCTCCATCACCAACTTCGAGAAGCTCATGCGCGCCCTCGCCTACGGCGCCGCGGCCCGCGCCTTCGGCAAGGTCTACGGGGTTGCCCAGTCCATGTGCGAGGGCGAGTGTACCGAGCTCACCTCGAGCGTCGCCACGACGTGCGAGGCGGATCTCGTCGCGGGCTCGTGCTCTTCGGACTGCTACGTCGCGCAGTACGAGGCGGCGCAGGGCTGCCTCAAGGAGGCGGGCGTCGCCGAGTCTGTCGCCGACACGTGGTCCATCCACGGCGTGACACGCTCGTGCGAGCTGCTCTGCCTCGGCGTGGTGCCCTCCGAGGTCGAGGCGCTCTGTACCGCGCCCGACGCGTGCCTCTGGGAGTGCCGTGCCTTCGTCGGCAGCATCGCGGCGGACGAGCAGTTGGCCGAGTGCCTCACCGCCTTCGGACGGCTCGGCCTCGTCACCGAGCCGCCGAGCGCAGAGGAGACCTCCCTCTCCGCGCAGCGCATCGTCGAAAGCTGCGGCGACGTCGACGCAACCGGCTCGTGCCCTGTGCCGTGCCAGCTCGCGCTCAAGGACCTCGAGGGCGACGGCTGCACGGGCAAACTCGACCTCATCCTCGACGAGGCCTCCGTAGCCGCCATCTCGAGCGAGTGCTCGGAGTACGTCGGATGGCTCAACAACCCGCCGCCTTCGCCTGCCCCCCACCCCGCGACCCCGCCGTTTGCGCCGCCGTTCACGCCGCCGAGCGCGCCGCCGGGCGCTCCGGCGGTGCTCCCTCCTAAGGGCCGCTAAGCAGCAGTCGCTGCGCTCGACGCGGGTGCAAGAGCAGCAGGCGCGAACACAACCGAGGAGTGCCGCCTCTGGCCGTGTCCCGCGAGCCTTTCGTGGTGTGCGACGCACATGGCTGGGCCTCTTTGCATGCACCTTGCGTCTTTGAGCGGTGCACTGCATCTCGTTGGTGCCCCGCCCCTGAGCCCTTTGTGACTCGCTGTGCTGACGTGAGCATGCGCATCGCCAATGTGCTCATATTCTTCCACTACTGTAGTGGTATGTGCACATATGGCGGGGACCCATGTGGCGCGCGGTGGGGTGTCTGTTGACTCCCTCGTAGTCGCCGTAGTCGCCGTATCCCGGTGTGTGAGACACGTAGTACTCTTCATGTGGGAGGGATCAGACTCTAGGCGTTGGTATGTGCACATATGGCGGGGGCCCATGTGGCGCGCGGTGGGGTGTCTTTTGACTCCCTCGTAGTCGCCGTAGTCGCCGTATCCCGGTGTGTGAGACACGTAGTACTCTTCATGTGGGAGGGATCAGACTC
>Ga0314683_10000046_pt1 | contig 10412 bp, 2 predicted proteins | sample Red4_22May_surf_FD_205773 | JGI IMG/M metagenome (GOLD analysis project Ga0314683, IMG submission 205773) | Metatranscriptome of seawater microbial communities from Espelandsvegen Fjord, Bergen, Norway - Red4_22May_surf (Eukaryote Community... | ecosystem: Environmental > Aquatic > Marine >...
GCTGGATCCCGCGATGCTGGCCACCCTAATTACTGCGATCGGCGCTGGCGCCGTGACGACGCCCTGCCCGGCTTGGTGCGTGGCTCCTTTTGTTCGCTCATGGGCTTGCGAGACGGCCACCTGTGCACCGTGCCGCGATGCATGTGACAAGGTCCCGTTTCCTCAGCGGCAGCTCCCCAAGGTTGGCGAGAATAGCCGACGCACCAAGCGGCGCGTCGGTGCTGTGTATGCCGGTATGTCGGACAGCTGGAGCTGCCACGCCGCCTGGCCTCCCCATCGCTTATTTGTCATATTCGCCATGCCGCGTACCGGATCCACGACGCTCTGTGGGGTGCTAAACACGCTCGAAGATACACACTGCGCCTACGAGGCGCTCAATCCTGGCGAGCTGGCCTCACAAGATCAGCGGGCGATGCTCGCCTCTGACTCCGTGCAAGTACTCAGAGAGGAGTTCGAGGGCGCGTACAGCGGCTTCGGTCGTGCACCGTGCGCATGGGGCTTCAAGATTTTCCCTCAGCACCTGCGCAACTCGACTTTCATGGCTTGGCTGTGGTCGCACATTGATTCGGCAATCATGCTCGAGCGCATAAATGTCACCGCTCAGGTTGAGTCTTTGCGGCGCGCTAAGGCGAATGACTGCTGGGCGCCGGGCATTTGTAATCGGACAGCCGTGGTTGTCAGCGAGCAGGAGGTGGCTGCACACTCCGCCACAGCAGACACTTGGTATGGGATGGTGCGCGAGCATGCGGCGAGGCACTCACAGGTGGTGCAGCTCGAACTGACCACCGAGAACTTCCTGGGTGCGAATCGCTCCACGTGGCGCCCGCTTCTCAACTCGACGCTGTGGTCAACTCGATCACTGGCCTTGGATCGCCCCTCTCGTTGGTCTGTGGCCACCACCCCGGCTGGCGCGATCGCCTCCAATGGCGCCGCCATCCCTGATGGCGCCACCAATCCTTTGAAGCCGCCGTCGCGCACCAGCCGTAGTGCACAGTGCGACTTGTGCTCGGAGCAATGGTTGTTCATCTTGTCGACAGGACGCTCCGGTTCGACCTCGATCCTCGAGGCGCTCAACTCGCTGCCGGGCGTACACCTGCGCGGCGAGAACCAGGCATCCCTCGACATCGCCTGTGAACTCTACGAGCGTTATCGCGAAGGCTTGGCGCGTGAGCGAGTCGTGCGTCACAGCTCGCGGACGGCGGCAATGGAGCACGGTACGGTGCAGAACCAAAGCTTGTTGTGTAGCATGCAGAGCTTCTTTCGCGGCCTGCTGGGCTCCGAATACGAAGGAGCCCCCCCCCCTTTCGGCAGCTTGCCGCCATCCGCACCCGGCATGCTATTCGCACCTGGCCATGGCGTGCCCCCTCCCGATGGCCAGCCCGCGACACCCACCGTGGGCTTCAAGGAGCTCCTCTCTCTGAGGGCGCGTTCCACTGAGTACGATCACGACGGCCGCGCACCGCCCGCACGCCATCTGCCCATAGACCTTGACGATGACGCGTACGACGTGCTGAAGCTGTCCCGAGAAGCCCGCGACGGCAGGGCGGCGACGCTGGTGCCCGTGCAGGCGCCGCACTGGCTCACTTTTCTTCGAGCTCTCTTCCCATGCGCTCGTGTGATCCTCAACACGCGACGCAACACCACCGCGCAGGCTCTCTCGGCGTTCCATAAAAGGCAAGGCACCTCGCCAAGCGAACTGAACGCACTGAATGCGGCGGTGGGACAGATACGCGCGCTCCTCGGCCCAGCTGTTGCGTACGATCTCCCGATGGAGGACTTCTCGCCAGGGGCCTTCACCGCGCTCGCCCATTGGCTCGGCTTCGCGCGCTGCGAATTTGAGGCGATCCCACGCGCCAACGACGCCACTGCAGAGGGCGCGGCTGGCTCCGAATACCATGCCGACTACGAACGCGTTCGTGTTCGCTGTGGTGACGATCGCCGCTCCCATGATGGTGCTGACGCAGCAGACTTGTCCAAACCGCCTCCGCCACGTCTCCTGCCCTCGTCGGACGTGCGTTCAACCGAGGAGGGAACGAGGACAAGTCCGCAGGAGGTAGCAAGCGCCCGTTCGGCTGTGGCAATGATGGACACGATGCCACCATTAGCGGCTCTCCTCACGCTCGGGATCAAGCACACCTCCGATTATCGAGAGCGTCGCTCATCGCTCTCCGCGCTGCTCCAAAGCATCCACGAGGCGTACCCGGCGCTGCCGGTGCTTGTCATCTACGATGGGGCATACGTGTACAACGAGGATGCTATGGGCACGACGACGGCGGCGAGGCGCGACCATGAGCCTCGCTTCATTCGTCTCACGCGCGCGATGGGTCTGGCTGCCGGCCGCAATGCCATCGCCGACCACGCCACGACGCCGTACGTGATGATCATGGACGATGACGTGCTCTTCCATCGCGCCACGCGAGTTGAGTTGCTCGTCGCGCATCTGCACCGCAACTCACAGCTGGTGGTGGCAGCAGGCTGCTACCATCCTGCCGTCTGCTATGCCCACCGGCTGGTGGTCAAGGGGCGGAGTGTCGTGGCCGAGCATGTTCCGAGCATGGCGTCCAATGTGAGCTCGCTCGTCCCCGCAACTCTCGTGCAGAATGCCTTCGTCGCGCGCGTGCAGACGCTGCGTGAGCACCCGTGGGACGAGCGGCAGCAGCTGATGGAGCACGAGACCTTCTTCGCTTCGCTCGCTACCGCTGGACATCTCGTTGGCTTTGACCCGAGTGTGACCCTCCTTCACAGCAAAGCGGATCGGTCGTACGAGTACTTTCTCGCTCGACATCGTGAGGCGCTCTTTCTTCAGTTTACATGCCGCAATTTCCCGCGTGTTGACGTGTGGGAAATGCCTTTCTTCACGCTCAATTGCGGCTCCCGCAGTGTCACCTTTGCACACGATCGGAAGAAGGCCGTGTCTATCGACTGGGACGCGACCGATGACAGCTCGACCAGCGTCTACCATCCAGGCGAGACCGACCTCTTCATCGTCATCCCGAGTTCTGGCAAGCTCTCATATCTGCACGCGCGCGACAGACTCCGCGCGAGTTGGCTGGCAGAGTTCAAGGCCGCTGCCGGCCTGTGGCCTGCACCTTCACTCTCGTGGGACCACGGCTTCTTCATCGGCAATGACTCCAAGTCCAGGGCGACAGCCATCATGCCGACGCTTGCACGTGGGCGCGGCGTCATGCTTGGTGATATTGTTTGCGTGGACGCTGCGGACGACTACCAGCACTTGGGCCGCAAGGTCCTCGCATCGCTGCGGTGGGTCACGGAGAACGTGCAGGCCAAATACATTCTGAAAGTGGACGACGACACTTGGGTTGATGCCGCGTCAGTAGCAAGCTGGCTGCAATCCCACACCATCGAGTATGGAGGCGAGGTTCATGAAGCGCCCGTGGAGCGCGAGGGCAAATGGGCGGTGCCGCATGACCTCTTTCCCGCTTCTCAATACCCACCGTACGCCAAGGGGGGCGGCTACCTCCTCTCTTGCTTGGTGGCTCGCCGTGCGCTGAATGCCGTCCAGACGGGGCAGTCGCCGGTGATCGACAATGTAGAGGACGCAACAGTCGGCCTGGCGATGGCTGCCATCGGCGTGCAGCCCACAAAGGTCGCCAGCTTCAGAGAGATCACGCCCGTCATGATGTCCATCGTAGAGTACCTCAAAGCAGGCGTGAAGCTCCCTCCGCAGGTGCCTCCAAATTACATCGAAGACATTCGACGCGACTGCTGCTACGTGGACTCGGTCTATGGGCGGACTCTGCTGTACCATAAGCCGCTTGTGATGGATGTATGCGATGCGTGTGCCTTTCCAACGACTGCCAGACACAAGCGCAAGCTCTCACATCTGGAAAGATGGCCGTGGCTTAACACTGCTGTTACACCACCTTCCCTCTCTCCCGGATCGCTCTCTCCGATGCTATCGCCGGGCTCACTCTCTCCAATGCTATCGCCAGGCTCACTTTCCCCTGGGCTATCCCCAGCACCCTCTCCACTGCCGCCTCCATTGACGCCTCCCCCTCCCATGCCGCCGTGCCCTCCGCCCACACCGCCGTTGCCACCTCAGCCTCCACCTTCAGCACCCCCGCCGCCGCCGTTGCCTCGTCTACCGCCTCCGCCTCCGCCTGTACCCTCCCCACCACCGCCACAGCCACCACCACCACCACAACCACCACAACCACCAACTCCGCCAGTGCCGCCGCCGCACCCCCCATCACCACCGATGCCACCCCCGACGCCACCATGTCCACCGTTGCTACCGGCGCCGCCTACGCCACCCCCACCTCCTCCAACGCCGTGGTGGATGTTGCCAAAGCCGTCGCCAAATCCGCCGTCGCCTACGCCGGATCCACCGACTCCACCTGGCCCGCCGCCCTGCTTGCCCCCGCCCTCTCCGCCACCGAGGGCTCCCCAACCACCTTTGCAACCAGGAGTGATTTTGGTGAGGGACGGCACAGAGCTGACACTGGCATTATCAGGGACTGCCCCTGAGATTGTGCTGGGTGACGGGATCTACGTGTCTGGGCTGCAGAGGCCGCTGGTTGAGAATGGCAGCCCTGGGCAGTTGATTCCTGATTGGATGTGGCGAAACAGTTTCGTCATCGGCCGCAGTGTTGTGGTCCGTGCACTCAACCCAGGCAAGGCGACCCTCATGGGCCCAGGGATCTGTGACCCTGATTATTATCCTAACACTTGCGATCTGGTGCGACGTCGAAGCTTGAACGAGCACCGATCGCTGGGTCATGCACCCAAATACGACGAATATATGCGCGTTGTATACATTGATGCGACGCATGGCGAAAATATCGTCCTCGAGGGGCTGGTCATCATGAATGGCAACCTCGAATCGGATGATGGCGGGGCAGGTATTCGCATCTCTGGCTCAAGGGCACAGGTTACGCTCAATGACTGCGTGATTCGTAACAATCACGCATCGCTAACTAGCTCCGGATTGGGAGGAGCTGGAGGCGGCCTGCTCATCGAGAGCTTCGCCCGAGTGACGCTCAATCGTGTCGACATCCATAACAACAGAGCCTACGGTACAGCAGGCGGCGGTGTCATGGTGTACTCTGGCAACGTCACGCTCAATTGGTGCAACATTTTCCACAATATGGTGACGAAGAATGCATATTCGACTGGCGCCGGGTTGTACTTTGCAGTTCGAGACGTGAACGATCTCTATGAGGACTGGGCAATTGAACGATATGATGGAGTGCCACCTACCAACGTGATCATGCGCCACTGCCATGTCTTTGACAACAGAGGCGGCGGAAACTCTGTTGTCGGCGGAAACAACAGAGGGAACGGGAACGGCATTCAGGTCGAGAGAGGCGTCAACCTTATCATGGAGTATTGCCATATCCATTCGCATGCACCGCCGACTAACCCGCAGATTTTAGACGACTGGAGAGGGGCTGGTATGCACTTTAAGGGCAAGTCGCTCACGATGAGCGGATGCAACTTCACGAAGAACAGATCGTTCCAGGACGGGGGGGGGTTGTTTATTGAGGGTGAACTAACCTCTACAGCCACCATCACGAACTGTGTATTCGATCAGAACCAGGCAAACAATCAAGGTGCTGGTATCATGATTAGCGGGGGCAGGGTTGATATAGCTTCCAGTCGCTTGCACGGCAACATTGCTCCAAGGGGGGGTGGCCTCGCGATTATGGGCGGTACTGTTACGCTTAACAACGTCATCGTCCGCGGAAATGTTGCATCTTATGCTGGCAGCGGATTATATGGCCTGAAGGGCACTGTGTACCTCACAAACCGCACAGAGTTTGATAGGAACGGATTTGCACTCTTGCAAAAGATCCCAACAGCTCCGTACCGACCATGGTCGAGATGGAGCGCCGGCCCGCTTTCGTTTGAGTCTTCGGTGGCCACGCGAGAGAGCGTGGCACGCATTGGTGCCAGCATCCATATCCCTGGTTCTGTGGTTTACTATGTGCTGCCGGCGCCAGCGGGCACTTGGGTGCCCAATGGTGAATGCCGTGTGTACCGCGAATCTTGCATCGATAGCCCGGCGCTCCAAGAGATCCTTAGCAAGTTCCGCGCCCTTGGTAATCCGGAGCGGAGTGGAGTGCAGTGGAGTAAAGTGGAGTTGGAGTGGGAATGTGCCACTCCAGCACAGTGCGATGAATCCGCACTCAAGGCGTGCAATGCGGCATTCGACGCATGCAGCCTCACACAAGATGGTTCCATCCCCAGGAGTGCCTGTGCAGGAGACGACGCAAAGTTCTGCATCGGCGACGACTCTGAGCCGCAGCCCTGCACAGACATCCAGTTCATACAGCCTTGTGACTGGCTCAACAGCCCACATCTGGTGACTACACCTGTTACAAAGATGTACAGTCTACCAATCAACATCCCGATCGACACCGACTTCCCTTACAAGTGCACAGCAGGTCGCGTGGGTTCCGTCGACCCCGCTTATCAGGCATCTACAGTCTGTGCTGGGGCTTGCCCCCCAGGCAAATACTGCCCCACTTCGCCAACCATGGAGCCCATCTCATGTCCACTGGGATACTTTTGCGAAGAGGGAAGCGTGCAGCCCATCCCATGTGGCGGTGGCACATTTGGCAACACATCTGGCCTCGCAAGCGCCTCACAGTGCCAACCCGTTCGCGCTGGCTACTGGGCGCCGGTTGCATCTCAAGGCCCAGAGGTGTGCCCCAAGTCAGGCTTCTACTGCCCAGGCTACGCTGCCGACTCTGTCAATGGCGGCTCCAAGCCTATCCTGATCCCGACTGGCCAGACTGCGGAGACTGTGAGGAAGGATGTTGTCAAGAAGGAGCTCACTCTTCAGATGGATACATCTGAGTATGACGAGATCGCCGTGCGACGTGAGCTGGCGGCAGCCTATGGCGTGCCGGAGGGGTTGATCAGCCTTTCAATGCGCGCAGGAAGCCTCCTTCTCACCGTCACCTTTGTGGCGGCTGACGGCAACGCCACCTCCTCCAATCTCGTGGCGGCGTTGAATGCCGTCAGCGATGCCACACTCTCTAGCGTTCTTGGCGTGCCATTGACCTCCTCCACGCCACCAGTGGTCACAACGATCGACCTCGTCCAAGAAGCCATCTGCCCAGCAGGCTATTGGTGCTCCGCCGGATACGTGACGGTGTGCGAGCCGGGCTTCTTCCAGCCTGATGTCAATGTCGACAATGCAGGCGGCTGCCGCAGCTGCCCGCTACACGCGACGGGGCCTTCTGCAGCGACCAATCGCTCGCAATGTGAGTGCACCAACGGCTTTGTCCCGTCCTTCGCGAATGGCGTCGACAAGGGGAGTGGCTTCACATGCATCTGCCCTGCGGGCACGGAGATGCGCGGCGACGCAGCAGGTAACGTTGTGTGCGACGATTGCTTGAGTGGCAACTATAAGGCGGACCCCGCCGGCCAAGAGACCGTCTGTGTGGCGTGCCCTCAAGCGGATGCAGTCAGTCCGCTTGGTGCCACGAGCGTGGAGCAGTGCGGCTGCCCTGCAAATAGCTACCTCGCCAGCTTCCATCCGACCGACGACATGTGTGAGCCGTGCCCGCGCGGGGCACGGTGTCTCGAGGCGGCGACGCCTCCCACGCTCAATCTGACGGCGGGTCACTGGCGCGTCGGGCCCTACTCCACCGTGATTGAGACGTGCGCATCCGCGTCGAGCTGCATCGGCGGCGTCAACACGTCGGCCTACTGCGCCGAGGGCCACACGGGACCGCTGTGCGCTGTGTGCGCAGATGGCTACCGCCGTGGGAGCAAAGGCGGCTGTGTGGCGTGTGGCGGAGGGGAGGCGATCGAATTTGCCGACATCCTGCCAATCATCATTGTGCTTGGCGTGCTGGGTCCGCTCGTCTTAGCTTGCTGCCGCACGAGGATGATCCGGCGCCGGCGCGTAAAGGCCGCCTCCGACACCAGTGGACGTACTCCCGAGCGCCGCAAGCGGGCGTACCGCGAGACGCCGAAAGAGCGCTCGCAGCGAATCATCTCCGCCACGCTCACCAAAGTCAAGATCATGACGGCGCACCAGCAGGTGCTGCAAGGCCTGGCAGGCGTCTTCCGCATCACGTGGCCGGCTGCATTCAAGGACCTGCTCGCGTACCTGACCGTGTTCAACTTCGATTTCATCTCGATCCTGCCAATCGAGTGTGTCTTCCCGTACAACTTTCTCTCTGCTCTCGTCATTCGCACACTGGCGCCTCTGGGCGTGATCGCGCTCCTCATCCTGTCGGGCCGAAGAGCGATGCGACGTGGCAACGAGGGGCGTGGCTACTTGCTCACGAATGGTGGTGTCGTGCTGGTCTTCCTCTGCTATCCGAGCGTCACGCAGACGTGCTTCCGCTTCTTCCAGACGTACCAGTTCGACGGAGGCTACGGCACCTACCTGATCGCCGATTACTCGGTCGATGCCAACGGTGGCGCATATGTAGGCATCACCCCGTTTGCAATCGCAATGGTATGTGTGTGGCCATTCGGTGTGCCGCTGTTCATCGCCTTTCTGCTGTGGCGCTCCCGTGCACCACTCCTCGAGATCCGACGGAGAGAGAAGATCCTGGGTGGCGTGTATGATGGCGAGGCGTGGGCGGCACATCTCGCCGAGCGCAAGCAGATTGGAGAGCAGGTCGATCCCAGCGGCGAGATCGAGCCAGGTGTGGAGGGCTACCTCTGGTCGCTCACGGAGTCGTACCGTGGCTCGGTCTTCTACTTTGAGATCCTCGAGTACGCTCTGCAGAAGCTCACGCTCGTCGGACTGATCGTCTTCTTCCAGCCAGGCACGCTCGAGCAGCTCACGCTTGGTCTCATCGTGTGCTTTGTCTACTTTGGCCTCTGCTGCTACCTGCAGCCTTTCGGCAGCCTGGCCGACAACCTGATGGTCTGCGTGACTCAGTTCTCGCTCTTCATAGCAATGCTCGCCGCCATCATCATCGAACACGGCAGCCCAGACGTGCCACAGTCGGTGGTCACCATCCTATCAGTCGCGGCGTTCACGCCCGTGGTGCTCAGCCTCCTCCTGACAGCCCAGCTTCTCTTCAACGAGCTGGGCATCCATCCACTCGGCCTGGCATGGCGTCTGTGTTGGAGACTATGCAGGGGCAACAGGCAGGGGCCGGCGGTGGTGCTGAGGCCGAACATTCCTCCAGAGGTGGATTCAACGACGCAGGTGACGGCGGAGAGGCTGGCAGACATTGAGCTGCCAAACACGGTGACGCCGATGGTGGCTTCACTGCAGACCGAGATGGATGCGTTGCGCTTGAGCTTGCAGGCAGCGGAGGCCGCGGTGGCGGAGGAGAAGCGAGGGAGGGAGGAGGCGGAGAGAGGTAAAGAGGCGGCAGAGGCTCAGCTTCAGCAGATGGCGGAGACAGATGGGAACAGCACCGCGCTCACCACCCGCGTGGACCCGCAACCGACCGTCCCGGCCGCCGCGACGTCACTCCAAGTTCAGGAACCAGAGACGCAAGAACAAGCCCAAGCCCAACCGCGGGCGGACAAGTTATACACAGTGTGACAAAGAGAGAAAAAAAAGGTATTGGCCCGGCAAGCCGATCGGACTCGATCCCCGCTGCTCTTAGCGGCCTATGCTCGAGAGGGGAGGGCGAGCCACAGTGGCCCATTTAACCCCCCCTATCGAGTGTAAGGATGTGCGCGCCGGCGTGCGCCGGACGAAGCGCAACAAGAAGGACGCCTTCGAGCCGCCACCACCCTATCAGTCGCGGCGTTCAGGTCACCATCCTATCAGTCGCGGCGTTCACGCCCGTGGTGCTCAGTCGCCTGGCTTGGCGTCTGTGTTGGAGACTGTGCAGGGGCAACGGACCACAGCCAGCGGCGATGCTGGGATCGAACAGTCCTTCAGAGGTGGAGTCGGCGGCGGAGACGACGGAGCTGGCAATGGTGGAGTCGACGATGCAGGTGACGGCTGAGAGGGTGGCAGGCGTTGAGCACCCAAACACGAAGAAGGAGACGCCGATGGAGGCTTCACTGCAGTCCGAGACGGATGCGTTGCGCTTGAGCTTGCAGGCAGCAGAGGCCGCGGCGGCGGAGGAGAAGCGAGGTTGAGAGGAGGCTGGTAGGTTGGTAGGCGTCCAGTCGGCGACAAACAGACCGAGATTGACGCACTGCGTCAGAGCTTGACGGAGGAGAGGCATTAGAGGGAGGCAGCGGAGAGGGCGGCAACTAGGAAGGAATGGCAAACAAGAGAGGTGGCGGAGGTGAATCACCGGGGCAGGTTCTCCGTCAGTGGCGGAGGCGCGCCAGGTGTGGCTGGGCCTGTTATAGTGCGGCATGCCAGCCGCACGCTCTCCCGGAGCTTAGTATTCACGCGTACTCGGTACTGTAACGTGTAAGTGTGTGAGTCCGCAGCCCGCTGCTTCTTTTGTCAAGCAGCGGGCAAGGGACCGACGAGCGTGAAGAAAAGATACTGTAAAAAAAAA
>Ga0314683_10000047_pt1 | contig 10380 bp, 1 predicted proteins | sample Red4_22May_surf_FD_205773 | JGI IMG/M metagenome (GOLD analysis project Ga0314683, IMG submission 205773) | Metatranscriptome of seawater microbial communities from Espelandsvegen Fjord, Bergen, Norway - Red4_22May_surf (Eukaryote Community... | ecosystem: Environmental > Aquatic > Marine >...
AATTTTTTAATTTCATTTTTTTTTACAATTATAAATAATATATTTGGCATAAAGATATTAATAACAATGAATACTTCTTGGTGCACCCTGTCTAAAAACCAATAAGTTTTCCATTTTAATATATTTTTATATGGATCTCATGCCAATTAACATTCTCTTTGAATAAACGGATGAATAAAGGAAAGGTTACATAAAATTTTGCCATCTCAATCCGATCCCAGTGAGTATCAAAAACCGAAAATACACTTTCATTAACAGTTTGAAAGGACTAGTTCTGCAACGTTGAGCAAATAGTTTGGTTACAAGAGCCCCCTCGGACGCAAACTCTTTTTCCAACGTTTTTTTTTTTAACATACGAAACAACTTTGAAGGGAGCCTCAAAAATGCTCTTAAATGTGGTCTGTATTCTGTATTCTAGTGTCGGAACATAGGACAACATAATCAATAATAATAGTCTGTGTGGCAAGTTCAATTTCTTGGTTATTTGCTGGCTCAAATATTCCAAACTGTAAGATGTCTTTAAATCTTAAAATCACGCGCGCATTCATAAATTTTCAACATTTAAACATTTAACAACGTTTCGATAAGGATCTGATAGAACAACAATAAACATGGTTGATTGGTGGTGGTCGGGTTCTATTTGTTGGCGTCGTTGAAGACGGTGGCGATCACAATGACCAGGTGCTCGATGTCAGCGACCCGGTGAAGGAGGTTGGGGGCAATCCTGGCAAGGTTCTCATTAGCAAAGTCGCAGCTGGGGAAGACGTGGACGATGGCAGGTTGGTTCTCCTCGTTGACCACGTTGGCAATACCAGCCGCGGACTTGAGCTGCAGGTAGGTGATGAAGTTGTTCCGCAGGATCTTAGATTGCTTCTCAATCTCCACCAGATCTGAGCCGTGAGGCAGGGCGAGCAGCATGCAGTGCTCGGACTTGGTGTCCATCTTCTTCTTGACGCCGTCGATCTGTGCGTCCTCCAGCCTCATCCTCTGAACAATCTTGAGGTTGGACCCATGCTGAGGCAGGTACTCTCTGGCGAGGTCCCGGCACCCGGACACGTAGTGCATTTGAACGTTGGCCATGTCGTTCTTGAGGCCCAGTATGCCGGACCAGCAAATTGGATAAGCCGCTAGGTGGGGCATCCTGTAATCGGTCATGGCCGCGGTGTCGCAACTCGTCGCGTACGGCTGCTGCGGACTATGCGCCTTGGCTGTGGAGAAGTCTGTGACGCCGGCCGAGTGAGTCAACCGTTTGATCTGGCTGCTGTGGGCCGCGGGGGGAACCAGGTCGTCCCTTCTGAAGGAATCCATGTGTGCGGAGGGAGGTCCCACGGTCTCCCTTGGGATGTAGGGATTCTGACTGCCACTATGCGCCGGCGGTAGGTTGTGCGCCGGTGGTACATGGTACAGGGGCGATTCGGTTTGTCTATAGGGTCCTGAGCTGTGTGCTGGGAGCGGTTGTCGACGCTCCTCCTCGAGATGGTGCATCATGGGCGGCACTGAGCCCGGCCTAGCTTCCTGCTCCATATACCTTTCTCTCAACAGAGATTGAGCATACTGAAGCGCGACAACCCTTGGATGACCGGCGCTCATCAGCTGGTTGCAAAGATAGTTTCGCAAATTATACATTTCCAATGTTTGCGCATCATATGGTTGTTGATGATCATTGTAAAGGGCCTTCTCTTCTTCCTTGGTATGAGCTTGCTCTGGCAGGCTGGACAATGGCGTGCTGGCAGGCCGATGAGAATCCTGCTCTCGTGGGAGAAGGTACTCTCGCTTGACCGGCAGCTGCTGCTGACCAATGTGCAGAGCGTCGAGGAGGATCTGCTCCCGGCCCTTTTGCTCAGCCTCTGGATCCTTAGCTCCGTCGCGTTGCTGCAACGACACCCGCTGGCCCTCGATGGTTGGGGCTGCACGGGAAACGGGAACAGCAGATCTTTGAAGAGGCGGGACCTGGTGCCTGGAGATGGGAATTTGCGAGGTCACAACCATGGGAACAGCTTGCCTAGAGGTCACCAGAACAGCCGACGCAATTGGCATTCTTGGTAGACCAGCCTGAGCAGCAGAAATTTGCATTCTTGGCATGCTGTTCATTTGAGTTGAAAGTGGCATTCTCGCCATGCCTGCAACTGCAGTTGATACTGGCAGAGGACTGTTTAGTGACATTCGCGCCATGCTAGAAACTGCTGGAGGCATTCTTGTCATGGCGGAGACGACTGGGACAGGAGACATCCTCGGTACTGAGGATATAACACTGCTTTTCGGCATTCTCACCAGATTTGCGACAACAGCTGTAGGCATTGCAACAGATCTTGGGATGGGCTCCGTAGGAAGTGAAACGGCAATACTGGTGCGTGGAACAGCCGCTGGTTGTTGTAGCTTAGCTGAAGGCTGGTTCTGTTCCAGCAGCACAGGTTGAGTCTTCCTGATACTCTCGGGTGGAAGAGGTTGGGTAGGCAACTGGATTGGTAGAGTAGCCCTAGGTCCAGAGATGACTGGAGCAACATTCACCGGAGCACGGACAGGAGCAACCATCCTTTGCGGCGGTCGCACTTGTTGGTCATGACGTGGCGGTAGTACAGTGGGTTGAGGAATCCCTGTTCGGATGACAACGTTGGTCTGAGCAACTGAAAGTACAGGGGATGTAACTGCCTGCACAACACTTTGAGGAGAAGATAACGGACCTGAGGAGGATGGAATAGTTCCTGCTGTAATAGGAATACCACCTGCCAGAGAGAAGCCGGGCATGGGGACAAGTTGATGAGCTGCAGCTTGCAAAGCAGCCTCCTGCTTAGCCTGCTCAAGGATCAACTTGATCTTCTGGTCAGTGTCCGCAGATTCTTCCTCACTCTCCCTCGACTTTCCTCCTGTGGATCTTCTAGTCCTCGAAGATTTCGCTGACCCGGGACTTATAGCTGGAGATAACTTCTCGTCAGTTGACAATCTGAGAGAAGTTGCCGGAGATGCTTGCATCGGTGACATAGTCTGCAACAAAGGCTGTATAGCGGCTGATGATGTTGAAATGGTGAGCGGAGTTGTGGCTTGAGATGCCACCACCAAGACCTTAGGTGCAGGTTGTTGAGGAGAAACGGTTGCCTTACCTCCTCGTCCACGTCCTCGGCCAATAGGAGTTCGAGGTGACAAAACCTCTGGCTCCGGCTCAACCTTCTTATCTTCCTTATTTTCAGGTGTAGGTTTAGAAGTTTCCTCCGGCTTGCTCTCGTCATCAGATCCCTGGAACTCGAACACATCAAGAGGCTTGTCATCATTTGTTGGTGCTGGCGTAAACTTTTTCAGGCCACCTCTAGCTAGACCCCTGCCTCCTCGTCCTCGGCCTCGGCCCCGTGGTGTTTGAACAAGCTCGGGTGTTTCCAACTTTTCAGTTTCAGTGGGTTGTACCTCTGGCTCCTTTTCCGGAGAAGTTTGGCGTGTAGATCGAGCACCACGTCCACGTCCCCGAACCACAGGAGTTGAGGTTTGCACCAAGGTAACACCTCGTCCCCGACCTCTACCCCGACCGCGACCTCTAACTACTGGCTCCTCAGTCTGGACAAAGTCCTCAACTATTTTCTTTTCTTCAACCGGTTCAACCTTTTCTTCAAGTTTTACTGGTGTAACTGTGGCTGGTTGCGCAACTTCTTCTTTCTTTGGAGTAACTGTGTTGTCGGATTCAGCAGTTTCCACCTTGTTTGATTCATCACGAGCTTGCCAATCCCGCTGTGGAGAATGTTCTTGCGGAGACATCTCTATGCCAAGTCCCGCCACAGCTGAAGCAGCCTCATCGTCTACTGGAACCGCGATAGGCTGCTCAACAACATCCATACTTTCAACATTTGGTGTTGTATTATTGACGGAAGGATCTTCTGTGTCAAAAGAATCGAAAGATTCTCCAAGAAGTGCGTTAACTGCACTCTCGGTCTCTTCTTGGGAGATGACGGTGCGCTTAACTGGTGGTTCCGCCTCTGGAGCAGGTTCATTTGCTGCTTCAAATTGACTTTGGTCGGTTGATTCCGAACTGGTTGTGATCTCCGCCTCCTCCTGGTCAGTAGTGCTAGTCTCCATCTGGCTGGTGATGCTGGCTATGGATTTCTCCAACTGTTCCTCTCTGGTTGGTTCCGGAACCTTTGGTGTTACCACTTTGATCTCTGGACTGCTGATAACACGAGGAGTACTGACATGCTCCGCAATGATCTCGGGTTCGTCATTCTCAGGTTCTGAACTTGGTTTAACTGGTTCCTCTGCAACAACCTCATTGTCGCTGCCAGTGTCCTCACCATCTCCGATGACCAGGCGACCTTCTTCATAGTCTGAGGCTGGACTTGGTGAGCTGGCCGCATCAAGGTTTCCTTGTGCAAACATATCATAGCTTGACACTGCTGGACTTTTCTTCTCCACTTCAGTATGACCAGAGCTGGAACTGGTCTCAAAGGTGGATATTGAGCTGTCCAAGATTGGTTTCTCATTTGAGCTGGTTAATGAGGAATTATCGTCAGTCGACACTTTTCTCGTACTCTGGATAGGTTTCTTCTCCTCACATTTTATCTCTTCCACATCTTTGGATTCGGGGGATTGAGATAATGACTTTTCTTTTGGAGAAACAATCTCGCAATCCGTTTCAACTTGTGGAACCGCCTCGATTATATTCAGTTTAGGCTTCAACTTCTCTTCAATTATCTTGACTTCAGAAGAATTCCCGCTTTGCTCTTCAACTGCAGCAATCATTTTGGTTTCCGCAACAATCGTTTTGGTTTCCGTCTTATGGACTTCTTTTTTATCGACGGGCTTTGGCTTAATCATTGCTATTTCCTGCTCTTTGTGTCGTTTCTCTGCCTCCCTGTGAGCTGCTTTATTGAAAGCGTGGGCCAGGAGGTATGTTGGTTTGCCTCCCGGGGAGATGAGAGGGGAACGATGGCTGCCTGGGGATTTCTGGGATTCGGTAAATTTTCCGCCTGATTTGATCCCTGGAGATTTTAAACTTACCGGAGATTTCAAACTTCCACCAGGAGATTTTCTGGATACTTTGGCAGGCAAATCTACGTTGACTGAGAGGAGACTGTCAAAAAGATTCTCGCTCTGCTTTTGTCGTTCATGGGCCGACAAGCGACGACTTCTCTCAAGACTCTCATCTTTCTCAGAAACCTTCTCCGTCATCTCATCTTCGCTGGAACTAAACAAGCTCACTGCTAGAGTTTCCTTTGGCTTACTATCCTGAGGTTTGAGTGTGGAGGGTTTGATTTCCTCCTGAGACGGCTGTGGTGCCCCTGATGCAGATATCTGAGGTTTAATGTCCTCCGTCTTCTTGGTTTGAAAGGTCGGGGTTGGAGGCCTACTGCGTACGTCATCATCAGAATCCGACATAAGGGCCGGAGAATCCAGCATTTTATCCTTCTCATTGTCAGAAGCACTGAAGACTTGATCCACGCTAAGTTTTGGAATTAAGGCCTTGGTGGTCGGAGTAATTGGTTTGTTTAAACTTGTATTAGGAGTTGGAGGTTTGCTATTCCGACCAAAACTTTCATCTTCAGAGGATGTACCAAATATCTTTGCCATTTTTTGTCCTAGCACAGATTTGTCTTTCTCCTTTGTTTCCTTGTCTCGCCTTTTTTCCTTCTTGGCAGACTTCTTCTTCTTCTCGCCCTCAGTTTTGATGTTCAACAAAGGTTCCGCCTTGAATTCGGTTTTAATTTCCCTTTTGATATTGATTTCAGATCCCAGAACTCCGATTAATGGCTTGCTCTCATGATCAGACTCCGAGGAGAAAGGTTCGGATTTGACGAGAGACTTCAGCTTCTTGACATCATCAAGATCCTTCATGGGACTCTTCTTCCCCATGGCCAGCACCGCCAGGGCAGAAGATTTCAACTCCCCGGATTCAGACTCGCTGTCAGATACCCGGACAGACAAACCTTCAACCTTCAGCTTCTTGGGCTTACTATCACTGCTCTTCATCTCAGTGTTGGACTCTGAGTCGGTGAAGATGTTCACCTTGGGCTTCTTGTGAATTTTTATCGGACTATCCTCGTCAGAGCTGTAGATGGGGGCTGAGGGTTTTCCCCGTTGGAACCCATTCGAGGCCTTCAGCTTTTGGTAATCGAAAATTTCTGAATCTGAATCGTCAGAGGAGACCATTAGCGACTTCTTGGAAAAACCAGCCATCTTCAATTCACTTCCAGAACTCGACATTTTCTTTCTTCGCCTTTCATGCGGAAATTCTCCATCATTTTCAGAGCTGGAAATCAAAGATTTCTTCTTCATCAAGAGGACATCGCTATCATTACCGGAGAAAGTCTTCTTGAGTCCGTCCGACATACAGTCGTCCGAGGAGTCGATGTTCCTCCTCCCCTCCTTCTTGGCGCGCTGTGCCTTCAGCTTCGAGAACTTCTCCAACGCCTCCGCCTGCTTGCGCGCTTCATCATCCTCGCGCGCCTTCACGCAGGACCGACGGGCTTTAACCTTGTCGTACATTGAGAAGTAAATTGGATTATTCACATCAAAGATTGGTTCATCAAATATGCTGAATTTAGGCTTCGAGTCATCTGAAGTTCCTCCTTCGTCTGAACTGCTCTCGTGATCAAACTTCCTTTTCTTCTTTGCATGCTCTTCTTTAGACTTTTTCCTTTCTTCCTCCTTCTTTCGCTTCCTTTCACGTCTCTCACGCTCCCTCTCCTTATCCTTGATCCGGTCCTTGTCCCTATCCCGATCTCTGTCCTTATCGCGGTTTCTATCCTTGTTCTCCTTGCTTTTATGCTCTTTGTCTTTGTCGCGCCGATCTTTGTCTTTCTCTGAGCGATCTTTGTCCTTCTCTGAGCGATCTTTTTCCTTTTCTGAGCGATCCTTGTCCTTTTCCGAATCCTTCCGATCTCGATCCTTATCTGAGTCTTTCCGATCCTTCTCCTTCTCTCGCCTGGACTCCTTCATCTTCTTCAACTCCTTGTCCCGCTTCATCTTCTCGTCGTCCGTGGACAAAGACAACGACTTTTCGTGGCGGCGAACTTTCTCCTCGTCATGCTTACTGCTCTTCTTTTTCTTGGCCTTCTCTCGGTCCAAGTCCTTTTCCCGGTCCTCCTTCCTTTCAGACTTGTGCCGGTGTTTCTCTGGCCGCTCAGAGTCGTGTTTAGACTTGGATTTCGACGAGGATGAGGATGACGAAGATGAAATATGCTTGTGTTTGCTCTCTTTACTTTTCTCGTCCTTCTTGGGCTCAGATTTGTCAGATTTCTCTAGCTTTGGTATCCTGCCCATCGACAGTTTACCGACAGGGTCGGATCTCTGTTTCTTGGCGTCCAGCTCTGTGTCCAGCTCCACCTTGAGTTTGATCTGTTTGGACTTGGGCTCCAGCTCCTCAACCTCTGAGTTAGAGCTGAGACGCCTCTTCTTTTCTTTGGTTTCATCCGGTTTCTTGGACTCCTCCTTGTCAACAGACACGGGCTTCTTTTCTTCCTTCTTGCTGGTCTCTTTGCGGATGGTAGCGGTGGCAGTCAGGAAGTCTTTCAACTCGTTCTTGTGTTTTAGTTTCTGTTTATGCTTCTGGGAATCCTTGCTTGATTTCAGCTTATCTTTGTTGAACAGTAGACCATCTTTGGATTTCTTGACATCCTTGCTGATTGTGTCCAAAATGTCAAACTTTTTATTCAATTTGTCAATTTTGGGTTTAGTTTGTATGAGAGTTGGTGCAAACAACAGCTCTTCTTTAATATCTCTCTTTTCACGAAATGAAAGACTTTCTATTTCCTTTTTGATGCTTTTGATTGGATCCCGGGAAATTGCGGTGTCCAACTTTTTCTTGGCCTCAATGCTGGGATCTTTTGTTGTTGATGTCACATTAGGGTCGGAATCAGTCTCTTGAACCGTAGAGATAGATTCAGTTTGGTTGCCAGGATTGGTGGAGTCGAGCTTGGGTGAGCACGTAGTTGAACTTGCCTCACCTTTTTCTACACAAGGAATAATAACTTGTGTCGGAGTTTTGGCCGAGGGGGCCATGGTGCACGTTGAAATTGTTTTGGTGGAGCCGACGGTGGAGAGGGTCGACCGCGCCGTCGAGGCCGTCATGCCGGTCGACTTAAGGGTCGGCGTCACGGTCGCCGATGGTTTTGTAAACGCGGCCGGTTTGCCGAGTCTATCCACCAGAGGTTTAATGGGCACAGTCGCCGAGGTGGCGGCGGTCCCCGCCTTGTTTGGGAGCGGCAGCGGTCGTCCCGTCAACTGTTTCAAGTCCTCGCCGACGGGTCGACTCGGTAAATCAAGAGGTTTGACTTGACCGGGAAGGGGCGACGGCGGTGGTGGGAAATACAGCCGGTTAGAGAGGGAGGGACCCCGTGGGGAAGCAGGGGTAGAGGGGGACTGGGGGGCCGGAGACCTGCTGAGTAGGGGCGAGGGCAACGGTTTTGTTGGTCCCGGCCCTTGGGATGAAGTAGAGGCCGGTACAGGCGACATCACAGCTGGAACTACGGGTAGCGGAGGGGTGTCCCGAGGGGGCAGGGCGGGGAACCTTGAAAATTGGTTGACAGGGGAGAAGAGGGGACTGTCCAGGTTGAGTAGTGGACTGTCGCCTCCGTGTTTGAGGGGTGCAACAGGACTTTGTTTGAACCCAAGAGTATTGAATCCACCAGACCCGGGAGAGTTTTCAGGTTTATCCTCCGAAGGAGTTTCTTTTTCATTCTCACGAGTCTCCAAACGCTTCGAGTCGTCATCGAACACGGATTTCCTCGACAAAAGTTTCTGGACAATGGCCGAAGGTTGATTTGGTTTGATGTCGATGTTAAAATTTCTGGAGCCGTCGGACCTTCCGGGTCCCGCGACACGCACAGAACCAGACCACTTCTCGTACTGCTCGTTCAAGGACTTTATCCTCTCGTCGAGGTTCTTGGTGACGGCCTTTGGTTCCTCGGTCTTAGGCTGAGGAGGTCTCTGAACAGACTTTGGACTCGGCGAGGCCGGGGAGGCGGGCACCCCACTGGGAACAGCCACAGCCAGCAGACCGGTCATCAGTCGGGGATCCTTGGGCTTGACCTCGACGTGGGAGTTGACTTTGACCATGAGTGAGCCAGGGACCTGGTCGGGGCTAGGTAGTGTTCTATGAAGGGCAGGTACAGTCGGTGAAATCCTTTGTTTGACGAAGCTGGCCGAAACCGGTGTGCCGGGCAGGCTCGGAGACTTCAAACTCGGGGACTTGAGGCTCGGGGATTTCAGTCTTGGGTCCCGGGTGCTCACGGACGAGCTCCCGTACTTGGTCGGTGAAACGATGCTCAGCTTGGCGAGGTCCGGTCTTCCTGGCTTGAGGACTGGGTGAGTAGAGTCTCGCGGTGAGATCTGGCTGGGGGGCCGCAGCAACCGCTCGGTACTGCTCCGGCGGTCCCCAGGGGAGGTAGATAAAACGTCCTGTGCAAACATAGGAAGAGGTAGTGACATGGGTTCTGAAGTTGACGAAGTTCTCAGATGAGAAGAAAGACGCACTGGACCGGCCGTCGGCCTGCACATCAAGTTTTCAGGGTTTTCATCACAGAGAGGGGTGCCGGGCCGAGACCCGTCAGAGTCCGGGGGCGGAGCGGATGGGGTCCGGGGGGCTCCGAACCCGCCTTCCGCCTCCGCCTCCTGGGACGCGGCGGACATGACCCTGAGGAGAGACTGTCCTGCGGCGTAGACCGGTATGTGGTTGGGTGTGGGGGGCCGGCGGTCTGTGCCGGGGTGGGAGGACCTCGACACGGCAGAGTCCGTGGAAACTCGGCGGGGAGGGGCTGACACGCGCGCGAGTAGCTTGGCATTATCTACATCAGGTACGCTGCCACTGCTACCGCTGCTCGTATCTTCTGACAATCCGCTGTCCACACCGGCCAGCTTGAACTGACCCTTCTTGTCATTGTCCTGGTCGATCATCCGAGGATCGCTGGGACGATCCTTCGAACGGTCTCCCGTCACGACCAATGCACTCCTGTAGTCGCTGGGTTCGGTTCCCTCGATTGTCCTGAACCGTCGACGACGATCGTAGTCGTCGAGGTGAGCGGGGGACCCGACCCTGGAGTCAGGAGCCGGGGGTGAGATCGCCTGGGTCCTAGGCTTGTATCGGCCAGCTCTGAATGTATCACGTGAGGGCGAACCGTGCCTAGACCCGTCGGAAACGACAGAGTCCCTGTCGGAGAATGTCCGACCGTCGTTTCGAACGTCGTAGCCGGAGGAGCGCGAGTGTGCGCCGGGGGATCGCCCAAGCCTCGAGGGTGGCGAGGGGGACCTTGAAGCGGGAGGCGGAGCACGCCGATGAGGCGGAGTAAAGCATCGGTCGCTGTCGTCGAACTTTCCTCGCTCGGACTGAAACTTTCTGAGCTCCTCGTCGTACTCGTCCCGACCCTTCCGTTGGGAGCAGCCCTTCTCCTCGCGTCTACTGCTTCC
>Ga0314683_10000055_pt1 | contig 10149 bp, 1 predicted proteins | sample Red4_22May_surf_FD_205773 | JGI IMG/M metagenome (GOLD analysis project Ga0314683, IMG submission 205773) | Metatranscriptome of seawater microbial communities from Espelandsvegen Fjord, Bergen, Norway - Red4_22May_surf (Eukaryote Community... | ecosystem: Environmental > Aquatic > Marine >...
GGCAAGGTGCAGTGTGCTGCCCCTGCCAATGTGCTGGGCAACATGACTGTGGACTACTCGTTGAATGGTGTTGACTTCTTCCCTACCTCAATGGACTTTGAGAATGTGGCCCCAGCCAACATTTCCAGCATCTTCCCTAGCCTCGTGGCAGCTCGCGGCGAGACCCAGGTGGTGCTCTCGGGCACTGGCTTCTCTGCTGCTGCCCCTGTGTACTGTGGCGTCGCTGGCTCTTCGGCTGAAGACAACATCTGGATGCACTCCACAGCAACTGTTCTCTCGGCCACTGAGGCTTCTTGCATTCTGCCAGCACGTGGTGCAGGCTTCCGGGCAGTAGAGGTCAGCCTGGGAGAGACCGCAGTGATGACTCGCAGTGGGCTCCAGGTCGAGTTTGTGCGTGAGACTACAGTTCAGCATGTGCAGCCATCCCGTGGCTACATGATGGGTGGAACCATTGTCACAGTGAGTGGTACCGGCTTCATCGCAGGGCAGACATCTTGCCTGTTCGGGTCGCACCTGATGCCAGTCGATGCCACTGTGCAGTCCTCTACCAAGATGCTCTGTGTGGCTCCTGCCGACCTGTTGGGTGAAGTGGCATTCGAAGTGTCAGCCAACTCCCAAGGTCAGGCCCTCACGAGCTCGCAGTACAGCAGGAGTGGCAAGATCTTTGTGTACGATGCTGCCACCAATATCGTTGACATCGAGCCCCGCAGCGGCCCTGTAGAGGGCTCCACAGTGCGGCTAACCATGTCGCACCTCCCATCGGGCGCCACTCCTGCATGCCTCTTTGACTCGCGCATCTACGTCGAAGCCGAGGCTAGCAAAACTGGTGTCGTCCAGTGTGGAGTACCAGCATACGTTGCAGGCAATGCCACTGTCGCAGTGGCCAGTAATGGCCAGGACTTTGTGGGCGCCTCGATGGTCTTTGAGTATGAAAGCATTGTCAATGTAACTGACACCAGTTTGCAGCGTGTGCCCGTCATGGGCGGCTCAGTAATCACTGTCAGAGGAAGTGGCTTCTCCACCTTCCCTGGCAAGGTTAGGTGCCGTGTGAGCGGGGCCAACATCGTTGGATCTGCTGGGGGTGTGTTTGCCCCTGGTGAGATGATGACCGGTTCCACCACCGACTCGTACGTGGGAGCCCTTGTGCACTCCTCCACCGAGCTCACCTGTGCCATGCCAGCCCGTGGCGCAGGCTTCCGTGCTGTGGAGATCACTATGAACAACGGTAAGGACTTCTCTCGCAGTGGTATCCAGCTTGAGTTTGTTGCTCCTGTGGTGGACTTCATCCTCGCATCGCGTGCCCCTGTCCATGGGGGTACCATCATCACTGTTGCAGGGCGAGGCTTCCGTGAGGGTGGCTCTGCATGCGCATTCGGTGCTCAGATCGTGGAGGCTCAAGTGCAGTCGACCTCGTCCCTGCTCTGTGTTGCCCCAGCTGGGCTTCCTGGCATGGTTGGCTTTGAGGTGACCGCATCGCACGAGCCATTTGCAGTTGCAGCCAACTTCAAACCTGAGGACTACTCCCAGAGTGGCCTCTCCTTCCAGTATGTGGCAGCTGAACACTTCCTTCTTGACCACACCACACGAGTGGGCACCGTGGCTGGTGGCACTACTGTTCGTATCACATCTACTCTAGTCCACCCATTGAAGCCAATCGTGTGCCGCTTCCAGAACACCTATGTGGCTGCCACTGTGGGTCAGGAGCGAGCCCTGGAGTGTGTCACTCCTGCCCAGAGATTCGCAGGCAACACCACCATCTCCCTCATCTACAATGATCAGGAGCTGATGGTTAGTGGCCCAGCCTTCGAGTTCACCAAGGAGCACAACATCACTGGCTGGGGAGCCCAGGTCGCTGATGGCACTGGTGGCCTGGTCAAACAGGAGCCAGCAGCAGGCAGCGTGCATGGTGGCTTCATCGTCAGGGTGGTGGCACCTCATCCTACTGCATTTGTGCGCATGGTCTCTGAGGCCCGCATGCGCTTTGGCGGTATTATTGTCCCTGTGAGGGCTTACAGCGAGTGGCGTGGCCGCGGCCAGATGAGTGTTGTGGACTATCACTCCTCGGTGGCTTCCTCTGTGGTGCTTGAGGCTGTGGCCCCGTCTACCACTGCTGGCTTCGTCAGTGTTGAGATCGCATACAATGGAAGGCAGTTCAGTGACCACGGACGCCAGATTGAATTCTTTGAGGCTGCCCGTGTTGCACACTTGTACCCTACCTCTGGTGAGCCATCAGCACGCACCATTGTTACTGTAAATGGTGTCAACTTCCGTGCCGGACAACAAACATTCTGCCGCTTCGGGGTGATGCCTTCAGAACCAGCTGAATACCTCTCTTCTGGAGAGCTCATCTGTGTAGCCCCTGTGGCTCCACTAGGCCCAACCCGCTTGGCCATTGTTACAGGAGCCACCGAGGCTGATGGTTCCACCCAGTACTCGACTGTCCTGGACAGTGATGCCCTCCGCTACGAGTTCGTGCGTGGCCCTGAGATCCATCGCGTGCAGCGCAACGCAGGACCAATGACTGGAGGCTCCATCATCAACATCCATGGCGTGAGGTTCCAGGATGCTCCTAAAGCATACTGCCGTGTGGACAACCGCATCGTGGTTCCTGCCCTCAGGCAAGGACCTAACAGGCTCCGGTGCTACTCGCCAGCCTACTATGTCAAGCACAACGAACCTGCCATGAATGTCACTGTGGAAGTCTCCTTCAACGGACTTGACTACACCACTCAAGGACATCTCTTTGAGTACCAGCGTGCAGTCAACATGAGTGCCATTTACCCATCCAAGGGACCTGTGGCTGGGGGTACGATTGTCACAGTGACCGGTCAAGGCTTCCTGCAGCGTACCGCTATTTCAGGCTACTTCGGATGCCGATTTGGAGGCAAGACCGTGCCAGCCAACTACATCTCCTCCACACAGCTGCGCTGCATTGCCCCAATGGCCCCTGCAGCCTTCCGTGATGTTGAGGTGACCACTACCTCAATCTACACCTCCTCTGGGGTGCAGTTTGAGCAGCTTGAGACAGTACGCACCTATTCTGTGCTTCCTTCCCAGGGTCCAGTGCATGGAGGCACCCTGGTCACTGTGACAGGCTCCAACTTCGTGGAGCATGCTCCAACAACACACTTGTCCAGCATCATGTGCCGCTTCGGGCTCTCCCGCGTCCCTGCAACATTTGTTACCACAGGCATCATCACGTGCCGTGCGCCAGAAATGGTTGCTGGCCGTGCATACATTACTGTGAGCGTCAACAACGAGGACCAAGCTCTCAATGCGTTGGACTACTCCCAGCTCACAACCATGTTCGACTTCAATGAGCCGATCCACATTGACGGCATGCACCCAAAGTCTGGGCCATCCGTGGGAGGAACTGTGGTCTCTGTGATGGGTTCAGGCTTCCAGTCTGCACCAGAGCTCAAGTGTCGCTTCGGCGAGGCTGAGGTCAAGGCTGTGTATTCCAACGACTCGATGGTTCTGTGTGATGTGCCAGCCCACATTGCAGGCCTGGTACCAGTGGAGATTGCTAACAATGGGCAAGACTACACCGTTGGTCCTCCATACGTGTACTACACCACGCCCAATGTGACCAGCATCTACCCTCGCAAGGGTCTCACATATGGTGGCTTCCCTGTGTTCGCCACAGGTTTCGGCTTCACCAACAGCTCAGACCTCAAGTGTAAGTTTGACAAGTACGAGAAGGCAGAGATTGTCCCTGCGACCTTCCTGTCCTCCTCGCTGGTGATTTGCATGGCCCCTACACATTCCAAGGCAATGGTCACAGTGGAGGTGACCAACAACGATTTCGATTACACACATAACTACCAGTTGTTTGAGTACACTCGCTGTCCTATCGGCCACTACTGCCCTGACTTCGAGCCCATCCCATCGCCCAATGGTACCTTCTGCCCAGACATCGATCTGCGCAACTTTACCTTGTGCTTCCCTGGTACCTACCAGTCATCTGTCGGCCAGAGTTCTTGTCTGCCGTGCCCCATTGGCTTCATCTGCCCAGACTACGGTATGTTTGCACCTCGCCCCTGCCCAGCAGGCCAGGTCTGCGAGGACACTGGTCTGGCCATCGGCAGCGAGCTCAAGCCTTGCCCACCAGGGTACTTCTGCCCACAGGGTACATCCACAGCCGATCCGAGCGCCATCGACGATGTGGACAGGCCGCTACCATGTCCTGAGGGTATGTACTGTAACTTCGGTGTTGTCACCAACATCTCGGTGGTGCTCAACTTCACCACCCCCCAGAAGTGTTACTCTGGCTTCTACTGTCCCCAGGGCTCCCGCACACCGCAGGGTGCTGGCGAGTGTCCGCCAGGGTACTATTGTCCCGAGGCCATCGCCATCGCGTGCCCACCAGGTACATTCTGTAAGGGCTTCGGTAACTCGCAGCCAAAGGAATGTCAGCCAGGTACGTACAATCCAAGTATCGCACAGGCAGAATGCAAGCAGTCAGAGCCAGGCACCATCAGTCCTGGCTTTGGTCGCCTCCTTCCAGCCCCTTGCCCAGCAGGCTATGTGTGCAACACCACTGGTGGTGCACTGCCCGCATCTCGTTGCCCTAAGGGATTCTTCTGTCTCATCGGTACCAAGACCGCTAACGCATCGTCGCCTGAAGGAGAGTCCATGGAGGAGGCCATCAAGCAGTGGCGCTCCATGCGGCCATATCCATGCCCACCTGGCACATACTGTCTGGATGGTGTCAACACACCATACTCCAAGAAGGGTGACCTGGTCACCCCACAGCCGTGCACACCTGGTGCCTTCTGCGTTAACGCAACTAAGGATGCCACAGGTGAGACCTGTAGTCGTTATGAGTATGGTAGCCCAGATGACTTCCGCAAGCAGACATGGAATACCATCAACCCAAGGCCAGATGGTACCTCCGAGATTATCGTCATTGTGGATGACGAGTGTGGTGGTCCATGTCCTCCAGGCTACTACTGCCCCATCAACTCATCCGAGCCCACACCAGCACCCAAGGGTACCTTCTCCAAGGGCTTCGGTAATGTGCAGGCCACCCTCTGCTTTGCGGGTACCTTTGCCCCTAACAGAGGTTCATCAGAGTGCCTCCCATGTCCTGCAGGGTACCAGTGCCCAAGGGATGGTGTGTGGCAACCTACCATCTGTCCTCCAGGTCGCTACCGCTCCCTGGACGACACCATCACGTGCCAGATGTGCCCACCAGGTACCTGGTCGGCCAAGTATGGTGTCACGGACCAAACCTTCTGCGAGGCCTGTCCTGCGGGCCGCGTCTGCTCGCTAGAGGCCATGACCTCGCTGGCGCAGTCCAACCCCTGCCCACAGGGCTTTGTGTGCGACACATACACATTCCAGGCCACCGCTCGCTGCCAAGCTGGTTACTGGTGCGATTACGGTACCACACCAGCGCGTCAGTTCGACCACTTGTGCCCCAAGGGATACTACTGTCTCGAGGGCACATCCAAGAACCAGCGTCACAGGAATGCCTGCCCACAGAACTTCTACTGTATCGCAGGTACCAAAACCGAGAAGCCATATCACACCGAGTGTCCCAAGGGTACTGCATCCAATCAGGGATCCTTCCTACTCGAGAATTGTACCCGTATTTGCGAGGACCCCGACGACTACCCCACCCTGCTCTCCCCATCGAACAGGCTGGGATGTCTTGTGGCCATCCACAACCCTATCCATCCCAACTCGACGGCCAAGTCCAACTCGACGACCCAGACAATCTTCAAGCTCAAGGGTCTCGACTTCCTCAAGTTCGACGTGGACCTCACACACCTACAATCCGAGATGTTGTACATGGATCACTGGCGCCTTTCGGTGTACTCCAACGACTCAGTGAAGCCTCTGCCACATACCAAGTGGTTCCTGAACACTATGAGCCACAAGCACCAAGTGCTAGACTTCGGTGTCCAGGTTCGTACCAAGGAAATGACCGTGCGCATCCAGCTTGAGCTGCTGCACGGTCTGTACGAGAAGTTCATCGATGGCACAGCAATCATCAATGGCGCCCCTTCATGGCAGTTCAATAATACACTCAAGGCCAAGATCCTGCGACCAAGCCGTGCCGAGAAGGGCCTACCAAAGACCTTCCTGGCTCTGGTAGAAGACTCAGAGGATGCCGCCCTGCCGCAGAATCTGCCCAAGCGATGGGATAACATGATCTCGAAGAATGACCCTGATATCCGCAAGGACAACCTGGTCTACTTCAATTATCTGGGTTCCAACGAATCGGTGCCAATCATCAACGATGAGATCAACGAGTTTGTGGCAACTCCTGACCTGTTCTGGAACCTCCAGATGTCGGGAGCCAAGCTGGTGCCACTGCCATACCTGCCTTACTTCTCGCAGTGCCGCGGATATGGTTCCAACGTGCCAATCTTCGATCTACTGGAGAATGAGGCAGGCTGTGAGCTCGTGCCAAAGGAAGAGACCATCTACATCGATCAATGGGATCTTGTGAACATGGCAGCTCATGCCGATGCATGTAACTTCACATTCTCATGTGCTTATGAGGAGAAGATTGAGTCAGCTGACGTACGTGCCCGCTGGTTTGAGATTGAGAACGAAGGAACTCTCTTCACATTCACTGCCGAGCCTAAGAGCTTCGAGGAGTTAGAAGCAGGCCCTGGAGAGTATGAGAGTTACATTGGTACTGTCCAAGCTGTGTCTGTGGGTGTGGCATCCGAGAGCGATGATGCTTCGGCATTCCCGAGATCAGTGACCATGACCATTGGCTACTTCCAGAGGAGTCCAGATGAGAAGATGCTCATTACCGCAGAGATTGAGTACGATGACTTCGAGCCAGTGAACAAGACTCGTCTGGGCACAGCTGAAATGCCCATCGCAGCCTTCGAGGATGCTACGCTTGATTACGAGTTCACTGTGATCACAGAGGCCATGGGCTTTGGTGAGCTTGTGAATCAGTTCGCATTTGGACCTGACTTCTTCATGGTGTTGTTCTTGATGATTGCCATTCTCTCTGTCGGAATTGTGTCCCTCTTCTGGTCAGTGCAGAGGCTGTGCACACGTTTGGCGCACCCACCTAAGTTTAGGTTCTGGGCCTACATGCGCGTGCTGGCTCCTAACCCATTCAAGGGTATTCTGCTTGCAATGTGCGTCACATGGACTGCCATCATAATGGTGTGGATGCTGTTCCGCGACTACGGCCTCAACTTCCTGGACGGCTATGGCATAACGTACGATGGCACCGAGGATCCCAGCGATCCTGACGTGCTACTCGTCAACAGGTCTGGCCGTACTGGTCTTGCTTTCGTCGTGTTGGGCTTCATCATGATGTGGGAAGGTACAAAAGCCTTCATTCCACTGCCTGACTTCGAGGACATGGAGGACCTTGACGAGGACGAGGAGGAGGAGATGTTCGACGACATGGACAGCAGCAGTGAGGACGATGAGGAGGACGAGGTGCCTACTGACGACGACCTCCTCCCAGAGGAGATGCGCCGCTCACACCTGATGTTTGCTGCCATCATGGAGATGTGCTTCCTGTTGGTCCTGGTTGAGTTCTCCTACTCATCCACTTTCGGAGAACAGATCTGGCTCTGCCTGGTCACCATCAAGATCATCCAGATGCTCTTCGAGCAGCTGCTCTGTAACTACATCAAGGATGTGCTCCTTCTGTGCCCACTCATGGTTGGTCTGGAGATGACTCAATTTGTTGTCACCATGGGTGCAGATGGTTTCATTGACTTCCTGATGACGTATTGTGTGGAGCTAGTGCTGGTGCTGGCCGAGCGTGTGTACCTGGACCCTGCCCTCAAGGCTGTGGGCTCTGTGTTCCCATACATCAGCGTCTTCTTCTACCGCCGATACATTGACATTCGCCAAAAGATCTTGGATCCTGAAGGCCTTGAGGACAAGGAGGAGGTGGATGATCCAGAGGAACCAGAGGAGAATGTCATTGAGGATCTCATTGATGCCTTCCAAGTGTATGCCAACGAGACCACTGCCTGCTGCCTGGCACCATTCCTTATCTTGTGGATGCTTGTCTTCTCCAAGGAACTCAAGCTTGTCGACACCTATGGTATCCAGGATTCCGACCTTGTGTACTATGTGCTCTTCGCGATCGTCATCGTGCCAACACAGATGTGCATGGATGTCTTCATCCAGAACTCGCAAGAGTTGTTCCACGGTTGGAAGGTGTACGAGTACCTGCGCTATGCTCAGCAGCGCTTCATCAATCGTTCGGAGCGTTGGAAGCTCAAGGAGAAGGAGCAGGACGAGTCGATCGACAAGAATCTACGAGCGTGCGACCAGTTGTGCTTCTCGACACAATTCTACTTCATCAATGCCCTGCACTCCACAGGTATTGTCTTTGTGGTGTTTGCCATCGAGATGATGATCCTCTCGAACTACAACATGTTCGGAGATCCAATGTTCGCAGCCACCTGCTCGTACGTCGGCATTGTCACCTGGTGCACCAAGCATGGCTCCTTCTTCGCTGCAGACCTTATGGGGCTGTGGGTTGTCATCAAGACTGATGACGACGGGGACAAGTCTGCTCTTGCCAATTCGATCCGGGCCTCTGGCTCCATGGGCTCAGCCTCCGGCTCGATGTCCGGCTCTGGCTCCAAGTCCAGTAAGAAGGGTGGCCGAGGAGACCAGGGTGGGGTCACAGCACGCATGCGCTCTGAGGACCTCATGCATGCCTTCCTGGAGCAGAACCGGCCATGGATGCTCCAGAACCTGGCCAACATCTTCACTTCGGAATTCCTGGCAAGGAACCCACCTTGGATTGTGCGCGAGCTCGCCAAGGTGTTCGGTGTCACCCCTGGCTTCGGCACTGGTGGCGGCGAAGAGGAGGAGGACAAGCCTCTTGGCAAGACCACTGTGGCGGCTGACATTTCCTCCGACGAGGGCAGCGATGCCTCCGAGGAGATGCCAGACTTTGGCAAGATGGATCATCTGCTCACAAATGCTGTTCGCAAGGTGGCTGCGCGCTGGTTGTCATATGTGCGTGCTGAGGAGACCGGCAAGTACGACATCTCCAGCGACTCCGACGACTCCGGGGAAGAGGATGGCAACTTCGAGCCAGCTGTCATCACCGATTCTACACGCGATGTCGCCGAGGTGTGGCTCCGCAAGGTGGCTCGCCACCTGCGCGACGAGCGTGCCAAGATGGGCAAGGGTCTCTTGGCTGCAGAGATCAGCTCGGACTCTTCTTCGGAGAGCGACGGCGAGTTTGGTGTCATGGAGGGCCTCAACGAGGTCACCACAGCTATCGCCATCAAGTGGCTCGAAAAGATCCGCGGCAAGGCACCACCGAAGACGGATGGTGGCCTACGCGCCGACATCTCGAGCGACGACTCGGATCAATCGGACGAGGGTCCAGTGGAGGTGGACTACGAGCCAGCACAGATGAACGAGAAGAGCACACAGATCGCGTTCCGCTGGCTGCGCAGTGTGCGGGCCAAGAGGAGGCCGCTACAGCGTGTGGACATCTCAAGCGACTCCGACGAGGAAGATGGAGGAGACATGGGCGGAGGTGTCGAAATTTCCTCCGACGATTCGGATGATGATGAGGATGGTGCCAAGGCTGGAGGAGAGCTTCAGGTGCCATCCACCAAGGCTATTGCGTTCAAGTGGCTCGGCAAGGTGCGCCGGGCAGAGGTGAAGTCTGCATGGGAGGATGAGACAGACATTGTGGAGGATGTCGCCCCACAGCAGAGGATGGAACGAAAAAAACCAAAGGCCAAGAAGAAAAAGTGATCTTTGGAAATGAGGCATTAGTTCATGCTGCAAGATGGTGACCAAAGTGAAAACGGCGCACTGGTTAGCAGTATGAATAATGTACACTATACAGGCTGGTGTGGCAATCGTGTGGGATTATTGACTGTCGCAGTGGAAACACTGTTGGGTGTGGGTGGGACAGTTGGAAAACGCTTGCTTTAGGTGTGCATTTTAATTTGACGAACTTCAATTAGATAGAAATGCTAAAATATGTGCATGGAGGAATTGTCCTGTTGGGTTGGGTGAAACTGACTTTGGGTGAAAGAGGAGCAGACATGTATCTGTTGAGCTTGCGAGCAATGGTGCTCGTAACTTTGGGTGATGCGGAACAGATGTACTTAAAAAACATTTTAAACACTAAAGATACAGACTAAGAATAAATAAAACAGCTTCGTCAGAAAA
>Ga0314683_10000057_pt1 | contig 10131 bp, 1 predicted proteins | sample Red4_22May_surf_FD_205773 | JGI IMG/M metagenome (GOLD analysis project Ga0314683, IMG submission 205773) | Metatranscriptome of seawater microbial communities from Espelandsvegen Fjord, Bergen, Norway - Red4_22May_surf (Eukaryote Community... | ecosystem: Environmental > Aquatic > Marine >...
CCCTGAAGGACGGGGACCATGGCGCCGCAGAAGACCGAGCGCGTTTCGCATTATGGCGCGTTCGCGGAGGAGGATGTGGCCGGCCAGGCCGATGAGGCCCCGACCGGAGCACGCAAAACGAAGATGTTGGCCATGGGCGCCTTCTACCTCTCGGTAGCCGTGTTCGCATTTGGCTACGGGCGCCACATCTCTGGCGCCAAGGTCACGACCGCGATCGACGCCGCTTTCGGCGCCGACACGCCGGTGACCGCCGACAGCCAGCCGTCTGGATTCGCTTCGTCGGCGTACTCCTCGGAGCGCATGGGCATGTCCGACCGCAAGGGCGCGCGCTGGAAAGTGACGTACAAGAAGGGCGAGGACGAGGCCTCCTGGACCGTGTTTCACGAGGCGGACCCCTCGGGCTCCTCCTGGAAGAGCGGCTACAAGTGGGCCACCAACCAGCAGTCCGTCTCGGCCGATGGCTGGTCGCCGTGCCAGCAGGCTTGTGGCCAGTCGTACAAGGTGCGCGAGGTTGCGTGCATCCGCTCGGATGCCACTGTGGTGGACGACTCGTTCTGCACGGGCAAGGACAAGCCGGAGCGCGTGGAGGCATGCATGAACTACTCCGACTGTGTGCCCTGCTGGGACGTCGGCCAGTGGTCCGAGTGCGGCGCCTCGGGCGGCTGCTGTGGCACGTGCGCCAAGGAGCGCTCCGTGACTTGCCGCTTCTGCGAGCCCGTTACCGTGCAGCCTATCGACGTGCCGTCGCCGCTGCTGCGCATCAACTACCAAGAGTTTGACCTTGACGGCGCCCCCGCCTACCTGAAGACAAACGAGGAGGCCTGCACCCTCGGCAAGGTCGGCATCTGCAACGAGCCAGAGGACTGGTCCTCCGTGCCGCGCATCCAGATCTGGAATCCGCCGGGCGCGCCCGCGGACGAGACCTATGACATTGAGATCGGCTATGACTGCACGCTGCTCGGCAACCCCGTGCCCGCAAGCGGCGAGCTGTGGGAGGAGGGCGCCCTGACGAAGGAGTCCCACCCGACCTACCCCTCTACGGAGTATGTGCACATCGGTCCGTACGAGCTTGATGGCACCCCGAAGACATTCGACACATGCGTGAACTTCTGCAACTGCGAGTACAAGTACCACTACGGCGAGTGGCCCGAGGACCACGGCTTGGGCATGAACGGCCTGGACGGCTTCTGCATGGACAACAACTGGTTCGAGGCCGCCATGGACAACGAGGAGCGCTCCGGCTGCGTATGGCAGGAGGAGGGCACTGTCGGCCGGTACGCCTCGGCCTTCGACCTGCAGGACATGTCCGAGGCTGTGACCAACGAGTGCGGCATGGGCTACGAGGTGCGGTGGTCGCGCTGCTGCCGCCCGGTGATGATTGGCAAGTGCAAGAAGTCGGGCGCCCCGTGCGTCTCTAAGGGCCCTGTGCATGAGGATGTTGGCGGCTCTCACCAGGCCTCCGACTTCGAGACAGATGTCATCTGCGACTACATCGAGGCCGGCCGCTTCGAGTCGAACATGCGCAACTCCGGCGAGATCCCGATCATCGAGCGCGATGAGTGCATCGACTTCGAGCTCATGTACGAGTGCGACGAGAACCCCTTCGGCACGGACTGGCCTGCGGACGAGGAGACGCCGGAGAACTCCCGCCTTGTCGATGGCATCCTGGCCTTCATCGACTCGGACGCCTGCGAGGAGGTGCCGCAGAACGAGTGCGACTTCACGCTGTACGAGGACACGTGTCGCCAGTGCACAGACTACGGCAACTGCGTCTGCACGTGGCAGTGCACCCCATGGTGCAACCACGTCATGAACATGACGATCGAGTCATTCTATGACATCAACCTTGAGTGCTTCTACGAGGGCGTCGACGCGGAGTGCCCGGCCGACTGCGCCACGACCTCCTACCAGCAGCGCCAGTGCTGGTGCCGCAAGCTCGACCCCAAGTTCCTGAATGAGGACGGCACCGGCCAGATCGACCTGACCACCATCTTCCCGGACGCGCATGTCATGACCAACTCCTCCGACCCAGAGTGGTGTTGCGACGAGGAGCCCACTCCGGAGCAGCTGCGCCCGTGCTCCACGGATGAGTTCTGCATCTCCGAGCCCTGCGTGATGGAGGACTTTCCGCTCTGTGGCGGTATGGCTGAGCCGGGCAAGTGCGGCCATGACCTGCGAGAGCGCGACATCAACTGCTGTCGTGCCGATGGCGCCGAGCTGGAGGACTACCGCTGCCTCGGCGACACGTCGTCGCCGGACTGGGAGCTGGTGATGAAGATCGGCGAGGATCACGAGTTCAAGTATGACTCGCCCTACTGGGAGAACGATGAGACGCTTAACGAGCTCGATGAGGACGCTAACAACCGCAAGTTGTCCGCCTTCAACACCAAGAAGTTCGACCGCATCCGCGTTTGCTTTGGCTATGGATTCTCCATCGAGAACCCCGACTTCGAGATTGACTCGTGGACAGATGGCGACGCTATGAGTGGCGCCCCGCATGGCTGGTCTCAGGAAGGCAACGCTGTCGATGTGGTCCGCTCTGAATCGCCGGCCTATGGTGACCTTGTGGCCCAGTCTGGCCTGCAGTTCGTCTCGATCCATCCGCAGTCTGGCATCGTTGGCACCATCTCCGGCCTGATCCCGGGCCAGCTGACAGAGATCCAGTTCGGCGCGGCCTCGCAGGACTCAACAAATCTCGCCCAGATGGTCTGCCGCATCAATGAGCCCATCTTCAAGGTATCGACGGTTGGCTACGGCTCCTTCTTCCAGTATACGGTGTCGTTTGTGCCTGAGCACCGCACAGCCACCATCACGATCCAGAATGAGGCCCTCACAGAGGGCAACCTGCTGGTAGACAACGTGAAGATCCACTCCGATGGCTGGAAGCTTGTTGCGCAGGAGGTGAAGGACGACGAGGATTTCAACCTTCGCTTCCTTGGCCACACCTTCGGTCGCGCGCGCGACCTTTTCTCTTGGCGCCTCGGCGGCCTTTCTGGCAACATTGGCCCGGACATGCGCTACGGCCTCGACTACAACCAGGTCAAAATTGTCTACGGCGACGGTGACGCAGATGACATGAACTATGAGTTCACGCCGTCCGGGGACATTTTCACCTACCAGACTTTCACCAACATGACCATCCGCGATCTGAAGTCGAACGACGGTGACCTCATGGAGTGGGTGCAGGAGGCGGGCTCCGCGCAGTTCTGCAAGATGGCCTCTTTCTCGAACAACACGTTCCCGGGCGAGACCTCTTGGGCCATCCTGCCAGGCGACGACTACAGCCGCGACTGCGGCTGCACTGGTGTTGGCTTCATGGGCCATGGCACCTACTACGCCGGCTCTGCCAATGACGAGGACGGCGACCCGGCTACCCCGGCGACCTGCGACCTTGGTGCTGAGGGCCTTTGCACGTGCAACACAGGCGGCTTCCGCGGCTCCGCTGAAGACGGATTCCTCACTGGCGACCTCTTTACTGACGGTGCCAAGCCAGCCGAAGTGCCGACAGAGGACCCTCTCACTGAGGGCAACACCGAGGCTGACGGCCAGAAGCTTGGCATCACCGCGGAGGAGTGGGCCGCCGAGCACGCCGCGGGCGCTGAGGCGATGGGCCTGCTGACCCACCGCAAGTACCTGGCTATTTACGTGCGCAACATGGAGCGCTTCAGCGGCGCACAGGATGAGAGCTCGCAGAACTGTATTGTGTACACGTTTGACCGCCTCTGGGACTCCGCCATGTCGCTCTTCCGGGCCGGTGAGATCCTCGCCACGCCGCCAACCTACAATGCCTTCAAGCAGCACCAGTGGGAGGATGCCTTCGCGCCTGACGCCAATGGCTGCGCCATGGGCCGCCCGGGCTTCAATGTGCAGGCGGTCTCCAAGGGCGAGGAGCGCAACAACCGCGCCCGCTGGGGCTACTTCAACAACCGCCCCGAGGACGCTTGCACTGCCGACGCGGATGGCGACTTTGACGCGGCGGTTGGCCTTGGCCTCCAGGGCGAGGACGACCCGTTCGGCGTTGGCGCTGGCTATACGACCTACTACGTGTCCGACGATGACACATACGACGCAAAGCAGTTCCGGAAGGCCTGGCTCTGGGTCGCGGACACGACACAGACCAGTGGCATCTCTGGCTTTGCCACCCTGACCCCATATGACTGGAACAAACCAGGCACAATTGTGTCGGATGGGTTCTTGCACCCGACCGGCTCGGCCAACGCGTGCAAGCAGAAGTGCAAGGAGATCCCCGAGTGCTCCGTTGGTGTCTTCCTCTCGGGCACCACCCGCTTTGGCGAGTGCTGGCTCGCGTCTGGCAAGACCAACGCGACCTCGGTCAACACGGACTTCTGCGGCGCTGATGAGACCCGCACTTGTGTTGCCTTTGAGAAGGTGACCAAGCTTGAGCTCGTGACCTGCCACGCCACCCTGGCGGAGGACCACATGACCGTTCCAGGCGGCATGGACTGGGACCTCAACCCAAAGTTCCCGACTGGCGAGCGCTTCGCCCTCGTTGTCGACTACATTGGCCATGGCAAGACCCCGAGCGTACTCTCCTACACTGACGACAACACCACCGTGGCCTGGGGCCCCGTGACCACGAAGGAGATTGTGTCCATTGACCTTGGTGCCGCCGGCCGCGAGACGCACATCTACTGGTCCGATGACATCATCGGCAATGTTAACATCACCGACGAGGCCTTCCAATCGCACCGTGTCTGTGTCTACACCTTCCGCAAGGACCCGCACCCAATGACCCGCTGGCCGGGTGATGTTGTGGACTGCCAGCACCACTCCGGCGTGAAGTACATGTCGGAGGGCTCGTGCCGCCAGGCCTGTCATGATGACCATCTCTGCGCGGGTTACGGTATGTGGCACGCCAAGTCTGAGGATGGCGAGGCCAACGCGATCCAGAATGGCGACTTCGAGGCCACGGCCTTTGATGCCCAGTTCATCACGATTGCCGAGGAGAACTCCGAGTCCGCCTTCGCCTGGGAGGTGCTCTCTGGCAATGTTGACGTCATCCGCGCCACCGATGAGACCATCAATGACATGCCAGGCGGCGAGAAGATCCTCGACCTCAATGGAGACAAACCTGGCACCATCTCGCAGGTTGTGAACACGCGCATTGGCCAGAAGTACCTGCTCAGCTTCTACGCTTCAGGAAATTTCGACTGCGATCCTGCCAAGAAGACGCTGAACATCTTCTGGAGTGGCTGCTTCCGCGATGGCTGCGGCGGCGACCCGACTGGCTCTGGCCTCTTCTCGGACGCCCCAGAAAACCGCGTCGCGCAGCTTACGCTCTTTACTGGATCCCTCACCGCCGCGGATATGCGCTGGAAGCACTACACCTATGAGGTGGAGGCAACGCAGGACACATCGCGCGTTACCTTCCAGTCCCTCACTGAAGACGCCTGCGGCTATGTGCTCGACAAGGTTGAGTTGGTCATGGCTGCACCTATGGGCGATGAATGCGCCAAGATTGGCGTTGACCTCGACGTGGAAGTAGTGGAGGATGTAACGGTCCTGGACCGCTTCTGCAGGGACTCGGACCCGGAAAAGTATGAGATTTACATCAATGAGGGCTTCGCGCCTGGCCAGCTCGAGCACCCGCCACTCTCGGAGACCAATGGTTTCCTGGAGCCCTTTGGCAACCCGGACAAGGGCTGCTACAAGATTGTCTTTGGTGGCAAGTCAGAGGTTTACGGCGGCGATGACGACATGCCGCAGAGCCTGCTCAGCTGTGGCGCCCTGCCCAACTCGGTGCAGACCTCGAGCCCAGCAGGGCCATTCCAACATCTACGCACGTGGTTCCGCGGAATCGAGGCTGGTGGCCAGATGATGACCTACACTTTCCGCCTCAACTTCCTGCGTCGCTCAACAATCCTTAACATCAAGGTGGAGGGCGCAAACTTTGACCACACAGACTGGAAGCTGACCGATGGCCGCGGCGTTGTGCTGTCGCAGCGCCGCTTCAACGGCATCCAGGTGGGCGAGGGCGACTACACAGTCGTCTCTGAAACGGACTACCGCTCTGTGGACGCGCTCGAGTGCGAGCAGCAGTGGATTATTATCCCCGGGGCGCTTCAGTCGTCCGAGAAGATGTACTACTTTTCTGAGCACTCCAAGGACGCTGTGGGCCGCCTGCGGTCCTCCATCTGTGTCCGAACCCCCACCTGCTACCTGCACTCTGAGGGAACCCTCTATGATGACGTGCCGACTATCGGCGGCGGTGTCCTGGAGCACCTTGACGACCCGCACCCGTGTACGGACGGCCTTGTCCACCACATCAACTACCGCGACGACGCGCACTCGGCTGTGCTCAAGCAGGACAAGTGCGACCCTGTCTCCACCGAGGCTAACCGCATGTACTATGGCCTCACTAAGCCGGTTGGCAACAACAAAGCCGTAGTGTTCGCCGTCAAGGCGGAGAACAATGTCCGCATAGGCATGTTCGCACAGCAACAGCCGCTGCTGTCACCAGCTGACTCCGCCGACCCCGCGGCTAATGAGGACGTGCTTGTGTACACAATCATCATCGATGATGACTCCAGCTCGTTCCTGCGCCGCGGCATGACCACCGAGGACCGCGACACAGCCACCACTGTGGGCTACCTCACGCAGGCTGACTTCTCCTGGTTCTGGGCGGACGCTGACTTCCTTGGCGAGACCGACCGCTTCTTCGTGCGCGCGGGCCGCGGCAAGGTGCCGGGCGGCGACGTGTTCCTGAGCTGGGAGGACCGCAACCCGCTGCCGATCAGCCACATCGCGGTCTCGTCGTGGGATGTCGAGGCTGAGTGGAAGGTCTGCACTGACCAGGTCTATGGCGAGCCTCACGCGCGCGAGGTCTGCACTGACCTGTCCGACTGCGTCTGCAAGTGGACCCCGTCTGTTGGTGACGACGAGTGGGAGTCCGAGGTGCAGTGCTCCGAGCAGTGCGGCGATGGTACACGCTCGCGCGAGGTGAGCTGCCTGATTGACGACTGCGAGTCCGACTCTGCGCTCTGCGTGATCAAGGGCAAGCCCTGCCCGCCCTTCGTTGTGACCCGCTCGGATGACTGTGTGGTCAAGCTCTATGAGAGCTACGCTCACGGTTATGGCGCCGACAACAGCGACAAGAAATTTGCGGAGGGCTGGGAGGTGACTTTCGGCTCGCACGACAAGCGCAACCTCAAGCCGCAGTATAAGAATGCCGTGAACTCTGTTGTGATTGAGGGTCGCGGATGCTCGGTGCTGCTCTTCGATGGTGACTTCTGGGCTGGCTCAGTCCAGGAGCTTAAGGTTCCCGAAGACGCCGAGTACCATGTGTGGAACCAGGGCTTTGATATGCCAGAGGGCTTCGCTAACCGTGCAAACTCCATATTCGTCGCGCATTCCAATGAGCGCTTCTGCGAGCCTGACACCAAGCCCGCGACGCAGATTGACTGCTATGAGACTCAGGGCTGCTGCTACGCCTTCTCGCGCTGCGAGTGGGAGGACTGCTATGTGCCGGGCGACCAGTGCATTGAGGAGATGGATGATGAGCCGGACGGCGTGCAGCACCGCGAGGTCAGCTGCGAGATGCGTAAGTTTGTCTGCGATGAATGGCGCGACGCTGTTGACACTGACGAGATGGCCATCGCTAACGCGGATGGGAAGGTCTGCACGAGCCGCCGCTATGTGAACTCCCTCCAGCAGGGCTCCAAAACTCAGTGCCTCGAGCCGCTCAATGAGTGGCAGCGGGAGGAGGGTTGCCCGCCCACGCCGGCTGTCTTTCTTGGTTCTGAGCTTATGGAATGCAACACAAAGAAGGACTTCGATGACATTGGCACCCCGATCTGCGACGGCGACGTCCTCACCGCGGACGCCCCTACTTGCGATGTCGAGGACATTGACACTGACTACGCCTATGGCCGCATGCGCAACTGCGGCGGCGCTGATGTGTCGTACTGGATGACCTGCCACTGGGAGCCCGGCACGTGGTCAGACTGCAACGGCTGCGGTGATGTGCTGCAGAAGCGAGAGCTCGAGTGCAAGCGCGTTGATGGTGAGGTCATGGACTGTCCTGGTTATGTGCTGGAGACATATGGCAAGTGCTGCCACCACCCTGACTTCCACACCAACTGCGGCGGCTGTGACCAGGCGGGTCGGCCAGCCGCCCAGCAACACTGCGTCAACTTTGACGCATGCCAGTACGAGTGGCACGTCAAGACCACTGGCCACCACCAGCATGACGCCTGCTCCACGTTCTCGAAGTGCGTCTCGCAGGCGGACTGGATGGTGGACGACCGTGCCAGCGGCTCCACTGATGACCAGAAGGCCTGGTGCACCACCGGGCCAGACCGTACGCACAAGTATGATGCCTTCGTCACCTATGGCCTTGGCGGGTGCTGGGCTCCTGATACCAATGTCGAGACAGTCGCGGATTCTGGTTGGAACACGCCGTGCCCGTGCTACTATGGCGACGTTGGCAATGTGGACTTTGGCTATCACGAGCTTGGCGACAAGGAGTACACGTGTAAGGCCAACACTAAGTACGCTCAGCGCTTCATGCTGGATGACCCAGGCATGGTCACGTCACTCTCTGTGGACCTCGAGGGTGTTGGCGAGGTGAAGGGTGCCATCTACACTGACTCAGGTGGGCGGCCTGGTCAGCGCCTTTATGTTACCAAGGACGCCTCCTCCAAGACCAACCGTGGGTGGGTTGTCATGCCCTTTGTGCAGGGCGGCGGCGTCTTCCTCAGCGGTGGCTTCTATTGGCTGACCTTCCAGGTCAAGCAGGAGGTTACGTGCTTTGGTGTTGAGGGCGACGCTCGCGGCGATTTCACGTACATGTACAATGGCGACGCCTACATGCCAGGTAACGTCTCGCCAGCGGACCCCTTTGACCCATTCCAAACCATCAAGGTGGAGTCAGGCGGCTTCGCACTATTCGCCACCTACACCAACACTGGGATTAAGACCCACCGCGAGAACAAGGAGGCGTGCGAGGCTGTGGAGGGCTGCGAGGCGTGCCTCGACACGATCGACCTCATGGACAACACCAAGTGCGTCATGACTCGCACCCAGGGTTGCCGCTCCACGAAGTTTGCCGAGGCTGAGGGCCTGAAGGCGGACCTCACCTGCCAGCTCACCTGGGGCATGACCATGTACAACGAGATGCCGAACATGGAGTGCGGTGGCACCCCGATGCTTGGCCCCAGTGGTGTGCCGGACACCCGGCGCAACACCGCCGAGGAGTGCGCGCAGCTCTGCTACGAGGCCAATGCGCAGTTCCATGAGTACAATATCGGCTCCTTTGGCGCTCCTCCGGGCAACGCCGCGTACTGCGAAGCCTTCGAGTTCAACCCGAACTCGCGCATCTGCCGCCTGCTCACTGGCGTGGGCCCGACCACTGAGTCTGGGGTAACTTGCTACATGTCTAAGGAGCTCCCGGCACCGTGCGCTTTCGACGCGGGCACGTGGGTGCAGGACTCTGCGCGCCAGATCTATTACGTGGCCAAGCCACAGGGCCAGCTGGTCTCGATCAATGAGGAGCTCACATGCTTCGGCTCACCAATATGGGAGGGGGAGGACAAGCCGGCGAGCTTTGCCTGTGACGGAGCTGTGGACGCGAACTGTGAGATGTGCATCACCACATCGCTCTCGCACAACAAACTGGAGGGCGCGATGACGTGCCAAAACCTCTTCACCAAGGTGGCGCACGCGTGCCAGATGGAGGAGGCCATCATTGAGTGTGACGCTGGATCGGAGATCCAGATACTCCAGGCGAGCTACGGTCGCTTCGAGGGCGGGGGCGCCACGTGCGCAACTTCCGCGGTGCCTGGTCTCTTCAAAGCAGAGGGAGAGGTTGGCACTGTTGATAATGCTCTGGTGGCGGTCAAGACCATCTGCGACAAGAAGAGCAACTGTGCTGTACTTGCGGATGACAAAAAGCTTGGCAGCGTGCCGGAGGGCGACACGGTGTGGAAGTATGTTGAGATCAGGTACCAGTGTGTGGAGGCGTAAGTTGATTTCTGACTGCAGGGAGGGGAGTTGCGGTGGACAGTTTAGATGTCTAAATAATGTAAGCCAGGCAACTCGGATTACCTGTCTTATTCACCATTGTAAGCCAGGCAACTCGGATTACCTGTCTTATTCACCATTAAAAAAAAA
>Ga0314683_10000059_pt1 | contig 9972 bp, 23 predicted proteins | sample Red4_22May_surf_FD_205773 | JGI IMG/M metagenome (GOLD analysis project Ga0314683, IMG submission 205773) | Metatranscriptome of seawater microbial communities from Espelandsvegen Fjord, Bergen, Norway - Red4_22May_surf (Eukaryote Community... | ecosystem: Environmental > Aquatic > Marine >...
CAAGGACGGCAAACCTGTCCTCTCGGCCTACCGGTCTCAGTTGAGTTCTCTCGACAAGCTCCAGGTCGACATCGAAGCCAAGCCCGCCAATTTCTCGATCGGCGCCATCTCTCTCAACAACGACAACATTAAGGAGAGTATCGACAATGCTCTTATGACCATCAAGAAAAAGCTCTGCCAGAACCTGCACGACCAGTCCAAAAGCGACCTCGAGACCATCACTGAGAAAATCAAAACCATGAGCATGAGCATCGACCGCCCACACGACGACATCGAGGCTCTCGTCGGCATCATGGAAGAAATCTCCAGAGTGCGTGGCCAGGAGTAGGAAATGCGTCTTGAACTCGCGCCAGTCCGCGAAATGTACTCACTTATCGACGAGTACAAGCAGTCCCTCGAGATCGAGTACAACTCGGCCGAGTCTGCAAAGCGCTCGGAGCTCGACGACAACTGGAAAAAGCTGCTCTAATTCTCAAACAACAAGTAAGACGAAATCCGAGCAACCGAATCGACCATCAATGACAAACTGATGAATAACATTGCTAACCTCAAAAACCGCATCGCGAAGTTCATTCACGAGTAAGAGACCGACGGGCCTAAGAAGGAAGGACTCGGGCCTAAGGAAGCTGCGGACCGCCTGTCGAGCTTCAAAACGGAATAACAGTTGCTGGACGGCAGTCGTAAACAATTCAATGACGCCCAGGGGCTGATCGGCATCCCTAAAGAACCTTTTTCAGAGTTGACTAAAATGCAACTCGAAATCAACACTCTCGAGAAACTCTACAACTTGTACAACCAAGTCTGTGTCGAGACTGAGGTCTGGGACACCTATACATACACGGAACTCCAGAAAGACCCCGAGATGATCAACGTCATGCGCGACAACGTGCTCAAGTTCACCGGCGAAGGCAAAAAACTGGGCAAAGATCTCAAGAAGTAGGCCGCCTACACGCAAATGGAAACTACGCTCACTGACTACAACAACCTCATCGAACTCGTCGAGGGCATGGTCAACGAAAACACCAACTTCAACGAGTTGCACTGGCGCGAGCTCAACGAAAACATCGCGCCCAAGGATGCACAGATTCCTTAAGAGGAAGGCATCGACAACATCAAGTTCAAGATGCTGCACTCCGCCAAACTACATGCCTTCAAAGAGGAGGTATTCGAAATCATCGACCGCGCCAAGAACCAGAAGAAGGCGCTCGAGAAGCTGGAGAAGATCCGCAACCTGTGGGACAAGGACTAGATTTTCCACTTCAGACAGTACAAGGACAAAGCGATCTGGATCTTCACGCCGCCAACCGAGATCATCGACAACCTGACCAACGACCAGAACGAAGTCGGCGGGTTGCAGTCGAAGAAGTTCATGGCGCCCTTCATGGACCAGATCAAGATTCTCAACGACATGTTCACCAACCTCGAAAGCACTATCAAAAAGTGGAACAAGGTCCAGAACCTTTGGTCTGCGCTCGAGCCTGTCTTTTCGGCTGAGGACATCAGAAAGAGTCTGCCCCAGGAAGCTGCCAAGTTCAAAAACATCGACAAGGACTTCGTCAAGAACATGAACCTGGCTAAAGACATCAAGAACATCAAACAGTGTTGCGAAAATGACGTGATCGTGAGCCGTCTGCCTGACCTCGAGAAGCAGCTCTAAGAGTGCCAGCGTAAACTCAACACCTACCTCGAGAAGAAGAAACAGACTTTCGCTCGTTTCTAGTTCGTCTCGGACGAAACCCTGCTGTCCATCCTGTCCACTGGCTCCAACCCGGAGCTCATTAAAGAGTTCCTCATCAACATCTTCGACGGGCTGACTGGCATCAACTTCTCCGACGGCGTGGCCACGTCGTTCTACTCAAACATGGGCAAATCAAAGGAGACCATCAAGATGACGCAGGAACTGCACCCAATGGAAAACATCGAAGAGTGGCTCTGCGAACTCGAACGCATTATGTGTGACTCCGTGAAAGCGCAATGCGACAAAACTAACAGTTAGTCACTCCCTCCTGACAACAAATTCGAGGTCGACTTGGATACGTTTTTGACTTTGCCGGCACAGTGCGCGCTCATGGGCATGCAGTTTTACTGGACCTTCACTTCCGAGACCTAGATTTTCAACAAAATGCGCTAACCAAGCGACAAAAGCACTGAGAAGAAAAACTAAAATGCACTCGAGACCAAAATGAACAAAGCCAAAAATGACTTAATCGGAATGTGTCTGACTGACCTCGATCGTCTACAGCGCCAGAAAATCGAAGCAGTGATTACAATCTAAGTACACTTAATGGAGATCTTCCGCGACATCGTCAAGATCACGCGCAAACTCGAGGAATTCAACTGGCAGAAACAGGTTCGTATGTACTGGCTGGATGAATACGACCACTGTATCGCTTCGATTACCGACGTGGACTTCAGGTACTCCTATGAGTAGCTGGGCGCGAAGGAGCGTCTCGGCGTGACCGGACTGACCGACAAGTGCTAGATAACTCTTTCACAAGCGCTAGGTATGTAGTTCGGAGGCGCGCCGGCAGGCCCAGCAGGAACTGGCAAAACCGAAACCACGAAAGACATGGCGCGTACCCTTGGCATCTACTGCGTTGTGACCAACTGCACGCCGCAGCAATGCTACGACGACGCTGCAGGCATCTTCAAGGGACTGTCCATCGCGGGCATCTGGGGTTGCTTCGACGAGTTCAACCGCATCAAGCTCGAAGTGCTCTCCGTCATCGCCACGCAAGTGCAGTTCATCAAGGCCGCCAAAATCGCGCAAGTGACTACCATGATCTTCCCCGACCGCAACATGAGCGAAATCAAGTTCAACCCCACCGTCGGCTACTTCATCACTATGAACCCGGGCTACGCCGGCCGTCAGGAGTTGCCAGAGAACCTCAAGGTGCAGTTCCGCGGTGTCTGCATGATGGTCCCCGACCGCCGTGAAATCATGAAAACATTCCTTGCCACGTCGGGTTACACCACCATGGACGACCTCGCCACCAAATTCAATATCGTTTACAAACAGTGCGAAGAACAACTATCCAAGCAGCGCCACTACGACTTCGGTCTCAGGAACATCAAGTCGGTGTTGCGTCAAGCTGGAAACATCCTGCGCGAACGCCTCGAGTCTATCCGTGAAAAAGAAGGAAAGAACCCAGAAGGTGAAGTACTGCTCAAAATCGAAGAAGAACTCATGTACAAGGCACTCAAGGACATGAACCTCTCCAAGCTCGTCAAAGACGACGTCCTGTTGTTCACCTCCTTGCTGGACGACGTGTTCGTCAACCAGTACAAGAAGAATGTCCCCGACAAGGAGGTGCGCGAGCACTCCGAGGAGTAGATCAAAGAGAACAACCTGATCGCAGACGCACTAGAGCAAGACCCATGGCTGCAGAAGATCCTGCAGCTCTACGACACCAGTTGCGTGCGCCATGCCTTCATGTTGGTCGGCCCGACCGGCACTGGCAAATCCAACATCACGAAAGTACTTACCAGCGCGCTCACTGCGCGCTCGATCAAACACTTCGAGACTAAAGGCACGGACAAAGAGACCTGGGCTATCACGCGCCTCAACCCCCGCTCAATCAACCAGGACCAACTCTACGGAGAGCGCGATGAAAGCGGTGAGTTCTAGCCAGGCGTCTTCTCGGTCATTTGGAAGGACGTCAACATGCGCAAACCGAAATCAACCATTTCATGGATGGTGGCCGACGGGCCTGTCGACGCGATCTGGGTCGAGGACCTCAACACGGTCATGGACGACAACAAGATCCTGACCCTCGCGAACAACGAACGCATCCCGATGAGCGAAAACGTCAAGCTCGTCTTCGAAAACGAATCACTGCGCAATGCTTCTCCTGCCACCGTTTCACGTGCGGGCATCGTCTACGTCTCTGGCACCGACCTCGGATGGTACCGTTTGATTCGCTACGAAAAGCGAGAACGCGAAACACGCAACCTGCGCAAGGGCAATGACTAAGTCGAAACTTATTAGAACAAATAGTTCAAAGACAAAAATATCTTCGCGTTCTTGTTCGATAACCGCATGGAAGGCACCGTGCCGACGAATGAGTAGTGCAAATTGAAGTCATTCATCGACCTGTTCAACCGCATGCTGCGCGCCTTCAAGGTGGACAACCTCGACGCCGAACACGCCAAACTGGTCGAGATGATCTTCGTCTACTGCCTCTGCTGGGGAATATGCGGTACATTCACGATCGAAGACCGCAAAATAGTGTCCCAAGGTTAATTCTGCCTCAAGGCCAACAACTTCCCTTGCCCCAAAGACATTGGACCCAACGAGACCATCTACGACCGCTAGCTCGACCACAACGTCGAGAAACGCGACTGGCTCAGAGCCAACCCTGTCAAAGAAAAACCGAGCGACGAGAAACCTTATGCACGCCTCTTGATCGCAAATGAAGACTCGGCCAAAATCTGTTAGATCATGAATCTCATGCTCGAGGCTAACACTGGCGAACAAACCAAGAAAAGTCAAGTGCTCCTCTGCGGCGACGCGGGCACCGCGAAGACCTCAAACATCTTGCTGTAGGCCAGCCAGAAAGAGGAACGCGAGGGCGTCGGGTTCGACTTCAAAAAGAATTTCCTGATGAAGCGCATTAACTTCTCGTTCGCAACCACGCCTGGACTACTGCAAGAAGCAATCCAAGAGGAGCTCGAGCAGAAGGGCTCAACGCTGGTGCCAAAAAAGAACGATGTCTCCCAAATGTTCTTTATCGACGACCTGAGCATGCCCGAAATGAACAAGTACGGCGATGTGTTCACTCTGGAACTCGTGCGCCAGGCTGTCGAGGACGAGGGCTTCTAGCTCTTCAAGCGCGGCGAGGACCCGAAGTTTGGCAAAATCACCAAGACGCTCTAGGTGGCCGCCATGACCAACCCCGGCGGAGGAAAAAACGACATCCCGAACCGCCTCAAGCGCCAGTTCTTCATCATCAACTGTTTAGCGCCCAGCTCGACTGTCGTCTCGAGTATCTACAAGAGCATGATCGACCACAAGTTCACCAAAGTCTCGAACAAGGAGGTCACGGACAACATCGAAAAGATGTGCCAAGCCACTGTGGACCTGTGGAACCGCGTGCGTGAAAAGTTCATCCCCACGCCTTTGAAGTTCACGTACAATTTCACACTCAAAGACATTTCGAAAATCATGTTGGGTGCGCTGCGCATTGACAACGGCAAGCTACTCGAGTCCAACAAAAATATGAACGTGCTGCCCAAGGACATCGTAGTCTACCTCTGGCGTAACGAAAACACTAGAGTCCTCTCCGACCGCTTTGTCGAAGAAAACGATCTCGAAAGGTTCCGCATCATTCTGGACGAAATCACCAAAAACCACTTCGACGAATTCGTTTCGGAGCAGAAAGTCATCTTTAATGAGTTCCTGCAGGATGACTTTGAAGACGAAAGCACGGGCGAGTCCATTCCTGCGCCGTTTTTCTACGAGCCATCGCCCGGATAGGACCGCCTTAAAGTGAAGGCCTTTGAACGCCTCAAGAACTACAACGCAGACCCTAAGTCGAAGAAGATGGACCTGGTGCTGTTCGAATAGTGCCTCGAACACGTCTGCCGCCTCGGCCGCATGCTCATGAGCAAACGCGTGCACGTCATGCTCATCGGGGTCGGAGGTTCCGGCAAACAATGCTGCACGCGCCTCGCTGTGTACATGGGCCGCCACAAGCAGTGCAAGCAGGCTGTGCTGACCAAAAACTAGGGTTCCAAGCAGTTCCTCGAAGACTACAAGGAAGCCTGGATGAACGGCGCAATCGCAAGCGTGGACCATACCACCTTCTTGCTCACTGACAACGAAATCAAAAAAGAAGTCTTCCTCGAGTTCGTCAACTCCTTCCTCAACACCGGCGAGATCTCGGGAATGCTCGAAAAGCAAGACCGCGACACCGCGCAGACTGAGGCTGAAAAGTTCATGGTCAAGCGCGGCGAGGACACGCCTCCTGCTGAAGTCCTCTACGAAGGCGCGGTTAACAAGGTCATGGACTCGCTCCATATGGTCCTGGCCTTCTCACCTGCTAACCCGCGCTTCCGCTCGCGCGGCATCCAGTTCCCTTCGCTCTTTACCTCGTGTTCGATTAACTTCTTCTTCCCGTGGCCCGAGGAGGCGCTCATGGAAACTTCCGCATACCTGCTCAGCAAGGAAACCATCTAGGTCGAAAAAACATAACCCAAAGAGAACCTCTAGGTCTACATGAGTAAGGTGCACAAATCCGTCATCGAGGTTTCAACGGAGTAATTCACTATAAGTCGTCGCAATGTCTACTGCACGCCGAAAAGCTTCCTAGCTTTCGTAGACATGTACATCGCACTTTACCGTGAAAAGTTCAAGATACTTGACATAGAAGAAAAGAACATCATCTTAGGACTCGAGACCATTGCAGGCGCTGCAGAGCAAATCGAAGGTCTGCAGAAAATGATTTCGGAGAAGAAAAAGGACGTCGATATTCTGCTCAAAGACATCAAAGAGAAAGCGACCATCATCAAGGAGAAAACGGACGAAGCGCAGAAGAAGGCGACTGAAGTTGAGGCAGAAGCTGCCAAAATCTCTGCATTCGCGATCAAGGTGGGCGAGGAGAAAGCCCAAGCCGAGGAGGAACTGACGAAGTCCAAGCCGATCCTCGAAGAGGCCCTGGCTGCGCTGGAGAAAGTAACCGCGAAGGACATTGATAACCTGGTGAAAATGCCTACCGACAAGATGAGTATTGCGATCAAAATGTGCTTCGACTGTGTCGCTGTGTAGCTGTACTCGCCTGTGCGAACGGTAGAGGCAGCCAGAAGCTAAGTGTCAAAAGCTGTCCCAGAAGTGAGCTTCATAAAAGACTCGTAAGATTTGACTAAGAAAAACCTGTTGAAGAACTCGTCTGCAGGCCTGATTCGCGACATGCAGTCGTTCGGCGAGTTTAAGGACAAGTTGACCGACGAGAGCGTCGAATTAGCCGAGAATTATTTGAACCAAGAAGAATGGTTCAACATTGAAGTGCTGACTGCGCTCTACGGCCCCGCTGCGAACATGGTCAACTGGGTCGCTTGCATGAGGAAGTTCAGGGGCGCCTACAAGATGATCGCGCCTCTGATGGCCATGGTGCAGGAAAAAGGCGAAGAGCTCACTTAGCAACAGGGCAAACTCAAAGATGCACAAGATGAACTCGCAGCCGTCAAAGCTAACGTCGCGCAGCTGCAGGCTGACCTCAAAGTGTTCCAAGACCAAGCTGACGAGAAGACTGAAATTCTCGACGAATTCCAGAAGAAACTCCGCGCGGCCAAGAACCTAATTGATTCACTTGAGATCAACCGCGTCCGCTGGGAGAAAGATAAAAACAACTACAACAACCTCAAAATACGCCTCATTGGTGACGTCGGAATCTCGTGCGCATTCCTTGCTTACTGCGGGCCATTCAACACACAATTCAGAGCTAAGATTGTAGAACAGTATCTCAAGAAAATTGCGATTGGCCTTAAGTTCCCTTTCAACGACGATCTTGATCTCATCAACTTCCTCGCCACTCCCGACAAAGTCGGCGCATGGAATCTCATGGGCTTGCCGAACGACGAACTGTCGAAGCAAAACGGCATCATCATCGATAAGAGTAAGCGCTTCCCGCTGATCATCGACCCGCAGAACCAAGCGCGCACCTGGCTCGAGCGTATGTTTAAGAGTAAGTCCGAAGGGTGTATGAAATGGATCACCGACCTCAACGACTCACGCCTGCTGCAGTAGCTACGTGACGCCATTGAAAGCGGGTTCCCCTTCATCCTCGAAAACGTAGAAAACGAAATCGACCCCGGACTCGACCCCGTCGTCGACAAACAGATTATCATGAAAGGCGCCAAGAAAAAACTGATGCTAGGCGAGGACGAGATCGACTGGCACGACGACTTCAAACTCTTCTGCACCTCCCGCATGACGAATCCTGCCTGGTCGCCGGAAATGTAAGCCAAGATGGTCGTCATCGACTTCACCGTCACGCGCACAGGACTCGAAGAACAGCTCCTCGGAGTCGTCATCAACCAAGAGAAGGCCGAACTCGAAGAGATCCTCAACAACCTCATGTCCGAGATCAACCAGAACGTCGCGCGTCTCAAAGATCTAGACGAAAAACTACTCGAGACTCTCGCAGCGGCTGACAAGGAAAAAATCCTCGAGGACAAGGAACTCGTGGATATGTTGTCAAAAGTAAAAAGCGAGTCCAAAAAGGTCGAGTCGACAATCAAAAGCGCTGAAGAAAACAAAATCCAGATTAACAAACAGCGCAAAGAGTAAACCGAAGTTGCGGTCATCGGATCTGTCTTGTAGTTTGTGATTATCGACCTCGGTAACACCAACCACATGTACAACGTCTCGCTCAAGCAGTTCATGATAATCTTCCTGAAGAGCATCGAAATCTCCAAAGTGGTCAGAGAAAAAGGCGAGGAGGACGACGAGGAGGAGATCGACACGAGTGTGCGCGTGCAGCAGATCTACGACATGCTGATCGAAGTCACCTACAAGTACACCATGCGCGGCCTCTTCGAACGCGACAAGCTCAGCTTCAAGATCATCCTTTGTATGAAATACCTCATGACCTACGAGAAAATCACTGCGGGCGACATCTCTTTCTTCCTTAAGGCCTCTACCGGCACCCCAGTCGATGAGTCGCAATACCGCAAACCTGACATTCCGGATCAAGCTTGGAAAAACATTCTGCAGCTCAACGAAATGAAGTTTGGCCGCACTCAGAGCCCGAAATTCTCGGGCATCGCGCAGAAATTCTCCGACAACCCTCAAGAGGTCGAGCGCTTCTAGAAAAGCGACACTCCAGAAGACATGAGTAAACCTGACTTCTCTCCGATCCTGTAGAGTATGCTCGACCAAGAAAACGACGATGAGTTGAAAGCCTTCTACCTAGTCGTATTCATCCGCTGCTTCCGCATGGACAGGAACAACGTGTGCTGCAAACAACTAGTGCATGCATGCCTCAACAAGAAGTCGAATTTCTACACCGACCCGCTGAAGATCTCGATCGAAGACACCTACAAGGAAACCAACCCGTACACTCCGGTGCTCTTCCTGCTGTCCAAGGGCGCCGACCCGACTGCGCAAGTCGAAGGGCTGTGTGCTATGTACAAAAAGCCAACGCCTGAAATCATTTCCATGGGTGAAGGCCAGGAAGTCAAAGCCGAGGACGCAATCGGCCGCGGCAAAATGGACGGCCGTTGGGTCATGCTCAACAACTCGCATCTCTCGCTCGACTAGATCGCCACAATGGAATACAAGCTCAAACCGCCTGAGCCAGGATCAAGCGAGGTGATCAACGAAAACTTCCGGCTGTTCCTCTCCTGCGACCCCACCAACGAGTACCCGCTCGGCGTGCTGCAGATGTGCATCAAGGTCACCGACGAACCTCCGAAGGGCATGAAGGACGGTCTCTACCGCGTCTACAGCACCGTGGTCAACCAGGACCGCCTCGAAAAGATCCTCGACGCTGAAAAAGCCAAGAACTTCCGTCGCATGATCCAGGTGCTTTGTTAGCTGCACTGCTGCGTAGTCGAGCGCCGTAAATTCGGACCTATCGGATTCTGCGTGCCTTAAGAGTTCAACTCGACTGACCTCGACGTCGCACTCATCTACGCCGAAAAGCACATTCTGGCCAGCGACAAAGTCAACTACGAGACGCTCAAGTACATGGTCTGGGAGGTCATCTACGGCGGCAAGATCACCGACAACTACGACAACGAACTCTTCGACACCTACACTCAGGTCTTGGTCTGCCATCGCAACAACAACGTTGAAAAGATGGACCGCTGCTTCGCAAACTAACCTGACAACACCGACAAAATCTAGATGGACGAGCGGCCTTACAACCGCGAGAAGGCGCAGTTCAAAGACGGCCAGTAGAAGGCACTCGGCGACTCGAAGCTGAAGGAGCTGAAGTGCATCCACGACTGGATCCTCGACGAACTCAACCG
>Ga0314683_10000060_pt1 | contig 9939 bp, 7 predicted proteins | sample Red4_22May_surf_FD_205773 | JGI IMG/M metagenome (GOLD analysis project Ga0314683, IMG submission 205773) | Metatranscriptome of seawater microbial communities from Espelandsvegen Fjord, Bergen, Norway - Red4_22May_surf (Eukaryote Community... | ecosystem: Environmental > Aquatic > Marine > Fjord...
AATGCAACGCCCAGCTGGGTAGAAACCCGTACCATGTCGCTCAACTTTTAACACGCGCGCCCCCAAGCAGCGGTGTGTGAGGAGGCAGGGGCGTGCTGCACGTCGTCGTTCCCCTCTCTGCCAGCAGTCAAGGCTAGCGCATCCCCAAGCCGGACACCAACCTGTACGGCCTCGAGAAGGTGATCGCCATCTCGCGTCCACGTCGCGTCCAAGTCGGATGTGGACGTGAGGTGGACGCGGGCTGGATGTGCGGGAGGGTGCACCCCCCCTGCCCTAGCCTGTTACGATAAGGAGCACGAACGGTCATGTAGTTGTGGGCACAAACAATGGCCCTGCCATTGTTATCGCTACGGATTTGTGACTCAGAGCCACCCCCTGGCAAGGCGCGGATGCCACGGTCGACCAGAAGCACCGACGTCCGACGCAGCCGCACCGGCACGTTCTTCGTGCCTGGGATTTCGGGGCAGCTACCGGTGTCTGCAGCCGACAGGATGTTAACGCTGAAGAAATGGTTTGATCTGAAGGAGGACGGGACGGCCAAGCACGTGGACGTGCAACCCAGATTGGACGAGTTTGGGTTCAATGAACTTCCAGGGCGCAAAACGAAACACTGGGCGAAGGAGCTCCCCAACAATGCCATGTGCAACATCATGACATGGACGATGCTCGAAATTTCGAAGGCGCGATTTGACAAGTACAAAGATATGGGCACCGAGACGTCCTTGGCGCTGCGCCAAGCGGCAAGGGCGAATGGGTTGCCAGTCGACTACAAAGCCAACGCCAACGACTCGGTAAATCCACTGATTGCAAGTTTCATGGGGCTTAAACGCCGCTCTGAACAGCTCAAGACGTTAGAGCGAGAATCTCTCCGCCAGGCGCTGGGTGTCCGGCGCTCTATCGGCGAGGACGACAGCGTCCTCGTCAACGATGCGGATGGAGATACATACGACGCGGACATCGTCGCCGACGTGATCAAACGCGCCGTGACCGTAGGCTCTGCCGTTACCGGAAGCTTCTGGTGGGGAGACCAATCGACTCCCTACCAAGACACTCCAAGCCCGTTTGGCAACCCAGAGACAGACATGTTTGGCGGAACTCCTGCCGATGGCTACGCGCCGGACGCGGCGAATGACGCCTCCGTGGCAGATGCAAGCGGAGGCGGATATGACGCCGGAGGCGAAAGTGGCAAGGAATACAAAGACGATGAGTTTCCAGCTTGGATGCTAGAAGACCCTCCAAAATTACCCGATCGCGACCTCACCGTCGAAGAGAGTGATAAACTTGGCCGACTCGACCTGCGCCGGAGAAACAAGATTTACGCCGATAAGACTGAGAACGATCGACTGTACGAGGAGCAGCGCAGGCGGTACGTCGAGATCGAGAAACGCAGACTGGATCGCCTCGAAGAGGACGAGGATGATAACAAAAAGCTGAGAGAGAAACAGGTCTACCGCGACAGGATGCAGCTCGAGTTCGACATACGCCGTCTTGAGGAAGAAGAAAGGAAACGCGAGGCCGAGGAAAAGGAGGAAGACGAGGGCCCCCTTCCGACTTGGGATCCGTACAAGGTGGGCCAGCAGATCGTGAAGGTGCTCGATGACATCGAGAAGAACTACAGTGGTAACGACGAATTGAAGGATTTCATCTACCTGGACATAGTTTCGTTCCTCGGAGACCCGGTCGCTTCTATGAGCGACTACAGGAATTACGCATTCATGGGGCCGTCTGGTGTCGGAAAAACGACGTGGGCGAGGCTCATGGGAAAGATGTACAGTGCCATTGGTATGTATCTCTATGGGGTCGTTGCGGAGACAAAGGCTTCCGACTACATCTCCAACTATATGGGCCAGACTGGCTCTAAGACCGCCGCGACGCTGAACCAGAACCTCGAGAACATCATATTGATAGACGAGGCTTACAGCATGGCCAAAGGCGGGAACAAGGACTATGGGTCAGACGCAATCACCGCAATAGTGGATTGGATGGACAAAAACCTAGGGTGCTACATGCTGATCATCGCCGGGTACGAAAGGGACATCAAGGAAGATTTCCTCGCGCTCAACGAAGGGCTGGACCGGCGCTTCAACAACAAGTTCGTATTCTTAGAGTACACCGGTACTCAGATGGCAGACATACTAAAAAAGATACTCTCCAAATCCGACCTGGACAAAAAGTGGGACCCGCGCACGTGGGCCAAGGTCGCCGAGTTGATTGACAAAAGCAAAGCCTCGCACGACTACGTTGAGACGTACCAAGAGAAGAGGAACACACATCTTGCAAATGTTGCTCTGCTAGGGCGGGGCTTCGAGCCCATGAACAAGGACGCATCCCGATGGGCCAAATTCTACGATGTCCTTTTCAGCAAACAGGCCGGTTCGATGACGCTGATTGCGGCAAAGGCGAAAAAGTACATGTTAGTGCCCACTAAGAGACCGCCGGTAGGCGCGGAATACAAATACGACTCCGACATGATGCAGGTATTGCTTTCGTTTCTCCCTCGGGAAAACCAGAAGGAAATATCCGACAAATCAAGCGACACATACAGATTCCTCTCTCTTTCGTTTGAACCGCCACCGCGCGCGGGGCCGAAAGAAAAGGATCCCACCTCTGTAGCACCAATAGACCACAGCTCGCAACCTACAGACGACCTGTAGTTGGTACATTGTGCATCAAACGTCCGGTTTTCCAGACTCGTTGTGTGCTAATGAACATCTTAGAGCGTCCCATGGTTCCGTGAGGTTAGCCACGTCCGAAACGGTCTTGGCAGCACCGCACAGGACCGTAGGGTCGTCGGCGATGAACGAGGCTGCGATTATAAGACAGCAGAACAATAGCAGGGCGAATCCGAGCATGCATTGGACGAGAAGCCTCCGCATGAACCTCGACTCGTGACATTTGGGTCGGCTGTGTGCAACGGTAGTGTCGATTTCCGGCGCCTCGCTCATCACTTCGACATCTCTGACGATGCCCTCCTCTTCGGAGGGCGGCAATGCGCCAAGCTCGGTCAGATGTTTGTGGGGCGACTCTTCCATTTTGTTTTCGGTCCAGGACACTCGTGTCTTCTTTAGTGTAACGGAATTCGATTTTTCCTTTCTGGTCATTGTACATACACCAATATTATGCAAACGAACGCAACAGATTAGCGCGCGCGCCTACTCGGGGGATCTGGTCCCTCTGGATGCTACAGGTGTCGTGTGCGGAATCCCTTGGCCGTCTGCCTTCTTCAAGATCCCTACAAACGAACGGTTATAATCTACGTTGTCGAATATGGACGATTCGGCCTGTGTTGCGGGGGCCGTGCATTGGAAGCGATGGAATGCTCGAAACTGACCTCGCAATGCCTCCAGCGACAACAATGCGTCGATGTGAATGGCCGGCATTTGATTCACCTCGTGCATGTCGTACAGCATGTCGTACATGTACCTCGCAAAGCGTTTGCTGATGAGATAGCATTTTGTGGACATCATGGGACGATCGAGCTCGTATAGTTTCTCTTTCACTGTGACGGTTGCTTCGCGGAACGGCACGTCGTACTCGACGTCTACGGAGCCGATCTGCTTGCGTTCAGTTGCTTCGCAGTAGTCTTGGAACGGTCCGAGTGTGTGCAGCATCAGGTAGTCGGCATTGAGTTCTCTGAACTTCTTTTCGTAAAACGACAACGTCGCCGCGGTTCCCTCCCCAAAATAGACGTTATCCTCCACTACAAGACAGAAATCGCGCGAGCAGTTGACGATCGAGTTCCAAACACGAAGATGTGCGAGCGCGCAGCCCAGTGCAGCTCGGTACGAATACGTCATGTGAGTCGAACGGGATCCACAGGCAAAGAGGTACCTCCCGTATGCATTGAGATGAGACACCTCTTCCGCGAGTGTTTGGTCTGTTATGATGTATGGATTGACGTAGTTTACCGGTTCGTACTTGATGCCTGCGGAGAAGGAAGCGATGAGATACCTGTATCGAATCCCCCAGTAGCCGTCGCTACGCGAGGTGAATTTGTTGGTGATTATGTACACGTTGTGAAGCGTGCACGCACGGCTCGCTGAATCCTCGAGCACGACCAACAGATCGGTTCGGGAGGGGAGGAGACTGCTGCGACGCCGACTTAACGAGTCGTGCAAAAGGGACAGGCTTGGAAGCATCTCTCACAACGACCTCTCTACACCCTCTACAGGTGTAGCTGTGCCATATCTATACAACACCCTCTTTCTAAAAGCCCAATAGTCTCAGTTCTCTGTCCGTGCACATAGTCGTTTGCTCTCTAAGGGAATCCGCGCTGTATCCTAGAGCGCAGAGCGTTTGAGCGCGAAGCCCAGAGTCGAGGATTACGCGCACGTCCACTCCACGAAGTGCGCCGCCGCGTGGTTCCATTTGTTGCACTACGGACTTTGCTTGCACGGGCGCCCCCGCGCACGCTTCTAAGAGTTTCTGCGCCGTGACTCCGAGCTGCATGACAGCAGTCGATCCAGCTATCGCGACCGCGTCTCCCGCCGTGAGTATAAACGATCGAGTCACGTCATCCGCTCCAAAAGCGGAGATGGAAGATGCACAGAAAGAAGCGTCGTTGAGGTCGATCGCGTCGAAGCCGAGCGTACGAAGCGCCGTCGCGTCAGCGACTCCCCGATGGCGCAGCCCCAGCGGAAGCAGTCCGGAACTTCTAATGTTAGTAGCGGATATTCCATGGCGGCTTAAAAACGCGTTATTTATTTCGTTGTCGTCGGTCGCCAGGATCGATTCTGGGACAACCGCGCGTCTCGCGAGGGCGAGCTTTTGGCGGGGGGTCAGCTGGCGCTTTGCGTCGTCTGTTTGCATTTCAAACGCGTCGCTGCACTCAGATGCCAATCTGCGTGCAATGGACATAGACGTCTGTTGCTCTTCCTCTAGACACGTGCGCGTAAATCGATAGCGTGTGCAATATGCTCGTCCTATGTAACGATCGATGTGACTCCGACCCCCCCCCCGACGGTCTCGGTTCCGGAACGGTGTGGGGTGGTTCGAAGGAAAGTACAAGGGTAGGTGGAAGCTAGATGTCGATGATGAGTTCACTCGCCGATGGGTACGACACGTTGCAGCCACCGGAAAGGAACCCGCACGGATTCACGCTTTCGAGTGGGGACATTCCGGGTGACAACTTCTTTTTTCAACATACGGCGTCCACGAATTCCGGTCAATCGAGTGCAACCGGTGGTCCCTTGGCAATGCAGCTGGATGACTCTGACGAAGAGTATGTCATGCCGGGACGCAAGTGCCCAAGGCGACTTTTGAAACGCTCGGACGAAGATAAGCTCGTGAGTGCGTTGAAGTTTGATGTCCTGAATACGAAATGTGGTGTCGAAATGTTGTTTTCTGCCCTCATAGACGAAGCAGTTGTCAGTGATTCAAACGGACCGCACATGGCGATTGAGAAGGTGCTTCCGGAGTACATCAACGGATATGGCGCAATAATGAGAAAGGGCGCGAAAATGGGTATGCATGGGCACGGGGCGCAATACGAGATCATCAAGCGGGTGTTCTTAGGGGATGGCCCCCTCGCTGGACACGAGGGTGGTGGACCCTCGCCGAGCCGCATTGTCGGGTTTTTCCGGCTGCTCGACGAGGTTGCCAATAACGTATTTGAGCTTACGCGCGACCTGAGTCATGGATGGGACATGGAGCTGAACCCAAAGACTGTTGGGCAAAGCAACAGCAACTTGTTCGCGGTGAACACTGACGACTTTCCCAGCTCCAAATTTGAATACTGGATGCCAACCCAACGAGTGTTCATAGCAGAAGTGTTGGAGTGTGGAGGGGACGTCGGTGCGTACAGGAATCAGGTGCTCCGGGCGGCGTCGAAGGATACGATCCCAGTGGACGACGCTCTTATCCGGGAGATGTCGGAAATACGGTCTCGAGAGGTGAAGGGCGGGCGCGTTTCTGGAGCGAGCAAGTCTTCGAGTTCTACATCCCGCGATCAACGACGAGCGTACCCGGTTCTTGGCTGTGTCGACTTTGCTACGTTTGCCGAGAATGCAAAGCTGTTCGAGTCGTGCTCCGAGTCCCTCAAGGGACGACACGAATTGAACGAAGAGGAGAAGCTACGCGTCGACACACTGCTGAGCGGGAAGGTGCGACAGGACCGCACAGCGGCCACAACCGCCGACCTTGCTAAACAGGTTGAGTTTGACCACAAGCTACGTCGCACGGTGGAGCAATTCGGCGAGCTGATCAAAAGCTTCAAGGAAGGGGGAGAGTATCTCATCTCGGAAGGGATGTACCGCGAGGGCGTGTTCATATTGACTTCGCTCCAGAACAACCAGTCCGTGCACGTGCCATCCAACAACAAGGTGACTACTTGGACACTTAAGCTACTTCATGAAGTTTTGAGGTTGCATGATCCCAGGCTGAAGGACAAAAAGTTTGAGCGTACGAAGGAGAAACTGGTACCATCTGCGCTGAGATCATGCAAGCGCCAAAGAACCCACTGCGAAGCGGCCGACGTGCCGCACCGGAGGGCGTCGGTCATGATCATCTATCTGATTGCTGAACGCATGTCATGCCTCTATAGAATACGGCACCGCGCCTTTGAGTCGTCTGGGCTGATAACTGAGGAATGGGACATCTCTCACGCAAAGTGCGGCGCGCACTTTGCAAATCCTAACGCCGGGAGCTGCAAGGACGGCATGTGCACCGCCCGGAAGTCGGAGGAACTCAAACGCCTCCTTGGAATCCACAAAAGCGACGTGACGTCCGTCGCCGAGTATTTCCAAGGCGCTCGCACCACATACAAGGCGCCAACTACACCTTCCAAAGTCAGCAGCGTAGCGATTCGAGAAACGGAGACGGACGAGATAGGACACGGCAGTGTCCAAGCCATGAGACGACTAGACGAAGCATGCATGGCAATAGAGTGCATAGTGAACGGGATCATGGGCGACGACGACCGTGTCGAGAACCTATTCGGGTCGGACGACGACGATGAAGACGCTGGAGACGTCGAGATTGCCCAGAACTGCACAACGATACAGATCGTTGGTGTGGCGGGGCCGGATCACGAAGTCGACCAGGATGAACAAGAGGAGGACAGCAAGCAGACACTCTCGTGGTTGCGACTGGACACGCGCATGAGACACAATATGCTTCTGGATCAAATCCGACGCCACGCTGAGGCGGTGACGCGGGCCATCACATTCGCTGAGGAATGTATCGAACTACAGACGAGCGTGGCGAAAGAAACACAAGAGAACATGGACAGGCTCAACTCCGGAGTCGTGTCGAGCAGTTGCACGGAACTGGAGATGAAGACTACGGCGTTCAATGCCGCGTGCAACACGCTGGCGCGTGCATCGAGCGAATACACCAGTGCCGACCTTAAGACCGTCGTGGGGGCGCCCGAACGTTGGAAATGGAGCCAGGATGATCGCGTCGCTCGTCTATCAGCGCTCCGCCGTGCAAAGAACGAGCTCCAAACGTACAGGCGCATTGTACACGAACACTACCAACGAAGCGAATACCTTAGGTCCTCCGGATTTTTCGACTTCTTAGTCAAGGTCGGCCCGTACTTGGAGTCTCTTAGCGCACTGAAGGAAAAACCTCAACAGCCAGATACCTCCGAGACCGTGTACCTCGACTTTGACATGAGGTCTAAGGACGCGTGCACAGTGTCCATCGATTGGTTGTCGACTCGTCTGGCGATGTATCAGTCGCAATCCGAAGAGTTCTCTGCCACCATACTCGAAGCAGTGCGCAACGCCTTTCTCTTCTGTTGCCATGCTGTAAAAATTCAGACGGAGGATTCGCTCTCACTGCCCGACAAGTCCCTCGAATTCAACGGCATCGGAATATCTTGCATTCTGACAATGCTGTCGATCTCACACCGCCTCGGATTTGTCAAGATGCTCGGATCCGAGGGTTGCATCACGCACGATTTCATCGAATCCGACGAACTTTTTGCATTCTGTATACACGATACGGCGGACGTGGTGGATAGGCGCATATCGGTAGCGAGCATCGACAAACTCCGGCGGGTTGCAATGAGCGCCGAGGGGTGGAAACTCATCTGCATGCTGACTGAAGTGGCGCACTTTGTGGCATGCGTCAGTCGTAAGGGCGAGTACAACGCGCGTACGACATTCAAAGGCATTCAAGGAAACAATATCTGGCTGACTCTCTCCTCCGGTATGCCGTTTGCGAAGATACACGATTCAAGGGAGTTGGCATTTTCTAACACATTTACCGACATACAGGAAATTGTCAGCTCAAGCTATCCGTCTAGATACGCGTGGAGCTTCGCAGACGCGTGCGAGCTTCGGAAAAAGGAACAGATAAAAACGATCTCTGTTTGGGTTCCCGCGCTTCTAAACAACAAGTCTGGATTCATCGACATCACGGGGGCCAGAAACCGACCCTCTAAGAGAGAGGACGCACATGTAGATTCAAAGAGGTGCGGCGATATCGACACGCTTCCAAGACAGTACTTCGAACAATTCTACAAACATGCGCAACTCGGCGACGTCGCGTCGGACGAAACGCTGGATTCATCGCACAGCCCAGACGCGTCTCTTCCGGGAACGCTCTAGTCTTCCTTTTGGCGTTTCGATTGCGAATTGCATGCGTGTCTGGCCATTCTGTGTACTATGAGCGCGTACACGATTCGTAGGGTGCATGCAAAGACGAGCAGAGTGCCCGGGAGACTCGTAGGCGAGAGTAGGTGTTGCGCGTGGCGCGAGAGATCGGATACATACCCCTTATCCGAAAGCACACCAAGTGTCGCGTCGAGTGTCCGGTTGGTCTTGTTGTTAAGGTTCTCTGCAAGACTGTAAAGCGTCTCAACTGCCGCGTCCGCCTGTTCCTGTAATCGGGACTGAATCCGCTGTTCCACCGGGGCAGACACAATTTCAAAGCGCATGGCACTGGTCTCGCCATGTCGACTACCAAACGCGCGTTCGGTATTAGCGATTCTACTTTAACATAAGCAGTTCCAGAAGGTCTTCTTCTTCTGAGGAGGAGTCGTCCTTGCCGAACATATCTTCAATAGTAACCTCATCGTCTCCCACTTCTTCATTGTCGCGCTCGGGCGTTGCTGGCGCACCCGGGACCAACGGTGCGTCGTTGCTGCTGCCGCCGGGATCTGTCGCGTCCTTTCTTTCGTTTCGAGTCGGTTTCGTTTCCGCTTTTTCATTCGGCTTATTTTGAGCCGGTTTCTTTCCCGACCTTTTCTTCAGCTGCTTTGCAATCTCAGCGTCTTGCGACTTCTGACTGCGCCGGCGTACATACCGTGGATCAGTATCGTATGCACCACCGTCGCCGTCGTCGTCGTCCTCGTCTCCTCCTCCCCCCCCTCCGGTAGAATCGTGTTTTATGGCGATCGCCAGTCGCAAAACCTCAACGCCGATTGGAGCAGGCGGCAGGTGTCGGATTCCGTGAAACGTGTAGCCCCCCGACACGACGCCATTAACAAACCGCTTGACGATTTCGTGGTTAAGGAGCGTCTCCTCACTGGTCGACGATGCCCTAACGCGAGTGAGTTCCTTTTCGTAGAAATATGGACTGGCCGGACCCTCGGTGATGGGCACGGCGCTCACCTCCACGCTGCAGTCCGTGTCCGAGAAGCGCCTTCTCGAAACGCGTTTGTTTCCAAGGATGGCCATGTTCCCAGACCTGCCAATGATTGTGGTGAGCGCGTTTGTTGCATGTCGTTCGAGTGATTGGAGAAGACCAATGCTTTCCCCCCACAGCGTCACCACCACTCCGTATATGTCCGCCTTTTCCGACGTATTCAAAGCCGCTGGATTAGGCTCTATTTCCTTGAGCAGGCGTGTTTCTATTGATAGGTTAAACTTAATTACTTCGTCCATCGCACATGCACGCGCTCTTCTGAGTGCTCGCCGACGAAATTGACCTTGCCAGTAGAGCAGTCGAGGACGGCGGCGTGGAGCTCGAGCCCGTCCTCCTTGACCGCCTTCG
>Ga0314683_10000061_pt1 | contig 9910 bp, 8 predicted proteins | sample Red4_22May_surf_FD_205773 | JGI IMG/M metagenome (GOLD analysis project Ga0314683, IMG submission 205773) | Metatranscriptome of seawater microbial communities from Espelandsvegen Fjord, Bergen, Norway - Red4_22May_surf (Eukaryote Community... | ecosystem: Environmental > Aquatic > Marine > Fjord...
CCCAAATGGGAGCACCAAGCGAAGGGCCCCAGACCAACGAATACCAGATCGAGGTTCTCTGGCCCGCTCTCACCACGACGGCAGAGACAGGAGCCTCGCCGATCCTTTCCTACAATCTTCAGGGGCATTCAGGCGCGGCGAGTACTGAGGGAGCCGTTTGGGAGAGCCTCGCCGGTGACCTTTCCGAGTACCCAGGCACATCCTACATAATGACCAGCGGGATTCTGTAGGGAGCGACCTACAGCTACCGCGTGCGTGCCTAGAACCTCTGGGGCTGGGGAACGGCCTCTGCAACGGTGGAGCTCGTAGCCAGCACCACGCCAGACCAGGTTTCGACTCCAGCGACCTCGGTAGATCCGGACACGGGAGGCCTGGTGATCACCTGGGCCAGCCCTGCCGCTCATGGAAGCCCCGTCACGGCCTTCCTCATAGAGGTACGAGATCGCGTAGCGAGCGGGTGGGCGGCTGCCTCCGCCTGCGATGGCTCTGACGCCGCGATTCTCGCAGCTCTCGAATGCCAGATACCAATGCTGACGCTCACGGCCCCGCCTTACTCCTACACTCTCGCCGACTTGATCGTAGTCCGAGTCTCCGCTTACAACGCAAAAGGCTGGGGTCCAACCTCTGCAGACAACACCGCAGGAGGCTTAGCCACGGCAGTTCCAGCGCAAGCCCCGGCACCTGCGCGGGCAAGCGAGACGGCCCCGACCTAGATTCAGGTGGAGTGGGCTGCACTCACCACGAGCACTGAGACAGGTGGCCTCGCGATCCTCTCCTACCAACTTGAGCACGATGCCGCCAGTGGCGAGGCACCGGGAGGAGCATCTTGGGCCACCCTGGTGGGCGACCCGAGCGATTCACTCCTCACTACCTACACTCTCTCCGGCACGACAGGCGGCGCGTCTACCCAGTTCCGCACCAGGGCCAAGAATGCCCTGGGTTGGGGCCCCTGGTCTGCCATCACGGCAGTAGCTGCCTCGGCTGTGCCCGCATAGATGGCAGTCGTCACAACAGAGATCGGGACAGGAGCCCTGAGCGTGACCATCTCATGGACGCCGCCCGACGACAACAGCGACCCGATCTCTTCGTATCACGTTCTTATCTTGAAGGCAGACGGCCTCGAGTACGCAGAGGAGCCGGTCAACTGCGGAGGAACAGATGCCACGATTGTGTCAGAAGCCCGCTGCCTTGTGCTCATTTAAGATTTGAGGGACAGCTTTGGGCTCCAGTATGGTGACCTGGTCGTGGCTCGAGTACGCGCTGCCAATTCTTTGGGAGACGGTCAGTATTCCTAGCCCAACACTGAAGGAGCGACCGTAGAGACCGAGCCTGCGCAGATGGCTGCCCCTACCGAGACCTCGACCTCACTCACAGAGATCTCGCTTGCCTGGGTAGCCCTCAGCGGTGCTGATACCGGCGGCGCGGCGCCAGACTCCTACCAGCTGGATTACGGCGACGGCTAGTCAGGCGTGTCCTCTTGGACGACCCTCCAGGGTGGAGCAGCTGGTTACTCGACACTCCTTTCCCATACCGCTGGCTCTCTGACGCCAGGCAACTGGTACAGTTTCCGCCTTCGAGCCCACAGCGTTCACGGCTGGGGTGCATTCTCCACCTCTGTCAGCTTCTAGGCTGCTCAAGCTCCCGGCTAGCCCTCCCCTGCTCCGGCAACGGCCCTCGTCGACGCCGCTGTCCGCATCTCTTGGACTGCCCCGAGCAGCAACTACAAGACAATCAGCGCGTACTTGATCGAGATCTAGGACCAGGCTGGCAGCGTCTTCCAGGTGACGGCGTCCTGTGACGGCTCGACCGCAGAAGTTGTCGCCGCTCTCTACTGCGACGTGCCGGTCAGTGTCTTGAGGGCTGGCCCTTTCAGCCTGGGGCTACAGGACCTCGTGGTTGCCCGGGTGGCGGCTTACAACGAGCGGGGCTGGGGTGCCGCCTCCGCCGCCAACACAGCTGGTGCGCTTCTCGAGACCGAGCCCAGCAAGATGAACACCCCAGGAAGAGGGGCAAGCACAGGCGTGGACTAGCTTGAGATCACCTGGTCCCTCCTGACCAGCCCAGACGACGGCCACTCCCCTGTGACCACCTACGCCCTCTACTGGGACGCGGGCACAGCAGGTGCGACCTGGACGAGCCTTGTTGGCGTGGCTAGCGACTACCTTCTCGCCTACTATGTTGTCACCGAGGGTGTTGCCGTTGGTCAGCCCTACTAGTTCAAGATCCAGGCAGAGAACTTCTGGGGATGGGGAGCGTACTCTGACGTGGCCACGGTGTTCGCGGCTACCAGCCCCGATGCTGTGGGGACCCCTGCCACCGAAGTAGAGGCCACTGCGGGCAGCATCTCGATCACCTGGGCGGCCCCTGGCGAGAGAGGAGACGCAATCACCTCCTACACGGTGGAGATTCAAGGAGCGTCAGCAAGCTGGGCGGCAGAGACTGCCTACTGTGGAGGATCCACTGCCCTCTCATGCACCGTACCGATGTCAGTCGTCACTGCAGCTCCATACTTGCTCACACAGGGAGACCTTGTGGCGGTTCGAGTCTCAGCTGCGAACTCTTACGGCTCGGGTGCTGCATCCCCGGCAACTAGCACCGGTGCCCTCGTGGCTCTCGTCCCTCACACCATGGCCGCGCCCACGCGAGGCTCTGCGACATCGACCTCCCAAATAGAGGTCGACTGGAGTCTCCTGAGCGACCCAAGCAACGGAGGATCCGACGCGACGTCCTATCAACTCGTCTGGGACGAGGGGACAGGTCCAACGAGCACCTCGCTTGTTGGTCTCCTGTCTCCCTACACGCAGGCCTCGTATGTCGTGACCACCGGGGTGACGCTCGGCTAGATTTACAAGTTCAAAGTCCGTGCTCAGAACGTCTACGGCTGGGGTGGATACTCCCCCGAGTTCTCTATCGTGGCCTCTGAAGCACCAGCCCAGATGCAAGTCGCCACCACGAGCATCGTCGGAACGGCGGCCCGAATCTCCTGGGCGGCCCCCGCGAGCAACGGCGAGGCGATCACTGCATACACGATCAAGGTCCTCCAGACTGGCGGCTCCACCTACTCGGAGGAGCCAGTGGCCTGCGACGGGTCGGATGCGACGATCGTGTCCAACCTCTACTGCGACATCCCTTTGGCGACTCTGCGGGCCCCGCCCTTCAGCTTGGGGCTCGGAGACCTCGTCCGGGCAACGGTCGCTGCCGGCAGCGCCTAAGGCTTTGGCGTCGCAAGCCAGGTCAACACAGAAGGGGGCGCCGTTCAGACGGAGCCGGCCAAGGCCGGGGGCTTGACTTTCGACTCAGGCTCCTCCTCTACGACGGCGATTACCATCACTTGGACGGCCCCTACAGGAGACTCTGCCACAGGTGCCTCTCCCATCCTCAGCTACTACGTCGACGGGGCCGTGTCCGCAGGCAGCCCTGCCTGGGCCCGACTCGGAGAGGTCACCGCCGGCACCGAGACGTTCACGGCAACCGGCCTGACAGGCGGCGTCACTTACGTCTACAGAGTCCAGGCAGTAAACCTCCACGGGGCAGGAGAGGCCTCGGATACTCTCTCAGCCCTCGCCGCCTCGGTTCCCGATTAGCCAGCTGCACCGGCCACGACTCTGGTAGCCACAGGGGTGCGCGTGGCGTGGACCGAGCCAGCGGACAACCACTGGCCGGTGCTGGAGTACGAGATCTCGGTTGCAGGTGCCAGCGGTGCCTTGGAAGTGGACACCTCCCTCTGCGATGGAAGCAGTGCCAGCGTCATCTCTGATCTCTACTGCATCATCCCGATGTCCTCCCTGACTTCTGCCCCTTACTCGCTCGCTGTCGACAGCCTCGTGGAGTTTGCAGTGCGAGCGCGAAACGCCCGCGGGTGGAGCCCCTAGTCAGCTCGGAACACTGCCGGGGTCCTGGCCTAGACGGTTCCAGCCGTGATGCTGGGCCCCACCACCGACCCCTCGCTCACGGGAGAGGCCAAAGTGTATGTCCAGTGGACAGCCCACAGCGCCTCGCCCGACACTGGAGGCTCGGCAGTCACATCATACCACCTCCAGAGCGACTCGGGCCTCGGAGACGGCAGCTGGGCAGATGTCCTCGGGCTCAGCCCGGCCTCGCTGGCGACCTCCACAGAGCTCACGAGCGCCATCGCCCCCGGCACGACCTACATCTCCCGCGTCCGTGCCTCAAATATCCACGGCTGGGGGGGCTGGTCTCCCGAAGTGGCTATCAAGGCAGCCCAGGTGCCCTACCAGATGGCTACCGTGAGCACTGCCGTCGAGGCCGCGGCGGGAGCAGTGACGATCACCTGGCTCGCCCCTGCAGACGGCAGCGACGCTATCACTGCCTATCATATCGAGATCCTCGACGGTGCAGGCGCTTGGGTCGCCGAGAGCACCTATTGCGACGGGACTGACTCAGCAGTACTCTCAGGCCGTACGTGCACTGTCCCAATGAGCGTCCTCAGGGCTTCACCCTTCAGCCTTGCTTTCGACGCCTTGGTCGCGGTGCGGGCGTCTGCACGCAACAGCTACGGACCGGGCTCCACCTCTGATGCAACGACTGTTGGCGCGCGGATTCGGCGCGAGCCCGACACGATGGCTGCACCTGTGGCCGTTGGCACCGCAGAGGCCCGAATCGACCTTGCGTGGTCAGCACTGTCGGCACCGGCGAACGGCAACTCCGAGGTCCTTGCCTACTCCCTCTACTGGGATAATGGGGGTGGGACGACAGGGATCGCGCTCCAGGATGCCTTGGCGACTTCGGCCTCTGTTCCCGGCCTGACCGGAGGCACCACCTATCGCTTCAAGGTTCGAGCACGGAACCTCTACGGCCCTGGCGGCTTCTCGGCAGAGCTCGTCGTCCTCGCCTCAGACCTCCCTGACAAGGCCGCGATTCCGACGGTGGCCATCGGCACTGCCGAGACCGCTGTCAGCATTTCCTGGACAGAGCCAGGGGACCATGCAGCGACGATCACCGCCTACGAGATCCTTCTGCTGCTGGCTGACGGGACGACTTTCGCCGCCGAGACTGCCAACTGTGACGGGAGCGATCCCGCTATAGTGGCGGCGCTATCCTGCGCTATACCCATGACCACAGTTGCCAGCGTCACGGGCCGCACGGTCGACACGCTCATCCGAGTGAAGGTCCGCGCCCAGAACGCCAACGGCTGGGGCGACTACTCAGAGCTGAACACGGCCGGTGCCACGATAGAGACTGCCCCGACGCAGATGGACGCCCCCGTCTTCGTGCTCGCCTCCTCCAGCGCGAGCGCTATCTCCCTCAGCTGGACGGCGGCGACTGGGACCGCGGCAGGAGGAGCTAACGTCGCAATCAGCGACTATGTGCTCGAGTGGGACGCAGGCAGCGGGAGCTGGGCCACTCACCTCACCACGGGTACTACCTCGGCCACCTCGAGCTCACTCACAGGCGGAGGGACGTACGCATACCGAGTTGCAGCGCGCAACAAGTACGGGGCTGGTCCCTACTCTGCCGAGATCAGCGTGCTCGCCGCGGAGGCCCCCGACACGCCAAGCGCGGCAACCACTGCTGGAGAAACCATCTACGTGAAGATCTCTTGGGCCGCTCCGGCCAGCAACCACGCAACTATCGACGCCTACTAGATCCTGATCGCCGACGGCACGGGAACCTTCGTGGAGGACACCGCCTCCTGCGACGGCAGCTCCTCGGCCGTAGTCTCGGCTCTCCACTGCTTGGTCCCTATGACCTCTCTCTGGGCTGCTCCTTTCAGCCTCGCCCAGGGAGCTGTCGTACGGGCGCAAGTCCGGGCCCACAACGATCGAGGCTGGAGTGCCGCCTCCAGCGCCAACACAGCAGGGGCTGGAGTCGAGGTCGTGCCGCACCAAATGGCCTCGGTCACCCGCGGAAGCAGCACAAGCGATACAGCTGTAGTGATCGACTGGACCGCCCTCGCGTCCCCGGAAAATGGAGGGACGGCCGTTCTGGGCTATGCTCTCTACACCGATGACGCAGGCGGCGGGGCAACCTGGACGGAAGTCATCGGCTACACCTCCGTGTACTCTGGCACGACATTCACCCTGACCGGGGGAGTCTCGGCAGGCGCAAGTTACGGGTTCAAGGTGATGGCTAAGAACAAGTGGGGCTGGGGTGCCTTCTCTGATGCAGCGACGATCCTGGCCGCCACCGCTCCATCCGTGGCCGGTAGCGCAACCACTGCTATCGATGCTGGGACGGGAGGGGTCGTGCTCACGTGGTCGGCCCCGGCAAGCACAGGAGGCATAGCGCTGACCTCGTACCTCGTCGAGGTTCAAGGGAGTGGCGGGGGCTGGAGCGCAGAGCCGGCCTGCCCGAGTGCGGATGCCAGCCTCGTGGCCTCACGTACCTGCACAATACCGATGGCCAGCCTTGTTGCGAGCCCGCACCTTCTGCCTTTCGACGCCCTCGTCGTTGTGAGGCTCACCGCAGCGAACGCCCAGGGAGCCGGCCCGGGAGGCCCCGAGAACACTAGCGGGGCCCGTATTCGCCAGCTCCCAGCCCAGATGTCCGCACCGTCGGAAGGCGCCGACACCACCGATTCACAGGTCGTGGTCGAGTGGGGAGCTGTGACAGCCGTGGGACTCCCAACAGGCAACTCCGCGGTAACCTCCTACGAGCTCCTCTGGGATAACGGTGACTCTGGCCTAACCACTTTCGTGCAGCTGACTCTTACCTCCCCCCTGGCCACGAGCCACACGATCGTTGGAGTCACAGAAGGGGCTTTCTATCGCTTCGTCGTGCGGGCCGTGAACGTCTACGGGACAGGTGTCGGTTCTACCGAGGCAACCATTCGGGCCTCAGACGTTCCTAGCCGTGTGGACGCCCTGACCACGGCTCGAAGCGGTCTGAACGTGGGTGCAAGCTGGTCGGAGCCCTCGGACAACGGCGCCGCGGTGACGGCGTACCAAATCGAGCTCTGGGACCCAAGCACCTCCGCGTACGTCGAAGACACTGCGGGTTGCGACGGGGCGAGCGCCTCGGTCATCTCCGCCCGCTCCTGCTCTTTCGCGTTCACCGATCTGATGAGCACTTACTCCTACGCGGTCGGAGACCTCTTCATCGCCCGGGCCAGAGCCTACAACGACGACGGCTGGGGGGAGCGCTCAAGTGCGAATACCGGGGGAGCGACCATCATGACGGTGCCGGTGACAATGGGCAGCCCCGTCGAGGACGCAGCGACCTCCAGCACGCAGGTTGTTCTCACCTGGGCCGACTTGGCCACCACCGTGGACATTGGGGGCACCGCCATCACATCTTACGAAGTCTCCTGGGATGCAGGCACAGGCTCAAGCTGGGCGACCCTAAGAGGCTTCTCACCGCCGGATACCTCCACGACCTACACGACTACCTCGGTCACCGCTGGAGCTGCTTATCAATTCAGATTGAGAGCCCAAAACGCGCTCGGGTTCGGCGCCCTCGGGCCTACGCTCTCCGTGATTCCCTCCTCGGTGCCAGACCAAATGGCCGCCGCAGTGACGAGCGTCCAGAGCGTCTACGCGAAGCTGACCTGGACCGTGCCTGCGTCAAACGGAGCAGCAATAACCGCCTACAGGATCCAGATCCGCCGATCGGACGGCGTTATGGCTGAAGAGGCGACATACTGCCCTGGTGCAGACGCCACCCTGATGGCCAACGCTTACTGCCTGGTCCCAATGGTGGCCCTCCGAGCTGCTCCGTACTCCCTCACCCAGGGAGATCTCATCGCGGTCCAGCTCGAGGCCTACAACCTGAAGGGATGGAGTACAGTCTCCCTCCTGAACCTTGCCGATGGGAGCAACGCGGTCGTGGAGACGGAGCCAGTGGCGCCAGCAGCGCCGACCCGCCTGGCAGCGACCGATGACACCCGAGTCGACGTGTAGTGGCTCGCGTTGACGGCAGAGGCCGAGCGCGGAGGACCAAGCGCGAGCGTCACTTCTTACAACCTGCAGTGGGATGACGGCAGCGCCGGAGTGACATGGAGCGACCTGGTCGGAAAATCTCCCCTCTCCACGGCCACCTCCTTCTCGGCGACCGCGGTAGCCAACGGAGTCCTCGCAGGACAGCTTTATCAAGTCAGAGTGAGGGCAAAGAACACACATGGCTGGGGACCCGAGAGCGGCGTGCTCTCGATATACGCCGCTGCCGTCCCCGAGGCCCCAGGCGCACCAACCACAGCTCAAGAGGGCGTGTCCATGCGCATTGCCTGGGCCGCTCCCGACAATAACGGCCTCGTGGTGACAGCTTACCAAATCCTGATTCGTGAGGCTGACGGCGCGACCTGGACAGAGGCAGCCGCCTGTGATGGCTCTGATTCTACGACTGTCGCAAATCTCTACTGCGATGTCCCACTGTCCACCTTGAGGGCCTCTCCCGGGTACGCCCTCCTGCTCGGTGCCCCCGTGGTCGCCCAGGTCCGGGCCTACAACCTCATTGGCTGGGGCAGCTACTCCGCTGCAACCGCAACGGCAGGAGCGGGAACGATCACCACCGAGCCTGCAGCCCCTCCGACGCCCGTGCAGGAGGGGTCAGGCACAGACGACGAGCAGCTGCACGTCACCTGGGCTCCCCTGACTGGAGATGATGCTGGACAGGAGACGATCACCGCGTACGAGGTCTGGTGGGACGCAGGGGCCGGAGCTGGCGGCTGGGCCCTCCGTGTCTACGAGCCTACTCCCGCAGCCCCCGCATTCACCTACACTTACACCTGGAGTGACGGAATCACCTCTGGCGAGGCCTACCAGCTCAAGTACCGAGCTGCTAACCAGCACGGTGTCGGTGAGTGGTCTGCTGTCAGCACGATCATCGCCTCGACAGTGCCCGAGCAACTCGGCTCTGCTTCAACAGCTCATTCCGGAAGCTCTGTCCTCGTCACCTGGCCCGCGACTCCGAGCGCCCGCGGTGCCGCCGTAACGGCCTACAGGGTCAAGTTCCTAGAGTCTGATGGGCTCACCTACACCGAGGCCGCGGCTTGCAATGGAGCGAGCGCGACTCCTTTCACCAACAGGGAGTGCACCGTGGCGATGACCGTCTTCACTTCCAGCCCTTACAACCTCGCCATAGACAGCCCCATCGTGGCCGTGGTCGAGGCACAGAACGCCAAGGGCTTCTCCACGCCCTCTCTTGGGGACTCTGGCGGAGCACAGGCGGAGACCGCGCCTACATCTGGGCCTGCAGTCTACCGCGGTGGCGATACTAGCACCACACAAATCGAAGTGGTCTGGGACGCGGTTACAGGCTCTCCTGCAAACGGTGGCTCCGCGGTCACAGATTATCGTGTCTACTGGGACGCAGGACTCGGAGGGGCCCAAGGCACTTGGGCCCTGGCTGCCTCTACGGACGCCGCCACGACAAGATCCGTGTCAACGAGCGACATCACTCCCGGAACCACCTACCAATTCGCAGTCCTGGCCGAGAACGTCCACGGAGCCGGTCCTCTCGGCGCGACGCTCTCCATCTTGGCGGCAACTGCCCCAGGAGCTCCAGCAGGCCTGACAGCAGGCACTGTGGGCAGTGCTAGCGTCCAATTCTCCTGGTCGGCCCCTGCAGACAACGGTGGCTCTCCTGTCACGGACTACTCCGTCGACTGGGACTAGGGAGGCCAGGCTTTCTGGCAGTAGCACCCTAGCGGCGCCTCGACCGGTGGTGCCAGCTCCTTCACGGCGACAGGCCTGAGCTCTGGGACGACCTACGGCTTCCGCGTAAAGGCCAGCAACGGCGTCGGGGAAAGTGCTGCTTCGTCCGATTTCTATATTGCGACAACATCGTGAGCCACAAGGCAAGCTCGTGGAGTCGAGTATACCTGGAGCATGCATGCAAGACTCAAAAGTTACCAGCGACATCTTATTCAGAGCATGCCAATTCCCGAGCTGGACTCGGATGTATTATACTTTTACTTTAATAATATAATAATTCTTAAACAATTAAAAAAAAA
>Ga0314683_10000064_pt1 | contig 9784 bp, 15 predicted proteins | sample Red4_22May_surf_FD_205773 | JGI IMG/M metagenome (GOLD analysis project Ga0314683, IMG submission 205773) | Metatranscriptome of seawater microbial communities from Espelandsvegen Fjord, Bergen, Norway - Red4_22May_surf (Eukaryote Community... | ecosystem: Environmental > Aquatic > Marine >...
ACCAGGAGTCCGTCGACGACAATTTCGAGCGCACCTAACAGGAATACAAAATGGATACTGCACTCGACAAGTACGAGGAATATTATAAGACTATCGAGTTCGGCTAAGCAGAAACCAAGTCGTAAAAAGACATCAAGTTGATCACTTTCGACGAAGAAGCCTTCAACGCACTCGAAGAACAAGTGCTGCAGGTCTACAACTTCAACAACCATCGCTTCAAAGACCACCTCGAGGATAAAATCAACTCGTGGCTCAACTTGCTCAACCTCATGACGCAGGTCATCGAGAACCTTAAGTAAGCTCAAGCTAAGTGGAGTTTCTTGGAAAAAATGTTCGTGCAGGCACCGGAGTTCAAGATGGAACTCGGTGCTAAGGCCGAAGAGTTCGTCAAGTACGATGAACTGATGAAGGAGATCCTGAGGACAGGCATGAGCACGCCAAACGTGCGCAAATTCTGCGAGATGCCGCAACTCAATGAAAAACTCAAGACACTTAAGGACGCCTTTGACGACGCGGAAGACTACCTCAACCGTAACTAATTGAAGCTGAAGAAGAACAAGTTCCCTCGCTTCTACTTCGTGTCCGAGGACGACTTGCTTTACATGCTGTCCAACTCAAACACCCCTTCCCTCGTGATCGAGTAGGTTAACAAAGTGATCCTCAACGTGAAGACTTGTACGCTCAAGGAAGATGCAGGAGGAGGCAGACCGACCGCCATCGACTGGGTCTCAGCTGTCGGCATTGAGAAACTCAACTACTCACGCCAGTTCGTGCTCAACGGCAAAACAGAAGAGTACCTTGACGTTGTCCTCAAGGAAACATCTGTTGCGCTTTTGGACCTGATGAATGACAGTTACGCAGACTACACCAAAAAGAAACGCTACGAGTGGGTGCAAGACAATAAGAGCTCACAGGTCACTTTGCTGATTTCACTGATCTTTTGGTGTGTCAACATCGAAAAACACATGGTGGAAACTAAAAAGGACTCCATGGCTATGGATAAGTGCACAAAATTGATGCAAAGTCAACTCGAGGACCTAATCCGTCTCGTGCAAGGCAAAATCGACAAACCGATGCGTACACGAGTCATGTGCATGATTACACTCGACGCCCACGCGCGCGACATATCCGGCCAACTGCACACTGAGAAGTGCTTTGCGCCTGACGGCTTCCAATGGCAGGCCCAGCTCAAAGCATATTACAACACCGAGAAAAAAGACGTCGACATGCACATCTGCGACGCACACTTCATGTACGGCTACGAATACCTCGGAAACGGCCCTCGTCTCGTCGTTACGCCTCTAACTGACCGTATCTAGGTTACTGCAACTCAAGCACTGCATCTCAAGATGGGTTGTGCTCCAGCAGGACCCGCAGGTACCGGCAAGACCGAGTCAACTAAGGACTTGGCAAACGCCCTCGCCAAGGCGTGCTACGTATTCAACTGCGCACCCGAGATGAACTACGAAACACTCGGTGGTATTTACAAGGGACTCGCGGCTTCAGGTGCATGGGGTTGCTTCGACGAGTTCAACCGTCTGATCCCGGAAGTGCTGTCCGTCTGTGCATTCCAGTTCGGTGCGGTCTGCGATGCAATCAAGGAGAACGCTGCCACCGTCGAGGTAGAAGGCGAGACCCTCACTCTCGACTCGTCTTGCGGAGCATTTATCACCATGAACCCCGGTTAGCTGGGCCGCTCTGAGTTGCCTGAAAAACTGAAGGCTCTCTTCCGCCCAATCACTGTGATGGTCCCAGACTTGATCCTTATTTGCGAGAACTTCCTGATGGCCGAGGGCTTCGTCGAAGCAAAAGACCTTGCACTCAAGTTCTTCACACTCTACAACCTTTCGAAGTCGCTGTTGAGTCCTGCGATGCACTATGACTGGGGACTGCGTGCGATCAAAACAGTGTTGGTCGTTGCGGGAGCTTTCAAACGCGCCGAACCCGAGGTCTCTGAATCTGACATGTTGATGCGTGTATTGAGAGACATCAACATCCCGAAACAGCCTTCGGACGACCAGGCCATTTTCACCGGCTTGCTAAACGACTTGTTCCCGGGCCAGAACCCGCCTGAGAAGATCGACGAACAGATGTACGAGTACTGCAAACAAGCGCTCACTGAGAAAATGGGACTTTATCCCGAAGACGCATTCATCCAGAAGTGTTTGCAGCTTACAGATGTGTTGGTGATCCGACACTGTGTGTTCATGATGGGTAATCCTGGTTCTTTCAAAAGTACCTGCTGGAAGACCTGCGCCGAAGCAAATGGCATCAAAGGCGAGCCGACAAAGATCACTGACATCAACCCCAAGTCGATTTCTGCCTCTGAATTCTAGGGTGACTACAACGCGGCCGGTTCGTGGAAGCAAGGCATCTTCTCCTAGTAGCTCAAGGAACTCGGCAAAGAAAAAGACACCAATCCCAAGTGGATCATTCTCGACGGTGACCTCGACGCCAACTGGATCGAGTCCATGAACTCGGTGATGGACGACAACAAAATCTTGACGCTTGCCAACTCCGATCGCATCATCATGTATGGCCACATGAGAATGTTGCTCGAAATCCGTGACCTTCGCTTCGCCACTCCCGCCACCGTATCGCGAGGAGGAGTCATCTACATCTACGACGAACAAGGCTGGCAATGGAGAGCCTACTGCGAGTGCTGGTTGAACAGTTGCAAACTCGTACAAGACATGAAGGCGATCAACGTCAATGCAGCCAAGCAGAAGGAAGCAGTCGACTCCCTCCGCAACTTCCTTATGTCTAAGTAAATTCCACGTTTGCTCGAGTACAGTAAACGCAATTTCAAGCGACCATTCCCGATGTACGACATCAATTTAGTCATGTCGACTCTCAAAATTTTCGACGCAATCTTCGTACTCGGCAAAGACGACGAGCGCCTGAACTTCATCGAACAATGGTTCGCACTTTCGTGCGTCTGGACGTTCGGAGGATCACTCAGCTTGTTCGAAGGCGAAGATTACAAGCGTGCGTTCTCGAAATTCTTCCTCACGGAGTTCAAAGGAATCATCAAACTAGGCAAAACCGTGTTTGATTGCTTCATCGACGATAAAACCAATGAGTTCGCGGAGTGGGGTGACATGATGACGGAAACGCCATTCGATTCTTCGAAGCAGAGCATCACCTCTGTCGTGGTTGACACCTCAGAGACCACAGCCTTTTCATACTTCATGAAGAAACTCATTGCCATCGAATAACCCACTTTGGTCATCGGTCCGACAGGCTCTGGTAAGTCGCAGCTCATCAACGGCGTCCTCCAGAAACTGCCTAAAAACAAGTACAGCAACAAAACCATTAATTTCAACTTTTACACAGACGGCATCCGTCTGCAACTGCAGCTCGAAAGTGTGCTCAAGAAGCAGGGAAAGACCTTCAAGCCACTGGCAGGCGGTGACACAATTCTGCTCTACTTCATTGACGACTTGAACATGCCAGCTACCGACCCTTATGACACACAGTCTTCGATCGCGCTCATCCGCCAGAGCATCGACTAGCGCCACTGGTAAGACCGCGAAAAAGTGGAACTGAAGTCGGTCTCGAACACAATGTAGATCTCTGCTATGAACCCGACTGCGGGTATCTTCTAGGTCAACCCGCGTCTCATGCGTCACTTCTGGATCCTGCAAATCATGTTGCCCGACAACCAGTCCATGATCCGCATCTACAAGACATTCGTCTCCAACCACTTCAAAAACTTCAATAAAAACGTCCTCGACGAAGCCGAAGGCCTCTGTAAAAGCGCACTGATCCTCCATCAAGAAGTAATGAACAAGTTCAAAAAGACCTCCGCCAACTTCCACTATGAATTCAATATCCGCCACTTGACCGGCGTGTTCTTGGGCATCTTGCAGGCAAAACCTGAGTACTACAAGGACGCAGACAAGATCGCCAAACTCTGGGTCCACGAGAGCGAGCGCATCTACGGCGATCGTCTCGTGTCCGAAGAACATGTCAAAGAGTAGCTGAAGCTGTCCGCAGACGTCGTCAAGAAGAACATCAAACACCCAAGCGTCAGCCAGTAGTTCAACGAAAAAGACCCAAAACTATTGTGTTTCGCGCCTTTCAACGACGACTTCGCCTACAATGACATCGACTCTATGGATAAACTCAGGAAGAAACTCGAGGAAGAACTCGAAGGTTAAAACGACTGCAACGCAATGATGGATCTAGTCTTGTTCGACGACGCGTGCAAACACACTGCGAAGATCTCGCGCATCGTGATGAGCGAGTCGGGGCATGCTCTGCTAGTCGGAGTCGGAGGGTCCGGCAAACAGTCACTCTCGCGACTGGCTTCCTGGTGTAACAAATAAGTTACAGTCGGCATCGTGGTGACCTCAGACTAAACCGAAAAAATGTTAAAGGAGGACATCCAAGAATTCTACAAAAAAGCAGCGCTCAAAAACGAAGGCATAATGTGGCTCATGACTGAAGGACAGATCATCGACGAACGCTTCTTGGTGTTCATTAACGACTTGCTCGCTTCCGGCGAAATTTCAGGCTTGTTCCCGGATGACGAGATCGATAATATCGTAGGCGCACTTACGAACGCATTCAAGGCGGAGTGCCCAGGAGTTAATCCTGATAAGGAAAGTGTGTACAAATTTTTCATCACGCGCATCCGCAAGAATCTGCACATATCCCTCTGCTTCTCACCTGTCGGTGAGAACTTGCGCGTGAAAGCCCGTAAGTTCCCTGGCCTGGTCAACAGCTCGGTTATCGACTGGTTCCAGAAATGGCCTAAGGAAGCTCTGTTGTCCGTGTCCAGGAAGTTCCTCGAGGAAATGGAACTGGGTACCAACGAGGTCAAGGAATCTATCATCAGGTTCATGCCTGAGAGTTTCGAAATCGTGCAAGCAGAGAGTATTGCCATCTTTAATTCCGAGAGGCGCGAAGTCTTCACCACACCAAAGAGTTTCATCGAGCTGCTCAAGCTCTACAAAAACAAATTCTTGGTCAAGAGAAATTTCATCGAAAACAACAAGGAAAAGTAGGAAGTCGGAGTTAGGCTTTTGGAAGAAATTCAGGAAACTGTTGCAGAGCTCAACAAAATCCTGGAAGTCAAAAAAGTCGAGGTAGACGCTAAAAAAGCCGAAGCAGAGAAAATCGAGGCAATTGTGAAAGTCGAGAAAGATAAGGTAGAAAAAGAAAGTTCTTCAGCCCAAATAACGCTGGACGGAGCCAAAGATTTGAAAGATTTTATCGAAAACAAAAAAGGTGACATTGAGGGCAAGATCGCAGTAGCGATGCCAAAGGTACAAGAGACCCTCGAAAAGCTCGACAAATTGGACAAAAAGGATGTCGACTTCATTAAGAATCTGGCTTCGCCTGACGACAAGATCAAGCAAATCATGTAAGTGGTCATGCACTTATTCACCAACGTCGATCTCGACTGTAAGGTCGTGTCTGACGCGAAAGGCAAAATCGAGCTGACCTGGCCGAATGCAAAGAAACTCATCAATAATCCGTCGAAGTTCGTCGAAGACTTGAAGAAGTACGGCAAAGACGAGGTACGTAATAATAAAGTCAAGTTCGATAACTTCGTAAGGGCGAAGAAACTCATCGCCGATGAGGAACTCACAGTCGAGTTACTCACCAAGAAGTCAGGTGCAGCAGCCGTCTTCTGTGAATTCGCTATCAACATTATCGAGTTCGCAGAGGTCATTAGGATGGTCGGTCCAATGGAAGAAGAGCTCAAAGAACTCGGAATCAAACTCGAAAAAGCAAATGAGGAAGCCCGCATCTCACAGGAAACCGTCGACCGCTTGAACGCTGAGCTCAAGAAACTCGTCGATGAGTAGGAGAAAGTGAACGCTACCAAGGAAGCAGCGCTCGCCGAAGCTAAAGTGTTTGAAGACAAAGCCAACCTGGCAGTGCGCCTAATCGACGCGCTGAAAGCAGAGTAAGAACGTTGGAAGGAAAGTATCATCATCCAGCAAGGTCGCTTAAACGTGGCATCAGGCGACGTGATGTTATCGGCAGCCTTCATCTCATAGATCGGTCCATTCTCCAAGAACCATCGCATTAACATCATGAACAACTTCCTCAAATTTTCGAAGGACAACAAGATCCCGATTTCCGATCCATTTGACCCGATCGAAGTGTTCGCCGAAAAGGCAGAGATTGCCGAATGGAACAATAACTACTTGCCTGCGGACTTTACCTCCAGCCAGAACGGCATGATTCTGATGAACTCTGAACGCTGGCCGCTCATCATCGACCCACAACTCCAGGGACTCAAGTGGTTAAAAGAGCAATTCAAGGACAACTTGGCTAACCTCAAGATGACCGACAAAACTTGGAAGAACGACCTCTTCAACGGCATCGAGTCAGGCAAGATCATAGTCTTCGAAAATCTCGAGGAGAAAATCGATGCGACGATTATGCCCGTGATTGGCCGCAATTACATCAAACGCGGCTCGAACAGAGTCCTGAAAATCGGCGACCGCGAGCTCAATGTGCACCCTGAGTTCCGTATGTACATGCAGACTAAACTTTCGAACCCTAAGTAACCCCCTGAGATCCAGGCCGAGTGCACACTCATCAACTTCTCGGTCACTGAAGAGGGTCTTGAGGACCAGTTGCTAGCATAGATCATCCGAATCGAGCGCGAAGACTTGGCCAACACCAAAGAAGACCTCGTCAGAAAACAGCGCGAATTCAACATCCAGTTAGCCAACCTCGAAAACGCACTTCTAACCCAACTCAAAGAACAAACCGGTGACATTTTGGCGAACGTTACCTTAGTCGACAACCTTGAGAAGTCCAAGGTCATTTCGGACGACATCAAGATCAAAGTCGCTGAGGGCAAGAAGACCGAGGAAGACATATTTGTCTTTTCCGAGAAGTAACGCCCTTCAGCTGAACGCGGTGCGTTGGTCTTTTTCCTGTTCAACGAACTATAGAAAATACACAGTTTTTATGCATTCAGTTTGCGCTCGTTTATGTTCGTCGTCAGGCGCGCAGTCTTGATCATACAGGCCGATTGGGATAAGAAAGACGAGCCCGAGCCGAAGGAAGGCGGCGGCGATGAAGAGGAAGAAAATCCAGAGGAGCAAGTCGAAGAAAATGGCAACGAAGGGCCTAGGGAATTGAGCGACGATGAACTCGAGAGACGTATCAACGATCTGACCGAATCAATCACACTGTCAGCCTGGGACTACTTGCGCCGCGGCCTGTTCGACAAACACAAAGTTGTCATCATCTCGATCTTGTGCTTCCGCATCAAAGTCAAAAAGGGCCTCATCCCTATGGACCAGTACAATTGTCTCATTTCAAACAAAATTGCGGAACCAGGAGTCCCTCAGCCACAGCAGCTCAAGTTCATGCAGGAAATCAACTGGCTCATGATCCGCGGACTTGAAGGCTCGCTATAAAGTGATCTTACCAAGAACATGACCAATGTGTCTGTAGAGTGGAGCAAATGGTACGAGAAACCGAATCCTGAGTCCGGAGGCTTCCCGAAGTAGGTTAACGAAAAGTCTGACTTTGAAAAGCTGTTGTTCCTGCGCGCACTCCGTCAGGATCGCATGGAGTAAGCACTCAAAAACTACGTGCAGAGCGAAATGGACTCCGAATAGACCAAACGCAGAGGCGTTGGGTATTGCGACAAACCGCCGTTCAGCATGAGCCAAGCTATGCTTGAGAGCGACTGCTCGATCCCATTCTTCTTTGTGCTCTTCCCCGGCGTAGAACCAACCAAAGACATCCGCGAAGCTGGTGTTAAGTACAACAAGTCGATCTCGAACAACACTCTCATCGAAATTTCCATGGGTCAGGGACAAGAAGACCGTGCAAACAAAGCGCTCGTCCAGGCTGCACAAGACGGCAACTGGGTCGCGCTCAACAATATCCACTTGATGACTACCTGGACCCGCATCCTCGAACTCAAGCTCGACGAAGTCACTCCGACTGCTCACGAAGAGTTCAGATGCTTCCTGTCCAGTGAAGCTCCGCCGCTGCCTTATATGCAGATCGTCCCTGAGTCGATTTTGCAGAACGCACTCAAGGTTTCCAACGAGGCGCCCCAAGACGTCAAAAGCAATATGTTACGCGCTTACGGACTCTTCAATCAAGCGCGATTAGAAGAATGTACCAAAAAGACTGAGTAAAAAGCAATTTTGTTCGGCCTCTGTACCTTCCACTCGTTCATCCTAGCGCGCAAGAAGTTCGGAGCCCAAGGTTGGTCGCGTATGTAGTCCTTCAATGACGGTGACCTTACTATCTGCGGGGACATCCTGCGCAACTACTTAAACCGCTATGACTTGATTCCTTGGGACGACTTGCGCTAGCTCTTCGGAGAAATCATGTATGGCGGCCACATCACCGACTTCTGGGACCGCCGCACTAACAATGCGTAACTGCGTGTCCTGATCAAACCTGAACTCATGGAGCGCTAAGTGATCTCGGCTAACTTTACTGCACCTGACCCCAACAAGTCTGAATACGACGACTACATCAAGTAAGTCAACGAAAAAATACCTGGTGAGTCGCCCGAGCTCATCAAAATCAATAATCTAGCCGAAGTTGGCTATCTGACGAACGTCTCCAATTTCATTTTCGAAACTATCCTAAATCTGTCCGGCTCAGGCGCAGGCGCAGGCAAGACTGAAAAAATCGAAGACACAATCGCCACATACCTCGGCAACCCCGGCTTGAAAAGTATCGACACCTAAGCAATTCGTAGTCGCAAAGACATCACACCTTAACCTTTCGACATCGTGCTCGTCCAAGAGTGTGAACAGGTCAACGTCTTGATTGATATTATCAAAAGCTCACTCGAGGACCTCCTCAAGGGTTGTCGTGGAGAACTTGGTGTCACTGACACTATGGAGAAACTACAACTTTCACTCATGACCGGCAAAGTGCCCGCCATTTGGCAGAAATAAGGTTACGACACTGCAAAGGCCTTGATGGCTTGGTATGGCGACTTGCTGATGCGCATCGACCACTAGCAGAAGTGGGGAGACATCATCCAGCCGAACCCGCAATTTGCATTGCCCCAATGCGTCTGGCTCGCCGGTTTCTTCAACCCGCTGAAGTTCCTGACCGCATGCACACAGGTCGTCGCGCGACAAAAAGGACTTGCCCTCGACGGCATGAGTATTTCCACCGTGGTCACCGAGTTCAACTCTGTCGAGGAGGCCAAACTCGAAGAAAACGAGTGCGCACTCGTCTACGGTATGGTCCTCGAAGGCGCCGACTGGGAGCAAAAAGCAGAAAGAGGCGAAGGCTACCTAAAGGTCTAAGAAACTAAGAAGATCCACCCAGATCTACCTGTCGTCGAAATCAGACCGGTCAACTTGAAGGAGAAACTTGAGAAATATACACGCGGCTAATACGAATGTCCTGTATTCAAGACTGGCGGTAGAGGTGCTACATTCGTCTGGGCTGCCAATCTCAAAATGCGTGATGACAACGAGCCCGAGGACTTCTGGACACTCTGTTCGACTTGCCTTCTTCTTGCTGACGATTGATTTTCTTAATATAATATTGAATCAAATTGACAAATTAAATTAATGTAGTAAGCAGTTAAAGTAAGATATGATTAAAATTTATTGAATGACTATAAGATAAAATTGATTGAATTAGTTAAATTAGTTAAATGACATAATAAAAAATCAAAGTTTATATAAAAAGTAATTAAATCGTTTAATATATATTTAAGATAGTTGATAGTAAAATTGAAGATAGATAAATCAAATTAAAGTTTAAAAAATAAGTGATGTATATTTTTATAGTTAATTAGTTTAATATTTAAAAAAAA
>Ga0314683_10000065_pt1 | contig 9753 bp, 8 predicted proteins | sample Red4_22May_surf_FD_205773 | JGI IMG/M metagenome (GOLD analysis project Ga0314683, IMG submission 205773) | Metatranscriptome of seawater microbial communities from Espelandsvegen Fjord, Bergen, Norway - Red4_22May_surf (Eukaryote Community... | ecosystem: Environmental > Aquatic > Marine > Fjord...
CCACTCCACGCATGAAGGCCTCCCCTTTACTGCTATTTTTAGCAGGAGTGCAGGGGCAAAGCTCTGGGCCTCCTGCCCAAGTTAAGGATGCGGCTTCCAGTATAGATAACTTGATGGGTAGCTCCCGATTTGAGCGAGCGTCCCGTTGCGCAGTTGGAACTCACAACTGTCACGAAGACGCCGTGTGCACTTTCCGACGCGGTGCTTTCTCCTTCCAGTGTACTTGTAAAAACGGTTACTCCGGAGATGGCGAGAGCTGCGAGGACGTGAACGAGTGTCTTACCGGTCGACACGACTGTACCGACAACGAGTCTTGCATCAACACCGTCGGTAGCTACCACTGCAAAGCTAGCAAGGGCGGAAGCCGAGCGATTGGCGCCGCTTGCTACGATGGTACACACGCCTGTGTCACGACCGCTACCTGCGTTCCAGACAACAACGAAAAAGGATACGACTGCATGTGCTTCGAAGGCTTCGGCGGCAACGGTTTCAAGTACAACACCGGCGTCGGTCAGCCAGGCTGCACCGATGTTGACGAGTGCGCCGTATACAACACATGCAACCAGCTCGGTCAAAAGTGCGTCAACACTTACGGCTCCTTCGTCTGCTCTGCTCTTCCAGATCCCTTCCACGTCTGCACCGCCGGTGCTCACGAGTGTCATGAGATGGCAATCTGCATTCCAGATGCTTCCAAGAAGAAGGGATACGACTGCGAGTGCGTCAGCGGATACAAGGGCAACGGTAACGCTCAGTATATCGTCTCCGATGGAACTTTGGTCCTGACTTCTTCCGAAGAGATCGCCTACGGACCAAATGGACCAAAGGGCTGCGTCGATATTGACGAGTGCAAGACCGGAGCACACTCCTGCGTCGGCCAGACCTGCGTCAACCAGCCAGGTGGATTCTTCTGTTCTTCGGATCCAGATCCATACAGCTACTGCGATGCAGGCAACCACGAGTGCCACCATGACGCCGTCTGTGTCCCCAGCGACGCTTTCCGAGGATACGACTGCATCTGCAAGGACGGTCTCATCGGCAACGGAAACTCCATGACTGCCAACGATTTCTTCGGCGACAAGCAGCGCGGAAAGAAGGGCTGCCAGGACGTCAACGAGTGCAAAAAGAGTACTCACAACTGTATTCCAGAAGCTGAGGTCTGCCACAATGTCCACGCCAACCAGGGCAAGTTCCTTTGCTTGGAGGTTTCTCCACCAAAGGTTTGCGCCGCTGCTGGTCTCTGTCCATACGGCTACTCTTGCTACGAGCAGTCTACTTCTCCATTTTACTCCTGTGTTGACGATAACGAGTGTGCTCTCGGTCTCCATGACTGCACCGTCCACCAGTCTTGCGTCAACTCTGCCGGTGACCATTACTGCATTGGTATCGCTGACCCTAACAACGTCTGCAACATCGAGGACAACCCATGCGCTGACGATCCAATGGGTCTCACCACATGCGTCGTCACTGACGGCTCCTACAGCTGTGCCGATCCCGACAACTGCGCTGTTGGTGCTCACAATTGCCCAGCTGGTTCATTCTGCGTCGACCTTGTTGGAACTCATGAATGCCGAGACGCTTCCCACCCAGATCCTTACGGACTCTGCGAGAACTACGTTTGCCAGGAAGGAGCTACTTGCCTTGTCTCTGACGACAAGCTTAGCCGAACCTGTGCTTGCAACATCGGCTATTTTGCTGATCTCACTGGAACCTGTCAGGACCAGGATGAGTGCTCGATGAACGCCAGCGCTTGTCCCAACAATGGCGACGTCTGCGTCAACACCATTGGATCATACGAGTGCATGACCGCCATTGAATTCTCTGAGTTCATTTGTGAAGAAGACGGATGCGATCTTGATACCGCTGTCTGTACCGCTGTCGGCGATATGACTTCATACGTCCGAAGCTGCGTCTGCCCACTTCACTACTCCAACGATCCTGCCACCGGAAAATGTGTCGATGAAGTCACCTGCCCTACTTTCTGTGCCGCTGGATGGTGTATCGAGAAAGTTGGCGAGATCTCCGAGTGCGATATGACTCCTGACCCCCTGAACCTTTGTGGTCTCGACATCATGGATAGCTCTAATCCATGTGGAATCGGTCATCTCTGCACAGTTGATGCTACTGACAAGACAGTCTATACCTGTACTTGCAGCGATGCCACTGCCTATGCTCAAACCACCCTTGCCAGTGGAAATCCTACTTGCGAGGATGTCAACGAATGCGCTGATGAGAGTCTCAACAGCTGCAGCATCTACGAAGTTTGCAAGAACCTCGATGGAAGTTACGACTGCGACTCGAACCCAGATCCCTTCGGAAAGTGCCAGGGCTGGAACAATAAGTGTGCAGCTGTTCCAGAGGCCACTTGCGAGGTTTCTGCTGACAAGATGTCTTCCACTTGCCGATGTCCTCCAGGATTTTTCTGGGGAGTCGACTGGACCGGAACTTGGGGATGTCACGATATCGATGAGTGCTCTACCGGAGAGCACAAATGTACTTCATTGGAGTACTGTGCCAACACTCCTGGATCATACACTTGTCTTCGACATGAAGGTCCATGCGCTTTCGGTGCTCACGAGTGCCACGCTATGGCCATCTGCCGACCATCATACGCCAAGCGAGGCTACGACTGTGACTGCATCACTGGTTACCACGGTAATGGAAATCGACAGGATGGCCGACAGCTCGCATACGGCCCCAATGGACCAAAGGGCTGTGTTGACATCGATGAATGCAAAGCTGGAACCCACCAGTGCGTTGATGGACAGACCTGCGTCAACGAAATCGGCAAATATGAGTGCTCAGCTGGATACGATCCTCTCCGAGTTTGCGCTGCCGGTGCCCATAATTGCCATCCACTTGCTGCTTGTATCCCAACAGACAGCAAAGCTGGCTTCGAATGTACTTGCAAAGCTGGTTTTTACGGAACTGGAAAGTCCGACGGACAATCATACCAACAGAACCCCGCCGGTTGTATCGACGTTGACGAGTGCGCCAGCGGCCGAGACAAATGCTCTCCTCATCAGCAGTGTGTCAATCTTAACGGCGGATACTCTTGCAGCGGAGAATACGATCCATTTAACAAATGTGCTACTTCCACTTGCCAATCAACTCAGGAGTGCGTTCCCAACCCATATGTCTACTCTGGATTTTCTTGCCAGGATGTCAATGAGTGTCTCGAAGGTAGCCACACTTGCACTTCTCAACAGCTTTGCGTCAACACCAACTTCGGTGCTGGATTTGTCTGCCGCGGTGAGCCAGATCCAGGACAGAAATGCTCTCCAGGCTCCACTGGTGAGATGGAATGCTCTGCTCAGAAATCTGCTTGCATCCCCGCTATTAACCTAAAGGGATTCGAATGTATCGATATCGATGAGTGCGCTGGTGCCGTTACTCCATGTGCTGCCGGACAAAGCTGCATCAATCAGGTCGGTGGATTTGTATGCACAACCGAGGCCGATCCATTTAATGTCTGTGGCGTTGCATGTGTCGCCAATGCCGACTGTACTCCATCTGAGGATTTCATGTCTCCAGTTTGCGAGTGCAAAACTGGCTACATCGCCGATATGGCTCTCAACGACTGCGTCAACGTCGATGAATGCACAGTCGACCCAACCAGCTGCGATCACGTTCCTGGTTCAGTCTGTGTCGATAATGACGGTGGATTCTCTTGCTCAACTGGTTCTGATCCTTTCGGTCTTTGCACTGGAACCAACCCTTGTGTTACTCCAGCCTCATGCTCCGTTGATCCAATCGACAAGACCAAGTTTACTTGCGATTGTGGCGCTGGATACCAACAGGACTCCGACTTCACCTGCGCTGATATTGATGAGTGCGCAACTGGAGCTCTTGTCTGCCCAGACGGTGCTGATCCACTTGCCACATACTGTGTCAACTCTGATGGCTCTGCTGCTTGCAGTGCTGACGCTGATCCTTATGGAGTTTGCGCTCCAGGAGCTGCCGGAGCTACCGCCTGTTTCCTGAACGGAGCATGCTCGCCTGATGACACCAACAACCGAGAAACCTTCGTCTGCATCTGTGATGCCGGATTCAACGCTGGTGGTCCACTTGGAAGCTGCGTCGATGACGATGAATGTACTCTTAACACCTTTGATTGTACTGCCGTCCCAGCTTCCGTCTGCGTTAACACCGCGGGTAGCTACGTCTGCGACGATTCGCCAGATCCATTCGGCGTTTGCGATGCTGGTGCTCACAAGTGTGGCCAATTCGGTACCTGCCAAGTTGATGCTTCAAAGACCGATTACTCTTGCAACTGCTTCAGCGGTTTCGAGCTTGATTCTACTGCAAAGACCTGCGTCGACATCGACGAGTGTCTTACTTCTCCCTGCGCTGCTGGCGAAGATTGCATCAACACTGAAGGAGCCTTCGAATGCCGAGATGCTTCCAACCCAGATCCAAATGGACTCTGCGACGCCACCAACCCCAACAGCCTCGTCTGCATTGGTGTCGGTGCTGAATGTACTCTCACTGCTGACCTCGGCTCTGCCTTCTGCGCTTGCCCAGCTGGCTTCTTCTATCAAGACGGAATTGGCTGCGTTGATATTGACGAGTGTGTCTTCCCACTCATGAACATCTGTACAAACAGCGAGAAGTGCGTCAACACTGTTGGCAGCTACAGCTGTCAGCCAAGTGACGATCCGCTTGGACGTTGTGATGGAGTTGTCTGTGACGCTAACGCTCAGTGCTTCCCAGCTTACAACACCAAGGCCGGATACGATTGTCTCTGCAATGTCGGATGGTATGGAAACGGAAACTTCCAGTACAGCCGAAATGACCTTGCTTTCGGAAATAACGGACCTAAGGGCTGCAAGGATGTTGACGAGTGCGAGCTCAGAATGCACAATTGCGAAGCCGAGGGCAAGTACTGTTACAACACCCCTGGCAGCTACACCTGTACTTCCGATCCCAATGTTGGACATCCTTGCCAGACTGGTCAGAACGAGTGCCACCACCTTGCTCAGTGCAACATCGCTGACAACAAGGTTGGATACACTTGTGAATGCCAGAAGGGATTCCGAGGAAATGGTAAGAAGCAGTACTCCTACGCCACTGGAAGTGAGATTATGGAAGGAGGTCCAAAGGGCTGTGTCGATCTTGATGAATGCAAGTTCAACTTGGATGACTGCGAGCATGGCCAGCTTTGCTACAACAACATCGGTAGCTACCATTGCTACGGAGCTGCTTCTGCCGATCCATGCATGGGATTCGCTTGTGAGACGGGACTTCAATGCCAGGTCAACAGCGTTTCCGGCTCCCCCGAGTGCATGGACACCAACGAGTGCTTGAACCCAAGCATTTGTCCAGCTGGCACTCAGTGCTCCAACTCATACAAATCGTACTCTTGCATCCCAAGCTCCATTCCCATCAACCCATGCGCTGCTGGTAACCACGCTTGTGCTGCCACTCAGAGCTGCGAAGTTCACTCTAACCAAGCTGTCTGTGTTGACCGAAACGAATGCTTCGACGGCTCTCACGATTGCACTGCTTCCCAGAATTGTTTCAACACCAACCCCGGCTTCCTTTGCTTCAACGATGCTACCAACGCTTGCATGGGCAGCTTCTGCCACTCTGATGCAACCTGCGTTGCTAACGACTTCGCTGCCTCCGGATACGACTGCGTCTGCAACTCTGGATTCACCGGAAGCGGCAAACCAGTTTCTGGTGGATGCATTGATGTTGATGAGTGCCAGGCTCCAACCAACCCCTGCTCTCTTGGCAAGATCTGCCGAAACACCAACGGCGGCTACTACTGCGCTGATCCAATCAACACTGGAGACGCTTTCGGAGTTTGCAGCTTTGGAGCTCATACCTGCGATGATCTTGCGGCCTGCGTTCCTGATGCCAGTTCTAAGGCTGGATACACCTGTGTCTGCACCGCTGGATACCACGGTAACGGAAAGGAACAAGCTCGAATGGACATTGACGGTATCGCTTATGGAGGTGCTAAGGGCTGCGTTGACAGCGACGAGTGCAAACTCAACGTTGACGATTGCTCTCCTTACCAGTACTGTTTTAACCTCGAGGGAGCCTACACCTGTCTCGGTGAAAGCGATCCTTTCAAGGTTTGCCAAGCCAGCCCATGTGGTGAAGGATTCGTCTGCCAGGCCGTACCAACTTACCAGGGATACAAATGTATCGATGAGAACGAGTGCATGACTGGAAACAACAACTGCGCTATTGACCAGTTCTGCCTCAACTTGCCCGGTACCTTCGCTTGCCAGGACACTAACCCAGTTATGGTCATTGGTCAACCAACCGGTCCACTCGATCCAACTGATCCTGCCAACCCAGACACTCTCTTCCCAACTGCTAACCCACCATTTGTCCCAGAAGCTGAGCCATGCCTCACCCATAACTGCGCCGATGGCTGGAAGTGCGTCAACGTCGGAGCTTCTCCTCTCTGCCTCGACATCAACGAGTGTTACGAAGATGATAACGCTTGTGGATGGGGACAGATCTGTTCGAACTTCCCGGGTGGATTCATGTGTCTTGAAGATCCAGAATACGTTTGCCGAGAAGACGCTCATACTTGCAACACTCTTGCGACTTGTATCCCAAGCACTGCTGACAAGCGAGGCTATGAGTGTTTGTGCCCAGACGGGTACTTCGGAAACGGAAATAACAAGCCCAACGAGGATGATGCTCGATCTGCCAAGGGACCCAAGGGTTGTACCGACGTCAACGAATGCCAGGATCCAGAAATCTGCCCTGACGAGATTTGCGTCAACTTCCCAGGTTCCCACGTCTGTCTCCCAGCTGACTCTGATGTCACTGCTTGGGAACATCAAACCCCTTGCTTCGACAACGAATGTGACGATAACGCCGACTGTGTTCTCAACCCCTACTCTCCACGTGAATACGATTGTGTTTGCCGATCTGGATACAAGGGCAACGGTAACAAGCAAGTAGGTCGAGGACTCACACCCAGCTACCATGCTGGACCTAAGGGTTGTGTCAATGTTGACGAGTGTACCGAGATGACTCATACCTGTGGAGCTACTGAAGGATGCATTGATACCGATGGAGGCTTCCTTTGTATTAACGATCCATATGGCGTCTGCAAGCCAGGCAAGCACACATGTAATGAGGGATCAAACTGCATGCCTAAGCCAGGTGCTCTCTGGGATCACGAATGCCACTGCAAGGACAACTACCGAGACGACTGTCTTTACCAGTGCGGCTCCAGCTACACATTCTGCTACAGAAACTGCGTCATTAAGGCCGGTGGTAGTGGAAACATCTGTGTCGACGTCGATGAGTGCGCTGAAGGTATCCATGACTGTACTAACAGCATTGACTACCCATACGATCCTGTCGTCGATCTTCCTCCAGTCTACAAGCCAGTTTGCGTCAACCGCGATGGAGCTGGCTTTGAGTGCAGCTACGACGCCGATCCATTCCAGATCTGCGCTAGCAACGGTCCATGCCCGGTCACTCAGTCAGTCTGCTCAACTGACGTCGCTCTTGACAACCGAGATGCCGTCATCTGCACTGCTGAGGCAGGATGGGCTCAGGATATGACCACCTTCGCCGATGATGGTATCTGGAAGTTCGTCAATGTTGATGAATGTAACGTCGACCCAATTATCTGCGATTCTTTCAACGATGGAACAACTGACTGCACTATGAACCCAGGCGACTGTGTCTGCATGGACAACGAGGGAAGCTACGAGTGCAACATCTCCGCTGATCCACACGGTCTTTGCTCCGCTCCCGACAACTGGTGTACTCTCAACGGCTTTGGTTGTCTTATCCGAGGTGCCGCCAAGGACGAGTACTACTGCGACTGCGGCGCTGCTGGCCTCATGGCTGAAGGCACTGTTGATGGAGTTGCTGGCTGCGTTGATGTTGATGAATGTGCCGCTGCTGTTGATCCATGTGACTTTGCTAACACTGGTGATTGGTGCGTCAACACTGTCGTTGTTGCTGTAACTGAAACCATTGGCCACGAGTGCAGCGGTGACGCTGACCCACTCGGACTCTGTCTTTCCATGGACTGCGGAGAATTCGATCCTTCGGGCAAACGAGGAGAATGTTCTGTTGATATTAACCAGAAGGACATTGCTTTTTGCGCTTGCGAAGTTGGCTACGTTGGAAACGATGCCGGCCTTCCAACCGACTGCCTCAACGTTGACGAGTGCATCAATCCACTCGCTTGTGACGGCGTTCTTACCGCTGATCATGACTACTGCATTGATACTCCTGGTTCTTTCGTGTGCACTGACGAAGTTGACCCCAACAACATCTGCGTCGATGGTCCATGTGGATGGCGAGGTGTGTGCACGATCATCCAGCCAGAGCGAAAAGAGTTTGCCTGCGGATGTGAGCAAGGTTACGACGATATCTGCATGCTTAAGTGTTTCCACGAGCGAGATCCTCACTGTTACGCTTCTTGCGTCCACTCTCTGTACGGTCAGCCACGATGCCAAAATGTCAACGAATGTATCACTGGTGAGCACGGCTGCATGACTGAGCAAGAATGTACTGATCTTGACGGAAGCTACACTTGCGTCGATACCTGCAATCAGGCTGATAACCTTTGTCACCAGAACGCCACCTGCGTCGCTGACTACTCCGAGGAAGGCTTCCACTGTCTGTGCGACGAAGGTTTCCACGGAAATGGAATGCCACTTATCGCTGTTGGCGGTCTCTACGGGCAGGGCTCTTACCAGTCTCCAGAAGGATGTGTCGACATTGACGAGTGCGAGCTTCGTCTTGACAACTGCGTCGGCGCTGATGTCTGCATCAACACTGAAGGAAGCTTCTATTGCACCAGCGATCCAGATCCACTCGGTGTCTGCGACTTCTCTCGACACAATTGCCACCCTCTCGCCACTTGCATGCCCGATGATACTGTCGAGCTTGGCTACACTTGCGAGTGCCAAGATGGTCTCTACGGTGACGGCCAGTTCACATTCGGTGACGGCATGCGACGAAAGCGACGAGTTGCCAGCGGACTCAGCTACTTGCTCGATAACACCGGTGACGGTGCTCGAAGCATGGGAATGATCCACACTCTTGTGAACGCCATTCCATCCTATGAAGATGTCCGATCCGGCCAAAGCTCTGCTCCAAAGGGCTGCATCAACATCGATGAGTGCTTCTACGAGCTTGACAACTGTCTCACCGGCGAGATCTGCATTGACAACCCAATGCCAACAGGCTCCGACGACAAGTTCTTCTGCTTCCCAGAAACAACCACTCCACCACCCCCAACCATTTCACCAACTGCTTGCTTCATGGCCCAGCGCGAATGCGATCCCGATGCGGATTGCTTCAACCATCCACTTCAACCTGGTGATGTTATGTGCAAGTGCCGAGCTGGTTTAGAAGGAAACGGTGAGCTCGTTCAGGATGAGCGTGGAAACAAGAAACGAGGCTGCTCTGATATCGACGAGTGCAAGGAGGGAACTCACAACTGCCAGAGCTTCGAGAACGAATTCTGCAATAACCTCTTCGGATCATTTGACTGCATCTTCAACGAGCGATGCAGCGGACCAACCAAGTGCCATCCTTTGGCCAGCTGCATGCCAGTCGGCGAGAACGACTACACCTGCGCCTGCCCAGAGGGCTACAGCGGTGATGGCATGGGCATCCGAGGATGCATCGACATCGACGAGTGCGACGACGGAAGCAACATGTGCCATCCAACTGCCTTCTGCTTCAACCTGATGGGAAGTTACGAGTGCAAGTGCCCAGATCTGACACCTATCGCCATCATGGAAGAGTGCCCAG
>Ga0314683_10000072_pt1 | contig 9550 bp, 2 predicted proteins | sample Red4_22May_surf_FD_205773 | JGI IMG/M metagenome (GOLD analysis project Ga0314683, IMG submission 205773) | Metatranscriptome of seawater microbial communities from Espelandsvegen Fjord, Bergen, Norway - Red4_22May_surf (Eukaryote Community... | ecosystem: Environmental > Aquatic > Marine > Fjord...
CACAGATCCACGGTGAGCAGCGGCCCGGTGGCCTGCTGCGAACCTACAGTACATGTACATACTCAGCTACGCCCTCCCGGGGCGCCACCACGTTCCTACCGCACCAAGAGCCCCGGCAGTCCCAATTATACCGGGGCCCAATGCGTGCCACCCGGAACACCGCCCACCGCCCCTCCCACATCCTACTCACCTCGCGTCCACACTCACCTCGCGTCCACATTCCCTTCCGCCACCGCCCGCGCGCTCACACAACCCACCGTGCCCGTGCACCAACCCCCATCCCGCGGCCAAGCGCACCGTCGTACCGCCAAGCATGCCGACAGCCACCACCGATGGCGCACTCAGTCGGTGCTGTCAAAGAAGATGCTGCGATTCAGCAGCTGCGCCGCGGGGAAGCGGTCGAGGTTGGGCATGGCGGCGGGCATACGCTCGTCGCGCAGGCCGAGCCACTGCGCGAGCGGCCGCCAGAGGCCCTCCCACGGCGTGGTGGGCAGTATCTGGCCCGTCGACGAGATGGAGTCGGGGCCGTCGACGCGCAGCTCGGGGAAGGTGCCGTGGATGTGGCCGCCGCGCACGTCGCCGCCAAAGGCAAAGTAGTTGCCCCCCCACGCGTGGTCGGAGCCGCGGCCGTTTGTGGTCATCGTGCGCCCAAACTCGGAGATGCCGACGAGCGTCACCTGCTGCCAGACGCCGAGGGCCTTGAGCTCATTGGCAAACGTCTGGAAGGCCACGTTCATCCCCTTGAACTTGTCCTTCTGCATTTCGAGCAGATCCGCGTGCGTGTCGAAGCCGCCAAGCTCGACCATGAAGACGTCGCGCTCAGCACGCAGAATGCTGCGGCGTGCGATCACGCGTGACACCTGCTCGAGCTGCTCAACGATCGTGGCCGAGTTGGGGGGCGTGCTCGCGCCGTTGATCGCGGCGTTCCAGTCCTGGTGCAGGCCGACGTCCGCGAGCAAGCCCGCGATGCGCTCTGAGTCGGCGAGGGACTGGTGCAGGATCCCGTGGTGCGCCTCGGCGTAGAGCGAGCCGGCCTCGCGCCTCACGATGCGCTGGATCGCGCTGAGCGTGCGGTTGCGCTCGAGCGCGTTGCGCGCCTTCAGGGCGTTGGCCGAGCCCTCGTACGTCAGCATGCCATCCGACGCCGACAACATGACCGGCTCACGGCCCATGCCGCGAAAGATGTACTTGTTGTTCGTGATCGCGTACATGCCAGTGTTGAAGGGCGTCTCGTTGTCGGCCACCTGCTGCGCCGCGAGCTCCCTCATCACGCGGCCGACGATGCCGTCGGCAAAGACTTCCTGCGGGTGCAGCGACTCGGCGTAGTCTTGCTGCCAGTTATGTGCAAAGAGCTGCGGCACAAGCTCGGCCCGATCCTCGAGGTAGGCTGCCTTGCTCGTGGGCGCGATGAGCGCGCCCGCATTGGCGACAAACGCGAGGTCGGCGTCGTTGAAGAACGTCTGCAGCGCGCTCAGCTCCGGGTGGATGCCAAACTGCGTGCACGGCTGCGTGCCAGCCGGCACAGTGATCGGCCGCGTCGAGCTTAGCGCCATCGCGCCGCGCGTGTCCGTGTACTGCTGCTGCAGCTGGCGGCCATCGCAGCCGCCGGTCGGAACGAGCACGTTGAACGTGTCGGCGCCGCCGCGCATGAAGAAGACGACGAGCGCCTTGTACGGTCGCAGCTGCTGCCCGTGGCTTGTGCCGCTGACCCTCGTCGCCTCGCTCATCTCGCTCACCTCGCGCGTCATCGGCGCGCCCGTCGTGCTAAAGGCCGCCGTCGCCGCAAGCAGGCTCTGAGCCACGCGCACCGCATGCGCGGCGTTGGTGCGTGCGCGCACGACCGTGTAGTCGGCTGAGGGTGGCGCGGGCGCGGGCAGGCCACACGTGCTGGCTGCAGTGCACTGGATGAGCGTCGTGATCGCCGTGTCCGTCTGCAGCATGTACAGCATAAAGCGCTCGTGCGCCGCCGCGTCCTGCTGCTCGCACGGTCCAGCAAGGAAGCTGTGGAAGGCGCGCAGGCTGCCGACGCAGTACCACGACGACTTCCAGAAGAACTGTGCTGAGAGGAACGCCCGCACGTACGTCACACCGTCGGCATCATACGTGAAGCGCTCGCCGCGCTCGCGCGTCCACGAGGCCGTCGAAAAGACCTCGACGCCGTCGGCGCCGATGTGGCGCGCGACGCCATCGTACGTGAAGCAGAGCGTCTCGTTGAGCGCGTTGACGATGAACTCTCCCGCGAGGAGCTGCTGGCCCGGCGTGAGCCGCCCACACAGCGCGGCGGTGCGGTCGACGTCGCAGCGCGAGCGCGCGCGTGCGTGCTCGACCTCGTCGACGATGACGGCGCGCGTGTGGTGGTCAAGGCGGCGTGCGCTGAGCAACAGAGAGAGCTCGTCGACAATGGCGGCGGCTGAGCTCGCATTGGTGGGCTGCCAGCCGAGGTAGCCGTCGCTGGTGGCAGCGAAGCCGTCTAGGTTCCACGACGCCGGGTAGGCCTGCAGGTTGCCATTGCAGCTCGCGGTGAAGAACGTGCTCCCGCACCCCGAGAAGCCGTCGAAGATCATCGCATGCACGCCGTCGAGCCAGCCGATGACGAGGGGCAGCACGCCGAGCTGCGCCTCGGGCGCGACCAAGCCGGCGGCCTGCACGGCGCCGCTGGGCGCATACTCGGGCCGGTAGAAGCTGAAGACCGACGGCGAGCGGTATGGCGATTGGCCGATGATGGTCTGCATATTGCGCGAGAGCTCAAGCAGCCGCCCGCCGCTCGTGCGTGCCTCGAGCGAGCGCAGCAGGTGGTACAGGCGCGAGAGCGGCTCGCGCAGGTGGCCGTGCGAGGCGTCGTGCGTCAGCACGAGCGAGCGCGCCTCGCGATCCAGCACGAGCGCCGCCACCAGCGCACCCACGTCGCCGTACGCACCCGAGAAGTTGGTGCCGCCATAGGCGCCGGTGCGGAAGGCGGCGGTCGCAGTGGCGAGGTAGCGTGGGCTCGGGTTGGATGTGACGAGGTGCTGCGCCAGGCGGTAGGCGATGAACGGGCCCACGTTGCGATGGCGGAAGAGGTGGTCGAGGAGAGCCTCAGTCTCATACAGCGCGTCTCGCTGCGTGGCGTCGTAGAGCGTCATGAATTGCGGCGGGTTGCGGAATGAGAAGCCTGCCGGCGCGCCGTTGTGGCTGATTGTGACCGTCGACGCCTTGTTGGCGAGGTAGCGCGTGACGTGGCTCATGGCGTTCGCACCGCTTGCGTTGACGACAATTGCAAAGATGGCATCCGCATCCATCGCGGGCGTGGCGGCGCCGCCGCGTGTAAAGACGCGCACCTCAGGCGCCGCCGCCACGCACGCCGCCGTCGTACACTCAGCGTACGTGCCCGCATCAAAGTGAGATGGCGGCAGGGCGCCGATGGCGAGCGCCGCCTCAACTTGGGCAGCGGACGGCAGCGCGAGTGCATCGGTGAAGACGGTGTGTGTGCTCACGGACACGTCGCACAGGCACGTGTCGCCCGCCGCACGTGCGTGCACAGTGCATGCATTGGCCGCGCAGCCGGTGGCGGCGGACGGGTGCGAGCCGTTGGCCCAGCGCACGCGAAACCAGTTCTCAGAGTTGGGTTGCAACCGAGAGGCGGCGGGGTCAGTGCCACCGCCGCCCACGTCGACGCGCGACACACGGCCGTCGAGATGGACCTGCACCTGCACGTGGCAGCGCTCCTCGCTCCACAGGTACGTGCCGTACAGCGTCGGCGAAATCAGATTGGAGTGGCAGCCGCGGCCGGCGGCCGGCTCGTTCTGGCACGCGTCGCGCTTGTGCGCACAGAGTCGGCCGGTGCCGCCGACGGCACTCAGGTTGGCGGCGGCAGGCGTCGCGCCAGCAGCGGCGGAGCATACGAGCTTGTACTGCGAGACGCCCGTGCCCGTCGCGTGCCGGTTGTACACGACGCGTGCGTTAGCTAAGTCGACAGTGCAGCCGGCCGGATGCGTGGATTTGGTGATAGTGCTGAGCGACGCGCGCTCGGGCGCGTCAAAGTGTGGCTCAGCGCCGGATGTCAGCGCGATCGCCGCTGCGTCCATGCAGTCGGCCTCGCTTGCACTCACGCTGCCTGACGGGCACGCTCCCTCGCTGCTGCCGTATCCAAACGGGTACAGGAACCATGAGCCAGGCGCCGTCGGAGGGGCGGGCGGCGCAGCGTTGGCGCTGGGTGGTGGCGGCGACGGCTCGGGCGGCGAGGGATGCGGCGGCGGCGGCGACGCGAGCTGGCCATACCACGCATCACACCGCTGCAGCGCACTTGCAAAGCTCAGCCGCTCCTCGATGTAGCCACACGCCACCTCGTAGCACGCGTGCGAGCGCGGCGTGCAGCAGCCTGCTGAGGCGGCGGTGGCGCGCGGCTCCATGCACAAGCGATCGCGCAGCTCAGTGCCGTGAAGGTTGTCGACAAAGCGGCCGTCGCCGACGAAGGCGAGCGAGACGCACGGTGGTGGCTCGTACTCGTAGTAGTAGAGTGCGCCGCTCGCGTTGATTTGCACTAGGCGCACCGTGTCGATGGTGCACTCGACGCCGTGGCACGGTAGCTGACTTGAAAGCACAATCGTCGGTGCGAAGCGGCAGGGCGCCGTCGTCAGGGCGGCGGCGTTACACAGCGCTTCAAACAGCGCGGACGCGCCCGCGATGGGCGCAAACGGAGGCGCGTTGTCCGCGTTCGCATTCGGCTTCGTCGTCCAGTCGAAGCCAAACGAGAGGTCGGGCGTGCGCCGGTCGCGGCCGAGGTAGCGGTACTTGGCACCGACGCGCAGGAAGGCGCGTGCGCCCTGGTCGATGCAGAGCGGGTAGGCATCGCCGAGGTGGCCACGGTACAAGTCCATCTTGGGGAAAGTATCGCGCCACTCCTGGCGAATGTGCATCGGATCGTACTGGTTCATCGTCCACGGATGGCGCCGAATCTCAACGTTGCCGCGTGGCGCACGCTGCGTGAAGCCGGTCCAGCAGCGCGCCTGCTCGACAATGTCGGCGTTGACGTACGTGGGCACTGGCTGGCCGTTTGCGTCGGCCACCTGCGTGCCGTCGTCGTTGAGCTCCCATAGCCCGATCGAGAAGAGCTGCATGATCTCGCGTGCGTAGTTCTCATCGGGCACTGTGCCTGGGTAGCTCGCCGCCCACGCCTTGTTGTCCATGTAGGTGAGCCAGAACGCCATCACCGGGCTAAACGAGACTTCACGCAGCACGTCGCGGTAGGAGCCGAATGCATGGCGCACAAAGATGTCGTAGAAGGTGGTAAACATCTCGCGCGAATCCCACGTGAGCTTGGCGCCGTCGCCCGCCGCGACGAGCACCTGCGAGAGCGCCCATGCCACGCGCTGGCGCAGCTGATCGGGTTGGTGGAGGGCGATCTCGGTGTGGATGATTTGCGGCGTATTCGAATTCGACCGCTGGCCGTTGAGCGGGATCTCCTGCTCCACGGTAAAGATTGATGCCTTCACGCGCTCGTTGGTGACGTAGAAGCGCATGCCGAGCGCCGCGTCGTTGCTCACCTCACCCGGCGAGCCACACTGCTCGACGGCAGGCTCGCCTGTTGGCTCAGCGATGCCCACGCCCATCACCTCCGCCAGCCCTGGCGTGCGCACGGTGCGAGGCAACGCCGCGAACTCCACCCACTCGCCCAACCGCCCGATGTAGACAGTGCCCTGCAGCCCGTCGGCATTGATAATGTGGCCAATGCGCACGCGGTTGTCAGCGACGTGCGAGGCGGGCAGCACGAGGGTCGTCACTCCAGCGCGTGCGCGCTGCTGCAGCGGGAAGAAGCCGCGTGTTCCGTCGTTACCCGGGTGCTCCATGCCCGTTGCGAACGTCGTGAAGTCGTACACGTTCAGGTGCAGCTCGTTCACGTGCTGCCAGCACTCGCCGTCGACGTCAAGCTGAGAGCCATCTGGTGGCGTCGAGCAGCCTGAGCTATCGGAGCTATCAACGCCGTCGATGTCGCGCGTGTGGGCGTTAGTGTCGGCCGAGGTGCGCAGCGCCGCCGCAAGCGCCGTGCGTGTACCGTTCGTCATCGCTGCACTCTCGCCGCCGTGCAACGTGCACGCGCCGCCGAGCGGCCGCCAGCGGCTCTTTCTTGTGCACGGCCTGAACGACTGTCCCGGAATCGTGGGTGGCAGGTTGTCGAGCGCAAAGGCAATGGTGCGCCCGCCCAGGTACATGGCGCGGAGCGTGCTCGCATTCAGCTGCAGTGGCGGCCCCGAGTACACGTACGGCGAGCAGCCGTGGGTCAGGACGCACGTGTGTTCGTTCATTGCGGTCTTGGGCACGACAGGGCATATGAAGTTGGCAGGCGCGCCGTGGCCCGCACCGACGGCGTGGATCATCGAGTTGGCGGGTGCGTTGTATGAGTTATCGAGTGCCACCAGCCGCGGATCGTGGCGATACCAGAGGCCACCGTGCACCAGCGTCGTATCCGTACTCATCGACTGTACTGCCGTGAGCGGGCACGGTGTGCCAAGTGCCTCCAGCAACAGCACACCCTCATTCCATGGCGTCGCGGGCGACGGGCGGCGCAGCGTTGCCTGCGCGTCACCGCTCACTGTCCACCGCGCAATCGGCTCGCCCATCGCATTGGCATCCGGCGGACTCAGCTGGTCGAATGTGATCAGCGCATTGAAGAGCTCGACTTCGTCGATAGCACCATTGAAGATGCACGACGTGCCGATGACCACGCGGCCCAGCCTCCACTCCTCGACCTGGCAGATGGTGTACATGGACTCGAGTAGCAGCGTACCGGCCGAGCAGATGGCGCCACACGACGACACCAGCCCGTACAGCCGCAGCTCACTCGCATACACCTCCGAGCGCAGCACGCCATCCACGTACAGAGCGAGCACGTGCTCGCTGCCCGTCGTTGTCACGTTGCGCACCTGCACGCTGCTGCTGATGTCGTCAGCACGCAGAACGAGGCGGCTCCAGCGTGCGCCAGGCTCGCATGCGCCACGCGGTCGGCCGAGGTCGCTCAGGAAGGACTGGCGCGGATTGTACCGGCGGCGCAGGTAGGCGCGGTGCAGCGTTGGGGGTAGCGCTAGCTGCTCGTCCACCCAGCGCTCGATCGCGGGTGGCGCAGGCGGCGGCCGCACGCCGGCGACGAACGAGGCAGCGGCGTCGTCGACCATTTGCTGGCTCAGGTTGGCGATTGTGGCGACGGTGGGCCCAAAGGTAGCCTGGATCAGGAGCTGCGCAGCCGTGCGCTCGTGCCACTCTGTCGATGAGAGTGCGCCGTACTCGTCCCCGAGGTCGACAGCTTGTGTGTAGTAGAGGTACGATGGGTCGTCGTCGGGGATGACGATGTCGCACGTGCTCGCGTCGCAGCTGCTGACGCTCACGAGCGGCGTGCCGGGGGTGCGCGGTAGCACCACCTCCCACTGGTGGCCCTCGTATGAGCGCGCGCACGGCACCGGCCAGCGCGAGCTTGCCGGCTGCGTGGCATGAAGCGCCTTGACGAGCGTGACCAGCTGCCACTGCGTGCTCAGCGGTAGGCGCACCGTGCCGGAGAGGGGTACGTGCGCTCCGGGCGTCATGGGGGATGGCGCCGCGGGTGGCGCGTGGGGAGGGGGCAACGGCGAGGGTGGTGGTGGGGACGGCGACGGCGGTGGGGGTGATGGCATCGGCGTTGATGGCGGTGGTACTGGCGGTATCGGCGGCTCCGTCGGAGGACTTGATGGCGGCGGCCGTGATGGTGGTGGTGGGTCGTATCCGCCAAGTGGTGCGGGTGGCAGGGGTGGGGGAATCGGCGGGGGCTGTGATGGCGGCGGCGATGGCGAGGGGGGAGGCGAAGGAGGAGATGAGGGCACTGGCGACGGTGGTGATTGCGGTGGCAGCGCTGGCGGCATGAGCGGCAACGGCGGTGGTGGGTACGCCATGTTCATTGCTCCAACAGTGACGTGGCTTTGCTCTATAGACAGCGCAGCGGCCAACGCCGCGGTCATCGCATATGTCCGTGCCGCAGCAGCATCGTCATCAGCAGCCGAGTCACTCAGCGCGATGCTCCCGCTGACAACCACAACTTCGATCGCATCGAGCACCTGGCTCACGCTGCTGACTTGCGGATGCGACGCCTGGGCGAGCGCTAGTTGGACGGAGATGGCGACGCCGATGCCGAAGCTGTCCTCCAGCACACCAACGTGCCCGTTTGCAGAGGCAGGCTGCCGCACGAGCAGCGTCGTTGTCACGAGGGCCGACAGCTGACGGCGTGTGGAAGAAGGCAGCTGTGCTGGCGAGGTCGACCCCGCCCCCCTCGCGTTGGCGGTGGGCCCACCGAGCGCAGCGAGGCTTCGACGGCTGCCGGAGACGAGGGATACTGCACACAAAGTCGTGGGAACGAGAGTACTGCACAGAGCCATCGCAGTTGCATTAACTGCCGAGTCACTGCTTATACTTGCGTCGTGTGTCAGGCTCAGGCTGGTCGATTGAACGACGGTCGTGTCGATCACATCTGCATTCACCCAGGGCGCGATCGACGCGGCGATTGCGGCGGTGACAGAGGCAACGGACGGCGTCGTGGTGAGGACGTGGGCAATGTCGGCAGCGTTGATGATGCTCAGGAACGATGTGATGCCGAGGGTATGCGGCGGATGCGGTGGCGGTGACGGCTGGGGCGGTGGCAACGGGAGTGGCGGAGGCGGCGATGGCAGCAGGGAAGGGGTGTGTGAAGGATTAGGGGGAGACGGTGTCGCCGCGAGGGCAGGTGATGTGGGGGGTGGATGCGAGGTCGAAGCGGCGCCGTCGTCACTGTCACTGCCCGCCGTCGCAAAGACGCCTGCGCCCACGCCCACCGCCATTCCAACCAAGCAGAGGGCGCTACTCACGCCAAGCAGCATCAGGCGTTGGCGGCGGCTGAGCTGCCGGCGATGTGGCTCATTGGGCTTTTGCGGTGACGCCACCTTGAGGTATCTGGACGAGCGACGACGGGGCACAGTCTGTGTTATCTCCAACGACTCATCGCTTATCGTCATCGTCGCACCCGGCATCACCTGTGCCCCCCGTTGATTCATCATTCTCGGTGAGGTATGGGAACTCTCGTCTGCCGGTGGCGGCGGGCCCGGTGGCGGAGGCGGTCGGCCTGGATGCAGTGGTGCCTGACCTTGGGATGTCGGCAGCCAGCCTGGAGGGGGGGGTGGTTGGCCCAGAGGTGGCGGCGGCGGCGGCGGCGATGGCATCGAGGCGGGTGGGAGTGGTCCTTGGCTGTGACGCGACGTGAGATTCATCTGCACGCAGTCGAAGGCAATCTCCTGCTGAGATCCTTGTCCCGATACGGGCAGCTGAATTTGGGTGCCGATGCGGACCCTTGCTCCCTGAGGGCGGTCACCAGGTAGACGGCGGTGAGGGCTTGAAGGTGAATTTCCCATATCGACGCTGTCCTCGCAAACGGTCTCAACGTGAGGAGCGACAGGCGTGGACGACGGCGAGCTCACGCGAGTGGCGACGGGCGAATTAACACCAAACAACCACTCCGTCGTTGCACTCTGCACGGGCGACCCTCCACGTGTTGACGTGGGGGGGCTCGTCCATTTTTCTG
>Ga0314683_10000079_pt1 | contig 9394 bp, 2 predicted proteins | sample Red4_22May_surf_FD_205773 | JGI IMG/M metagenome (GOLD analysis project Ga0314683, IMG submission 205773) | Metatranscriptome of seawater microbial communities from Espelandsvegen Fjord, Bergen, Norway - Red4_22May_surf (Eukaryote Community... | ecosystem: Environmental > Aquatic > Marine > Fjord...
AATATTTAATGGTTGGAATATGAAGAAAATTCACGGTCAAATTTTTCTTAAAAAATGAAATCTTTCTGTTGTATTAAAAGCAGATAGGTTGATAAGACATTCTGATTGTGGTACAAAGTAAAGTAGATATCAAGTATCTTATCATAAGTAGATAAGTACTAGAAGAAATATGAAAAATAAGCATGTCCTTCTTGAGGCCCCGAGCTTGATTTGTTTGCGGTCCAACATCTTTCGAAATGACATTACTAACTGATCCTGTTATGTATTTTGATTCTGTTGTAGATGTCTGTGGTGCATGTGAAATGAGGCTGTTTGCAACACTCGTTCTCTTTAAGACGTCGATATGTACCTAGTCTTATACATCACTAATGGAGAAATAATGAATGAGTTTGTGACTTGGTCCAGCCCGATTGAAAAGACAAATCAGTAATTGAAGGATGTATTAAATCAGAAAAAGGGGTCCATGATAATGAAACAACGGGGAAATATTTTCTGCTTGAATTAATGTGGAAGATTTGAAGTTTTCAGTCGGTTTTGGCACTGGATTAGGGAGGGAAGAGGGCGATACACGGATCCACTATCCGGTTGAACTTGGTACTAAAAGTATTGGAAGGATTAAATATGAAATATTACATTGATCAAGCTTGAATTACTCATTTAAAAACCTTGCTCCGTATATAACAAACAAAGACAATCTATGCAACTAAATATTAATATATGTGATTGTGTTATTTAAAGGCACTTCTGATCAAAGCTGGCAAACTGCTGGACAAAACAAAATTGAAAAAATGGAGGAAATTGAAAAATCAAAAATCATAAATCAAATCGAAGGCCCAACAATTGAAAAAAAAAAACAAAAAAACAAAAACGACTTAGCACCAATCGTTAATGAAACTATTTCTCTTGCAGTTGTTGATAGACTTTGCTCGACGACGTCATGACAACTCTCTCCGAGCGGCTCGTCGTCATCTGACTGCTGTGCTGAACCTTCTCCGATGTAGAAGAGTTGCGAACGGTTGCCGTGTAATATTTTTCGGCCTCACTGGCCGGGCTCTGAAAACTGGAGACATTGGTAGAGCGGTCGTAGTTGCTGCTGTTGCTGCAGCTGTTGAACTTTTTCAAGGATTCGGAGAAGGAGGGCTGCGACTGACTGTCGACTTCGACTGATTCGTTGATGCTGCTGGCAGCCGAGTCGATCAAATGGCGCTGGCGTTGCAGCATCATCAACGGCGATTCCTGCGGTGTTTTCACTGACGAGCGGCGTGGTGGCGTGGCTGGTGGCTGTTTCCGCATTGGAGGCGTCACCGGCGATTCGGATCTTTGCTGCTGCTGCTGCTGCTGCTGCTGCTGCTGCTGCTGCTGCATCACTTGACGTACCTGGGCCGTGCTCTCTTGGGTTACGTGGGAGACGTGGCCGGTTTGACTGGAACGCAGCTCCATGTCAGATCCATTCAAATTGGTCCTGTATCCCGAAGTCTCGTACGATGAATCGTAGCCGGACATGTAGCCCTCGGCGTCCGAGTCGCCTTCGCCGCGGTACTTGGCGCGGCGGATGGCCGTGAGCCGACCGCGGGCCTCTTCCAGTTCGCGTTCGATGCGCAGCACCTCGGAGCGGGCGTTGATTTCTTGGGCTATGCCGCCCACCATCCTGCGGTTGACGATGAGACTGCGCTCTTCCTCCTGTGCGATGGCTTGCTGTGCGGCTCTGACCAGATTGTCGGTGGCGCGTTTGACAGCGTTGCCGGCTGCCTGCAAGCGCTGCGTCGAGGGACTGTCAGGATCGGCTTTGACTTTGCAGGCGACCAGCAGTTGGGCCGTGCAGCTGGCCACTTGTTTGGCGGCTGAAATGAGTTTGTCCTCCGACGAGTGGCCCTGCACGAGAGCGTTGGCCGACTCGACCAGACTGTGAGTGGCAGCGGCTACCAGACGAGCGGCTGATACCAATCCTTCCGACCACTGGCCGTCGTCAGAGTCCGACTGTGGGCGTCGGCTCATTTTTCCTTTGTCGATCAGCTCGCGTTGGGCGGCCGATGCGGCTTTGACCAGGGCCGACGTGGCTGCAGCAATCGATTTGGCAGCTTCCAGGATCATCTCGTCGAAACTCAAACTCTCGTCCGTTTCTTTGATGGAAGTATCGCGCGGACGCAGATTGGCCAGTTTGATGGCAGCAGCATCGATGGACGAAGCGGCTCCGAGAAGTTCATTCTCAGCAATGACGGTGGGATCTTCAGGATCTTCCCAGTCGGTTCCTTTGAGGATTTCGGCCATGGAGACCAGACTGGTGACGCAGTGGGCGATTTTACGGGAGATGACGGGGAAGTTGTTCTTCATTTCGAGGTTGGCTGCTGGGTTGGGTCGGGACACGGCGTGCAGAACCAGGACAAGCAGCTCGCGGTATTGCAACGCTGTTTCACGACCGGCCTGCAGCGTTTCCAATCGAGTGTCGTTCGTGTCCGCCGTGTACGCCGCCCCCTTGCAGGTTGTCAACATGTCCGATATGGCCTTGCGTCCGACATTGGCAGCGACGATGACATCGTCCTGACGGCAGCTGTTTCCGGCCGCAACGGCTTTGGCTGTGGCCAGAGTGATCGGTTTCGTCACGCGGACCAGCTCTTCCGGCGTGGCTTTGCTGCGGGGCACTTCCGGCGAGTCGAACGCCCGAATTTCCTGGGCGATGGCTTCGATGGTCGACTCCAAGGCGCGGGTGCCTCTTGTGTGCTCATCTTCGACAGCTTTGACCGTTTTCAGCAGCGATGTCACGTTGGTGACCATAACTTTGGCCGAATCTTTCAAGTAGATCATGGCAGGATCGCTGATGTTTTTGCCCGATGCTGATTTGGTGGCGTGGATCAAATCGCCCAGCGCTGAGGCAACGTCTTTCACCGAATTGATCAACATGACCTGAGCTTCCGAGTTGTTGGCACCGAGGGATCCAGCGCCCAACTTGACGACTTCCGACAGCTGGACGATGGTGGCCACGGCGTTCTGGGCGGCAACGGCCAGCTGCTCCTGCGACGAGGCAGCACCGGCCACCAGCGTTTTGGTGTCCTCGACCAGAGCCTTGGCCGTCTTGAGGATGTTCTCGCGGTGGTCGGCGAAGCTCTCGTCCTCGTTCTCGGCGTGCAGGGTGCCGGCCGTGGCGAACAGGATCGTCGTATCCAAATCCCCGATGATCCCAGAGACGGTGCTGGCGGCGTTGATGCAGGCCTGAGTGCCGCGGGAGCTGGCCTGCAGAGCTGTAAGTACGTGAGATGCCTTCTCCGCCACGACCCTGGCGGCGTCGGTGAGGTCCCGCTGCGTGAAAATGTCTCCGGGAGCCCCCTGGCGGGCCCCGGCCGTTTTCACCATTTCGATGCAGGCCTGGCCCAGGTCGTGGACGCACGATTTAATCCGCATGGCAATGTCGACGCTGCTCGTCTTGATGACGGCGCCCTGCGTGTCCTGCGCCAGCTGCGTGTACAGGTGCGTTATGGCGGCACCCAGCGGACCCAATTGGCTGACGTCAGACTCGGATTTCGTCACCATTTCCTGCGACAGACGGGCGATTTCCTTGGTGGCTTGGACCATTCGCGTTTGATAATCGACGAAGCTGTTGCCGTCCGACTCGTCTCCGGTTGCGACCGTCTGGGCGCTGGATTGCATTTGGTTCATGGAGGCCGTGATGGAATCGACCAGGCCGGAGACGACTCCAGCTTCCGTCGCCACTGTCTCGACGGTGGATAGCAAATCGCGGAGAGCTTCTTTCATCGCTTCGGCCGACTCGTCCAGGTCGGTGTGAACGTGAATGGCCTTGGGGTTGCCGCCAGCTTCTTTGGCGGCGTAGACGAGCTGTAGGGCGCACTCGGTGACGGTTTTGGACTGATCCAACATCATCATTTGCTGCTTGGAGTTGAGGAGGTGAGAGGCGGAGCCTGTGGCAGCCGTCACCATCGGCTCGAAGTAGTGGACCATCTGCGTGACGGAATGACCGAGTTTCTCGGCTTCTCCTTTGGCGGCGGAGCGGACGCTGTCGATGCGGTCGGCGATCTCCATGGCGCAGTTGGTGGTCTGCTCAGCGAAGGCCTGGGCCGATTTCTCCCGTTTCTGGGTCAGATTCTGCGAGATGGCCGACAGCGAGGACTGATCCAGCTGGCGGACGCAGTGCGACAGTTTGCCGATGGCCTGGTCGCATTCCTTCTGGCCGGGCGCCTTGTCGCGGATGGACGACACCAGTTTCTTGATCGAGTCCGACACCGACTTGCTGTGGTTGGCCAGCGACTGCCACGTGGGCGGGTCTTTGGGGTTCAGCGCCAGCGACTTGGCCGCAAGGATCATCGAACACGATCCATCAATAATCGATTTACCTGCAGAGGTGATGGGCTCCTGGGCTTGTCGGGCCACCGGCGATATCTTAGCCGGAATGGAGGCAAAATCGGGTGAATTGGCGAAGGTGCAGAGGTTCTCGACGGCAGCGATGAGCGGCTGCGTGGCAGCGGCGCAGTTGGCTCTGTTGTGTTGGCTGTAGTCCTGATCGAGCGCTTTTATCTCTTTGACCAGTTTGGCCGTCGAATTGGCAACATCCTTGGCCGACTGGACGAACTGGCGCTTGGCTACCGGATTGGTCGTCTTGGATGAAGCCACGCGACAGGCGTTGCACAGCGATGACGTGTGTTTAGCGATGACCGTCGCTGCCGACAGGACCTGCTGCTGGCTGCTGTTGGCGCTCGACAGCGCCTGGCACGCCGACTGGATGGCCTGCGATGCTCGGGCGAAGGCAACTTGGTCCACCAGTCCGGCTCTTCCGGCGGCGCTGGAAGGCTCCGAGACGCCGACCAGATAGGCGGCCTGGGCGGCTGACTCGACCAGTCCTGTGATGGCGTTGGCTACGTCTTTGACGGCCTCTCCGAAGGGTTCGTGTTCCGATTTCTTGGCGTTGTTGGCAATGCCCGTCATGCCGTCGCCCAGGTTCTTGGATTTCTCCATCACCATTTCCAGACACTCGAAGTAGGACATGTCGCTGACCGACTCGTTGGGGTTCTCCAGCAAGGATCGCGTCGATTGGATGGCCCTCACGGCGTTGTCGCACTCCTTCTGACCTGGAGCGCTGGCCGTGCAGACGTCGACGAGTCCGTTGATGGCTTCGGTGACGGCGCGGGCAGCCGCTGTCAACAGGTTCTTGCCGTTGGGCGCTGAAGGATCGGCGTTGACCGTTTTGGCCAGCGTCAGCAGCTTGGAGGACGCCGTCGATACGTTCTTCAGCGACTTGACCATTTGATGGTGCGTTTCGCTGTCTTTCGTCTGGGCGGCCATGTCCCTGCCGACGCCGATGAGGTGGACGAAGGACGTCGTGTAGCGTTTGGACGTCGTTGCCAGATGGGACGGCGATTGGCGCGCCGTCGACATTACGATTCCGGCAGCGTCGTTCAAGTCGGCTGCAGCGCCGCTGAGCATCGTCTGCAGCTCGTGGTAGGATCGTTCCGACGTCGGTTGGCGGATCGACTCGGCGTCCAGGACCAAGGACGATGTGTAGATGGCCTGGATGGCTTCGTCGACGTCTTTCTGGCCGGGCAGGCAACCGACGCATTTGGTCAGCGATGACGACACTTCGCGGGCCACCAGCGTCAAACGCTGCTGATTATCAGGATCCTGAGGATTCTGAGCAGCTGTTCTGGCTTCCTCGACCATCATGATGGCCTGGACGACGACTTGTTTGGCGCTGTCGATGATTTTGTGCTGGACGTCGGCCTCGTCGCAAGTGGCGGCCACACCGCGTACAGCGTCGGTAAAGTCCTGGAGAGCAACAGCAGTGCTCCTGGCGGCCATTCCGGTGTAACTCTCGTCGCCTTGTGAGACGGCAGTGAGCAGTTGGGCCGTGGTGGATCCCACCGCCTTGGAAGTAGCCGCCAGCTGTTGGGCCGATCCTTCGGCTGTTTCGCCGGGCAACGGCTTGAGCTGGAACTCATCGACGGCCTTGGAGAAGGCATCCAGCTCGTCTTTGAGAGAGTAGAGCAGGTCGAGGGCCGAGTCGAGTTCCAGCGGGCCGCAGGAGTCGCGAGCCTTGGTGACGGTCGTACGCAGATCCGTCAGCGCCTGGGCGAACTGCTTGGAGCTGTTGGATAACTGCATCGACGATGACGGGTCGTCGACGGTGGGCAGAGCCGTTTTGGCTGCGGCCACCATGGGGTTGCCGCTCTGGATGAACTCTTCGCTGGCGCTGATCAACGACAGCTGGGCAGCCGGCGAATCGGCATTGGCCAGCGATCCTTTCACTCCTTGCACCAGTTTGGCGATCTGATCGGCCACGGCTTTGCAAGCGGCCAACAGCTGATTCTGACTGGTAGGATTGGTGTTGTGCGGTCCAGCAGCCTGGGCAGCAGCAATGGACTGCGTGGCCGTGGCAGCAGCGTGTTTGGCTGCCGTCTCCAACCGCTTGATAATCTTCTTCTTGAGGGCATCGCCGGCCGCGACGTTGGTGGCCGAGCGGAGGTCCTCGGCAGCTTTGCGCAGCTTCATCTGCTGCTCCGTGTCGTTGGGGCTGCTGGCGCAGGATTTGGCCGCTTCGACCATCCGCGCTGTGGCCTCGGCCAAGGAGCGGGCGGCGGCCAGCAGCCGCTGCTGAAGATCCGAGTCCGGAAGGGCCTCCGCTTCGCCTTTGATGGCCTGGATGAGTTGGGCTGTGGCTTGGGCCAGGACGCGCGCCTGGCGGACCATTTCACCAGCGTCTCCTTGAGCGGCGAAGAGACGGTCGGAAGCGGCCAGGATGTTGTCGACGGCGCCTTCGTGGACGCTCTCCAGGGCGCGGTCGCGGGCCGCTCCTTCTTTGATGTGCGAGAGGAGGTCGTTGAGGGCAGCGGTGACCTCACTGGCCGCCTGTTTGAGGTTGTTGGCCAACTTGTCGTTGTTGCAGGTCGACTGGCAGACGGCCAGGATGCCCTCGACGGCCCGGGCCACCTCGCGGGCAGCGTCGATGAGGTGCTGCTGGCACGCAGGGCTGCTGATCGTCGGTGCTACCACCTTAGCGCAGGCGACGAGTTGGGACGTGGCCAGGGCGCACTGGGTGGCGGCGGCGATGACGCGGTTCTGAGTGGCCTGGTCGGGGCAGTTGGCCGCGACGCTCTTCGACTGGAGGACCAGGGCGGCTGTTGTGTTGGCCACGGCCTTGGCCAGACCCAGGAGGATGTCCTGCACCTCGCGATCCACGGCATCTTCCTCGCCCAGGTTGGACAGGACGGCGTGGGAGGCGTCTCCCACACGACTGGCGGCTGCCAGCAGGTTCTGTCGCGGCTCTTTGTTCTCGGGCTGGGCGGCGTTGAGGAGGTCGGAGAAGGCGGCGCAGAGGCGTCGGGTGGCGTCGAGGAGGCGCCCGTCGTCCTCGTTCTCCTCCATCAGGACGGAAATGAGTTTGACGCCCTTGGCCATTTCCGGAAGGTTCGACGAGATGGTCGATATGGCCGCGCCCACGGCCTGGTGGTCCACGTTCTCCGCAGGTCCTGATGTCAGTGTGACGACACTGGCGGTGGCTGCGTTCATGGCAGCGATTTGCGAGGACACGTTCTGTTTGTTGGTGTCCAGCTGAGTTTGTTTCCATTTCAACGAAGCGGGATCGGATCCCAAATCGGGAACATCCAGTTTGGAATCGAGGATCAGTTCGGCCTGATCGACCGCTTTCTGGCCTTCGCTGATGGTGCTGATCAGAGCCCGCTGCGGCTCGGTCAAGACACTGGTCACCTTCGGTTGTTGCACATGGGCGGAGCGTGGGCGATTGTGGCTTGGCCCTGGACCGTGGGCAGCTGCGGCGATTGCATTTGCCCAACGCCGTACTTGTGCGGTTCGTCAGCAGCGCGGACGATGGCCGGTTTGGCCACTGATTCTTCCATGACTTTGCCGCCTTTCATGCCCTGGCCGCTTTGATGCTGGACGATGGTGGCCTTGAAAGGAGAGACGCTGTCTTCGACGATGTTGGATCCCTCGTCGCCTTCGATGCCGAAGTGATCCTTGGCTTGTTTTTTTTTGAGAATGATGTCGATGTAGCCGGCAATGAGTTGGGATATCTGCTCGCCTTCGGTGGTTTGAACCGAGTAGTATTGATCCGAGTAGTCGCCGAAGTCGAGCGTGAAGGTATTGGGCGAGGCGGCCCAGCGACGCACCGTCGTCAGCGGCCAAACTTTCAGGATCTCTTTGGTGCGCTCGTCCAGCCGCAGGACGCTGTCTTTGGTGACGCCCAGCAGACGCGGCGCCAATTTGTTTTTGCCTTTCATCTTCTCTTTGACGAGGAAGAAGGTGACGCCGTAAGTGCTGAGGGATCGGGCCGTTTTGACGTAGGCCACTTTGGCCTCGATCTCGGACAGTGTGGCGTGTTTCTTGTGCTCGCCGAAGACCTTCTTCTCGACGGCCTTGACCTTGATGTACGACTGCGGCAGGAACTCTTTCAGATCCAAGAATCCTGGTTTGTGTTTGGTTTCGACGTGGTCGCCGAACTGGGCTTGGCTCTGCATTCCGGCAAAGGCGCAGGCCTGATCCAAGGTGACGGGATGTGTCCCGTTCAGGATCGAGTCGCGGGCCTGGACGAAGAGCAGGTTGAGCTGGACAGGATCGCGCGAGTCGACGTTGCCGTCCGAGAAGAAGTACTTGCGCCGCAGCAGGACCGTTTCGCTCTCGTCGATCCCTTGCTCCCTCAGCGTCTTCGAGTGATCCACCCAATTCAATTCATCGTCAGTTTTGATTTTCTTCTTGAGCTGCTCCATTTTCTGGTCGCGGACTTCCTTCTCCTCCTTGCGGCGGCGCAGCGTCAACGTCCCGAAATTGGGTTTGTTCTCCGTTTCCTCTTCCTGGTTCTCCCGCACCAGCGAGTACTCGTCGTGATTCGTGATCCCGATTTTAGTGCAGATGACGACCATGAGGTTGGTAACGGGTTGGCTGTCATCGACCAGCATGGTTTTGACGGTGCCATCCAGCATCCGCACTTTCAAGGTTCGCATCTTCTTGCGGTATTCGAGGAGATCCCCGGAGCGCAGCATGTAGTAGCCGAGATTGCGTCCGGGTTCCAGCCAGATGCCTTTCTTGGGGTCCTCGTCGGCAAGGAAGAGACCGTAGTCTTTGGGTTGTCCGAGATTGGCTTCTGTGATCTTGTCGCGGATGAGCCTGCAGGCGTCAAAGACGGTCGTGTTGGGGTCGAACTGCATCGTCTTGACGACATCTTTCTCGACGATGCTGATCTTCAGCGACAGCGACGCCATCTCGTTTCTCTTCTCGCAGCTTCTTCTTCTTCTTCTTCTTCTTCTTCAACGATCCTCTTCCTCTTCCTCCTCCTCTTCCTCTTCTTCGTCGTTCGTAGTGGAATGCAGCAGAGGCGTGCTAGCCTTCGATTTGAGGCCCGTTGGTGACGATTGGCAACCCGAAAACTGGGCTGCAGACT
>Ga0314683_10000083_pt1 | contig 9263 bp, 6 predicted proteins | sample Red4_22May_surf_FD_205773 | JGI IMG/M metagenome (GOLD analysis project Ga0314683, IMG submission 205773) | Metatranscriptome of seawater microbial communities from Espelandsvegen Fjord, Bergen, Norway - Red4_22May_surf (Eukaryote Community... | ecosystem: Environmental > Aquatic > Marine > Fjord...
CACGTATGCTTGTTTAATTTAGTTGGTCTGGTTTGGCCACTCCAAGGCCCGCTCAGGTGGCTGAAAACAAAGCTGTGGAGCACTGCGCAATTTGTGCCTTGGAACACTCACTATTGCACCCACACGCAGCAACACCAACCATGTCCTTAGTGACACTGGAGTCACAAAGCAACGTTGTACTGGCCGAAACACCTTTTTTCCACAGTAATCTTTCGCCATAGCACCGTTTCTGCCTCTTTGCTTTAGGATCACACTTTCCACAATCTAATTTGCTCATGATGTCAAGGACACATGTGCCACCTAGTTTTTGTAAAATTCCATCGGAAGTGCTTGAACATCCTGCCTTGCATTTGGCCTGTGATTCTACAGCACAGTCTTCCTTGGCCACAGTGTCGCCGTTGAAATGGAGGACGCCATTCAGTGAGAGTTCTGGTTTGGGTGCCACAGCACCTTCTGAGCTGTACTCTGAGTGTACTTCTTTGCATACAATGACTTGTGTCGCTTGGCACACAACTTGTTCCGACCCTACGGATGAACGACTTGAGATGTGCTGAGCACCATGTGTTCTGTTTGAAGCACCATCTGTGAATGCAACATCAGACTTTTCTGTTGTGTTAGGTGCATCTGTGAAGAATGCACCCCTTTGCGATGCATCTGACGAATCATTGTCTTCACCGACCCCCATGTCCTCACCCAAATCTTCCAGGTCATGATGGGTGGACACAGAAACAGCTGTCGGAGTCGTGGCTGAGTTGAAAATGTTGGCTGCTAATGTAAGCTCGGTCACGTCATGCGGGTTTGCACCTTGAGCACCAAGATCGTAATGAGTTGCTGAAGCAGCCTCAAAGCCTGCTTCAACTGCAGCGACCGACTTAGGATCTGCAGCACCAACAGCCTCCAATTCCTCTAGGACCGAATTTCTGTTAGCAGGCTTGTCTTCTGGAGGAGGAGGGGCTATGTGTACTGGCTTTGTCACCACCTCATGTTTTGAAGCACCACCTAGGGCATTGTTTAGATCACCTAATACATCTGCCGCAAAGGCATCCTTGGATTCTTTAGTCCGATATGCCTTTGTAGCTGCCGCATCAGCCTTCACCCCAGCAGCCATGGCGTCCTTTGCGGAACCACCTGTCTCCTCTACTGCATTCTTAACATCTGCACCAATTTGTGAAGGATCCTCTTGCTTAGCCAAGCCAGCTGCATTTGCAGATGCTGCAGCAGCAGCAGGCGCCACGGCTTTCTGGGAAGGCTCTGGGCCCTTCTTTGCTTCTCCCTTGTCACTTCCTAAGCTATCACTGTTACCTCCTGAGTGGCCTTTATCTGAGCCCTTCTTTGAATCACCCCTGCTACTATCTGAGAACCACCCACGCTTCACAGAATCTGACGAGGAATTCTTTCCATCAGAAAACCACCCACGGTTAGCTTTTGTTGTGGCTGCCAGTGCAGCCTCTGCAGCAGTCTCTGCTCCAGCCCTCATTGCCTCCTTCGCCGTACCACCTGCCTCTTCTACTGCATTCTTGACATCTGCACCAATTTTTGAGGGAGATTCGTGCTTTGCCATGCCAGCTGCAGCTGCCCCAGCAGCTGCTGCTCCAGCCGGCGAGCCACCTGCATCCACCACTGCTTTCTCAACAACATTTGCAATCTCGCCAGACACCCCATTTTTTATATCGTTTTTTGCAGCTGCTGCCCCAGCAGCTGCTGCAACCTGTGACACCCCAGCAGCAATTGCAGCTTTCATTGCCGCACTTGCCGGATCCGATTTTTCCTTCTTCACTGCTGGAGGTTTACTGTCATCACTTGCTTCTGCACTGGCTGCACTGTTAGCCTCGTTTGTGAAAAAGCCTTGCTGCTCTGTAACGGTGTTGTTGTCAGTCGCATTCGTAACCCCATTATCTGTAAAGAACCCGGCCACTGCTGAGCCCGACTTCACTGTACCATCAGGCTTGTCTGAGAAAAACCCAGCCTTGGGATCAGGCGAGACAGCGAAAAAACCAGGTTTTGCGTCTGACTTTGCAGCTGTTGGCGCAGGTGTGGGCACAGCTGTGTACTTAGCTATACTAGCTGCTCGTGCTGCTGCAGTACCAATTGCCTTTGCTGCTCCTGCGCTCACGCCCGATTCAGATGCTGCTTTTTCTGCAGCAGCTGAGACCACCCCCTTGTCAGGTTTCTGGCCTGCTGAGGCTGCAATCGCAGTGACTTTTTCTACAGCTGCAGCTGTTGCCATGGATGCTATTGTGGATGTACCTGTAGATGCACCAGCCTGAAAGGCCGCAGTCGCTGCCCCTGCAGCTGGACCCTTGACATCTCCTGCAACAGCAAGCATTGATGCTTTTTCTGCAGGTGTAGCCTTGTTGCCGGTGAAAAGACGATTGGCTGAGGATTTGCTGGATGGGGGAGAAGGCAATACAGGAACCTTTGTAAGAACTTTTGCAGCACGTACTGCAGCTGCAGATGCTGTAGTGGCCACAGAATCCGATGCACCAGCAGCTTTCACAGCATGTCTTACGGCGGCAGAGATATTCGAAGCTTGAGCAGTAGTTCCATTGGATGCCGCAACTGCAGTCACTAGCCGTGCTGCTGCTGCTGCCGCATTGGCTTCATCGGATGACCCCCCCCCCTGCGCCACAGCCGACTTTGCTGCAGCCCCTGCTGCAATAATTCCTTTGACTAATTTGGCCTCAATGGAGGCGGCAGAGGGTGGACGCTCTACAACACTACTTGCTTCCATAGCAGCTTCACTGATCTTCGTAACAGCAGTTTCAGACAAGCCTGTGTCAGCAGCGGCCTTCTCTGCAGCATGGGCCATGGCTGCTGCACTCACTTTGTGGCCTGTTGCTACTGCAGTTGCAGCTACTTGCTCTGCTGCAGCTGCTGTTGCAAGTTTTGCTGCTGAGGAGGCACCTGTGGATGTTGCAGCTGCAAACACTTCCCTTGCTGACTTCGCAGCTCCACTTTTTGGATCTCCCGAAATGGCTTCGTCCTGCTCATTGGAATCAGATGATGTGGCTCCTGTTGTGCTGGTGGGCGACGATGTGGTCCGAAGGTGCAGTATGGCCTCATCAGGTAAGACTTTGTGGCCTGCTGCAATTCCAGTCACTGCAGCTGCAGCTGCACCTGCAGCTGCTCCCTGTTCCCGGGTGCCACCTGCAGCCATGACTGCCTTTTCAACACCTGCTGCAATCAAACCTAACGAAGTTGCAGATGAGCTACGTTGGGGTGTGGTCGCATTGTCTTTGGAAATTTGAGTTTGGGAGGTACCGTTGGCATCTGTCTGCGATGCACTGCTAGCCTTGTCTTTGAAGAATACTGGTGTCGATGCATTGTTGGCAGCATCTGTGAAGAAGGCTTGTGACTTAGAAGCTGCCTCCCCGAGCATACCCTTTAGAGCACTGCTTTCCCCAGGTTGTGGCTTCTTGCTTGACGTATCCTCGAAGAAGCCAGATGGTGAGTCCCTGCTTGACATGTCCTTAAAGAAGCCATTTGAAGAGGACGAGCTGCTGCGGGATTTGTCTCTGAAGGAGCCACTTGGCACTTTGCCTGATCGATTGTGTTCCTTGTTTTGAGCTAGCTTGAAAGCTGGGTGAGAGGCAAGTTTCTCAGCAGCTGCTGCTGCTGCCGACGCCACTGTGACAGATGCCCCAGCTCCAATGGCAGCTGCCTCGGCTGCATTGCTTGCCTGTACACTGGGATCACTTAAGCAGGCTACATTAATTGGCCCTGGCCCTGACTGTGGCCCACTGTCTTGGGACTCGTCTCTGAAGAAGCCTTTCTGTATTTTTCCTGTCGGATTGTGTTCCTTCTTTTTCAGCCCATTCTCTTGGGACTCATCTCCATGGGATTTGTTCCCATTGGATTCGGTTCCATTGGACTCGGCTCTGAAGAAACCTTTGAAGTCATGGTTTGGCACATCACGGCGGTCGGAACCCTGCTCGGCTTTGAAGAACCCTGTTTGGTCCCTGCCAGAACCTTCATCTAAAAACTCATCAACCTCCAGCACCCCAGGAACGGACTTATCTTTGTTAGACTCGTCTTGGAAAAAGCCTGTAGGAACAGACTTGTCTTTGTCAGACTTGTCTTGGAAAAAGCCTGTATGAACAGACTTGTCTTTGTCAGACTCGACTTGGAAAAAGCCTTTCACAGCTTTCTGTGATGCACTGCTAGACTCGTCTTGGAAAAATCCCCCCCCGGCTTTCTGTGATGTGCTTCTGGCCGAATCAGAAGATGTTTTTGATGTAGCACATGCTTGGACAGCAGTGGCTGCTGCAGCAGCTGCTGCCCCTGCTGCTTTGGATGTTGCCTCTGATGCTCCTGCCGCTCTTGCAGCCTTTGTAACTGCATCACTGACATTAAAATATGAGACAGGAGTTAAATGTGATGCAGCAACTGCAACCGCCAGCCGTGCCCCAGCAGCGGCAGCTGCTGCTGTATCTAGGGATGTCCCTGATAATGTTGCGGCCACTTTTGCAGCATTCCCTGCTGCGTACACACCGGCCAGCAAAGCAGCCTCATCAATAGACACATCTTGCGCAGTGAAGAAGTTTCCCCCATTCCCATGTCCTTTCCCATGAGAGTTCTGGCCACTAAAGAACTTACCACCACCAGATGCCGATTCATCTTTGAAAAAGTGCGGTGCTGTGCTGGACGATGATTCGTCTTTGAAGAAATGTGGAGTGCCATGTGAAAATTGTGTACCATTACTGTCCATTCCTGTTATCTTAGCAAGCAGACCTTGCTCTGGCATCTGCAGAGCATTCTGTGTGACAGGACCTGATCCAAGTGCAGTGGATGCTGCTGCTGCCACTGCTGCTGCACCAGCAACCTTTGCGGCACTGTTACTTGCACCCGCAGCAACTGCAGCCCTCTCAACTGCTGTGGAAATGTTAGCAGCTGCAATCTCTGCATTTAAAGCTGAGCCTCCTGAGGCTGCACTCTTCGCAATCGCCTTTTTGGCCGCAGCAGCCACTATGGCGGAGATTTCGGGGGACACATGCTCCAACGATAGTGCTTTTTTGACTGCATCCCCTCCAGCTGAACCAAGGAAGGCTGCAATTGTTTGGGGATCAGTTACAGCATTCGAAGCTGCTGACACTACAGCAATAGATGCCCCTGCTGCTTTGAGGGACTTTTTGACTGCTGCTGCAATCTCTGCAGATGATGCTGCATTAGGCACAACTTTCATTACAGCTGCAGCTGCACTCTCTGCTTGCCTTTGCGTTGCACCTGATGCAAGTGCAGTTTCCCTGACAGTTGTTGCCACAGACCTGGAAAATGATGACATTTTTCCAGATGCTGCTGCGGCATCTACAGATGCGACTGCAGCAACAGCTGCAGCTACCGCCTGTGCAACAGCTGGGGTTACACCTTCTGCACCAGCCATAGCATTCTTTGCTGCAGCAGCAATCTCTTGCTCTGAACCTCTTCCGCGAACAACAATTTGCGACACCACTTTTGACACTGCAGCAGAAGCAGCAGCAGCAGCTTCCGCAGAGGCACCCGCTAGAGTTGCAGCCACTACAGTTGACTTTGCTGCTGCCATAGCAACAGGCGATTCCAGCTTTTTTACTTGAGTTTGTGGTGGCTTGGACAGCGTTGGCATTGCAGCTACAACATTACACCCTTTGCTGCATACTCGGATACCCTTTGGTGAAACGACACATTTTCCTGAGCAGTCATCTGCATATGGCTTGCACAATCCCAGCATTGAATCTGGATCCACAGCAAAAAATGCTTCATTGTCACCACAGCATTCCCTTGGTTTGCAGAAGGCACAGTATTCTTTGGTGCATGTTCCTGTTTTTTTGTTGGTGTCAAATATGGTGTGCCATGGATGAGTAGATTTACAGCTAGTACACAATGTTGGACCAGGACCAGAGCACTCCAGGCATGACCTGTGGCACTGAGGAGCTTTTGCAAAAGTGCTGTCTCGCATCTCACCAAGCAAGGGTGTAGAGACGAGGCCATCCTTGGTTGTGTCACATGGCTTTCTCTGACATTCTCTTTTACAACCAGGGGCCCGGACGGCATATTTCTTCATTGTTGGTGTCAGGCCTCCAGAAACGAGGCTTGGCATGCACTGAGACCAACCACTTTCGCCATGAGATTGCACAACCCACATGTCTGCTGACGACACGTCCTCTTGCATGAGGCCATTGTCATACCTGATGGTGTAGGTACCGTCAGCACGTGCTTTCATTATGACACCAGGATGGAAAGTGCCCAACCCGTCAGGGTCGGCCTCTACCTTGATTCCTGTATGCACACCACCCCTGCGAGTTCCACTGATGTCCATCCAACCGTAAGAGTTACACATCTTGGGTGGCTCCACCTTAGCCACCTGATCTGCGATATTGCTTGCAACGTTTGCTGCGGCCTCCTGAAGGTTTTTGATGTAAGGCAATCCAATGCTTCCATCACTTCCACTGACAGACGTGATCTTTTTCATCAACGATGCTGTCATACCCTGGAGTTTTGCTAGCTTGCTCTTCATGTCTATAACATCTTTTCCCTGCTTTTCTTTCGCTTTTCCTTCTTTCTCCTTGTAGCTAGCTAGTAGGCGTCTTGTTTTCTTGCCTTGCCTCTCCTTGTAAGTGCGCATTTCTTTGTCTTTGTCAACTTCCAAGGCCTTCAGCGTGTCCTGCACATCATCTTCTCCAGCTTGTCTTGCCTCTGACATCGTTGCATTACAGTCTGTGTGATACCGTCTAGCCTCTGCCTCTGCTTTATGGTTATCCTTCAGCAAGTTTGCCTTCTTGGCCAGAAGATTCTTCACATCTGCCAATGCACTTGCTGCCTGCTGATTGTATTTCTCCAGCTCGTTGGAATCCTTGACCTGCACCTTGTGGGCTGTCCTGTCTGCCGCTTCCATGGCGTGCCTCACAAGGTCCCCACTTTTAGCTTGTTGAATGAGGACTTGTGCCTGTTGACTTGCTCTTTCCTTTTCAGTCTGTGTGAACTTTGCGATTCTTTCATCTGCCTGTGTTTTCATTTCCTGTGCCTGCGTATTGAAAATACAGCTCCCAATAGCACTTCCTGAATCTGGTTTCATCAGGACACTTCCTGCTGGACAGCTAGTACAGCGATATCGGTCTTTGCGGCGCAACCCATCACAGCTGCGGCATGTATCATGGCATTGCACGCACGCAGACCTTTCCTTATTTGGCGGTAATGACCAACCAGTTGGACAGGCTGTGCAGAAGTCTCTGTGACCTGGTCTATCACAGTCTTTGCAACTAGGATGACATTTCCCACATTGTCCATGATGACTCCCAGCAACTTGGAACAACTTGAAACCCAGTTTACATTTCAAACAGTAAGACTTGTGTTTTGGCTTTGAACAACTGTCTGGCTCACTAGAGCATGTGCTATGACAGTCAGAGCATGCTCCAACAGTTTTATTGGCAATTCGAGTCGTACCCTTGAAGAAGGTGAGACCTGGTTTACAAGATGTACATCTCGAACTAGAACCAGGATGGGTGCAGTCGCTGCAAGAAGGATGACACATCTGGCATTTGCCATATTCTGTGTCGTGACAGCTGGGAAACAGTTTTGACCCTTCACGGCAAGAGGTGCAATGTGAACTGCTCCCTTTGTTGGCGCAGTCTTTACACTGGGGGTGGCATGCCTTGCATGTGCGCACATCGTGCCCTACCTTTGCCATTTCAGCTTTCCCTTGTGGAGAATCCTTCTGATAACATTGGCCATGCGGCTGACCATTCGTTTTCTCCAAAACGCTATGAGAGGCACAAGACGTACACATGTCTTTGCGCCCTGTGGCGGAGCATGTCTTACAGTCGGCATGACATTGTCCGCCACATTGCCCCCAACGTTGCCCTTCCTGTTTGTGAAGTGCGTCTTCAGCTTTTGAACATGACGTACAGTGAAGCTTGGAATTGCTTCGACTGCATGTTTTACAAGAAGCATGGCATGTCAAGCATTGGCCGTACTCTTTGAAACACTTTTTCTCAAGGTGCATAGTAGATGCTTTGCAGCCTGTACAATAATGTGCATGAGAAGGCTTTGTGCATTCCCCAGAAGCACAGAGTGAGTGACATTTCCCGCATGTGCCATAATTCTTCCCAGGTAGTTTGAGCAACGACATGTCTGGATTCGCACATTTTGTGCATCTGTCGGGACGGTGACCATCAAATTTATTGGAGCACTCGGCACATGATTTATGACACTTCGAACAGCGACCGACTGTCACATTAGGGCTCAGGTTTCTGTACACCATAAACGACAATTTGTCTTTGCATGCTGTGCAATAGTATGGATGCGCTGAGTGGCACGAGCCAGAACCACACGAATGATGGCATTTTCCACAACTGCCATAATCGGCAGATCCCGACTTGAACAGTGCCCGATTCGCAGGACACTTCGTGCACATTCTAGCATTATTCAATGCGCGATAGTCTCCATCACAGGCTGTGCAACTTTTATGGCATTTGCCACACCTTGTATGTCGCGAGTTCTTAAAAATGTCCAAACCAGTTGCACATGCTGTGCACGAAGTTGAAGAACGATACTTGGTACAGTTATGAAGACCACAGGTACTGTGACACGAATCGCACCTCCCAAACTTCCCACCATCTGGGGATGTTCCTACTGGGAAAAGCGTCTTCGTCTCGGCGCATTCGGTGCAACCCTTCGCATCCCTTTCACGAAGGCATTGGTTCGGGGCACAAGATGCATGGCATTTGGCATTCTGAACACATTTTCCATAAGACCGGCCAATGCGCGCAGGAAGAAATATGTAGCCAGACTTGCACTTTGTACATTCATTTGGTCCATCCTTGCGACATTTGCCAGTCTCACATGAGCTGTGGCACGAGGCACACCTGCCAAAATGTTGTGTTGATCTCCATGTGGACACTTTTCCATCAGCACATGCAGTGCAGCGATTCTGGTTCTGAGCTTCTGTACACGCCCCTTTTTTACAGTTCTCATGACAGCCACACCGCCCATAATCTTTGCCCTTAAAGTTTCCACCATATTCTGTCCCTACACGAAAGAATTTGAGGTCGTCCGAGCATTTGAGGCAGCGCTTCTCATCATTCTGTTTGGAGCACTCGGTTGAGGCACACGATTCGTGACACTTCCAAGCAGAGCACCGGCCAGCTTCAGGGTCGTCAGTGCGTCTAAAGAATCGCATCCCAGGTTTGCAAGACATGCAGTATGCAGCATTTGATGCCCGAGTGCAATTTCCACCACAGTAGGCATGGCACTTCAAACACTGTCCCCCGAAGTCGTTGCATTTTTTCCTC